>OGZQ01000510.1_pt1 | contig 27533 bp, 21 predicted proteins | sample 1576841 | NCBI WGS metagenome assembly OGZQ01 (sample SAMEA3541527, study PRJEB24748) | human gut metagenome | biome: human gut; feature: human-associated habitat; material: faeces | place: China | collected 2012
TTTTCGGAAAAGGATTGTGAAGTTTGTTTTGGTGCTCCCGCAATCGTCGAGATAAAACCAAAGCAAAACGGCTAAGGATTCGCACTCCTCAGCCGCTTCAAGAATCAGATAAATGGATAGAAATCTGATGCCGCTAGTATACAAAAGGGTGGAAAACGATGACGGTCAAAAAAGAATGACATTTTTACTAGTGTTTTACTAGTAAAAATAGATGATGTAGACGCTAAGAAGTCTTATCTAAGCCAGTTTTAAAGAGAAACGGGGCGCGCCAAAGACGTTCCCCGTTCTCCGTCCTCAGAATCCCGCACCTGAGGTTGAAGGCCCAAGTACGGATACAAATGCGCGCCTTTCAATATTTAGCTCTCGACCGTCTGGTCCATCAAAAGATGGAGGGATCACTACGCACAGTCCAAGGACTGACTCTAGAGTCAAGGTCAATCTAACTGATGGACGAGGTAATCGTCAATACGTCATTGATTTTTTGCTGGGACGAGGCATGTCGGGCGACTGACCCTTCAAAAAATCAAAGAAAATTATCCACTGAAATGGTCCATGGCCTTACCTAAAACAGATGCTTTTTGAGCCAGATAAAATATCTCCGGGCACTGCCTAGAAGTTCTAGGACGGGACAGAATCTCCCCCAAGAGCAGGACTGAAGGAAATTTCTTGTAGTTGTTGATTTTTACTAGTAAAACACTAGTAAAAATCAAGGATAGTGTAGGCCCCGGATGCTGAGTATGAACCCCCAGCATCCGGAATTATCCGCGCGCCTTCCAACCTTAGCTCTCGAGCTTCCTTCCCGCACGAAGACGGGCTACTCACTACGCGAGGCACTGACTGCACAGTCAAAACAAATTTACCAGTCGAAATTGAAGGCAGTCAATGAATTGAGTAGCCTCTCGATCTCAAAAATTTGAAGTTTGAATTAACGGGGAATTTCTCATATTTGGAAGTTTTACTAGTAAAACACTAGTAAAACCATAGTTAACAAAAATTTCCCACTAAAGCCGTTGATTAGCGAAGCTTTTCAAGAGTTTCTTTTCTCTTCTGATCCTGTTGATCTTTAAGGTCTTTCCTAAGTGCATCAAACTCATGAAAATAATCGTGTAGCAGAGTTTCTTTTAAAGACTCTAATTGCTTCTGTCCGTCCTCTGTGGAATACCAAGAATCCGGCAATTTGGCCGCGGACTCTTTCAATCTCTCTAAGCATGCTAATTGCTGATTAACAAGATCCTGAAATAGTCTCGTCTCCGAAAGAACTTCAGATTGGATAGATACTTCATCCGTTTTTTCGGAAATCACAATATTTGGAATGTCTAGCCAATTTGGGCCATATTTCTTGGAAACTTCGTTATAAAGCCATGTACTAATGTTTTTAAGACGTTCATCCGATATGATTTTTGGGAACGGCACGACTGCAACAAGAGTCTCATCAGCCCAGTACCCAACGCAATTGGGAAATCCCTTGGATTCAAAGTCCGGATTAAACGTATCGTCAAAATTAAACTTTAGGTCCGGCTCCTTGCCTTCAATGTCCCACAACTTAAGAAAGTGATCTAAAGACTGTTTTCCAAAGCAAATGATCAATTTTGGCTTACGAAGTTTGCGTTCGGCCGAATAAACTTTCGACCGATGTTCAACAACAAAGTTTGTATAGTCTCCAAAACTATTTTGACCCGACCATTCACTAAGAGGAATAGGATTACGTTCGTCTTTCGCTGTCCGAACTTTGTACTTACCCCATTCCTTCCGGGCAGCGCTTCGGTCTTCAAACGAAATAGGAAACGCATTCAGGATTAAAGCCAGACCATTAACGCCTACGATCCCCAGCTCTTCCCAAGTTTCCCAATCCTGGTCGTAAGAGGCTTCCGTCTTAGGTTTTGTGCAGTTGTACAACTTGTATAGAATCTTCATTGTATTTTGGCAGAATGGACTTTTAGCTGCCCAGAAATTAGCCTCGAAATCTTGCCAAGAAGTTGTTTGTAGATCCTCAAAACCGTAAGGTTCCAACTCGCTTTCTAGAATTGGAACTTTCGAGTCGTAACCTCCGCCCCATTCCAAACCGCACAGCCAAACAGGGCTCCGAACGTTTCCTATCGTCGATCCGTAAAATGACTCGACAAGCTTTGTGAAGTTTTCGCTCATTTCTTTCTCCAAGAAAATACTTTTTTTGAACACTGTAAACGCCACGGAAGGCGCTTGGATTGAATGAGAACTAACGTTTCTCATCCACCGTTCAATACAGGCTTTGGGTACCTGTTACGCCTATCAGGAATTTCCCTAATATTTTTTTTACTAGTGTTTTACTAGTAAAACACGTGTTCAAGTGCACGTATGAAAACCCCTCCCAGCGTCCCAAAATAGAATTTTTGACGGGGAAAAACTCATATTTAAAGTCTGTCCGGAAAATCAGAATGAAAAACCAAAGCTTCGAAGCATCTTCTGGACGTTTTTGTTCGCAAGCACTTCCGGCTTTTTCAGTTGCGGAGCCAGCCAGTCGATCGCAATTTGATTGGTGTAGAAAGTGCGGAAGACACTTACCGGCAAAATATTTTCCTTTCGAAGGACCTGCATGACCATATCGCAGTCCCTGGTAATCGCTTCTGAAGCAAAGTACCTGGCCTGTTTGTCCGTAATTTTGATAACCGGGTTTGAGTCAGTCTTTTCCGGCGCTTTTAACGCGATTAGGCGAGGCTTATCTTCGAGAATGAATTTGATCGCAACAACCTTGCGTCCGGCCTTAATCTCCTCGAAACGCACGTTGAACACGGTATTTTGGCTGTTGTTGATCTGTTTGATTGATGACTTAATGGCGAACCTCTTGAAGTCTCCGTAGAGCTTGAGACGATCCCCAATTTCAAGAATATCTCTTAGTTCTTGAACGTCAATTTTCATCCAGCGCGTGTCTCTGTACTGGCACAGCATGGAATAAATGATTGCAGCGTATGCCGTCAGGCCGCGGATTTCCTGCAGTTTCAGCCGCGTAAAACCTTTCCGGAAATCGTGCAGGAAGGGGAGGAGCTTTTGAGAAAGCGTGACAACAACCTCTCCGCTTCCTTTTACGTACCCGATGTCCTGAACCCAACGGATTTTTCGTTCGATAAGCGCGTTATCAGAAGCGTCTTTTTCGGTAAAGACGATGTAGCGGTCAAACAATGTTTCGACGGCTTGTCGCAAGTCAGCATACGCGGTTGAGGGATCTGATCCTAGGTCGATAAGTTCTTGTGCAGAAACTCGGCATTCAAGACACCGGTCCTTTATCTGAAAGTTCTTAGCGATCGCGACAAAAAGAATTCGCAATTCGCTGGTCGTGAGGCGTCGTGCAGCTCTATTAACCTCATTCCCGTACTTTACAATCAGCTCTCCCATGGTCGCACACCTTAGTTATTAATTATGAGCTCATTATACAGACTCATAATTCACAGGGAAAAACTCATACAAACACGGGGAATTTCTCATACTTTACGGGGAAAAACTCATATTTAACAGGGAATTTCTCATATTAAGTTGTGCAGACACCTTGAACACCAAGGGTTTTCGGATGTCTACAATTAATACAATTAAGACAAGTAAAACAAAACGACCTTCGCCGAAACGATCTAATTGCTAAGAACTTAGCTCACCATCTGACGTTTTTTTTGATTGATTTTTTCTTTTTCTAGTAACGGGGAAAAGCTCATAGTAGTAATTTTTACTAGTGTTTTACTAGTAAAAATTATCTGCTTTTTCAAATTTATCAGCATGTTGCAATCGTCCATACATCTTTTCGCATTGAACACGCCTATGACTTTGATCGAGAAGAATAACTTTCTAACTATACTTTTCGTATTTATAAATGAGAAAAGTTTAAACTTTTAGCATTTATAAGTTAGAAAAGTTTAAAAATGTCTTACATCGAGAGAGGTATAACACCAATTCTGAAGTCAGTTCCGGAGTCAAAGGCCTCCGTTCTGCTTGGGGTACGACAGGCTGGAAAAAGTACGCTTTGCAGGCATCTGATTGAAGGTCGCAAGGCAGCAATTTATTCAGGAGATGAACCGCGCGATGTGAAGATTCTTTCCGCCGTCGAGAGCAAGGCCGAGCTCGAAAAAATTATTGGTTCCAACGAGATAGTTTTTATTGATGAAGCTCAAAGAATTCCGAGCATCGGTTTGCTTATTAAACGTCTTGTCGACTTAAAGACAAAGTGCAAAGTCATAGTTACCGGCTCTAGCTCATTGGAGCTGGCGGGCGGCGTTTTCGAGTCTGCAGCAGGACGAACAGATACGACTTATCTGGCACCGTTTTCTATACAAGAGCTGGTGAATCATTATTCTCTTCCTAAAGTAATGCAGGATTTACCGGATCGGCTTGTCTACGGAAATTTCCCTTTTGTACTGGACGAACCGATGAGAGCGCAAAAGAACTTGATGGAGTATTTCAACTCAGTGGTTTTTAAGGATATCTTCTCATTGTCGGACGTGCGTCGTCCTCAGCAGCTGATTGATCTTGTCCGGATTATTGCCAGAAATATCGGATCTGTTGTGAGTTACGACTCGTTATCCCGCGATACCGGACTGAGTAAAACAGCGGTCATTAACTACCTAACACTCTTGGAAGAGTGTTTCATTATCAAGATTCTTCCCTCGTATGCGAAGAACTTAGAGAATGAATTAAAGAAATCTAAAAAGATTTATTTTTGCGATGTTGGCCTAAGAAACGCAGCAATCAGAGATTTTTCACCTTTTCTGTCCAGAACTCCGGAAGAACAAGGCGTTCTGTTGGAGAACTTTTTCATCATAGAACGGATGAAAAAAATCTATTTGAGTGATCAATACGCAGAACAGTATTTCTGGAGAACAAAAAATAAAGAAGAAGTGGACTTTGTAGAGTTTGAGAATAGCAAGCCAAAGGCCTTCGAGGTTAAGTTGTCAAAATCCAATGTTCGTGCTCCGGCCTCATTTTCTAGAGCTTATCCGGAAATGGAATTTCATACGGTCAATAAAGACAACATTCTGGGGTACTTGGTCGACGGTGCTTCTGCCAATGGAACGGAACCGGCTTGAGAGCAGGTTGGCCATGACGGGGAATTTCTCATAGTTGTTATTTTTTACTAGTAAAACACTAGTAAGACAGTAACAGGAGCTTAGAGAATAATTAGAACTTCTCGCTAATTTTAAGGCTTTAATCAATAAAATCGATTATTTAAGTAATCTTTTTTATACTATAATTTCGATAGTTTAGTAACCGAAATTATAGATTAATGCTTATCCAACGTGAAATTTCTCAGGATGTGAGGAAAGCCACACCTCTGAAGGCTGTGGTTGTCTTAGGACCAAGGCAAGTAGGGAAGTCGACCTTGTTTAAGCAAATTATCGATCCGGTTAATTCGCTATGGCTGGACGGGGACAAGCCTCGCCACGTTAAACTTTTGGTGGATGCGTATCAGAACGATGAGATTAGTTCTCTTCTTCAGAGAGCTCCTACGTTGGTCATCGATGAAGCTCAAAGGGTTCCGAATATCGGAGTGATTCTCAAGCTGCTGGTCGACGAAAATCAGTCCACGCAAATCTTTGCGACGGGATCTTCTTCTTTGGAACTCGCTTCAGGAGTTAGAGAATCAGCCCTCGGGCGACTTGAGCTTTTTCAGCTGTGGCCTTTTTCTCTTGCTGAGTTAGTGAGCAGTAAAGGACGATGGAATATTCAGCAGTTCCTAGCTGAAAGGATTGTCTACGGAATGTTTCCAGCTGCAGTCGCTCAAGATCAGCCGGCAAATTTCTTAAGCTACTATGCCTCAGAGCTCCTCTACAAGGATCTTTTTGCGTTGGCAGGCGTTCGTTCATCCGCAACGTTTGAGAACCTCGTCTATCAGCTAGCTGCGCACATAGGACAGGAAATTAGCTATGACTCTCTTGCTCGTGAGGTCGGCCTAAACAAAGTGACGGTAATCCGATACATCGACCTCTTGGAGCAATGCTTTGTTGTGAAGGTCTGCCATTCGTTTTCCAGCAACCTTGAAAATGAATTGAAGAAAGGAAAGAAGATTTACTTCACAGACACCGGAGTCAGAAACGCTATCTTGAATGACTTCAGTCCGTTATCTTCTCGATCTGACGCGGGTGCGCTCTGGGAGAATTTCTTCTTTATGGAACGCGTGAAGCAAAATGCTTACCGGAGGAACAGGCGTTCTCTGCGTTTCTGGAGAACCAGAAGCAATGCCGGCGTCAAACCTAAAGAAGTGGATTTTGTGGAGATTCAGGACAGAAAAGTCATTAATGCTTTTGAGTGCAAATTATCCGGCTCCGCACATAGTCGAGCACAGTCGGAATTTCTTTCACGATATCCGGATGTTGATTTTCAGCTCGTTTCTCCGGATAATGTATTGGAGATACTGGACGTTTGACCTGGTCAACATTTTTACTAGTAAAACACTAGTAAAAATACAGGTCTATCGAATTCATTAAAACGGAGACTGTCCTGCGCTCGATGTTGACGAGTTTGGCAGAACTCTTGATTTTTAAGCCTCCTAGAAAAACTATTTTTTCTCTGCAATAATTTTAGCCAGACCTGGTACGTCTTTGCTGCGCGCTCCTGCGACATTACAACGCGGGCATCCGATGAAGTGGCAAGTGACGAATCGCTCTTTCTGAGCCAGCGTGAAGGGAAGAGTCCGAGGTTTGTCGGGTTTAAAGAGACCGAAATCGTTTTTAGACGTAAAGGCAGGGGTTTCGACTGAAGCATCTGACACTCGGCGACCCGGCTTTTCAAAAATCTCTGGGAATTTCTTAGTCGAAGACTTCGCTGGCGAAAACTTTTGAGCTGAAAGAGAAGGTATTTCTATTTCCGCTATTGATTTCCTAGAAGTGAAAGACGGAAAACTTGAACACGCAATTGAGTACAAACTCAGCCGCGGTATGCAAAGGCAAAATCTGACGACACCTACAGAAGGTATACCGTGCATAACTTCGGAAACGTTCAAACAGGTCTATTTAAGAGTTTTTATGTAGTTATCTAAAGTCACCTAAAACTCGGCGATGTCTAGGATTCCTAATGTGTTTGTTGACTCACTCTTGGGACTGGATGAAAAGAGATTAAAAGGGGCGAAGACACTATAAATAACTCTGTTTACGGGATCACCTTCGGGAAAGCACTATGTAACGATTTGTTAAGATAGAAGAGTCGATAGGAGAAGATTATGAAAAAACTTTTAATTCTTTCTGCTGCTTTGTTGTTGGCCGGTTGTGCTTCCACGGGTGTTGTTCAGGTAGGACAAAACAGATACATGATCGCCGATTCCAACTCTATGTATTGGGAGGGCGGCTCCGTGATGAAAGACATCGTCAAGGAGGGTACTGCGTTCTGTGCTAAACAAGGAAAACAGTTCGAGCTGCTGGAAAAGAAAACCGACGACTACCAGATGGGAACAATTTTCGGCGGTACCAAAAAAGCCTCCGCTGAAATCTACTTTACCTGCAAGTAAGAAGCAAAAATGAAAGCAGATCCTATCACATACGAGGACCTTGCTCATCTTCCTCCTGAAGCTATTAGTAGACGGTCCGAACGATACTATAAGGTCGCAATTAAGACGAGGGTAAACCTTTGGGAGTCCTCTCGCCGTTCCGTCAGAGCAAGCCCGTTACCTAACCAAGGATTTCCTCCTGACTTAAATGTTAGCTGCGGATTGGACTTAAGAGAAAACAATCCTCCTGGCTCGGTTTTTATCGTGTGGGCAAAATTAACGTTCGATTACCGAAACGATGCTTACTTTTTGTTCTCCCATCCACGCTGGAGGACAGAAAAAATAGAAGAGAGTGAAGCAAAAATTTTAATAGAACAGAAGAAGATCGGAATTACAAACTATTACCCTAAGTCCGCGATTCCCAAAGCCCAAAAATGAAAACGCAGGGCTACTTTAAAAACCAGAAGAAGGGCTATTCCAAGCCCTTCAATTACCTTGAGAGGACTATGTCTAAGAAATTTATGGGAGGTGGTCGTGTAAACGCGCCGCCGGAAACCAGAGATAAGGTACCGATGTCCATACAAGACAACCCGGACATAAGCGAGTTCATGGAAGATGTTAAGAAAAGCTCTTCAAAGCTTACCGATTCGGAATGGCAGAAAAAATGGGACAATCGGCCAAGAATTTTGACAGAAACCTCAAGGCAAAAAGAAGCTAGCAAGGAAAAGGTTGTTGTCGAGAAAACCGTTGTAATTCCTGATTACGATGCAGGCACTCGTGCCTTGCTCATCAAAATTGAAAGCCTGCAAAGCGCTACAAATGCAAAAATTACAAGAATAGAAAACTCCATTAGACAGCTTGAGAACAAACTCAACCAGCTCCGACCCACTCGAAGCTCCGGACAAGCCAGAACCACAACAAGCTCCGAACAAAGATTCTCTGAAATAGAAAGATCTATTAAAGAGCTTAAGAGCAATCTCGGCCAACCTAGAGAAACATCAGACAGCGCACCTAGGGGAAGTAAAGCAATAACTGCCAACATATCTGCGTTTAAACAAAAAATTAACATTCTTGCAAATGACAACGCAGTTATAAGATCTCGTCTTAGTAAACTTGAAGCTGACAGAGACAGCTTTGTAACAGAACTCGCTCAAATAATCGAGGAGCATACAGATGATAAAGCTTCCAAGGAGGACTTAGACACAGTTCTTTCCTCTCTTGGAGACTTAGAAAACTCAGTGGCACAGCTCTCAGCGGAGTTTAAAGCCGCGTTTGAAAACCTCCCCCTGGAGATACAAAAAGGCGTTAAGGAAGAACTTAAAAATCGAGTAGCCTCAATTATTTCCAGAGTTTTCGAATAGACCTTTAGGGAGCCTTCGAGCCCCCCTTTCTTCGCCCACTGTTTGACAAAAAAGAGATCTATTTCTTAATGTTCCAGTCGTAGCCGCTGGGACGTTTCTTTACATAGCGATACAGTGCACTTTGTGAAACGTGCAGTTGTTTGGCTGCTTTTGCGATAGAAAGTCCGCTTTCGACTAAAACTTTGGCACTTTTCAGGATTTCCGGAGATAAAGGCTTTCGACCTTTATACGCACCCCTTTCTTTCGCTTTGGCGATGCCTTCGCGCTGACGTTCAAGAATGAGTGAGCGTTCGAATTGAGCCACGGCGCCTAGCATCTGCAAAAGCAGCATAGACATAGGACTTTCTCGTTCGCCAGGATGGAAGTCAATGCCTTCTTTGACGAAACGCACGGAAACTCCGCGTTTCTGAAACTCTCCGACTAGATTCAGTAGATCCTGTAAGTTTCGGGCCAGCCGATCCATTGAATGCACAAAGATTTCATCGCCCTGCGTTAGTGCTGACAACATCGCTTTAAGCTGAGGTCGATCGGTGTCTTTCCCGGACGTTTTGTCGACGAAGGTTCGATCCAGTTCCATTCCATCTAACTGCCGTGACGTATTCTGATCCGCGGAACTCACCCGTACGTATCCGATTCTCGACATGCGGTCCTTTCTCCATAATTATTATTTATTTTACTTTTAGAATTTAAAAACTAAAAGGAATAATTCTTTTTATTATTAAAAATAGAATTCAAATGGGAAAATAATTCGTTTAAATAAATTCCATTTGGGGTGTACCCCAAAGAATAGAAGTTTTGACTTATTAGCATGCCTTAACGATAGGTATGTCTTCGAGATTCGTATTTTTTCGATTTTGGTATAAGGTTCCGAGACAGTCTTTGAAAGGTTTTCCTGTAACATCTTTTCGAGGTGTACATTACAAAAAATGAAAATCTTCCCAGCCTCCGGTGTACTTAAAAGCGATTTAAAAATAAAACTTAACCCAGGGATTTTAGACAACTATGAGTAATTCTACAGATCTGCCGATTATGCTTAGGCTCTTGAAGTATTCGGATGCTCAGCCGGGAAAGCAAAAGGCAATACAAAAGTATCTCAAGTCGGTTTCAGGGGCCCTTTTTTCCAAGAGATCATGCATAAAACCTCCGAAAGTAGTCACTAAGTCATTCGTCCAATCTCTATTTAATAGCAAGCCTTGTCCTCTAAACAACAAGAACGTTATAGAGGGAATCACAGACTTCCCCATTGACACGGATGATCAAACACTGGTCCGTCTCCACGAGCTCTCTTCCTGGATCAAAGAAAACGAAGACACGGAAGATTACGATTTGCTCAAGAAAAGAATTACCGAGGCGACAGATATAGGAAAAATGATCTTAGAAGAAAGTCACCTTGATGGTGAAGATTTTGCAAGACTAGCAATCGCTCTTATCTATAAGTTTTCCGACAGTGTTTTTCAATTTTTACGCGACATAAATAAGTGGGGACCGGAACTTGCAGAGCCGAATCTTTCGAAAGAGATAGCGCAAGCTGCATTTAACGATGTTTGCAACGAGATATTGGAGAGAGTAGAGGTTTTAAAAAATAAACCCCTAGAGGCTGAAGAGTCCGAAACAGAATCGGAAGCTCCTGAAGAACCACCGTCTGCGCCAGAGGAGCCGTCCGATACCCCGGAAGAAGCGCTTTCAACTCAAGGTCAACCGCCTCAGAAAATATCCAAAGAGCTCGAACCAGAACCTCTTCCGGAACCACCAAAGCAACCGAAGAATTTCGAAGAAGCTATGGGGGACCTAATAGATAGAGAAAAATCCGAGCCATCTATCGAAGACCCCATTGGCGCAAAGCTTGAAGTCCTGCAGCAGAAGATCAGAGAGAAAATCGACTTGGAAACCAAGGAAGCGGAGGAACCTTTCCTTGAATTAAATCATAAGTCAATGGTTACCGGTTTCCTGCGTTCGTTTAACAATGGTTCCACATTTAATTTTTATCCCTTGTGTCGTTGGGAGGACGGTCGGCCTCACCAAATTACAAACGCTAAAGAGTTGTATCCGGAAAGAGGAAATTTACTCTTTACAGAGATATCAAGACTGTCTCGAAACCAGCGGAACCAGCTTAAAAACGGCATTCTTTTAAACGTTGAGTTCGAAGACTCTGAAAAGTTCGCGCACAGCTATAACAACCTAAGTCTCTACGCGCTGGATATTCTTTCTTTGTTTCGAGATGGAAAGGTTGAGCAGGCCTCTTTCGACGATCGTGACGATGGGTATTGGAAGGCCTACTACATTGTGGAGCCGGCTTCACCCGAGAATATCTCTTTTGACGGTAAATCCATTTACGTAAAACTAGACGGTCTCACTACAGCTCGAGAGGAATTGACCGATACCGTACGAGGGCAGCTGGTAGTCGTCAAACATCAGGACAAGTTTTACGGGCCTTTTCCCTTAAGAGAAGACGGTTCCAAGAGACTATACGTACAGACGTCTTCCCCGGGAGAGGTTCGCGGCATCACTAATTATTTCTGTCCCAGAGAAAATGAAGAAGCTGTCTTCCGGGTTCAAGATGTGAACTACCTTGTAGGTCTCAAATTCCTTTTTGTTAACCCTCTGTTGACGGAAAAAGGCGAAGAGGACATGATCTCCGACGAAGGCTTGATCCGAGAAGTAGGGAAAAAGCTTTCTGCCAATAATGAGCTAACAGAAAAGCTCGCTTTATGGCTGACCGATCATACCGACGATAAATTTTTCGAAACCAATCCTAATTTGAACCGGCAGAGAGTTTTGCGCTTGCTCGAATACTTCCGGCGCAATCTGCTTGAAACAAAATACTTGGATCGGTTTGTGGAACTTTTAGATCAAACAGTAGCTGCTGTTGCTAAAACTCGGCCTGAATTATTTGATGAGATCTACGCTAAAGCGATGAAAGATCCTGAAGTGCTACGCGCAATGCAGCAGCACAAGATGGCACAGGAAAAATTAGATGAACTGCGCAAGAGCATAAAGGAAACTCAAGAAGAGCTGGAAGATCTCGAGAAAAAGAAGAAAGATCAGCGGGCGGAACTTGCAAAAAAGGAAAGAAAAACGGAACTTGATAGAAAAATTGAAGTTCTTGAAAAGCGTTTAAAAAATCTCAATGACTATGAAGGTCTTGAACACCAGCTTGGTAAGAAAAGGGATGAGCTGCAGGAAGTAGAAGCAAAAGTTTCTTCAGCAGAGGCTGAATTGAACCAACTACGCAGTGAGAGAGCTGCCTTTAAGGACCAACTTGAATCCTTTGACCGGCAGATTCAAGCAACTGCTACGACCGTTGCTAATTTGGCGTTTGACGGAGAGGTCACTGCCAAAATCATGGAAGCTGCCAACCGATGGTCCGGGGCCAAAAATCGAGAAGCAGCAAAAGAGAAAGTTAACTTCTTGCGTTCTTTGAAGAAATCAGAGTTAGAGGGAGCGGATCTTCACAAGGAACTGATTTCGCGTTTGTCCCCGTTCAGAGAGTATGAAAACAACGAGTTCACCAATATATTCGTTTGTGTGGCTCAGAACTTCCTGACGGTGTTCTCCGGAGCGCCGGGGTCCGGAAAAACTTCGATGTGTAACCTCTTGGCGGAGGCCTTAGGCTTAAATACTATTGCAGCAGAAAAAGGAGCCGGAGAACTTTGGCCCGGCAAAAGGAGACTTGCCAATCGCTATCTGCCGATTTCAGTAGAGAAGGGTTGGACTTCTAAACGCGACCTGATCGGTTACTACAATCCACTTACGCGCCGCTTTGAAAGTCAGGACCCCCACCGTTTTGAATGCTTCACTCAACTGAACAATGAAGCGGAAGAGGGATTCTTCGAAGTTCCGTATCTTGTTCTGCTTGATGAGGCGAACCTGAGTCCGATGGAGTACTACTTCGCCGATTTTATGAACATATGCGACGAAAGAGATGAATTCAGCACCATCTCGCTTGGCAGTGATTTCACATACAGAATTCCAGACTCCTTGAGGTTTCTCGCAACGATCAATAACGACCATACGACGGAAAATCTTTCTCCGCGCCTGATCGACCGTGCTTGGATCATTACACTTCCGGAAACGGAAAGAATCACCGAACATCCTCGGGCCAGCAGGGAAGATGCGGTCACAAACGATTTGATTAACTGGAATTTATTCTTGGAAGCGTTTGGCAAGAAGCAGAATCAGCAAGTGTCCCAGGGAGTTAAGAATCTTCTCAGTCAAATTAGAGGAAGATTTACAAGTCTTGGCGTGCAGCTTTCTCCGAGAACATTGTTTTCCATTGAGAACTACGTTGCGTCCGCATCCCGCTTTATGGAAGCTAACGAAACTCAGACCCCGGAGCTTGTTGCGTTTGACTATGCGGTGGCACAGAAATTATTGCCGACAATCAATGGAGTCGGAGATGCCTTTAAGGAGAGCCTGGACGAACTTTATGAATGGATGAGACCAATCTGAAGAGATCTTCTAAGATTCTTCATTCCATTATCGAACAAGGTCAAAACCGCATGGACTATTTCGGATTCTTCTGATGACGGACTACGAGGCGTTTTCTATAACGTTAAAGGCCATTTTTCGAAGCGCCCAGAACCTTCCTAGGGAGAGTCGCGAGATCGTTCTTCGACTCTCTCCGGTGAGGCCTACTTTGGGAGACTGTCTGACCGATAACTTCGATGTTCCCTTGGTTTATGACGATGTATCTTATTCGGCAGAACTTAAGGCCGACGGTTCATTTCAAAATATTGAGTCGTTAAGGTTCTTTTTTGGAGATTTTGAGCCGCAGTGGAGCAGCCTTCCAGCAAAGTCCTCGATCCTGCATCTTTTTGATTCTAAGAACATCTTTTCCGGCAGTGTCGGATTGGTCTATTTCACCGTACATATCACAAACACTTCGGATGAAGAGGAGGTGTACTACTCAAACTATCTCTCTGTCTGTTTGAGAGACGGTCCGCAGAGCGAAAATGTTAAGGGGATGTGTGCGGAAATCGCCTCTCAAGAGGACTTGCTTTTTGATAAAAATACATCCCTTCTCGCCTCCGGACTAAGTGACGGAAAAGAGGAAAGTTATTCAACCATTTTTGATCACTACCTCTCTGTCATCGACTCGGCAATTAAAGTTTATTCATACAACGCTTCTTACTTCTCCTCATACAGTCGTTCAAAACTCGTACTCCGAAGGACTGTGGGGAATTTTGAAAAGTTATGGAATGTGCGTGAGGAGACGCTTTCGTACATAGCGCAGCACCCTGAAGAGCTGGTTCCGACGAATGAACCGTCAGCAATTTTCTATGGGACATCCAAGTTTGTTCCCAATAAAACCTTGCTTTTCTCTCATGAGTTTGACAAGAACCTGTATGAGAACCGTGTGATTTTAGGATTCTTGGACCTTGCCATAAAAGAAACTCAGGCAGGCATCAAGGAACTGGATAAGAAGTTTTTGGACCTTTCATCTTTTTCCTCAGGAAGCAAGGGGTACACCAATTCCTCATTCCTTATGTTGGATCAAATCCGTAGGATCCTTAAAAAGATCCAGGATAACTTGCTCAGTCGGCAGGAAAAACTGAAACGCCTTCGTTACCAGTATGCTCAGTTTTTTCCTTTTGCCGGAGAAAAATTAACGAATCCGCCTAGGCCAACCGCGATTTTCAGACTGGTTCCTCAGTACCGTCAGGTTTACGACGTCATGGCGCGCTGGTTTTCGGAAAGATTTGTTTTTCCTCTGCCGGAATTCTTTACTTATGAACTGAGTAAATGCAGCCTGATCTATGAGCAGTACCTTCTGATACATCTTGTGCGCAGTATCGCGGAGGCTGGATGGATCATGACGGATAGGAAAACTATTGATTGGTCCGGCATGTACGAGGATCAGTTAGTGCCGGATCATCGCAACAAGATTTTTAATCATTTTCTATTCACTCGTGATTATGATTTTCTCGAGCTCTTCTACGAACCGGTCATTAGCAATACTGAAATCGGCAATGAAGAGTTGGGCCTGAGAAGAAACTCTTCAATGACAGTCAGTGAAGAGTTTTCCGTTATTTCCAGAAAACACGGAACGCTTATCTACACACCTGATTTTGTGCTCAAAAAGACGGTTGATGGGAGGAGCTCTTACCTTCTTTTGGATGCCAAGTTCTCAAGAATTGAAGACGTGTTAGAGAAAAAGCTGCTGCTCATGATTGTTAAATATATTCTCGGTGTCTCCCCGGTTCGTGAATCTGATCGGATAGAAGGCCTGATACTTCCTTGTGGGAAGATTTCGTCACAAGCCAAAACGCCGAATTCACCTTTCTGGAATCTCTGTCCGGGAATATCTCCGGTATTTAGTCAGAACAGAATCAATGCAGTTCAGCTGCATGAATTTTCCGATGATGTAGAGTTTGTGAGAATGCTTGCAGCATTTTTATAGCTTATTTCAGCAAAGATCATTTTTTCCGATATCCGAAACCACCTTGCTTTTCTTCATAAAGTTTTCGTACTGCTAAGATTATTGACGCTTGGATACGTTAGCGTTGCGGGCGGCCGTAGTGACGCTTTCCGGATCAACTGAGCTTATCGGGCCTGTCAGCTCAGTTTCCAAGCTGTCCTTAAAAACAATCGGTTGCCTTAATTTCCTTCCGCGATTCTTGAGAACGTTTCAAGCCTGTTAAATCCGCCGACAGTTACTCACAAAGCGATGAGGCAGTGAGGGTTGTACTGATTAATCAACGGGTAGCCTGAGGGATGACACATTGTGCGTCGGCGTCATTCTTAGCCTTATTAAGCCTTCCCCTTATCAGTTTATTGACAACGCTAAGTTCATTCATAACTTGATCGGTGATGTGTCAGCTCTAATAACGAGATCGCTACGGCAGACGAACAGGAAACGGCAAAAATAAGATTAATTCATATTCATATAACGGATATACTTGACAACAAAATTTGATTAATTTAATATGCAAATATATTCAGAATATGGATGCAATCATGAAAAAGATCTCGATGACACATCATGCCGAAGTTCGTCAGCAACAGCGTTGTATTTCTGATTTTCAAGTAGAAACGCTACTTAGGTTTGGAATAAAGAAAAGGGTAAAGGGCAAAGCCTTTGCTTGTTTCATGGAGAGAGCGACCTTAAGAGATTTGATTGCGAATATAAAAGCAAAAATTAATCAAAACAAGAATAAAAATAATGTGTATAATTTGAATAATCCAATGATCAAAAACATAGATGTGTTCATAGCTGAAATGTCGCTGCATTCCGAAAAGAAACTTTGTGCGTTATTAGACACTCTGACTCGCTTAGAAAATACGCGAATCATTATTCGTGACGGAACAGTCCTGACAGTGATGCACGGCTATAAGAAACTCAAAACTATCCACTGAGGTTCAAATGGAAGAAACGAACAACAAAGACGTTAAGTTCAAATGTACTTCTGAAGGTCTGTTGCCTTTGCGTGAGCTAGAAGTAACGATTAAAGGCGCGGAATTTAAGAACAACGATCTTTCGATCGTTAGATCAAAAGAAGACAAACGCTACAACCTCAAACTTTATGACACGGATATTGCTTTGTTAGACGAACTCAGCGCTGTGTCCGGTGTTTCCAGAAATACTCTGATCGCGTTTGTGATGGATGGGGTATTGATGAGCCTCTTGAGAGAGATCGACTCGGTAGATACAGAAGTATTTATTGCGCATGCAGCGGATTCTCTAGTCGGAGAAAAGGTTGCAGATCTCAATGTCCCATGGGTAACCAAGTATTTCCAGCATCGAGTAGATACCGCGTATGAAAACACCATGAAATATGGGAATCCAGACATTTCATATCGCTCAGATGAAGAAATTAATTACAGGAATCGCTTGTGGTCTGAAATGGAAAAAGCAAGAGCCGCAGGAGACAAACGCAAGGAAGAGGAAATTCAACAAGAGCTTAATGAATCTAGCGGACACAGTGCTTCGTTTTTTGCTGTTAAGGAAAAATTGACAGGGGATGCCAAATGAAACATCTTTCTATTAAGAATAATGGCCTTTTGGCCGATGCCGTGAATGATCTGACCTTCTCTAAATCAGAAAATAGTCTAGAGAGCGGGTGTTCATACATAAATGTTCGTCCAACGGCTTACCAGTGCGCAATGATCGATATGATCACTAAATTAAAAGGGAAAAATCCCATGGCGCTAATACGTGATGATTTCAGCATCTCTCTGGCAGAAATGGTGATTCTGTCACCGTCCTTTATCCCTGCACTCCAAAAGGTAATAACGGAGAAAGGTGCGTCGGCTTTTAGCTCTGGTGCGATTAAAGTACTTGAAGAAGCGGACGTAATCAGAACAAGGTATCCAGGGTTGGATGATCTTTTGGGAGCAGGAAAACCGCAGCCTGTGATAGCAGAATCGGAACATGAGCAATGAAGAAGGAGTGATCCGGAACACCCATAAGGAATTTCCTTATGGGTGACCAGAACAAGTAGACCTACGCATCGCATCTATTAGGTCAACGAATCGCATAGGGATAAGCGAGCGAGGATCCGAAAAACGCTGTCCTGAGACTGTATACAAACTGGGCCAGTACAGGTATAAAACACCCCCCTAGAAAAGCAAGAAGAGGGAAGTAGGGATAAAGGCTACGGCGCTAAAGTAACTTCACCATCCTGTGTAACGAACCAAAAACAAAGCAAAATGATGAAGAAATTACTAGTGTTTTACTAGTAAATCAGCAAAAGCAAGTTTTTTAATTGGGCCGATTTTGAGTAAAGGACCTCAGAATAGTCTCAATTACTGTATTAAATCGAAAATGAAATGTCGGAATTTTTACTAGTAAACACTAGTAAAACTATCAGAGTTCAGATGCTAACCATGAAGAAAAAAGTATCTTAGAAGCAAAAATTTTCAACTCAACAAAGCAGTCATTAAGTTCAACACCGATTTCAAATCGCAGGCATTTTTAAACATTTCCTCTGAAGAATCGCTTGTCACACGCAGTTAATGTTTGTACGGCTCTAGCGCGCTGTGATACATTCATTAGAGGGGTTTTATAAAAGAGATAATAATCATGGCTCAAATTTTTCCCTCTTTAGAAACAATTCGCCAGTTTAAAGTTCAACCTACCGAAGGAGAATGGACTTTGCTTCGTTTCTTAGATAAGGTGTTGGACGACAACTTTGAGGTCTATTTCAAACCTTTTATCAATGGCGATAGGCCGGACCTCATAATATTAAAAAAACATGGAGGTGTTTTCATTATTGAAGTGAGAGACTGGGATCTTGATTTATGCAGCCTAGACGCAGATAAGAATTGGTGTGTTGCTCAGTCTAAAAATGAAAAAGAAAAGGTCGTCAGAGTTTTATCTCCTATTGAAAAGTGCAACAGGTATAAAGACAACTTATTTAACCTTTATTCTGCGGAACTCCTTGAAAAATCAATTTGTAATTCAGCAGTGTGGGGAGTAGTAACTTGTGGGGTTTATTTTCATAATTCCACCCATCAGAGATTAGTAGATTTTCTTGTATCTCCATTCTCGGGGGAGAATAAGTATCTGAAAAAAATAGGTTATACCGAGTTAATCGGACGAAATGACTTAAATGATGAGGCATTTAATAGGATACTTGGAAATCACTACATGATGGATAAAAAGAGCGTTTACTTTGATGATGAGTTATATGAATCTATTCATCGGATTTTGCAACCTTCATTTCATATGAAAAATCAGGGTAAATTCATAAGAAGATTTGATGCTAGATTGGCTCCACATTCGTCTGAAATATTTATGTTTTCAAAAAAGCAGGACGAACTGATATTTGATAAGCAAAAAAGACAGCAATGGAGAGTTAAAGGAGTTGTCGGATCTGGAAAAACTACTCTTTTAGCAGCAAAGGCTGTCCAAATGTATAAAGAGATGGTTGAGTCTGGTTTAAAAGAGCCGAGGATACTTATCCTTACTTTTAATATCACACTTAGAAATTTTATCCGTGATAAGTTGATGGAAGTAAATGAGTCTTTTGCTTGGAAATCCTTTACGATTTCCAATTATCACGCGTTTATTAGATCTCAAATTAACAATCTAGGTATTGCTAGAAGACGCTTTGCGAAAAAATCAATTTATCAAGATTACGAATTATTCGCTTCTCATAAAAAAAATACGGAAAGATTTGATGTTATTTTTATAGATGAAATCCAGGACTATAAACGGGAGTGGATGAATATTATTAAAGACTTCTTTTTAGTTGAAGAAAAAAGTTATCCAAGAGGTGGATACTATTTGCTAGGGGATGTGAAACAAAATATATATAACAGAGAAACATCTCATAAAGACGTCGTCACAAACGTGTTAGGTGTGCATACCCTTGATAGCTGCTTCAGATCCCAATTGAAAATAAAAGATCTAGCATTGGGCTTTCAGCAAAAATTCTTTGATAGAAAGTATGAGATTGACTCGACTCTTTTGGCGGAAGAAGATTCTCTGTTTGACAGAAAAGATCTCCAACAGGGGTCAATAAGTTACGAATACCTTCGGAGTAGTGATTTAGTAAAAGCCACTTTTGATTTTATAGATAACATTATTGAACACAGGATTGTTAATGTTGCTTTAAATGATATTTCTATCCTGGGGGCGGAATTAAGGTTTCTACAGAATTTTGATGTTTTTTATACTTATAAAACAAATAGAAAAACAACGGCTATGTTTGAAACATATAGAATTATGTTTATGAAGGGGTTGCAAAAATCTCATTATTTTGGACTAGATAATTTTATATACAATTTGGGTCGAATAATTAGATCCTATGAATCTGATATAAATACTGCTATATCTGATTTATTTATAATATATGGACTTTATATATCTTATAAAGAAATATTTAAAGATTCTTTATATTCTGTCTGTAATCGTTATGGATGCAGTGTTGGAAAATTTTTAAGTATTATGGCTGAATTTCAAGTTGAGTTCTTAAACTTTAGGGAGAAAATATTAGAATTAGATTATGAAGGTATTAGGAGAAATATGAAATTTAATTTTCAGATGAATACTGGAAATATTAAAATTTCCTCTATTCACAGTTTCAAAGGCTGGGAAAGCGATACTGTTTTTCTACTTTTGCCTCCTGAGAAGACTAGCGAATCCTTCGATGAATTAATTTACACTGGCCTAACAAGAGCTCGTTCTAAGCTCTTTATTATCAATCTTGGTAATAATGAGTATCATGAAAAAATAAAAGAGCTGGTTGACGCCTATAAATAACGAAAAGGGCCTAGATGTAATAACCCGGCAGAGGAAACAGCCGCAACATACTCGAAAATGACGAAATTATTGAAAATTCAGCTCATTTAATTCAATCATTATTTCGTCATACTTCTTTTTTTCGAGGCCGAGGAAATCTAGCTCGGCATCAAAATACTCCAACGCTTTATCCTTGCACGTGAAGTACGTGCCTTTGTACATAATTCGATCCAAGATCAAAGTTTCCAAAGGCTCAAGGGAAACGGGTTTCAAATTTTCCTCGGTGTCCGTGGGCGCGTAGAAAAACGCACCGCCGTCCTCTTTAAACTGCAGTTCGGAGAAGTTTGCTACTGTTTCAATGCGGAGGTACAGGAAGCCGCGCCTGTCTTCAGAATTGTCGAAGTATACGGTAATAACCTTTTTGTGTATGAGATCGTCGATTTCCTGTTTAAGACTCTTCATGGTTGACCTCTTCGTAATCAGCCACATCACCTATTGTTTATCCAATACAGGACACGTTAGTTTTGGAAGGAGAGATTCAAACCTTGGAGATGCTCTTGTTTCTCTGTGTAATATGGGATGAAGGTGTTGCATCCAACTAATGCTTCTGAGTGACCCAATATTTCTTTGAATTGTCATCAACGGTATAGACTTCCCAATCTTTGAAACCGCATTCAGGGCACGGTTTTAACTTAGCGAGTAAATTTCTAAGTCCTGGCAAGAGCGCAAGGCCGATCCCTCCGATGCCAAGAGCAATACAAAGAGGAGTTGCAATACCTGATCCGGCAAAGAAATAGGTGGCATATGCTGCCTTTCCGCCCGCAGCCACGCCACTCCCTATAAAGAACTTGCGTAAGGCGCCGCTGGTAATTTGTTCCTCATGACCGCAGTTTTTGCACTTGATAAAAGTCTTTGCCATTGAAACCTCTCAACGCTTAGTTGTTGTCTAACGGGCCTAATCTACGCTCTATTTTTGGGAAGAATTATCGCTCAACGCTTCCGTCAATTTCTGTCTCCGGTAAACATTACAACCCCGAAGAAAATTAGCACTTGCATCTTCGAGAAATCTTATACACGGCACCCATTAGAACGTTGTTTCTCTATCTTAAATTTATTAGGATATGGGTGAAAAGCTTTATAAAAATTAAAAACGAACAAAATTAGAACATGCAGAACCCAGCTTCACACCTTCAACGAGTCGATGGATACTGGGAACACCATTCACTTCGTTTTATGCCCAAGCACGATTGGGAAGTGATGATTCAGAACGATGTCATCAATGTTGTTTTTAACGGGAAGACATTTGACGTTTCTCCGGAAAAAATAAATCTAATAAGCGGGCTTCTTTCTTCAGTGGTCGAGCTGGAGGATGACAGCCAAAACAAATATCAGTTAAGGGGCTGGAAGCGAGACCAGATAAAAGAATTTCAGCAGGCCCTTGAAGGATCTCTTCTTCACTTCTACTACCGATATCCGGGAAAAATTTTTTCAGGTTACCAATCTTGGCGAGACTCTTTTACAAAAGAATATGAGAAAGAAAAATCTCGGGGCTGGGTTTGGATCGATCCAGTAAAGCCTTATTCAGTTCCAAAACCTCCTGGACTTAAAGACTCGGATTGGATAAATCATGCAAAAGCATTGTTTAACCGCCTTGATCCGGAAACAGATTTTGAAATGGTTTCGAATACAAGAGGTTATATAAAAGAAGAAAATAGAAAAAATCTTGAACTTCTTATTAAAGAAGACAGTGATTTCTTCGACACTATAGAAAAAAATCCTCTTACAGAGGAGCAAAGAAGAGCGGTTGCTTGTTTTGCACCGAGAACCTTAGTTGTCGCTGCAGCAGGTTCCGGTAAATCTAGTGTTTTAGCAGCAAAAACCGCTTACGCAATAAAAAAGGGCTTCTTTTTGCCCTCAGAGATGCTCCTATTGGCTTTTAATAACGATGCCGCCGCCGGGCTTAAAAATAAAGTTACTTCTGCCACAGGAAAAGATATTGAGGTCTGCACTTTCCATAAGTTTTGTCTCCAAGTAATTGGGAAAACTACTGGGAGAAAACCCGCTGTTGCTAAGTTTATTGAGCAGGAACAAGGGGACCGAGTAATGGGGAATATTCTGCTTGATTTGATGAAAGACCCCCTTTATAAGCATAAGTTCGACTCCTATAATCTTTTTTTTGGACTGCGCCATAAAGAAGACCAAGAAGAGGAAAAAAATAGAGGTTTTAAATTTAGAACAAAAGAGGGAGAAATAGTTAAGAGCAAGGCGGAAAGGATCTTTGCCGACCTGATGCATGATTTGAAAATCAGTTATGAATATGAAATGGAATATCCCTTTCCTACAGCGGATGAAGCCCACAGCCAATACCACCCTGATTTTTATCTTCCGCAAATAGATACGTGGGTTGAAATCTGGGCGGCAGTGGATAGCGAGCCGGATCCATTTCCCGGCTATCAAGCTGGGAAAATTTGGAAAAGGAAGACGCACCTGGAACACAACACAAAACTCAAGGAGTTTGTAGCAAAAGAAATAGACCAAACGCGGGCAGGGGATAACGTTTGTGAATGGCTCTTTCGTATTTCAGAGGAGATCCAGAAAGAAAAGAAAGAAGAAGATAGAAAAACTCCCAAGGCTTTATCTGATACGCAAAAAGAATTCGCAGGGTTACTCAGGACATTCCAGGTGCATGCGTACAACAACGATTTGTCGACATACGATCTCGAAGAAAAGATTTCTCTGGAAAGCATAAGTGAATCGAGTGACCAATCTCTTCAACCCCAAGAATCCGTCTTCAAGGAAAAATTGTTTTTGGAGCTGTACGGGCCTGCTGAGGCTAAATGGCGCGAGATGATGAAAAAGAACAGGGAAACAGATTTTGAAATGATGATGCGCCAGGCTGCGGAAATCATTGAAAGCGGCAAATGGACGAGTCCGTATCGCTTAATTATGGTCGATGAGTTCCAGGATACAAGTCAGCTTAGAGCCCGAATCTTAAGAGCATTATTAAGAACAGATAAAACAAGATTGGTTGTAGTTGGAGACGATTGGCAGTCCATCTATCGTTTTACCGGGGCCGATATCTCCATTATGAAAAATTTTTCAGATCACTTCGGAGATAGTGAGGTACTCAAGTTAGAGCGGACGTTCAGGTGTTCCCCTGAAATTTGCAATGTCTCTAAATGCTTTATTATGAAAAATCCTAGCCAGTTCTCCAAAAATGTGGAACCTGCCTTCCCCCTTCCAGATGGCTCTGTGTCCCTACTTTTGGTTGATAAAAATGTTAATGCCATCGCAGCGATAAAAGATGAACTGGATAGACTTGAACGCCTTCATCTCGATCTCGGAGAAAAAAAGACGGTTGCGATTCTCGGGAGATTTAAAAGTGATTTTTCCCCTTTCATCAACCCCGATGATCCTGACTACATCCTACCTTCTACGTATCTGGCGTTAGATGTTTCCTGTTCCACAATTCATAAATCCAAGGGAATGGAATTTGACTACATAATCCTTGCGAGGATGCAGCAAGACTGCTCTTTGGAATTTCCATGCCAAATTCAGGATGACCCGATTCTTGATCTTGCAATGCCGGAAAAGGAAGGTTATGAATTTGCTGAAGAAAGGCGTTTGTTATACGTTGCATTAACGAGGGCTAGATTTTCTGTAACGATTGTCGCTAGCTGTGACTCTCCTTCGATCTTCACAAAAGAGCTGGTGGATCCGACGTCCGAATATTCGGTTAAAGTGGAGAAACTCGATGCCTCTAACAATGGAGAGATGAAGATCATAAGGAAAGGGCTTAGTAAGGCTGAAGCTTTTTCACTGATTAAGTCCGCGCCTATCCGTGCCCGGAAAAGAAGAAAAACTTACCGAAAAAGGTATAACCATGGCCTCCTTGATGCGAGGACGTAGTTCCTTCGTGCGCATGCTCCGTCTGGTGCGTCGGAGGCGGACGGTTTTATTTTTTGATCAAAGCTGCTTCCTATCCGGAGGATTTGAGTAACATCATCTCTAAATTTTGTAACTAGAGATAGTGACAGCATTTTAAGAAATAGTTTAGAGAATAGTTGTGGTCCTTTTCACATAGCTACTGTACAAATCAGCCGTTTTGAGGTTGAAATTTGAAAAAATATTACTAATTCAAAAAATTATCTATACAGTGAATACTGTACAAAAAGATCTAAAAATTCTCTCAAAACCCGTAAAAGTCTTTAAAAACGGCGGGGTGACACTGTCGCAATGCATTTTTCACTCAACATAACTGCACATTATGTTGAATAAATCAGCTGCCTAAATTGACTATGTAAAACTAACTGACCAATGCTCTTATCTTGAAGTCGACACAATAGATTTTTTGAGGAGCTCCGGCTATCAAAAGCCATTGCGTGACCGATTCTGCCTCGTCTATCATCACAGACGAGGCGTTGACAATTAGAAGGATTAAAATGTCCCTATTTACTAGATTCTCAGTGGTTCTGTTTTCTCTCTTGTTTTCTCTGTCTGCTGCCGTGGCAGAGGAGTGGAAGACCTTAGACTTTGGATCATGCTCAATAAACCTTCCTTCTCAATGGTATGTGTACGATAAAAAATCTACGGAAAGCTTCAGTAGATTTAATAACGAACCAGATAAGAAGCGGCTGCTAGCTTCTAGAGATAGCGTTGATGCAAGTAAGCAGTCAATGATAGCGAGACTTAACTCCTTTCCTTTGAACGAAGAGGTTCGAAGTGAGGTGAAGTCGTTCACCCGTTCTGATCTTGATGCCCTAACAAATCTATTTAAAGAGCAATACGAAGCTAGCCGCCATCGCAACATAGTGGTGATAACGCATATCTATCCATATCAGCTGGTAACGATCGACGGAAACCCAACCCTAGTGACGTCATATGTTAGACAAGGACCGAAAGGAGAAGATTGGTTTGTCAGAATTTTCGAAATATTTGCAGCTGACCGAAAATATCAAATAACACTTTCTATGGATAATAGATTTCCAGAGAACGAGAAAATTTTGGGGAAGATACTCGCTAGTTTTAAATTAATAAAATAGACAAGAAAGTTAGAGGAATAAAAGAGTCAGGACCAAAGATAAGATCAGGAGAAAAATTAGAGACCTGAATACTCCTCCGAAAAATTCCTTGAATGCAACACCGGACATCCCGACAAGATCATTTAGTGACTGTCTAGCTAACTCGACTGAATTTCTCCGGGCTTGACGAATCCATTCCTCCAGCACCTTGTCTTTAAAAACATAATCTCTCTTGGGCTCGTTTCTTTCCTTTTCAGACGAAGGAGCTCCTTCCTGAGGTGTCCCGGTTCCATTACCTTCATCTTCTTTCCTGGCAGTCTGAGTGTAGTTTCTGTATCTGGCTAACTCAGCATCGTATTTGCAACGCGCTTCCCTATCTCTCAGGATTGTATAAGCCTCGTTAATCAAGGCCATCTTTTCATTGGCATCCGGACCGCTGTATCGGTCCGGATGCCATTTCATTGCGCAAACCCTATAAGCCTTTTTCATTTCGTCGTCGGAAGCGGATTCTCGAACGCCTAAGACTTGGTAGTAGTTATAAAACATGTTGGGGGAGGAACATTAATCCTTTTTTATGGAAAATTTGTCGTCCTCTTTTTTGGGTTGCCATCTCCACACTGCGGTGATGGCAGCGATGTAGCCGACGGCAACCGGGATGCTGATGAGTGCTAAATGTTGTTCATGAGCAATCCCGTATATAGGCAGTGCTATTACGCTAATTCCAATAATGATTATTATTTTTAATAGTGTTCTCATAGAAATCTCCTAGAGGATTATTTTTACATTTTACCCTTCAGGGAATACGCGAGAGAGGAGAGATTGCTGGGACTGAACAAAATCATTTTGGTGGCTTTATGCGAGTTCGTATATTACTTGGTTTCGCTAAATTTCTTTTCGATTTCTTGCTTAACGCGATTAGCTACAGACCGTTCCCATGTCGTACATTGAGCCTGCGTTTTTAGTCCGGAGGACACAATGAGCTCCTTGAATTCGTTTTTGATTTTTTCAGGGTAAACGGCACACGTTCTGTTTTTATGTCATGCACTTTGCTGAACACGGTTAACGTGTCCTGCCCGGTTACCCGGGCAGGCTCTTTCACGCTAGCAAATCAGCAGTAAAACGAGCGCTACAAGCAGTTTCAAAAGAAACCTATGCAGCCTTCGCACCCATGCTAAAATGCAGGAAAGAAGGTTATGTGTACGAGACATAACGTTCTCCGTTGCAAAGCCGTTTCGCCCCTATACCGTTGATTAGGGCTAACGGCTTTAGCTTTATCCAGCGCTGGAAAAATTCACAGTGCCGACCGGCCCGCCACGGCCAATCCTCGAGATTCAGTCTTCCGGAGAGTTTTGGATTTTAATTTCTTGCCACGCTTTCTTCCGTTTTCGGTTCTTACGAATTTCTTCGGAAATATCCTCGAGGCATTGCTTGTCCCATTGAAGGAAATTCTGCCGATCCTCTTCTTTTGGCATATTGCTCAAAATAAAATTCTTCATTTCTGAGTATTGCCGGCTCTTTGGTATCAATCTTTGAATCTGATTCTTTTATTGCGGCTTCAGCCTGTGCAATCATGTTTTTCGCCTTGGCTTTTTCCGAGTTAAGTTCGGTATGCTGCTCGGATAGTTCGCGACTGTACTCTCGGAGCCTTATCTCAAATTCTTTCAATGATTTTTCTTCAGCTTTGATCTGTTGGCTTCGTTGCTCCAATTCTGAAGTTTTTCGTTCCTGTTCATACAGCTTTTGCTTCTTCCAGTTTTCCAAAAGTCCGGAAGTCTTCTCTTCAGCGATTTTCTTGATGTCGGGCAGATCAAGGCTTGGATTCATCCAATATCCTATGGGAAGGGCCGGAAGGGTTGCAGAAATGGCGAATGAAAAGAAGGTGGCCTTTGTTACCTCGTTTGCATCAAGGATCATCGAATAGGTCTGGCTCAATGAATATCCTTGTTTGATGTCCATCATGTAATAGAAAATGACGGTAGGAAATAAGATGATGGAAGCGAGTACACAAAGGAAAACAAGCCCAAAACTTCTCTGCGCTTTACCGGAGAGAACGGAGTAGCCAAAAGCATGTCCTAGGAAGAAGACAAAGTCAAAAAAGTTTAAAAGAAACTTCCCCAGCCATCCGGCAATAGATACAAGTAAGTCTGTCATCGCAAATAAGCGTCTGTAATGTCCAGCCTGAAATGCCTCAACTCTTAGGAGACCGTTTCTTTGGCCGTTTCGTAGTCAGAGTTCTTTATTAGATTTTTAAGGCGATCCTGGGCATAGGAGTGCCGCAAACCGTGAGCTCCGGTGGACCAACCGAGCGCTCTTTCGCTAGCTTTAGCGAAAGGGTCTGTAAATTTTTTACTGCCGGCGATGTCGAACTTCTGAACATAGAACACGCCTCTGTGCCGCACCCGAATAGGCCCCGGAAGCCTTCGTTGTTCGAGTTGTGTTGCCAAGTCCTTCGGAACGAAAATTTCACGGGTGAGGCCTCCTTTTCCTGTGACGACATAGCGAACTCCGTCACCCATACCGTCGATGGA
>OGZQ01000528.1_pt1 | contig 26740 bp, 19 predicted proteins | sample 1576841 | NCBI WGS metagenome assembly OGZQ01 (sample SAMEA3541527, study PRJEB24748) | human gut metagenome | biome: human gut; feature: human-associated habitat; material: faeces | place: China | collected 2012
TCACCAGTTCGTAAGGATAGAGGGCGATATCAAATGAAAGGTTGTTGTCTATCATGACTTGGAATGCTTTCCCTTCGATGCAATTCCCTTTGTATTCGTCAATGGGCTTTGCTTTCAAATCACCTTCGGGCCGGAAACGGTAACCGTATATTTTGCCCCTGGTAAGTAATTCGTCCGTCAATTCGGGAGCGAGTTGCTCATGCAGTTCCACAGGAATGTACCGCAATGCATTCCTCAACGCCGTTTCCGTTTGGGCGGGTGTCAAGCGGTAGCCCCGGTCGGGAGCGCGGCGGATGCCTTCCGTGAATGTAGGATAGGCAGGTAAGTCATTGGATAAAGTGATAGTCATAGTATGTAAGTGTTTTGTCACAAAGATAGCAAAACTACTGGAATACTATAAGTTTGAGAATATGTTTAGTGACATAAAGTTATATAAACTCAGTATAATATATTGTTGATTTTAGAAATACAGCGATGGCATGTGCTATGGGAGGCTCTCCGGATTTGTTTTAAGTAAAATAATTATTATTCAATACTAATAGAATAGTGATAATTGTCGCTTACAGGTATAGTATCTTCATAGTATACAGGTTTAGTCTTTATACATTTGGAAAACACGCTGTGCCATTTCTTTCATTTTTTGACGTAAGGTAACCGGAGCCATTACCTCAACGCTATCGCCAAAGGAACGTAGAAGTGAACGTAATTCATAGTTGTCTTGTACTTTCAGTCGAACCTCCCATTTGCCGTCGGCTTGTTTGCTGTTTAGCACAGATTGAGACTCATGCAGCGGCTTTGTTGTAATGTAATTCCACGCCTGGTCGGTAACGTGCAAAATGACATTTTCCACAGGGGCGCCTTCAACTACGGAAACGCCGACCACGTCACTAAAGAACTCTTCAAAATCAAAGTCATTGTCCAGAGGCTCAAAGGTTCGGGTCGTTTCCTTTATTCCTTCAATCCGGTCTATCGCATAGTTGGACATTTTATCGAAATCTTTGCGTTTCGCCACCAAGAACCAGCGATTATTGTACTGTTTCAAGTGATAGGGGCTCACCACAACTGTTCTGACATCTTTACCGAATGGATGGTAATTTATTTCTATTACTTTCTTTGCTACAATAGCTTCGAATATGGGCTTGTACCATTTGTCTATACCTGTAAGGTATTGGTTGTGCTGGAAACTGACTGCCTTTTGAGTCTCACTGCCTAGTTTTGAAGTGGTATAAAGTTTTTTTTCCAGGTCATCCAGCCAGTCGAACTGAGGAACACCTTCAAAGCGTTTCATGATGGCGGCGGCTTCGAGTATACAATCCATTTCTTCTTGGGAAGGACCGGATTCGGCCATAGTCTTTGAACCGACTGCATAGCGGTAATATTTTTTATGGCCGTCTTGGATTCTGTCGATAATGACTCCGTACATCAATTCCATATCGTTCATATCGTCAAAGATTTGACGACGCTGTACTCCTTCGGCACCTTTTGAACCGCTATCACCATTCTGTCGTTCAAGTGCCATACGGCAGGCCTCGATGAGATCGTTCATGTAGTATTTTCTGGTTCTGCTGCTAAAGCATTTGTCTAAAGCTCTGTATCGAGCCATCGCGTTTTTATTTGTTGCCATCGCCTTCTGTTTTATGACTGTTTTTTATTTTGGTACAAAGTAAAATAGCAACTGTGCATTCTTGCCGCACAGCTACTATAAATTTCACTTTTCCATGCGGAATAACGCCCTGTCTGTCATGGCATAAAGTTTTCAATGTCTTCTGTCCGGATTAGTCTTTCTGGTTTATTCGTTATGTCTGGTTTCGTCTATGATTTCGCCGAATTTCTCTGCGGTTTCCTTGATGTCGGTGAACTCAGATCGTTTCATGCCGCTTAAGCCGGTACTTGTCCATTCGCTGAGGTCATCAGCAAAAACACCTTTGTTCATACGGTCCAGATAGTTTGCGGATAAACCGTCAGGCATATTTTTCAGATCCATCATGCCGATACGTTGTACAAAGTATGCATAATCGCCGTCGATGATGATGTTCTTGTGCGCTGCCATCTTATAGATTGACATCCAATGACGCTTTTTGGTGAATAGCGGAGTGTAACTTTGCGCTTTCAGAATGCTGCGTTTCAAAAGGTCCATCTTCTCTTCTTCGTTCATCTTGTTAATAGGACACTCTGCCACCTTTTGGACAGGCTCATCCTCTTCGGAATTATCCCTGCTGTAAGTATCCATTTCGTAAGAGGCTGCAGGAGCTGAAGGATACATAACAGGAACGGTGACTCCCGAATTGTCAAGTTCACAACCTGCCATTTCCAAGTCTGTAATGCTGACCATTACGGCATAGATATACATGCTGACCACCATGTGGATGGCTGGAGCAACCTCTGCATCGGGGAGTTCCGGAGCATGGTGAACGTTCTCGTTTCTCCACTTTGAAATACACTTGTAGTAGGTTTCAAAAGTGTTCAATTTCGGATTTTTGCCATGATTATAGTAGAGGTTATCTATTTCATGGAAAGTCTTTACAATGGCCACCCAACCGTCTGCACCTTTTGTAGACATAAATTGTTCTCCCTCTTTCAGGTAATAGAGTTTGCGGAGGAATGCCTCATACTTGGGCAACAATGCTGCGAATATCACTTTCAAGTCTACCGGCTCGTTCTCACCACGATAGAACTTGTTCAATTGATTTGGAATCATGGTGTTCAGACCATCCAAGTTTTTCACAGTATGGGTCTTCAAGATGGCGAAAAGACAATCGAGCACTTCTTCAAGTTCACGATAGCCGTGTCCGCAGAGTTCACTGAAAGTATCTTCTAGTTTCTCAAACATCACATCTTTAAGCAACTCCTCATTATATTCAAGCACGTTACTTGTATGGAAACTTTGCCCCAGGAAGGTTACCAGCATGTTTAAGAATTCCTCATTGAATGCTTGGTTGCTGTTGAGCAGTTTCTTCAAGTTGATATACTTGCCTAACTGTGTTGCGACTTTTTTGTTGAACTCCTTTTCTACCATCTTCAACAGGCTGGAACGAGAGTTTTCTGCGCTGAATGCCTGCTTTATGTTGGGGTCATTTCTCAACTGGCGCAGCAACTCAAGGATGATCTGGTCATTTTCGTTAAGAAAACCTTCATAAGGCTCGTTCATCATGTGGATGAGATGATCGAGATGATCAAACTCCTTCTCCCCGCCGCTAATGCCAGCAGTACTTGGAGGCGTCAGTTCACCATCTTCTCCTTCTAATGTGATACAGCCCTGTTCTGCCAGCTGGATACGATACTTGTCGAGGTCAATCTTTTCCAAGATGTCCAGTGGCAAAGTCTCCTTAGTATAAGGCAGGTATTTGTAGTAGAGCTTGCAGAACATGTAGAAACGTTCCAAGTCAGGGTCAAGGAATTTCATTAACTGAGCAAGCAATCCGTACTGGCGGATGTAACGGTTCACTTCCTTGCGGATGAGTTCCTGTTCCTCTTCAGGTAACGGTTTTACATATTCGTTTACCAGTTGTCCTAAGATAGATGGAATGCCGGCTATCTGTTGTTCATCTCCGCAGAGCAATAAGGTTACCACCTTATCTATATCGTTCTGTGTAAAGAGTTTCCTGCGCTCGATGTCATTCTTATATTCATAGATGTTCGACGGGTTATAGTTTCCTTGCAACCAGGTCGTATCATAGTAGGGCTCGAATGCAGCCTTTATGTCTTCGTGTTTGTTTACGAAGTCGATAATCAGGGTATCTTGCTTGTCGGGATGGCAGCGGTTCAAACGACTCAGCGTTTGGATGCACTGCACACCGCCTAGCTTTCTGTCTACAAACATAGTATGGAGTAAAGGCTGGTCGAATCCGGTCTGGAACTTGTCGGCTACGACTAAGAACCTTTGATTAGGCTGTTTGAATTCAACGGCAATGCCGTTGTCTTTGATTCCGAAGCCGTTTATTTTCTCCTCTGTATATTTGTTGCCATTGATTTCTACTTCACCACTGAATGCCACAAGTGCTTTTATCTCGCCATTGTATTTCTCTTTCAACCGGCGTGTGATGGCTTGGTGGAACAATATGGCGTTGGCGCGGCTGGAAGTCACTACAATGGCTTTGGCCTGCCCTTTCATCTTTTGGGCAGAGTGCTGCATGAAGTAGTCTACCATCATATTGGCTTTGTAGTTGATGACGTATGGGTGCTGGTTCACATATTGCATCATCAAACGGAGTGCGTTCTGCTTTTCGTATTCAGGTGTGTCTTCAGGAAGGTCTATCTTGCTTACCAGCTCAAACATGGTCTGGAAGGTGGTATAGTTTTTCAGCACGTCAAGGATAAAGCCTTCCTCGATGGCTTGTTTCATGGAATAGGTGTCGAATGCCTTTCCGTTACGGCCATAGAGTGCAAAAGTCTGTGACTTTGGTGTGGCTGTGAAAGCAAAGTAACTGATATGGCCGCTATTGATGCTGCGGGCAGCTTGCAGTTCGGCCAACATTTGGTCTTGCATATTGTTCTCGGCTTCACGGCTCTCAATTCCAAACTCTTCTACTGTTTCGCGAAGTTCATTCTTGTCGGTGAGAACTTGACGCACATTGTGCGATGCTTGCTTGCCAAAGGCTGTATGCGCTTCGTCTATGATGACAGCGAAGTGTGAACCGGCAGCCTCCTTCAACTTAGGTAATGCAAAGCTGAACTTTTGTTCCGTGGAGATGATGATGCGGTGACCGCCTTCTGCTAATGCCTTTGCCAGATTACGTGAACCTTTGCGGATGTCTTTCACAGTACCGGCTACTTCTTCCATTCCCTTTATTTCATCGGCAATGTTCCGGTCGAGCACAATACGGTCGGTAATCATGATAACCGAATCGAATACCGGGGTGTTGTCTGCATTCTGAAGGTTTGCCAGCTGGAAGGCCAGCCATGACATGCTCTTTGTTTTGCCTGAACCTGCAGAGTGCTGCACGAGATAGGTTTGACCTACGCCTTTCTCGCGCACGTCGCTAATGATGTTGCGTACGCAACGCAACTGGTGATAACGGGGGAATATATAGAACGGTTCACCTTTCTTAGGTGTAATGCGTTTAATGAAATGCTGAATGAGATTTAGTAAAGAATCAGCTTGCAGCACCTCTTTCCACATATAGCAGGTCGGATAATCTCCTTCTACTTGTGGATTCACCGTTTCCTTGTTGAATGGGAGGAAGCGTGTATTATCGCCGGCCAACTGGGTGGTCATCATCACCCGGTTGTTATCCATGGCGAAATGGACCAGGCAGGTGCGAAGCATACGGTTCTGCGGGTGGCGGTTGGTCTGATATTGGTGCATGGCGTTTACCACAGTCTGACCGGTAGCTTCGTTCTTCAGTTCCAGAGTAATGATAGGCAGACCGTTTAACAGAATGCAGAGGTCGAGTTCGTTATCCTTATCGAAGCCCTGCGTGCTGTACTTCATCTGGCGAACCACGCTGAAGATATTTTTCTTGTAGAGGTGGTCAGCATCATCATCATCAAGGGTCATCTTCGGTTTGAAAGCTGCCAACCGGATGCGTCGGCCTTGCAGCATGAAGCCATTCTTCAACAGTGACAGCAAACTTTCACCACGATTAATTTTCGTGTTGATAGTTTCAATCACAATGTTGAGCGCATCTTGTTCGTCTGCGAAACTTTGAGTGATAAGTTTCTGCCACATAGGTTGCTCGCGCAAAAATTGTAAAAGCATATCTGAGTCCACCAACTTTTGAATATTGAAATCCTTTGGTGTGCGTTGATTGTACATCTTGCTTCCTGCAAGGTATTCTGCTATGTGTTTCTCAAAGAGAGTTTCGTTTAGTAGTTCAAACATATCGGTTCATATTTTTCGTTTTATGATTGCAAAGCTCGTATATAACCGTGCAGTGTTTCTGCACAATTTACTCTTCTATTGCATTTTCTATGTCTTCAATACTTGGCAGTTTCTCTGCCAGTGTCTTTTTCAGTACTTCATCAAGTTCATAGGTTGTTATTCCCAACGGTCGGTCGATGCCTTCAAAAGCCCATTTAACCACCGTCTCGTTTTTCGACTTGCATACCAGCAGTCCTATACTGGGGTTGTCATTATCATCTTTCAAAAGATGGTCTGCCACCGACACATAGAAGTTGAGTTTACCGGCAAATTCAGGCTCAAATTCCACGACTTTTAGTTCAAGCACGACATAGCATTTCAGCTTTGTATGATAGAATACCATATCCGGAAAGTAGCTGGTTCCACCAGGCATGCGAAGTTCCATCTGACTTCCAACGTATGCAAAACCTGTACCTAATTCCAGCAGAAAACGACGGATATTGTGTTCTAAGGCTTCTTCAAGCATGTGTTCATTGTATGGTTTTCGCAATGTGAGGAAATCGAAGTTATAAGGGTCTTTCAATATTTCTTGTGCCAGTTCATCTTGTGGTTGTGGCAACTTGTCGTTGAAATTGGTCTGCGCTTTTCCTCGTTTTTCATAAAGACTTGCTTTCTGCATATTCATCAGCGTGGCGCGACTCCAGTTGCCGGCAATCACTTCGTTTATATAGAATAATGCTTCGTCCACAGTCTTACTCTTGGCCATGATTTCAATGTGATGTCCCCAGGGCACAAGAGCGAATTTTTGTGGCATGGATAATTCGCCAACAAGTTGTTGGCAAATTGACTCATCATCGCTTGTATAGAATCTGAACCACTGTGCCGCATACCGCAAGTTGGTGTATGATAATCCTTTCATACCAGGAAACTCATCTCGCAAATCAAAGCTGAGCTGTTGCAAAACACCACTTCCCCATGCTTGTTCCGCTTTCATCTTTACAATGTCACGACCTAAGCTCCAATAGAACTCCAGCAGCGTGCTGTTTACTTTGATGGCGGCTTTTATCTGACTGTTTCGCAAACGAGATTTGATATCGGCAAACCATTGCTTATATTCTGCGGTTATAGCAAATTTATCTCGCTTTACGAAATGAGGTTCTTCTTCTTTATTGCTTGTTTTCATGGTCTTATGCTTTATGTGTCAGCTTACTTTTATCTTGCCTGTCACTACGTTGGTAATGAGGCTTTGTTTCAGTTCTTGAAGATAAGCAATTTTTTTCTTTTGGGTAGCGATAATGTGGTCAATCTTTGAACATTTTGTATCAAGGTAGGTGGCGATTTGTTGTTGCTCGGAAAGAGGAGGTATTGGAATCTTTGTTTTATTCATATCACCCATTGTAATGTGCATCATTGTACTTCCATGCATATCGCTCATTTTTTGATTTGTCACTGCTCTTAATAAATAATATGAATACATTTTATCCATTGATGTAGCCAGTTGCACTTTCCATATATGGTAATGATATATTGTTTTTGCTTCATTCCAAATATATGGGCCAACTGAAGCTGACCAAGCATATAGTAAATCATCCTTATCACAATACTTATCGGGTTCTAGTTCCATATTTGAATAGTACCACGAATCATTTGTGAAGAAGTTTCCAACACGAAGTACCTTGTATTTTCCACTTGGTAGCAATTCGTTTTGTGAATACGCACGTCCGTTTATAAGTCTTAAGAAGAAACGTAAACAGGCGATGTCCCAGTGCATAGGAATATTACCAATCCAGTTTACACCACTGTCTTTTAGTGGCGTATTTGGATTCAATCCCCGTGTCACGGCACGAGTGATAAGTGATTGTTTAAGTTCATCAAGATATTCTGTTTTCTTTTCTGCCTTAGCAATCATCTTGTCAATCTTCTCGGTCTTGACATCAAGGTAGGAGGCAATGGATTGCTGTTCGGATAACGGAGGAACAGGGACTTTTAATTTTCTGATTATATCTTGGCTTATATTAGGTTGTCCACCTCCAAATGATGATAATAGTAATTCTTCTTTAGCTATGATAAATGAATAAAAAGTATACTTTGGGCATATTCTTTTAGATGGTACAATTATACAACAGGCTTGATTGGTTGCTGTCTCTATATCAAGTAAACCAACTTTACCAATTGTTGCTCCATACATTGCAATCACAACAGAATGAATAGGATAGAACTTCATTTTGCATTCATCTACAGCTTTTGGGGTTATTTTCTTACTTGTTTCAGTTATCAATCCATTATTTAAATCACCTGTTTGAAGCCAGTTGAGACCTTTTTCTGAATAATAGTCTTCACGCGAGGATAATGGCGTTGTACCACTTCCTATTATTGGATGTACACGTGATATCTTTATCGCCTCCCAATGATTGGGTATTTCTCCAATCCATTTCACTCCACTATCTTTATAAGCATCATATTTCTTCATCATCCCTCTTTTTAATCATTCAACAATGAAGATAATTCCTGTTCTTCATCTTCTTCAAGTGCCCGAATATCCGCAAGGATATCCTCTACTGAGCGTAGCGGCTGATATTCATAAAACAGTTTTGAAATAGGGAACTCGCAACCTATCTTATCTTTCTCTCTATCCATCCATGCGTCAGGAGTAAAGCGAAGGACTTCGTTTTGAAAATACTCTTGAATATCCGTCTTGAATGGAATCGATTCATAGTCACGCAAATTAGTGTCAGCGACCAAGTCGCTGTTATCATCAAGTGGTATGACATGAACCTCGGGGGCAGTTTCACACACTTCACCAAAGAAGGTGCGACAATCTTTGATAAGTTTTGCGGTAGTCTTTATCTTCTTTGACTCCAAGTAAGCAAAGAACTCAGCATCGGTGCGCTCTGTATCAATATCGTCCAATGCAACGATGTTTGCCAAAGCTTCACTCTGTTTCTTTTCATCGAGCAAGACATATCGTTTCTTCTTATTTATTGAAAATAAAGGCTTTACAAAGATTATTGGTTTAGCAGGTAACGACTTGGAAACCAGCGGGCTTCTCCATTCTGCAATATTCTGCACTAATCAAAAGAACGCTTTTCTCATTTGCAAAAGTAGTATTTTTCTTTTTCGTTGCCAAAGTTATTTCATTGAAAAACGAAGAAAATCAGACTTTCAAATATAATTCTTGTCTTCCTTAATCTTGGAGATATGTGATACTTGATGTAAATAGTTAGTACTTCCCTTATCTCAGCAATAAGAATAGAGTCTACCAATTTCAACGATAAAATTCTTTGCTATCTGTTTGTATGTTTCTGCGATTAACGACATAAGCCATCCTATACAAACTCATTGTAACACGTATTTGAACCTGCAATTTATTGCTGAATCCTTTATATGTTGTCGTGCTGAAGTACGACAGTACAACAGCACGACAATACGACATAAGATATCAGCACTTAAATAGCCCGCTAACCTATAGGCTGTTAATGCATTACATATTTTGTTCAATGAACTTTATTTCTGCATCAGTTAGTCCATATATATCATAAACGATAGTATCTATTTGTCGTTCCAATATGGATGTATCGTAATTGAAATTTGTCTTTTTAAGAGCAATAATTTCATCAACTATTTTAACAATTGAATTTTGAATTTCAGTTGAAGCCTTTTTAATCGGGATTTCTGACAAAGGTTTTTGATATAACTCCAACGTCTCACCTTTTCGTTTTCCTTTGTGATATAGCCATATATAATACAACTTAGAATTAAGAAGCCCCAAAATGAATTTTATGCTGTAATCCTTATAAGGATTAGTAATATAATAAACATCAGCACTTGCGTACCAATCGCATTCATTATAACCAAATGTGTTTGTTTTACTTCTTTGTGGACACACGATTTTAGCACTTGTAAAAATATGAGGATGCGCAGTTCCTCGTCTTAATTGATGCCAATACTCAATCTTTTCATTGTTTATTTCTCGAATCTTTGTTAAGATTGGGCGATATTTCGAAAGACAAGATTTTATAATTTCTTGTTCATTCAAAGGTGTATCAGACGATGAAAATATCAACCTTTTAGTGGTTGTTTCATTTGTGCAGTAACGGCTTATATCTGAATTCTTATAGAAGGCTTTGTAGAATGGATAATTCTGAATTGAATGAATGGTATCGCTATCTCTAAAATAGTTACAATCCAATACAAATACTCCATCATCTTTGCGTATATCGTTACATTCGATATAATCAGCATCAACATATTTCATATTGTGGTTGGTAATGCTGTCACAACCTCCCATAATACCGGCATTAACTTCTGCAATATTTCCTAATGTATTATTTCCTGACTGAATTTTATTCAGCAGTGATGATAGCGGATTATCACCGCCATATTGTAGACGAATATAATTTTCTTCTCCATCGTATATGTCCTCCTGTATTACTTCTGTATAAGCGGTATTTTCATCCTTTTGGCTAATTATTGTGGAAAACATCAGAGGATTCAATGCACCTTTTTTATGAGCATCTATAATCTGACATTTACATCTATTTTCACCTTTGGAAAATGAACTAATCATATTATGCTGTCCGGGTGCATTTTCAAATAGTCGTAATTCGCCAAGATTAAATAAAGTCCTGATGTTCACTCGTTCTTTAATATCTGCTCTCAATTTTCTTGCTCCCAATGCTGTTAGATAATAGTTTGTAGTAATAAACGTTGCAACACCATTAGAGGATAACATATTAAATGCTAAATGGAAAAAGAAGTAAAAATAATCCATTTTACCCAAATAGTATTGTCCAAGATGAATATCAGCCTTTACTGGTTGAAATATTTCTTTATGTCCTTTCTCGCCAATAAACGGAGGATTGCCAATTACAATATCAAATCCGTTTTTATCATCATCTCGGTTGAATACATCACTAAACCACGTATGCCAGAGGAAGAATTTGTTATTCTCTGCAAGATTGATGTTTCTGAGCTTGTCAAGAATAGTCGGGTCATATGCTTGTGCTTCCAACTGCTTGTTAATAGTATCAGAAATCTCTTGTTGTAACTTCACTTTTCTATCGTGGTCGCTACAAGAATAATACGAAGATAACAGATGTGATACGGTTTTCTGTAAACGATTTTTCTCATCATCGAAAAGAGAAAATTCGCCTTTGTCTTTCTTGTACTCTTTCTCATAAGTGAGTTTGCTTAAATCCACACTCATAAAACTTTCGATAAGAGAGTTTCCCTGCATAATCTTATAGTCAAGGTTCGGCAGTGGCGATGGCGTTTCCTCGTCCACTACGATTGAAAGCCAGAAGCGCAGTCGGGCAATGTCAACAGCTCCTTTCTCAATATCCACACCATAGATATTGTTCTGGATGATGCTTTTCTTGATTTCCGCACGGTTATAATGTTCTCCGCTCAATGCCTCACGGCAATGCAACAGTTCATTAAGCAACCCCATAGGGAATGCACCCGAACCGATGGCAGGGTCGCAAATCTTAACCTCTTCAAGCGCTGCAAGAAGCTTGGGTTTCTTGCCTTCTGGAATATCAGCAACCCCTTCTTCAGGAGAAAGAACAAATTGACGAATCTTATCCTTTGCCACACTTGTATTGGTCTCAAGGTAAGTGATGAGCGATTCCTGACACATATAGCGCACAATCTCTTTTGGGGTATAGAATGCACCTTTGTCCTTGTTGTCTTCAAGCAGGTTTTCGAAGATTTTACCCAACATTTCAGGGTCAACACCCACTTCTGCATCGTTCGGGTCGTTCTCGTCAATGGTAAAGTTATACTCACTGAAGAACTGGAACAGGCGTTTGAAATAGTCGGCTGGGAAACGGCTCTCCGGTTCATCTTCCGCATCTCGCTCGAACAATCCGCCATTGAGGTATGGAATATCCTTCCATTCTTCAAGCAGTGATTTATCCCAGCCAAAATCTGCGAACAAGGTTTCGCGTTCAGCAGGCTTGGTATTCAAAATGCCAAAGAACAGAGGCTCAAGCACGGAATCGAGATAGTCGTCCTTATACAGCGAATTCTCAAACATATTCTGCATATAGTTGAGGTCTCCACACATCCATCCCTTGCGTTGCAGGAAGTGCAGGAATGTGATTCGTCCCATCATTTTCTTCACATAGTCGCGGATTCTTTTTTCATCGTGGTCAAATGCCTGCATCAATGCCGCATTAGGCTTTCCAAGGACTTTTTCTTCCCACTTACTGCCGACTTTAACGAAGCGTTTGCCTGTAATGTATTGAATAAAATCGGCATATTGTTCCCGATATTTGTCAAAGAATTCATCAGACAAGGCTTCAACAGAGAATGCGGTTTTCAAGTTCTCAAACGATATACCTTGCTTCTTCAAGAAATTGAAACGTTCAATTGGTGTTCTGTACAGCAAATCGTTACTGCCGAAAACATAGGTATATCGTTTAGGTGCAGTCGCCTCACCCTTAATGTCACAGATAAACGACAAGCGCCAATGGTCGCTACTGTCAAATGCCACCAGCGCAGCGTCAAACTCACCCCAAGTGGGGTTGATGAATGACTTTACAAGATTGCGTAGCCCTACACGCTTGTTGGTAACAGAGCCTTTGCTGATATTATAATAGAATAAGCCGATACGATAACTGTCTGTAGTATTGATATTTCCTAAATAGTATCCCTCATCAGAAGTGTTGCTGATGATTCTTTCAGGCTTCTTTTTCAACTCACTTGCGTTGAAGAAGTGTTGCAGAAATAAATGCCATTGTGCCAGATTGAACGGTGATTGGAATAGGTCTCTCAAACTGTCGGATGTATATATGGTTGCCATTGTTATATTGGATTATTGTAAATGATTTATCTAAAGCTCTCTGAAATTATTATTTGCGGATTGGATATATCTTGGGCATCGTGACGTTGCTCCTTATTCATCGTCTGATACTCTTTGAGCAATCCGTTGATTTCCGTCTGTAATTTATACTCGTCCTGTTTCATTCTAACCCTGTCGTTCTTGTACTCGCGCGACAAGGCTTTCAGGTAGCGTGGAAGCTGGGCGTAAACACCCTCATTGATATACCCCGTCAATATGTCGCATTGCGATTTCAACTCATTGTCAGCAGTTATTTGTTTTATAGTACGTAAAAACTTGTTGGCTTCCAATGAGGTTTTGTCAAGGTCTCTGCGGTTAATGGATGCCGTATCTGCCGCTTCTATATATTCGGCGGTATATTGAGCTAACGCACTGTTTACCTGCTTGTAGTGCTGCTCCTCGTTGGCAAATGGAGCAGGCTGCTCTTCGGGTTTGGCTTTAAGGTATTTTACGGCTTCAAGAAAATCTATAACAGCTATATTCGTAGGTGTAGCCAAATAAAATTCTGTCTTTACATTGGATGAGACGAATATAACCGACTTTCCACTATGCTTTCCTGTATCACGCATTACGCGGCTTTTCATAGGCAGAGCCTTGATTTTGTGATAGAGCTTTCGGTCGCTGTTGTAGAGTTCCCTGACCTCACGCAATAAGGCAATCTTCTTGTCGATGCTGTCTTTCACATTGCTGTCAAACATCTGAAACTCTTTTACGATTTCTTCTTTTGAATATATCTGAGCGTCTTCACCAAATGCCGAATGGAATCCCTGTAACTTCATAAGAGCGTTCTTGTAAAGCTGGATTTCCTTGTCGCCCTGCTGCGAAGGGTAGAACATATAGTTGTAGATGTTAGGTGCAACAGAACCGATACGGTTTACACGACCGATACGCTGCATCAATCGGGTTGCGTTCCACGGTGAATCGTAATTGACAATCACATTGGAACGATGCAGGTTCACACCTTCTGCCAGCACATCAGAAGTAATGATGATATTGTATTTCTTTGAATCGCTGCCGAAATTGGCATCGAAATTCTCCTTGATGGTCTGTCCCAAGCGATTGCGGTTGGCGGCTGTCACCATCAAGACATCTATGCGCCCTATTTCTTTTGTCAATCTGTCGTACAGGTAGCTCAAAGTATCAACACTTTCGGAGAACAATACCAATTTGCCCGACGGATTTATTCTTTCATCAAAGAAGTCATGAACAAGGTATTCACGGAACTTGTCGAATTTCGGGTCGTCATTCTCTTTTTCCCAATTTGCATTAAGCAACTCCAATATCTTCCTGTCGTGATGTAGCATTTCAAGAAAATCAGGACTGAAAGCATCGGCAGGGAAAAGTATATCCTCCGTTGCATATCCCTTTGCAACGGCATACTCGATAATCTCGTCAAGTTCCATATTCTTTGCTTGCAGGTCTTTAACCTTCAAGTCCGGAGCGATGATTACCTTGTCCTCATTGAACATTTTAATCATATCCGTTGTGATACGGAGGAGTGTGCGAAGTGATTTCTTGAAGGCATAGAAGCTGCTTTCCAACCGCTTGACCATATGCACACGATAGATTCCAGCCAACGTCTGACCGATATGTACCGCATTCTTGTACTTACTTCGGTATTCAGGCTTCAAGAATTCAACGGCACGATAGCGGGCATAATTCAATCCTTTGCCTTCCGGATTACCTTCTGACTTGCCGTCAGTCAATTGTTTCAATGTCTCATAGAAGCGGTTACTTGTATCGCTGTCCATCATATATACCAATTCATTAGGCGGGAGAATGTTGGGGAATATGATGCCTTGCGACTTAATGTCAGCCTTGTAGTCCGGGTCATTAAGAATGTTATTCCGGGTACGGCGGACTGTTACCTTGTCAATGACCTTACTGCGAATCAGCTCATAGATTTTATCCACTTCGGAAGTGACATCACGCTCTCCGCGTTCACGCATCAATTTTTTATATTCAGCGATAAGAGGAGCAAAGAAGCCCTTAAGGTTTGGAACTCCGTCAATAGTACAGCTTTGGCTGTTTTGGAATAACAGCAACTGATTCTGTAAATCATCCGGACGGTTGTTCAATGGCGTTGCAGAGAGAAGCATAACCTTCTTCTGCGAACATTTGAGCAAGCCCATATTGGCACAAGGCGACTTGCATATTTTCTGTAATTCATCGTATTTGCCAGAGCTGTCGCTACGGAATCCGTGGGCTTCATCGACTATGATTAAATCGAACTCTTCCTTGTCTTTATATTGGTCGCGTCCTTCGAGAATCTTAGACAGGCTTCCGTTGGTAATGAACTGTGCTTTCTTGGAGATACCGAACAGCTTGAACGTGTTTTTCCAGTTGTCTTCAAGCGCAGGGGGATATATTACGAGAATGTTTGTATTCTTACCGTTTGCCTCTACATATCGTTTGGCTATCATTGTTGCAATCATAGTCTTTCCCAAACCGACAACATCGGCAAGAAATAAACCATTATGCTGCATCAGCATCTGATAACCTTGAATAACGGCATCTTTCTGATACTTCAAATCCTTAACCCCATCGGGCAGTTGAATGGAAAAATCATCTTCCACTTGGTCACCAAAAGTGTCTATAAGCACTTTGATATAAAGCTCGTACGGAGTTGGCTGATAACCAAAGTATGTCTTTTCCTTGTACTTGTTAATGTCATCTGCGGTAAGGGGAACAGCTTCGTTCCATAATGTCCAGAACTCATCGGAGCAATACTTCACATCGTTATAGTCTTTCATCGCCACATTAAGTTCGTATTGTGGCGGTTGCTTGATTCCCAAGCCTGAATCGGAGATATTGGAAGAGCCCATAATAACCCAACCATCAGTATTTTCACTATGGTTTTGTGGCAGACAAAGATAGAATTTTGCGTGCAGGTTCTTGGTGGCATGGATGCGCATTTGCAAACGTCCTGAAATAAGGTCTTCGCACATTTGTAAAATACCTTCTTCCACTTCGGGCGAATATTGCGCGTTTACAATATCTTCCTTAAAACCGTTATGATAGATTTCTTTTGCCTTGTCTTCATCGGCAAGCATCAGAAGTGCCTTGTTATGCTTTCGGAATATATCGTCAATATTGATTCCTACCAATATCTTGATTTCCGATATATCGCCTAATTCCTTACGCAGCTTAAAATATCCAGAGGAACGGAAGAAACCTACGACCGCCAAGAAGCGGTCAAATGTCACCATCTCCGATGCAATACCTTTCAGCTTGTCGAAAAGCGTATTGCCTAACGTATTGTTGAAAAACTTTGTACTCATAATCTCGCATAAAACAAATCAACTCTTTACACGAGAATGGATTATCTCTTGATAAGAGATAAATGCAGGCAAATGTACATCTGAAAATCAGCATGTTATGTGCCTACCAAAAGAAGATTCACTCAACAGACCTCTATTTTTATACGATTTATAGCATTATCAACGAGCCACTTATGCTCGCTTTTCAGTATTTTGTGTACCTTTGCGATATAACTATAACTCTTATCAAGAGATTAGTTTTTTTGCTAAACAAGCTTTTATTGGGGATTTTCTGTTACAAGTCTTTCAGTATAAGGCTGTTCGCCTTGTCCACAACGCTCGTATCAAGCGACGCAAGATAGATGCGAGTGGTTTCCTCCGAATCATGTCCCATGCCTTCGCTGATGACTGCAAGCGGTATGTTCTTGCTCTTGGCGATGCTTGCCCAAGCATGACGGGCACAATACATACTTAGCGGAAGAGCCAGACCGACCAATCGGGCTATCTCTTTCAATGCGATGTTTACCCGACAGAGGGCATTCCTGTACTGTATCCGTTCATCTGTATGCAGGACGGTGATTATCGGCAATAGATATTCTGTATCAGAATGGCTTTCATATTTAGCCACAATTTCCTCCATGCACTTCTCCCACTTGACGGTAAGCAGCTGTCCCGTCTTTCTTCTCCGGTATATGAGGATTCCATTTTTCAAGTCCGACTTTTTCAGGTATGCCATATCGACAAACGACATTCCACGGGTATAAAACGAAAAGAGGAACATGTCCCTTGCATAGTCCAGATGCGGTTTCATTTTCAGGTCAAGCTCCTTGATGCGCTTGATGGTCTTTAATGGTACGGCACGTTTCACGGTCTTGTCTATGCCCGTGTAAACATGTTTGAAGGGAAACTTCTGTTCTGTTACTTCCTTTTCCACTGCACGGTTATAGACGGCTCGTAGTATGCGCATATAGAACGATATGGTGTTTGGGCAGTTGCCGTTGGCTTTCAGCCATGCTTCATACAGCATCATGACATCACCATCTATCTCACAAAGAAGGATGTCCTGCCCGTCACGGAATTTCATGAAGCTGGCGAGCGTAACGGTGTATGTTTCAGACGTGCGGATTCTGTTCAGCCGTTTTAACTGCTCTATGACACCTTGCATGAAAGAGAATAGTGATTGTTCGTCCTCTTGTCTGTTGAATTTCAAGATAATGTCATCCGATGTGTAGCTTTTGTTTCCTCTTTCATACAATGCGATGATTGTTTTCAAGCGTTTAATGTCCCATTCAATATCGCTTACAACTGATTGCAGATGGTTCTTCCGCCCTGTACCTGTCAATTCGGGAACAATCACTGCCGATGCTTTGTCATCCCACTCGCTTTCAAATATCCGGTAATACGTCCCGATTTGGCGGACCACGCGGTTGTGTATCACCTGATAATAGATGCTGCCCTCCTTGCCGTTTACGGAAGAAGGACGGAATTTTACCTTTACTGATGCCATTCACTTTATTTTTTTATTATTACCATTCATTTGTCTTACTTTCAAACTCTCCTGCATCAGGCTGTCGGATACGGTTTTCAAATCCTTGTCGTAACCGTCAGCCTGTCCGCGTATCCATTCAATGGACTTTTCGTCACGGTGAATGTCGAACACATCATTCAGCCAAAGAATCTCTTTGGGACTGCATCCTCCCCACGAGCGGATGGCACGGAACTTCAGCGCATCGTCCGCATACTGACGCTTGGACTGCCAAAGTTCGATGTTGCCCCAGATGGATAGACCGCAAACGACACCCATGCCGACCAAAAAGGAAAACACCTTGCTTGACTTGATGTCGAAGCTGTGGCGGTGGATATGTTCCTGCGGTTCGTTCACCTGTCCGTTAGCACTTCGGGTAAACGATTCTTTCAAGTCACGCAACAGATTCAGAATCCGGTTTGACGTGTAGACTTCCGCCTCACCGAATTTGGTCAGTATGGCTTTAGTCTGTTCCCGGTTTTCTCTGGCAGAAGTATTCAGCAATTCCTTTATGGGAGCTAAATCCATTGCCGGAGGCTGTCCGTCTGACTGGTTGTTGCTTACTTTTGGAGTATTCTCCAACTTACTGTTTATACTCTTTAAGCCACTTTTGATGTCCTCAAAGAGCGCATACACTTCGTTATTATCCATGTTTATAAACTGATTTTACGTTGTTTCTTTTTCTTACGTTTTAACTGTTTCTCAAAATAGTTCTCATCTGCCTGACCGTTTGTAGCATCCGGCATGAGCAAGCCTATGGAACCACTGTACAAATCATCGTTGCCCATCACTTCAGATTGCAGTGTCGGCTGTTCGGAAACCTGATTGCCCGTCATTATCCTTTGCTGTTCCTCCTGCCTGTTGGCGTTCATAGCCTCGTCTATCTTGGAATAGCTGAATTGCCTGTCAATCTTGGAGCCGCTGAACGAATAGCCGTTCTTGGAGAATATGACACCCTGCACCTCGTCCGACTTGCCTTTGTACTTGAACTGCATTTCCACTCCTTGTTTTTCCAGATTAGCGGCTAACTGCCGCCAGTTGCCGCACCTTGAAACTTCCGATTTAAGGAGAAAATAAAGTTCGTATCTGGTCTTGTCCGGTTCTTTCAGCCGATGCAGTTTCACCTTTTCCTTGCCTTCGGATACGTACAGACCGTACTTCCGTGTCAGTTCCTTGCAGATACGTGTGCTACGTATCCGCTCGTTCCGGTCGCTGATTGTCCTGCCGTCATTAGCGATGCGGTTGAATGCGATATGCACGTGTGGATGCTCCTTGTCAAAGTGGCGCACGACAAGAACCTGCGTGTCCTTTATACCCATTCTCTCCAAGTATTCCAATGCAATTCCTGCCATTGTCCGGTCGGTAAGACGGTGCTCGTCCTCCTTGGAGAATGCCAGTGCGATATGTCCGACAGGCTTCATAACCCTCGGATTCATCCCTGACTGCGCCTCAAAACTCATGACTATTGTGTCCTTATCTTCGGAAAACAAGCCGTCGCAAACAAGGATTTTGGCATCCTTTTCCTTGTCAAGAATGTAGTTAACCACACCCCTGAAGCTGCTTCCCTTGACAATTTTGGCTATCATAGGAGGATAAGGTTCAGCAGTTCCTCGATACGTGCCACGAGCACACGGCACTCCATCCTCGCCGTAACGAATCCTGCGGCATTCGCCTTGTGCGCAAGCTGGTTCAGATTGTTCGCCATGCCGCACAGCTTGCGGACATAATCCGTATGTTCCGGCGTGAGCCGTTCCTTCACATGGCAGTTTCTCATGCACTCGCGCAGGAATTCTCCGGCAGATATGCCTGCACTCCGAGCCTTGCCTTTCAGGGTGTAGTAGTCCGATGTCGCCATCTTCACCGTGAGGCGGTATTTCAGCTTGTCTGCCGCCTCCTTCTTGGGGCGACCGCCCTTGTTCCTTCTGTCGAATTTTCGTTTCTGTTCCATTGATTTATAATGATTAAAATGTAATTACTTGATAGACCAACGGGATGCGGCTTCCACGAGTTTTTGAGAGTGGGAGCAGGTGGTTTCGGTATGCCCGAAACACAAACTTGCTCCCCTCAAAACTCCGTTAGATTAGTTCAGAGTAACTCCGAATAACACCCCGTAAACCTGCTCCTTAATTCTCAGAGTTTACGCCATGCCTCGATGTCCTCCCCGTAGGTGGCAAGGTGATGGCGGGCGATGTTCTCCATCAGTCCCGACACACTCATCCTGCGACTGCCGAACAGGCTGACGATGCGGTCTAGGGCATCGCGTGTGTCGCGGCTGAGGAACACGGGCTTCCGGTCTTCAATGGACGGTACCGGGAGGAACATTGCCTTGTATTCCTCCAGCGATGCCCTGCGTTGCTTGCCGCTGACACGGTGTACCACCTGCGGGCTTCCATCCGTATTTTCCTGCACGGCTTCACCTGTTTGTTCATTCATGTTCTCATCCGTACCTGCCTGTACATCCTTGTGCTCCTGTGCCGGCATACCGGCAGGCACAGTGGCAGGCTTCTGCTCTTCCACTTCCAGCTTGGTTCCCAAAAAGATTTTCAACTCTTCATCCATCGTCTGGCTGCTTACGTTCTTTCTCATACTTGTTTGAATTAAATGTTTAACAATAGTGGTCATAGTGTACACGTTTGACCGATTATCGGCAGCAAAGGAAATGGATATAATACAGGAAATCAAATAGTTGGATTGGCTGTGGCAACAATGTGGCATTTTGCATTTTTCATGTATGATTAGTGGTGGATGATTCACCGATTTGCCACGGAGGTAGAGAATAGCCGTTTAATATTTAAAGGCTTAATCTGACCGGATAAGACGAAAATAAAAATGTTTTCAGGAGGCTTGATTGGAAAATCATCTTACAGTACATGGTATCCGAAATGCGCCATAGGCTACCGTACCAGCGCCAAATGCTGCCACGATGCTGCGGGTTGGTCGGATTCTGTCGAAGTTGGCTTTTCTTTGTACAGTCGGCAACCAGAAGGGCTATTGCGGAACATGGAATTAAGCCAATCCCTACCACTTGCAGCCACAAGCTGCCAGTCAGTAGTAAAGCCATTGTCCGATGCCGGTATTGGCTTTACTTTGCAGACAAACAGGATTACCAACAATAAAAACAGTATATGCAATGAATGAATTTGTGATTATCTCGAAAGACGTGTTTGAAGAAATGGTCGGAAAATTTAACCGCTTCTCAGACCGGGTGAATGAAATCCTCGGCAAAAGGGAGGAAGGACGGCTCAGCCGCTGGATGGACAATCAGGAAGTCTGCCAGCAATTACGCATCAGTCCCCGTACCTTGCAGACGCTTCGCGACAACGGCACGCTGGCTTACTCCCAGATTGGGCATAAGATATTCTACAAGCCGGAAGACGTGCTGCGTATCGTACGGCATGTGGAGGACAGACGAAAGGATGCCGTCTGTCGGGGAAAGACCATCTGAATGTAATTGAATTTATTGTACCACTAAATCCACTGTAATAAATGAACAAAACGATTATGACAAACGATGAATGGGCTGTCGGCTTCATGGAGCAATTGGACACCATGCTTGACGGCATTGAAAGCATGAACGAAAAAAGCAGGGCTTCATTCGGTAATGAACGCTTCCTGACGGACAAGGAGGTGTCGGCATGGCTCAAGGTTAGCCGACGTACCTTGCAGGACTACCGCAACAACGGGTTGGTATCTTACTATCAGTTAGGCGGCAAGATTCTCTACAAGGAATCGGACATTGAAAAGCTGGTGATGGACGGGTATCGGAACGCCTATCGAACGGAAACGTAATTTTGTAAAGTATGAAGGAACAGAAGCCGATGGCGACAGGTAAATTACCCGGCCATCGGCTTCTTGCATTATTATCATTATAGATATAAACAACACTAACATTTGTATCGTGGATTGGCTTCGGACAGTGAAAAGAACAAATGAATGGGCTTTTTCCTACTGTGGGCATACAGCCTCTCTATGACAAACTCTCTGAAAGCCATACATTCCCTGCTGCGTAGTCTGAACGCAAGAGCTGTCGCCATTTCAAGGCTGTACACCTCGTAACGTGTCCCGTCTTCCTGTCTGATGTAGCACATGGTTGTTTCTTCCAACAGTTCATGATTCTTATAAATATCACGGACAGCCTTGCGGATGTCACAGCAGAATACCATAAACAGGTCTGCCATTTCCTGCTGTGTCATCCAGACGGGAGCGGTCGGCATGGCGACCACTCCTTTTTCACTGATTGTAATGATTCCTCGTTCCATACTCATTAGTCTTTTGCTGACAACTTGTTTTCCCTGTATTCGCCTGTCCCGTACAATCTTCTGACAGCCATAAGATTGTCCATGTCCTTTGAAATTTTCTTGTCCGTAACTTCTGCATACCGTTGGGTAGTCTTTATGCCGGAGTGCCCCATCATTTTGGCTATGCTTTCAATGGGGATACCCTCCGAAATCAAAAAAGTCCCGAAGGAGTGTCTGGCTTGATGATAGGACAAGTTTTCCTCCCTGCCGATGGCAACTCCCATCTCGTGTATTTCAAACCACATCTCGTCACGGCTCGGAAGCGGAAATACAGGCTTGGTGTCGTCTTTTGTGTTGTAAAGTTCAAGTATCTGTTCCGCTATCGGATGCAGGGGAATGAATGCCTCCACATTGGTTTTCTTACGATTGATACGGATATAACGCCTGCCGTCCGATGTCGTGCCAATATGGTGTGGATGGAGCAGCATGATGTCCACGTATGCCAGTCCCGTAAAAATTGAGAACAGGAACGCCCTTCGCCCAAGTTCCTGCAAGGGGTCGGGCATCGGTGTTTCGAGGATGGTCTTCAGTTCCGCACGGCTGATGTGCTTGTGCCTCGGAGCGGGCTTCTTCTCGTATTCCATGTCTTCCAACGGGTTGGCACGGAGTATCTCATAATCAACGGCAAGATACACCAGCTTGCTCAGCCAGCACAGGCACTTGTTCATCTGTGACGGTCCGAAGTTCTTGTAGCGTTTCAGAAAAGCTTTATAGGAATTGCCGAATTCTTCCGTGATTTCAGCCAGATTTATATCACTCTTTCCCTGTGAGGCAAGAAAGTCCGTCAAATACTTCTGGTAGTATTTTGAATTTCTGTACGTCGAAGTGGAATTTATCTCCTTTGAGCGGACAAGCAGCCTTTCAAGTTCCATCTCGCCCATCTGTAACAGTTTGACCGGAATGACGGCTTTCTTTGCCAGCGTATTTTTGAGCAGCTCGGCACTCACTACGTTTTGCTTCTTCAATGAATCCTCATAGGCACATTCGACGGACTTGCGGAACTCCAGCAAGCGGTTGTTCTCGCGGACGGTACGGATTGAGCCTGTCTTGCTGTTCCAGTCTTCGGGTCTGCAATAGATGCCTGTCGCCATTGTGGAACTCTTGCCGTCTACGGTGATGCGGCAAAGGACGGCGGTCGTGCCGTCAGCCTTTACTTTACTCCTGTTGATGTATGGTAATACGGAAAATGTACTGCGCATAATTGTAATGTTTTAAGTTTCTGATTTTAATGATTACAGGACAAGTTTCAAGTCCTTGGTCGCTTCGATATACTTGTCCATATCCTCAAAAAGCTTTTTCGGGGTGACACGGGCATACACCTGCGTGGTGGTTATGTCGGAATGTCCCAGCATCCGGCTGATGGTTTCTATCGGTACTCCGGCTTCCAGCGTAATCAGCGAGGCGAATGAGTGTCTTGCCTGATGATAGCACAAGCCGCCATTCACTCCGGCAAGGACGGCAAGGGCTTTCATGTGCCGTTTCATGTTGGGGTGATGAACCATCGGGAAAAGTGTCGGTCTGCTGTCATCACGATATTTCTCTATCAGCGCAAGTGCTTCGGGAAGCAGTTTGACGCTTGCCCGAAGCTCGTTTTTCTTCCTGTGGTACTTCAGCCAGAGGTTTCCCTCATCGTCCGTGTAAAGATTCTCACGGGTAACGCTCACCGCATCGGCATAGGCGGTTCCCGTATAGCAGGCAAACAGGAAAAGGTCGCGAGCAAGAATGTGTGTGGTGCGCCATGCGGGTATTTCCACATCACGGATTTTCTCGAAGTCCTCACGGCTCAATGCCCTCGGTGTGCGTTCTGTCTTTTGTGGAAGGGTGAAATTGGCGAAGAAACGCCTGTCTGCGTATCCCTCCTTGTAGGCAATACGGCATACCTTTTTCAGAATGGCGAGATAATGGCGCACGGTATCTACCGCCAGTCCCTTCACGTCCATTACATAATTCTGGTAGTCATGGATGAACTGCTCGGTAAGCTGGCCGAAAGCGATGTCCTTCGTCTTGAACTGCCACTGGATGAACTCGTCCAATCTCATTCTCATGTAGTAATAGCCGGGATATGTTCCTTTGGCACGGTCGATGCCGATACGTGCCTTCAAATCCTCACAGATACGGTCAGTCATTCTAAGCAATGTCATCTGTGTTTCCATGCTGCCTTGGAACAGTTCCTTGACCGCCGTGGCATCAAAATCCTGTCCGCGTTCCATCAGCGTGTCGAAAGCATGATTGACGGCAAGCAGCAGCTTGTCCAGCTTGGCATTGGTTTCCACCGCCTCACGGCTCTTGCCGTCCAGACGGCTTTCCCGTGCGTTCCACAACTCCGGCTTGCACGACAGCTTACATCCGAACTGCGCCATCGTGCGGTTTACCGTAACTCTTCCCATTATCGGGGCTTTGCCCGACTTGTCCGCTCCGCTCTTTTTCAGGTAGAGCAGCACCTTGAATTTTTCAATCTTCATCGCTTACACTTTTTGGGTTACAAAATTACTTTGAGTATAAGCGTTCATTGATTTGCAGAACACTGCGTATCAGCGCAAAAGAAACGGTTGTCCAACAATTTCATTTTCCGTGCGTTACCTGTCATTGCTTCGGTAACAGGCGGCTAACGACTTGGTAACTGAAATGGCTCTATATTCCGCACTCCGTTGCGTTTATAATATTTGGCAGAATAGTGAGAAATAGCTAATTTCAAACGAGTTACGTTTCGTTGTTACCTGTTTGCTTACGGCTGCTTTGTGGGTTCTGTTCCACACGGCGCAGCATACTTTGTCTTCACATCCTTGTATATAAGACGGAGAGGACGTTCAACGGTAATATAAGTATAGAAGAAATCATCCTTATCCATAAGTTTTGCATTGTCGCAAGTCTCAAAAGCATGGTAGATACGACCTATTTCACTTCGACCGTAATCGCTGACCAAGACATTTTTCATACCGAGGTTCTTGCGCATAGGCTGTACGTACTCGTCTTTAGCTGCATTTATCAGTAGCACTTTATTCTTGTGGCTTTCGGGTTTCTTGTTATCAAATATCCAAAGGTAGGTAGCGATACCTGTGCCATAGAACAAACCACCGGGCAAAGCAATGATAGCGTCAAGTAAATCATTGTCAAGCATGTGCTTGCGAATATTGCTCCAGCCGGAACCTGCACCACCGTTAAACAATGGTGAGCCATTAGAGAGAATGCCTACACGACTGCCTTTGGGGTCCATCTTATGGAGCATGTGCAAGGTGAATAGTAACTGACCATCGCTTTTGTCGGGCAGTCCCGGAGCAAAGCGACTGTTTTTATCTTCCGCCTCGGCAGAAACGGAGTCGTATTCACGTTTCCAGTCCACACCGTACGGAGGGTTCGCCAGCATAAAGTTGAACTTTTGGTCGCGGAACTCATCGACAAGAAGCGTGTCACCTACAGCGATGCCCTTTGCTTCGTCCCCTTTCATGATGATATCACTCTTGCAGAGTGCGTATGTTTTGTCGTTTAATTCCTGACCAAACAGGTTGACGGTTACATCCACTCTACGCTCCTTTGCTGTTTCTTCTATGGTGTCCTTGGTCAATGTCAGGATGCCGCCTGTACCACAGCAGGGGTCATACACAGAGATTATCTTCCCATCTTGGTAAATCTTATCTTCTTGGCCGAGCAAGGTAATCTCCGTCATCAAGCGGACGATGTCACGAGGAGTATAGAACTGACCGGCACCGATACCTACAGATTCTTTTGCGTAACGAATGACAATTTCGAAAACAGTACCCATCATGTGGTTGTCTACTTTGTCGGGACTGAGGTCGATGTTCAGTACAAAAGCTTTAGTCACTTGGAGCAGCAGGTTCTTGCGGGCAAGGTTTGAGAAGATGTCGCTCAGGCTTGCGTTTTCACCTTTACCGGTGAAGTTTTTCAGAATCTCACGGATGTTTGGACTGAAACCTTCAAGGTAGGTCTTAAAGTTGTTCGTCAAGTCGGCAGGAACTGTTATCAACTTAGAGAGTGACAGACCACTCGTGTTGTAGAATTTGTAGCCGGCAGCATCCATGAGCATCGGCATCATATTGTCGATATCCTCTTGTGAGGTCTGACCAAGTTCTTCAAGCTGCTTCATGTTAGTTGCCACAAGGGCCTCTGAACCTACAAGTACGCAGTCCAGACGGCGGAGGAGAGTGAACGGAAGAATTACATCCTCCACGTCCTTATTGTCATATACATTGCGAAGGAGCTCCTTCACGTTCCATATCATCTGACCTAATTCTTCTGCTGTCATATTGGATTTTTCATTGTTCGTTTCTAGTCATATTGTGTATAGTCTTTTACTCAAATACAAAAATAGTGGATTATTCTCAAATTCTTTTCTCGTTGACTAAAAATCTATTTCCGTTTACCAATGTCTTTTTCCAAGTTGCTTCTTGGGCATAGCTAAGACTTTTTATACGGATGACTAATTCTTTTTATACAGCATACTAAGACGCCCCATTGCAATAGGATATACGTCCTGCTGTCGTAGGATGTAGTAAACATTTGTATAAAAAGCCTTAATAATACGGAAGAAAGGCTTTATATCTGTGATGAAGTTTTAGGGGATCAGCAACGAACTGTCTCCATAGCTCAGGAACCTGAAATCATGTTCCAAAGCATAGTCATAAATCTTTCGCCAGTTTCCTCTCACAAAGGCAGAAACCAATAGCAGTAATGTACTTTGTGGTTGATGGAAATTGGTGACCATTTTCCGGACTATTTTGTATTGATATCCCGGTGCGATGATAATTTGAGTACTGCTATGCAACGCTTCCATTTCGTGGCGGTGCAGATAATCCAGAATTTGTTGCAGGGCTTCCACTGGAGTCAGTTCATTCTTATCTTCATAGGGCATCCATTGCTGTACGTGCAATTCGTTTTGGGCGGCATCAGGGTTATAGTGGATAAGGACCCCGATATAATAAAGACTTTCCAGGGTGCGTACAGAAGTGGTTCCTACCGCAATGGCTTTTCCATTATGGGCGATTAGTTTTTCAATGG
>OGZQ01000598.1_pt1 | contig 23713 bp, 23 predicted proteins | sample 1576841 | NCBI WGS metagenome assembly OGZQ01 (sample SAMEA3541527, study PRJEB24748) | human gut metagenome | biome: human gut; feature: human-associated habitat; material: faeces | place: China | collected 2012
TTACGAATGTTTTTGAAGATTGCGAGAGTGCAAAGCACGTAGCAATCTGGTATCAAAGGGGTCAAAATACCTTTTGACCCCAACATCATTGATGTAAATTAAGTGACAAATTTGTCACGAAAGAGTAAGAGAGATGTCACCTAGATGTGGTAAAATAATGGAAACACTAAAAAGAAGGGAGAAGTTGTGGAGAAAGAAACAATGAATGAAAAAAAACAAAAGCAAAGAGGCTTGAAACAGGGATTTGAGCTGATTTATGAATATCGCTTTGTATTATCATTTTTGCTGTTAATCATGTTGGTTTCATTCAAAATCAGCGGATCATCTATGGGGTGTTGGAAGTTGTTTTTGGGAGATGGCGAAAGCGGTATTCGTTTGGGAGAACCGCGTGTCTGGCGAAGTGATGAGTGGGGAACATTGACGCCGCTTTGTTTTCGTCAACAATATAATGCGCTTGGTGCATATAATCGCTATAGCCAAACACTTGGCAGTATATTGACAGATAACATGCTCGTGTATGGACAGCCATCGTGGGATATTTTGACATTATTTCGCCCATTTTATTGGGGATATCTTTTCTTTGGAAGCGAGAGAGGACTTTCATGGTTTTGGTGTTCACGTCTGATCGTGCTGTTTTTGTCATGGTTTGAACTAGGAATGTTTATTACTGATGGGAAGAAAAAATTATCTGTAATGTTATCAATCTGTGTGAGCTTTGCACCATTTTTACAATGGTGGTTTGCAATCAATGGACTTGTTGAGATGCTGATCTACGGTGCTTGTTTTGTGCTTGGAAGTAACTATTTGGTATCACGTGCATTTAATCCAAGAAAAATCGCAGTGGCAGTTGGTATGGCAGTTTGCGCAGTAGGATATGTTTTGACATTTTATCCGACATGGATGGTGCCAGTAGCATGGGGCTTTGTTCCATTATTTTTGTGGGTTGTCATTTGGAAATTTGACAGGAAGGTGTTAAGACGAGTTGATGTGGTGCCATGGCTTCTTATTTTCGTGATTACGGCAGCAGGTCTTACAGTACTTGCCGTCACTTCATGGGATGTGATTAAAGCAGAATTAAATTCAGTTTATCCTGGAAATGCACCTTCGTCATCAGGCGGTACAGGTCTTTGGTGGATGATGAAATACCCTATTTCGCTTGTTAGCAGGTTTAGCATGAATGAACTAATTGTAGAAAATTCATCCATCATTTGTTTTGCACCAGCAGGATTTATACTCGCACTGTGGGTAATCATTAAAGAAAAAAAGAAGGATCCTTTACTCATTCTTTTACTTGGAATAAATCTGTTTTTGGCTTGGTACTATTGTGTTGGTATTCCTAAATGGCTTGCCAAAATGCTGTTACTTAGTTTTGTAAATTCAAATCGCGGGCCGCAGGTGTTAGGCTTTCTTCGCTTGACTCTATTTGTCAGAGCTGTCGCATTAAAAGAAAAAGCACCTAAAAGGTGGTTAGCAGCATTGGCAGCTGTCATTTCATCAGCTGTACCGATGAGATTAGCCTTGGGATTTACAAAGTATGAGCCAGGCGGACTTAGATATGAGTATTTTGATACAGCAGAGAAATTTGTAGTTGTCTGGGCAATTCTAGCAGTTGTTTTTTATCTGCTGTATCGGGCAAGAAAAAGCAAGTATACAATGGCAGTTTTGGGAGTATGCACAGTAGTATTAGCATCATCAATTTGGATAAATCCAGTTGCAAAGGGGGTACCTGAAATTACGAAAAGTGAAACGATGCAGCAAATTCGTGATCTTGTAAAAGAGGATCCTCAGGCAATATGGCTTGTCGTAGATATGGCCTACCCGGCCACTAACATTCCTGCGATGGCAGGAGCAGATTGCTTGAATACAACGCAGACATATCCTCAGAAAACACGCTGGGAGACGTTAGATCAGGAAGGAGAATATGAAGATATCTACAATAGGTATTGCCATATTAGAGCATCACTTGGAAGCAAGACGATGCTTGAGTTAGTCAGTACAGATTATATAGAAGTAACACTTTCACCAGAGGAACTAAAGAAATTAAATATCAGATATATAGTCAGTACAAATGATTTTGATGAAAAAATAGCGGCTAGAACAACTAATATTTTTACAGACAGTGGCATTGAATTTCAAAAATACTATGAAGGAGCACAGCTATCAATATTTAGATGTGTTTATTAAAACTTGCAGTGTACCAATTTGAAAGGAGGAGAGGACATGGATGATATTGCTGTATTGATCCCCTGTTATAATGAGGACAAAACAATTGAAAAGGTGGTATCAGATTTTAAGCGTGTGCTGCCTGACGCCGTCATTTATGTGTACGACAATAATTCAACAGATGACACAGAGAAGCTTGCAAAAAAGGCAGGAGCTATAGTGCGTCATGAGTATCAGCAGGGAAAGGGAAATGTAGTGCGCAGAATGTTTCAGGAAATTGACGCACATTGCTACATACTTGTGGATGGGGATGACACTTACCCGGCAGAATCTGCTGCAAAGATGGTAAAGCTTGTACAGGAACACAATGCGGATATGGTAGTTGGAGATAGATTGTCATCTACTTATTTTGAGGAAAATAAGCGCCCATTCCACAATATAGGCAATTGTCTTGTTCGGGGAATGGTATCAAAACTTTTCCACGGAAGCATACGCGATATCATGACGGGTTATCGTGCATTCAGCTACCGTTTTGTAAAAACATTTCCGATTTTATCATGTCGGTTTGAGATAGAGACAGAAATGAGTATTCATGCGATTGACAAGCGTATGCAGGTGGAAAACGTGATTGTACCATATCGTGATCGACCAGAAGGAAGCGTGTCAAAGCTGAATACCTTCTTAGATGGTTGGAGTGTAATTAAGACGCTGATTCGTCTTTTCCGTATTTACAATCCATTTGCCTTCTTCGGTATAATAAGCATAATGTTGTTTCTAATTTCGCTAGTAATGTTTGTGCCAGTATTAATCACTTATATTGAAACAGGCCTTGTGCCGCGCTATCCAACACTGATTGTCAGCGGATTTTTGTCAGTCGCAGCAATACAGCTTGCAGGCATTGGAATATCACTCCAAAATATGCTTCACAAAAATCGCCAGGACTTTGAATTAGAGCTGTATCATGCAGAGATTCAGGAGCGAACAGAAAAAGATTGTAAATAAAATATTTTATCATAAAAAATAAATCGCCTTCATATACTAGTAATAGGGCCAGTCGGTCATGTCAAAACCGACTGAAAGCGGCAAAGCCCAATATCAGTATATGGAGGCGATTATGTTAGAGCTGCAGAAAAAACAGATACATATGAGCAGGAGCAAAAATACAGTGAGTGCGCAGGTTACATTTGATGAGGATTTTAATATTCCAGATGCGAAGCCAGATGTGGGAAGCGTACTGCTAAAGCAGGCAGATGCTGTGATGGAGGAACTTCGCCAGCTTTCAGAAAAGGTAATCATAAAAGGACGTCTCGACTTTGAAATTTTATACGCCGTAGAGGGTTCTGGCAGAATGAAAAATTTGTCTGGTGCACTTACATTTGAAGAAAATGTGAGCTATCCAGGACTTGAGCCGGGCGATTATGTGCGCTGCCGCACAAAGGTAGAAGATATCAGTATTCGTGTTGTCAACTCAAGAAAGCTTCATATTAGTGCCGTGCTTGGCGCGGAACTTTTTGCCGCATCGGCACAGCTTGAGGAGGCAGCAAGATCGCTTTCAGGAAAAGAAGATATCGCTGTACTTGGAAAAGATATGGAAGTGGTGTCTTTGCAGCTGCAAAAAAAGGATACGTTTCGTATGGAGGATGATGTAGTTGTAGCTCCGGGAAAACCGCTTGCACAGTCACTTTTATGGAAATCACTTAGTCTTAGAAGTATGGAATATCAGGCTCAGGAAGACAAAATGCTCATTCAGGCAGAGGCAGCCTTATTTGTAATTTACGAGGCAGGACAGGAGCAGCTTCCTATGCAGTGGATGGAAAAGACGATCTCATTTACAGGAGAACTGCCGCTTGTTGGATGCCGTCATGAGATGATTCCATCGGTGGAGCCAGTTTTGATAAAAAAAGATATTAGTATTCATCCAGACGAAGATGGAGAAAATAGAATATTCCATGTGGAAGCAGTAGTGGAGCTTGATATGAAGCTGTATCTTGAGGAAAAGGTACATTTGCTCTGTGATGCTTATTCAACAACAAAAGAAGTAGACACAAGCTATAAGACGGCTCATTTAGAAACACTTCAGATGAAAAATAAAGCAAAGTGCAGAATCACTGAAAAGATTCCGCTTCACAGTACTGACACCATGCTCCAAATTTGTCACAGTGAAGGAACAGTGTCAATTGATCGGACAGAGATTGTATCAGAAGGCATTCGTGTGGAGGGTGCTGTCTATGTGACTGTATTATATCTGGCAGCAAACGATGAACGGCCAATGCAGGCTGCGGCAGGTGTGATTCCGCTCAGCCATGTAATTGAAGCGGGTGGCATCACACCAGGAAGTTGTTTTACAATCAGCCCGATGTTAGAACAGATTACAACAATGATTGCGCCGGGAGGTCAGGGAGAAGTACGTGCAGTCATTAGCCTTGATACGTTTGTGCTCTCAGAGCATGAAATTTCAGTGCTAGATCAGGTGAGCTTTACCGGAGAGACAATTGATCCAAACGATTTTCCGGGAATGATTGGCTATATTGTGCAGCCGGGTGATAATTTATGGGCAATTGCAAAGAAGTATCGAATGAGCGTTGAGCGCATCCGTGAAGTCAATCAAACCACAGCGAAGGAAGAAGCAGCAAATCTATCAACAGCAAACGTAAAAGAAGACGGCGAGTTCACAATACCGGGAGAAAAATTATTGTTAGTGAGGTGAAAAGAACATTTCAGAAGTTTACACATAGAATAGTAGTGTAACGCAGCAGGGCGGATACCGCAGGTTGCGCTCGAAACTGCCGGCTGCTTTTGATAGATTTCACCCGGCCTAAAAGGCCGGATACATAATCGAAAGCAGCCAATAAAAAACGCTGCCGCTGTCTGTGTATCTTAAAGCCGAAGTCCCTTAACATCCTTGATTCGAGCAAGGATTATATTACAACTGCAACTGATAATCCCAGGCAAAGGATCAATAACCTCACGAATCAGAATTTCCATCTCATCATTGGTGGCACATACTGCGTGAACATGGAGCTTATCCTTACCAGTTACTCGATAAACTTGGGTAATTGTTTCATTCGATTTCAGAAGTTCGCTTACTGTTGATAGTGTGTCTGGCTGCGTTTCTATCTCAAAATAACAGGACACTGCTCCGCTGATACGTTGTGGATTGATGATTGTAGTGTATTCTTCAATGATTCCTCGTTGCTCCAATGCCTGAATACGTGCCTTCACGGCTACCCGAGAGATTCCGACCTTTTCCCCAATTTCTGAATAAGAGGCCCTTGCGTTTTCAATCAGCAGTCTGACAATTTTTTGATCTAGTATATCTAATCCTTCAAGAAACAAAATAGTATCTCCTTTCTGTGTGTTTGTATTTATTATAAATCAATCGCAACGTAAAGTAAATATAAGATTGACTTTAGACACTATTACTGTTATAATAGTTTCGTTACGTAAGTTTAATGTTTCGTTTAGGAGGCGACATTATGGATACAGATTTAACGCAAGGTCCCGTTATGCGATCTATGCTGCGTTTTGCTGTTCCCATGATTTTAGGGAATCTTTTGCAACAGTGTTATAATGTGGCGGATACTCTAATTGTAAGCTGGTATCTTGGCCCTAATGCTCTGGCGGCAGTAGGGTCGTCCTTTACATTGATGACATTCCTCACGTCCATTCTTTTGGGCTTGTGCATGGGAAGTGGAGTTGTTTTTTCCATGCGGTTTGGCCAGGGAGACGAAAAGGGCCTTCGGGAAAGTTCCCAGGCATCATTTGTCCTCATTGCCTCCCTCACAATAATCTTAAATATTATTGCATTTATTTGTCTGGATGACATCAAGCTGTTTTTACAGGTTTCAGATGAGACTATTTGGGGAATGATGAGGGCATATCTCGCTGTTATTTTCTGCGGCATTGTTGGTACTTTTCTGTACAATTACTTTGCTTGCTACTTGCGTGCCATCGGTGATTCGGTAACGCCTTTAATCTTTTTGGCAATTTCTGCCCTGTTGAATATTGGTTTGGATTTATGGTTTGTAGTGGGATTAAAGCGTGGCGTGTCAGGGGTAGCTGAAGCTACAGTAATCTCTCAATATGTTTCAGGCATAGGATTTGGCATTTTTACTTTGATTCGTTGTCCGCAACTGCGTCCACGTCGGGGAGACAAGATGGTTCGCTGGTCAAAAATCAAGGAAATCGCCAATTTCTCCCTACTGACTTGTGTGCAGCAGTCTGTGATGAATCTTGGAATTCTCATGGTGCAGGGTTTGGTCAACAGCTTTGGCCCTACTGTGATGGCAGCTTTTGCGGCTGCGGTAAAAATTGATTCCTTTGCCTATATGCCTGCGCAAGAGTTTGGAAACGCATTTTCTACCTTTATCGCACAAAATTATGGTGCACAAAAGAACGATCGTATTCGTGTTGGGCTAAAAGGTGCAATTCTAACTTCTCTGACCTTTTCCATCGCCATATCGGTGCTGGTTTGGATATTTGGCAGTCAGCTGATGCAATTTTTTGTTAATGTTGGAGAAAATGACATCATTCGTGAAGGAGTACGGTATCTTCGTATTGAAGGTACGTTCTATTGTGGAATTGGATGCCTGTTCTTACTCTATGGGCTATATCGTGCATTGGGAAAACCTGGGATGAGTGTTGTCTTGACCGTGTTTTCACTGGGCACCCGGGTTGCCTTGGCCTATATTCTTTCCGCCATCCCGGAAGTAGGGGTAGTGGGCATCTGGTGGTCAGTACCCATCGGTTGGTTCCTTGCAGATGCTGTGGGTATTCTTTACTACACACTACACAAAAAAACTTTGCTATCTATTAGAGGAACTGGGCGTATCTAAGCAGGTGATTGAAGAGTATGCTAAAAAATTGGTGTCGGAAAGGTAGCACAGAAGATGGGCTGATTGGCAGCAAATCTGACTGTTTTGAATGCAAAAGAAAAAGGAGTCGCGATGGACTCCTTTTTTCATGCAAAGAAAGCGAATTACTGAGCATCCTGAGCATTCTCAGCTAAAAACTCATTGATCTTATCAACCAGATCATCTGGATCAAGTCCGTGAACCTCAGCAGCCTCGCCGATGGACTCACCCTGAGATGCTGGGCAGCCAAGGCAATGCATACCAGCAGCCATAAGAATCGGAATAACACCGGTGTTTACCTGAAGCAGTTCACCGATTGTAATATCTTTTGAAATCTGTGTCATATTAAAACCTCCATAAAAAATGCTTGGAATCAGACCAAAATGTCTACTCAACCTTCATTATAAAGGGTATCAAATAGAAAAGCAAGGGGATATTTTCTAAATCTTTAACGTCGATATCTTCTGAATATACATTACAGATCTAACAGTATAAAAGGCACATTTAATTAAAAAATTCATGCTATTAAATCGGGAAAAATCACATTCTTTGAATTTGTACATTGAGAAATTAAAGGAAAATGTCAGTTGACGGATGAAGAACGTGACTGACAATGAATATCATAGTAATAACCATTGTAACTATCAAATGAAACATCCTGTCGTCCGGAGAGCCTGACGTTAAACGATTCTAATTCTTACCAATTATAAAAGTCAGTTAGCAGGCTAAGAAAATTTGTTGAATAATTAGACAATGATGTCGGATTTTGTCGAAATGTTGTACAGGCAACTGCCCATTTTCTGTTTGTATTTTTTTGCACCGTATGCTATACTATATATAACAATACGGAACGTACATTCATATTCGCGAGCAAAGGAGGGCATACATGCATACAGTACAGCTTTTATTAAAACCATCAAATTATGAACGCTATGAAATCGACCGCCGTTTTCGGGCACTGGCGCATCTGCATAATGTATGTGTGAAGCATGCCCGTAAATGTATGGTCCGCCTTCAGTATGATAAAGACTATGCAGCGCTGCGACAGCAATACTTGGAATTATCTAAAAAACTGTCGAAAAAAGAAGAACTGTCAAAGGAAGATAAGGCAGAAAAGAAAGCTTTATCTGCACAGCTGGCAGAAAGACGCAGCGCGTATGGTTTATCAAAATCCGCTCTTGAATGTTATCTGAAGGTATGTGGAAAACAGTTTTCCAAGCCCCTTTCCTCTCAGCAGGTGCAGACAGAAGCAGGATCTGGTGAAGAAGAAAAAGAAAGAAACCTTTGTGGATCAGGAACGCGGTAATGCCGTGTTCGCAGATTTGTTTCATGACGAAATTGTAGTATGTGGAGGTGAATACTAGTGGGAATGACTGATACAGTTACAAAGGAATACATGAGAGGAAATAGGGTATTTGCTGATGCGTTCAATTATCTGATCTATGGTGGTGCACGGGTAGTTAAACCGGAATTGTTGCAAGAGTTGGACACAACAGAAATTGCGATACCATTTGCGCTTGGTGAAGAAAATACAACCGAAGAGGCTGTCCAGAAATATCGGGATGTGTTGAAATCGACTGTGATAATGCAGGACACGACAGCATCATATATTCTTCTGGGAATAGAGGATCAGACAGATGTACATTACGCGATGCCTGTGAGAAATATAATCTATGATGCACTCCAGTATGGAAAGCAGGTATCCGAGGTTGCTAAAAAACATAAGAATCAAGCAGACCGGAAGGGACATAATAAAGCAGAGTATCTTTCAGGATTTTATAAGGAAGATCGAATCCGTCCAGTTGTGACTTTGGTGGTTCATTTTGGAGCAGATGAGTGGGATGGCCCGCTATCGCTCTGCGAGATGATGGATCTTAAAGATGAAAGGCTGTTGGAATTCGTGCAGGATTACCGCATTTTTCTGATAGATCCATATAAGCTCACTGCCAACGACTTAGAAAAATTTTCTTCAAGTCTGGGTGATGTGCTGGGGTACATTAAATATTCAAAAGATAAAAAAGCGTTGTCAAAGTTTTTGAATGACAGTAAAGCAATGATCATGGATAATGATGCAGCGCGGGTAATTCGAGATATAACAAATACACCAATCTATGTTCCTGATGGAAAGGGGGAAATTGACATGTGTAAGGCAGTTAAAGACATGCTTGATGAGAGTAAGACAAAAGGTCTGGCAGAAGGCAGAGCAGAAGGATTCAATCAACTGTCTAAATTAATTGAGCTGCTTTCTGATGAAGAACGTTATGCCGACATTAAAAAAATTGCAAAAGATGCGGCATATCGTGACATGCTCATGAAAGAGTATAATTTAATCTAAACATATGGATAGCAAAAAGCGTTCTGCGACAAGAAGTCGCAAGAGCGCTTTTTGTTTGTAGAAAGCATTCTGGTGATATGTCAAGAGATATTTCAAAAAACTTTGGGTCAATCATTTTTCTTTTGGGATTGACTTTGCTACATTATAAGTTTTCTATGCTGTCCGCCAACCTTGACATGAACCTCAAGCAATGCATAGAGTAAATAACCCGACGGCGAGGAACTCAAGAACAGATGCTGATTTCGAGCAGTCGGAACTCAGCAGTTTAGCATTGCCTGAGAACCTTGTCAAGGTCAAGCCCTGAAGGGTGGCTTGAATAATCCCACCGACTCGGCAGCCTAAGAACAGTTGTTGCTTTCACCACAGTTTTCTATTGAATAAAAAAGGATCTTCAGTTAAGATTGGTATTGCATCTTGGCCGGATGTAAACAACCCAATCGAAAGGAGATCCTCTGTCTTGGATTATATACGAAAGAAGCCGATGGGCAACTAATTTTTACTCATTCTACCGAATTTTTGATGATTCCTTCCTGTCTCTATGGCTTTCATAATGCTACAACCTCTGTTAAGACCGCCAAATCCGGTCGTACCGTGTTTTGTTTCGAAGGTTCACTGGATGTATCAGAGGAAAATTTGTTCTGTTCATGCGGTTCAAAGATGCATGTGAACAATCATCCTTATATAAATTTGAGACACCTTCCCTTTGGCAGCAGCCTCAGCTGTGTAACCTTTTCCCGTAACCAGTATGCCTGCCCAAAGTGTGGTACTACAAAGATGCAGTTCATCTCATTTAAGGCTCCGGGACATATGATCACGGAAGAACTGTATCAGTATACTCGGGATCTGCTCGCTTCCGGCGTATACACAAACAAGGAAGTAGCTGAACTTACCGGTCTCGGCAAAAAAACAGTGAAGGATATCGACAAAGAACGACTTCAGTAGCTGTATACCACTAATTTGAAGGAATTATTGCCCATGCAACTTATAATATCTCAGCTGGAAAGATTGAAGGTATCAACAACAAAATCAAGACTATTCGCAGACAAGGCTATGGATATCCAGATGATGAATACTTTTTCCTGAAGCTATTCGATATGAGCCGTCGGAGTTATGAGCGAAATCCTCAATCCCACAAAATTTGTGATTGAGTTATAAAAAAATGTAACCAATGAAAATAAAATCGGACATAAATGGTGAAAGGAGGAGAAAAATGGATGAGATAGCAGTACTAATTCCATGCTTCAATGAAGAAATTACGGTTGGAAAGGTGGTGAGAGACTTTAAAAAGACATTGCCGCAAGCTACGGTATATGTAAGCCTTGATTTTACTGGGCTTAAGATTCCGAGAGATTATCATGTATCATAGGAGGAAAAGAAAAATTGATAATATGTGGTTGAAACGCAACGATGCAAAACGATTTATTTGCATAACAATTACAATTGTGATAAGCATTTATCCCATGTCACTTTCGCCTGTTTGGAATGGAAAAATTCCGGGTCACAGAGATCAATATGAGAGGATGGCACAATCTATTTTGCATGGTCATTTGTACCTTGAATATGAAGATGTTGATCCAAGATTATCTGAAATGGAAAATCCCTATGATCCACAGGCAAGGAAGGAACTAGGTATTTATTACCATTGGGATCATGCATTCTATAACGGGAAGTACTATATGTATTTTGGAATTGTTCCTGTAGTTCTTTTGTTTCTTCCATATCAGCTTTTGACAGGAAATGCGCTTATTACATACAAAGCAACACAGATTTTTACCGTGGGGACAATCCTTGCTATTTTTGCATTATTTGATTTCTTACGAAAAAAATTTTTTCCTAAAATGCCATTTGCCCTATATTTAATCTTATCAATGGTACTATCATTTGTAAGTGTATGGTATGCAATCGAGGCACCAGCATTATATTGCACAGCGATCATGTCAGCTGTGTGTATGGAAATAATAAGCTTGGACCTGATGGTTAGAGTGGTGTGGGATTCAGAGCAGAAAAATGGAAGAAAAATGGCAGAATTGTCAGGAAGTTTCCTGTGTGCATCATTGGCATTTGGATGCCGACCGACTATTGCACTTTCCGGAATACTCCAAATTATGCTGTTTTATTTGTATCTGCATGAACTAAAATCAAAGAAAAAAAGTATTAAAGTCTGTTTAACAGCAGGGATTCCGTGCTTGCTTACAGCTATATTATTGATGTGGTACAACTATGCGAGATTTGGAAGTATATGGGAATTTGGACAGCACTATCAGCTAACGGTGGCAGATCAACGCTTATATAGTTTATCTGCAGGATTCAGATTAGACAAAATTATAAACGGACTCGTGTATCAATTTGCTTCGTGGAATCCAATACAAGGAAAATTTCCATACATAAGCTATGAAGGAATTTTGTTTGCATTTCCTGTTTTTTGGTGCATTGCCGCTTTTTTGCAGGATTCAGTGAAGAAGGAAATAAAGGAAAAACATCTGACAGCAATAATAAATATACTTATTGCATTAATAATAGGAATTACAGTGTTCGATAGTGTTTATACACCCTATATGGTGACAAGATATCAGCTTGATGTAAATTTCTTATTAGGAATTGCTTGTTTTGTAGCGGTAGGGTTTAGGTGTGAAACGGCAAAAAATAGGGGCTGGAATCGTTTTGTATGGATAACTGCAGTTATGACATTATTAATTTTGCCCTTACTTATTCTTGTTCCATATGATGGAAATTTTACGGAACAGAATCCACAGATATTGACTCAAGTAGAAAAGATGATATTCTGGTGGAGATGAATTTGTGAATATTCGCTTTAATGCAGAACAATTTGGTATAATGGTCAATGGATAGAAAAAGCAAAAGAGAAAGAAGGTGGAAAGTATGGAGGACTTAAAAATCATACAGCTTTATTGGGAAAGAGAAGAGTCTGCCATTATACAGACAAAAGAAAAATATGGAAAAACAATGGAGCATCTCGCCTATCGATTGCTGTTTGACTATCAGGATACAGAAGAGTGTTGCAGCGATACGTACTGGGACTTGTGGAATGCGCTCCCACCTAATCGCCCCATTCATCTCAAGGCATTTATCATGCGGATATGTCGCTGTAATGTAATGAACCGTTTGGAAAGAAGAGAAGCAAAAAAAAGAAAATGTGTGATGGTTGAGATGACAAAGGAACTCGAAGAAACTATACCAGATGAGACATTTCAGAAAACGTCAGAGGGGGAATTGACAATGTATATTCAAGATTATCTGAGAAGTCTGCCTTCTGATAAAAGAATATTGTTTGTTCGAAGATATTGGTATGGAGATTCGATTAAGGAATTGGCGGTTATGTTCCATATGACACAAAGCAGTGTCAAGGTTTCTCTATTTCGCATGAGAGAACAGTTTAAAGAAATGCTGGTTTGTCAGGGTGTAATTGAATCTCATTAAAAGAAAGCACTTGCTATAAAATGGAAAAGTGGATATGGGATTAGAAATAGTATGACAACAGGGAAAGGAAAATATATGAAAGTTCATAGCTTGTTAAAATCATTAAATGCGATTGACGAAGAAATGATTGCAGAAGCAGATCGTTTTGCAGTAAAGCAAAGGGAGCAATTGAAAAGCAGACAGCATATTTTTGTGACAGAAGTGACAGCTGTGGCAGCTATTGCAATTGCGGTAGCAGGCGTTTTTTTCTTCTCGTTGCAGCCAGGTCACACACCACAAAGGCAGTCAGGTCAAAATGGAGTTCTGCTGGATGATACGCAGACAAAAACAACTGCAAAAGCAGATGAAGAGATAAAAACAACGGCAGAAGAGACACAAGAGCTTGTGAAGATTGCACTGGCACCTGCGGTGTATACACAGGATATGGTCGAGTATATAAAGGCAGTATCTAATGAATGGATAGAGCATTTTGAAATGTATAGTCAAACTGAGTACATAGATGACGCTGAGTTTTTTATCATGGAGCCATTCCAAACATGGAATAAGACACCATCTGGAGAAACCTGTTCAGAGGGGTATGTACTTCCAGTTGTATATGAGAATCAGGTGATTTGTACGGTAATGCTTTATCAGGTCGATAATAGTTGGCATTACTCATTATCTAGTGATTTGTGCAAAGAGCTAAATGAGCTGATAAACTATTCAGGGCAAGCCAGAATCGTGTATGAGTTTGACGATAATGGAACATATATACAAACTGCACTTTTGTATGACGAAAACGGAAATGATGCAAAAAGCATCACCGTGTTGTTGACCCTGACCGCTGGGGATGAACTCAGTTCATCTCGCTAGCAACTGCCTATTGTCCAAAAACGATTTGCCTATGGTATGCCAAAAATTTTTTCATAAATCAAGCAAAAGTGGGTTGACAGATTCAAATTGAATTGTATAATTGTATACAATGATACAAATTCATCACGGTAACGTGGCAGAATGGTATACAGAAAAAGTGATGTAACAGATGCACTGCAAATGAGGAGCAACAGAGGAGGACGACACTATGAAGGCAAATAAGACAATTAATCTGAGCACCAAAACCAACCTGCTAGAACAGGATCTGTATGAGTACAAGCTGCAGGATGTCAGCCAGCCGGAGCTGTTTAGGGAGATTTTCCCATATAACGAGGTTCCAAAGGTATCCTACAACTATCGCCATGTACCGATGGATATGCCGGAACATATTTATATCACCGACACCTCTTTCCGTGACGGACAGCAGTCACGTGAGCCATACACTACACAGCAGATGGTAGATTTGTATAAAATGCTTCATCGTCTTGGTGGTCCAAATGGTATTGTGCGTCAGACTGAGTTTTTTGTTTACTCAAAGAAGGACCGTGATGCGTTAGAGCGCTGTATGGAGCTTGGATATGAGTTTCCGGAGATCACAACGTGGATTCGAGCAACAAAGAGTGATTTTGAATTGGTAAAAAATATTGGTATTCGTGAGACAGGTATCCTTGTTAGCTGCTCTGATTATCATATTTTCAAGAAGATGAATCTGACAAGGAAGCAGGCAATGGAAAAGTACTTAGGCGTTATTTCAGACGCGATTGAGGCTGGTCTTCATCCAAGATGCCACTTTGAGGATATTACAAGAGCTGACTATTATGGATTTGTTGTTCCGTTTGCTACTGAGTTGATGAAATTGTCAAAGGACAGTGGTGTTCCGATTAAAATTCGTGCCTGCGATACAATGGGTTACGGAATTTCCTATCCAGGTGTTTCACTTCCGCGAAGCGTGCCGGGAATTATCTATGGCTTAAAGCATTATGCCGGTGTGCCAAGTGATATGTTGGAGTGGCATGGACATAATGATTTTTACAAGGGAGTTGTCAATGCATCGACTGCATGGCTGTACGGTGCAGGCGCTGTCAACTGTTCTCTGCTTGGTATCGGAGAGCGTACCGGAAATGTGCCGCTAGAGGCAATGGTATTTGAGTATGCGTCCCTTCGCGGTGGCTTCGACGGCATGAACCCGACCGTTATCACCGAGATTGCCGAGTATCTTGAGAAGGAAACCGGATACGAGATTCCACCGATGACCCCATTTGTCGGCAGAAACTTTAATTTGACAAGAGCTGGCATCCATGCAGATGGTATCATGAAGGATCCTGAAATCTACAATATCTTTGATACCGATTTAATTTTGAACCGTCCGCCGATGGTTGCAATCAGTAACACCTCTGGTCTAGCTGGTATTGCCGTATGGATCAACCAGTATTATGGCTTGAAGGGTGCAGATAAGATTGATAAGAAGAATGAGGGTATCGTTGCCATCAAGGAGCTGATCGATCAGGAATATGCAAATGGACGTATTACTGTTATCAGTGAGACAGAGATGATTCGTTATGCAGAACAGTATGTATTCCACAGAGACGTGGATTACGAGGATAAGTAAGACAAAGTCAAAAGAAATGGAGAAGGGCTATGCAGCAGAGTGGAGATCCGCTTCGCATTCAGGTGTTTAATGCGCTTGAGGACGCGATCTTAAACGGCAGTTACAAAGAGGGGGACAGTCTAAATGAGCTGAGGCTTTCAAAGAGTCTGGGTGTGAGCCGTACTCCTGTGCGGGAGGCTCTGATGCAGCTTGAGCTTGAGGGGTTGGTCAAAAATATCCCAAACAAAGGAGCAGTTGTGGTTGGCATTTCCGAGCAGGATGTGGAAGACATTTATGAGATCCGTATCCGAATTGAAGGGCTTGCAGCAAAGCTTTGTGCAGAGAAAATCACAGACAAGGAGCTAGAGGAGTTAGAGCAGTGTATGGCATTGCAGGAGTATTATCTGAAAAAGCCAGACAGTGCGAAGGAGATGGGCGAGTTAGACGGTGAGTTTCACCGAATTATCTTTGCCGCATCCAAAAGTAGACCTCTTCAAAATGTGTTGACAAGCTTTCACAATTATATTCGCCGGGCACGTGCAGGTTCTGTCTGTGTGACAGGCAGAGCAGAGGAATCGGTAGCCGAGCACCTGGCAATCTTAGAGGCAATTACAAAGCATGATGGGGAATTAGCCGAGAAGTTGACGGCAGAGCATATCAAAAATGCGAGGGATAATATTTTCGCCAGTCGCGCGATGAGTGAAAATTAAACCAAACCCACGAGGTGGAAGTGTTTTTTATTAATCTGGAAGGCTGCGACAAAAATGCTTGACAGATCGTGATCGATACTGTAGAATGAATACATTCTGGGGATGAAGTTCCCCCATTGATACAATCCTTGTATCACAAACCGCTGGTTAAGGCTGATGACTTCTGCGAAATTCGCAGGGGTTATCAGCTTTTTTCGTTAGCAAAAAAGGAGGATAAAAGATGCTTCAAAGTATCGCACTTATGCTACTGCTCGGGATGGCGCTCGGGTGGTTGTGCAAAAAAGTAAGCCTGCCAGGATTGGTAGGCATGATCGCCACAGGTATGATTCTAGGACCGTATGGACTCGGATGGCTCGATTCATCTATTCTTGACATCTCGTCTCAGCTAAGACGAATTGCATTGATTATTATTTTAATGAGAGCAGGACTATCCCTCAATTTAGAGGATCTAAAAAAGGCAGGGCGACCAGCCATTTTGATGTGCTTTGTTCCGGCCTGCTTTGAGGTGGCAGGTATGATTATTCTGGCACCAATGCTTCTGGGTGTGTCGAGACTCGATGCAGCAATCATGGGTGCTGTTGTCGGTGCCGTGTCGCCGGCTGTCATTGTACCTCGTATGATTAAGCTAACCGAAGAGGGATGGGGTACCCCAAAATCAATTCCGCAGCTCATTCTAGCTGGAGCATCGGTTGATGATGTGTTTGTCATTGTATTGTTCTCAGCATTTACCGGGGTAGCACTTGGAACAGGCGCATCGGCGGCAAGATTTATAAAGATTCCATTTTCTGTTATATTTGGTGCGGCGGCAGGCTTTCTTGTAGGATACTTACTTGCTGTTTATTTTGAGAAAATTCATATCCGCGATACGGCAAAGGTAATGATTTTACTCAGTGTTTCGTTTTTACTTGTGACGGCAGAAGATCGTTTTGGTGAGGTGATTCCATTTTCTGGTTTACTTGCTGTTATGGGTGTCGGAATTGCATTAAAAAGAAAGCGCACAGTTGTTGCCGTGCGCTTGTCATCGAAATTTAATAAGCTGTGGGTGATGGCAGAAATTATGCTCTTTGTGCTTGTCGGCGCGACAGTCGATCTTCACTATGCAGCATCTGCCGGGGCTGCAGCAGTGGTTCTTATTTTCGGTGTTCTTCTTTTTCGAATGGTTGGTGTCTGGTGTTGTATGTTTGGCACAGCCCTCACAAAAAAAGAGCGACTGTTTTGTATGTTTGCCTATATGCCAAAGGCAACTGTGCAGGCGGCAATCGGTGGAATGCCGCTTGCGATGGGACTTTCCTGCGGAAATATTGTTTTGACAGTAGCAGTGCTATCAATCTTGATTACTGCACCGCTAGGGGCTTTTTTAATTGATGGAACCTATAAGAAGTTGTTGACGAAGTAGCCCAAAACGACTGAATTAGGTGAAAAGCTTTTTTTTAGGGTGTCATCATTGACGGATTTTTGATCTCGTGCTATACTCCTACCGAAAGTTAGAAAACACTAATTAAAGTTTGACATATGGAGGAAATTATGAGAATCAAAAAAGCACTTTTTCTTGGCACACTTTGTACAGCAGTTTCCGGTATGAGTTTGTTTGCGCAGGCAGGCGTTTCCTATGCAAAGAGCGCGAAAGAAGCAACCGAAGAGGCAAGCAGTGAGGAAGCGACCGAGGTAGAATCTGAGGAGGAGACCAGTGAGGAGGTCACCTACCCAATTACCATTGAGCATGCATTTGGCGAGACAGTAATTGAGAGCAAGCCAGAGCGTATTGCAACAATCGGTTGGGAAAATCAGGATACCCCACTTGCACTTGGTGTTGCACCGGTTGGTGTTTCCGCAGCAAACTACGGACTGGTAACTGACAACAATTTGCATCTGTGGACTGATGAGGCATTTGCAGATCTCGGCGTAGAGAAGCCAGTTGTTTTTGATGATGTGGATGGACTGGATTTCGAGCAGATCAGTGATTGCAATCCAGATGTCATTTTGGCAGCATATTCTGGTATGACTCAGGAAGACTATGATACGTTAAGCCAGATCGCACCGGTTATTCCATACAAGGAGAAGGCTTGGCAGACAAGCTGGAGAGAGCAGACCATCGAGAATGCCGAGGGTATGGGCATGAAGCAAGAAGGCGAGAAGAAGGTAAAGGAAGTAGAGGATCTGATTGCAGAAAAGCTTGAGGAATATCCACAGCTTGAAGGAATCCCAACTGCATTCTGTTGGATCAGTGCAGATGATTTCAGCACATTTTATGTATATCTTCCGGCAGATCCGAGAGCAGCATATCTGTTAGATCTTGGTTTTACACTTCCAGAGAGTGTACAGAAGCTTGCTGGCGAGACGGATGATTTTAATATCACAGTGAGTCGTGAGAATGCGGATCAGCTTGATGATATTCAGCTTATGGTTGTTTACGGAGATGAGGATCTGTTGAAGTCTTTACAGGAGGATAAGTTAATGAGTCAGATTCCGGCAATCAAAAACGGTGCAGTTGCATTGGTTGACAGTACCTCTGCACTTGCAGGCGCTTGCACTCCGTCCATTCTTTCGATCCCGTATGAGATTGACGAGTATCTTCAGTTACTTTCTGATGCAGCGGAGAATATCAAATGAGAGACAGACGGTTCCTATTAACAGCAGCTGCTTCTATCATGCTTTTGCTGTTTTGTGTACTGGCATCGATAGCCTGCGGATCAAAATCCGTGGGCTTTCCCACTGTTATTCGAAGTCTTTTTCATTTGGGCGAGGAGACATTTGAAAACAATGTTGTGCAGGCGAGAATCCCAAGAACTGTGTTTGGCATTTTAGCAGGAGCATCGCTTAGCGTATCAGGCGCACTGATGCAGGCAGTGACAAGAAATCCGATTGCGGATCCAAGTATTTTAGGAGTCAATACGGGGGCTTCCCTTTTTGTTGTATGCGGAATCGCTTTTTTTCATATTAGTAAGGGCAGTCAGTATATTTGGCTGGCATTTGCTGGGGCAGCAGCGACAGCAATCCTCGTGTATGGTTTGGCATCAATTGGTGGAAATGGTGCAACACCAATTAAATTGGCACTTGCCGGTGCAGCAGCAGGAACGGCACTCCAATCTCTTGTCAATACAGTCATGCTTCCAAACAATCAGGTGATGGATCAGTTTCGCTTTTGGCAGACTGGAAATATTGGTGGTGCAAGTTGGGCAGACATTCGTCTGCTGTGTCCATATTTTGTCATTGGATTTGTCGTCAGCATTTGCATGGCAGCTCCGCTAAATACATTGGCACTTGGCGATGAGGCGGCAACTGGACTTGGCTTAAATGTGCCGTTTACAAGAGCACTTGCCTCTTTAGCTGGTGTGCTTTTGTGTGCGTCAACGACAGCACTTGCAGGACCGATTAGTTTCATTGGTCTGATGGTTCCTCATCTGTTTCGCTTAGTAATTGGTCCCGACATGAAAAAGATTCTTCCATTGTCTGCAATTGGTGGCGCGGCACTTTTACTGTTTGCAGACACAATGGGACGAATACTCGGAAGTCCTGGCGAATTGGAGTCTGGTATTGTCACCGCACTGATCGGTGCACCGGTGTTTATCCTTATCATTAGAAAGGCAAAGGTGAAATCACTGTGAAAGAAAAGACATTGCAAACAGCTAAATATGTGTATTCTGATGGCATCTCTAATGTAGAGGCAGGATATCGCAGACGACAGAAAAAGAGCATCGTGATTTCACTTGTGCTGTTGGCAATCATGCTTGTGTTAGCAGCAATTATGATGCTGTATGGAAATACAATTTACACACCGAGACAAGTTTGGGAGGCGTTAAATGAGGTAGAAGGCAGTGCGATCTTTACCGTGAAGACGCTTCGCCTTCCAAGAATGTTAATTGCAATTTTGGCAGGCTTTGCGTTTGGTATGGCCGGAAACACGTTTCAGCAGCTTTTGGGAAATCCGCTTGCAAGCCCTGATATCATCGGCGTGACATCGGGAGCAAGTGTTGCTGCTGTATTTGGCATTCTTGTCTTGAAGCTTCCAACTGGCATCGTATCACTTCTTGCTGTAGTCTCAGGTCTTTTTGTCTCGTGCCTGATTTATGTTTTGGCTCAGGGAGGCGGTTTTTCCAATGCTCGGTTGATCTTAACTGGAATTGGTATGCAGGCATTTTTAAATGCGATTATCTCATGGCTGTTATTAAAAGCATCTGAGTATGATGTGGCAAATGCACTCCGCTGGCTTTCTGGAAGTCTAAATGGTGTAAAACTTTCTGAGGTTTTGCCACTTGGGATTGTAGTCTGTGCAGCAGGCTGTGGAATCCTTTTACTCAATCGACAGTTAACGATGCTTCAGATGGGCGAAAGTCATGCGGTTACTCTTGGTGTGAAATCGAAAATGGTTCGTTTGGTTTTGATTTTACTTTCTCTTTTACTAGTTGCCTTTGCAACATCCGTGACAGGACCGATTGCATCAGTTGCCTTTTTGGCAGGACCGATTGCAGCACGCCTGTGTGGTGGTGGAAGAACCAATATGCTTTCTTCTGCACTTGTCGGAAGTGTTTTGGTATTGGCATCGGATTTGATCGGTCAGTTTGCACTTCCATCACGCTATCCAGTTGGTGTCGTAACCGGAATTTTGGGCGCACCGTATCTGATTTTTCTGCTTCTGCGGATGAATAAAAAGAGTGAGCATGTGTAACGATTAATTGGGATAGACCGTATCTAGTGAAACATTAAGAATTAAGAAAAGGCAGGCACTTATGGAGAATAAGAAACTAGAACTGATGACACAGGACTTGTCGGCAGGCTATGATGGAAAAACAATTGTTTCTGATGTCAGTATTACAATTCCGAAAAATAAGATCAGCGTAATCCTCGGCGCAAATGGCTGTGGAAAATCCACTCTGTTAAAGACCTTTGCTAAATTGCTAAAGCCAGAAAAGGGAAGCATTCTTCTGGATGGAAAAAGTATTTTTACAATGCCGTCGAAACAGATGGCACAGACGCTTGGACTTCTTCCACAGTCACCTATTGTTCCAGAGGGAATAAAGGTAACAGATTTAGTTGCAAGAGGACGATTCCCATACCGAAAGCTGCTTGGTGGACTTCAAAAAGAGGATTTTGCAGCTGTCGAGGAGGCACTTGAGATGATGGGTATCACAAAGCTTGCCGACCGTTGTGTGGATGAATTGTCGGGAGGACAGCGCCAGAGAGTCTGGATTGCGCTTGCACTGGCACAGCAGACGGACATTTTATTGTTAGATGAGCCAACCACCTATCTGGATATCGCTTATCAGGTGGAAATATTGGATCTTTTAATGGAATTAAATAAGAAGAGAGGAACCACAATTTTGATGGTTCTTCACGATATCAATCTCTCAGCTCGCTATGCCGATCACATCTTTGCAATGAGCAAAGGAAAACTAGTTGCACAGGGAAGTCCGTCCGAGGTTATTTCAAGAGAGTTAATGAAGCAGATTTATGGACTCGATTGTCAAATTATTGAAGATCCGGTATCAGGCACACCACTTATTGTGCCTGAGAGTCGTCATCATAGACAAGAAAATACTTCAGCGAAGAAAGATACAGTTGAAGAGAAAACAGAAAAAGAGCAGATTGAAGCATCCATCAAGACAGAATCAATCTGTGCCTGAAAAATAGGAGCGAAACTTCCGAGGGGTGGTTTGGCTCCATTTTTTGAACATTGTGCGAAAGGCGGCGGGACTCTGATAGCCGGTTAGTCTAGCAATCTCGTCAACTGTCTTATCGGTGTTCTTTAATAAAGCGGCAGCCTTTGTCATGCGAACCTGATTGGCATAGTCCCAGATGGTTTGCTGATAAAGTTCCTGAAAGCCAGCTTTTAGCTTTTGCTCACCAAGGCCAAGTGTCTGGCTGAGTGCATAGATCGTGACAAAGGAATCAGCGTGATCACGAAGCAGATCGTGGGCAGCAATGATTTTTTTATACTCATCAGGGCGGATTCGAATGGGTCTGTTTCCGACAAAAATGCGTTCCGACATCAAATCGGCACCGGAAAAGAAAAATTGACGATTCGCTTGACGAATCAAAAGGGCAGTAAAGGCAGTGCCCAGGGCGAGCAACAGCTCTGGTGTCATAGAATGTGATTCTAGTAAGCTTTGAACCTGCATAATCAGATCAATCAGTTCCTTTGGAAGATGGATGTGGCGGACATTTTTAACTAGAAAATCGAGTGAATCATCAGATGCGCCTAAATATGGAAGAATCTTCTTTTTTAAATAGTTCATCTCAATCGAAATTTCGACTCCTTTAAAATGTTGACCATGCTTCCAACAGTTGATACCGCCGCTCGCCTGCTCAATCGCGAGAAACGGCGATGGTATCGCGGATTTTTCCATACGATTTTCAACGAGAGAGTAGGTGATGCCCTCGTAGATGATACCGGCATGCAGATATTCGGTATCGTATTGAAATTCAACAAAAAAATCCTCTGGGATTGTGTAATCACCGATTCCAAACTGAATGGAATCCATGCGACCATAGGTATAGATAGAGCCAATCTGATCGTTTGCCCAATCATTTTCAGGCAAAGAAGCAGACTGGCGCTTTAGACCAATCTGTTTGTAGAAAATGGTTTGATACGAGTCTGGATCCTTTGCCTGATGGTAGATCATTTTCCTAAATTTCCCTCCTTGAAGTGCTTTCTGCATAGAGCAATATACTTATCATTGGCGCCTAGTATCACCTGGGCGCCTTCTTTTATAATACCGTGATCGTCATAGCGGGCATTGCAGTTCGCTTTTTTGCCGCACCAGCAGATCGTCTTGATTTTTAGCCATGTCTTTAATTCCCTTCATAATATGCTGCTCCTAACTATACTCTGTTTTGCATGTGTGGTCAAGGGGAGAAGTGCTTTGATGTAAATATGTTACAGTTCATGATAAGTCAATATTGCGGACAAGCCCGAAGGTGAATGGATTTCACGAGACGGACACTTAAAGCAGTTATTTCTTAAAAACCACCGGGACAGGAACGACGGCCTTTAAAAATAAACTATCAATTGTTAAAGAAAATGATTGACACCATATATGATACCACATATACTATAAGTAGGAGGTATAACAGATGTCAAAATGGGATAAACTGATAACACGTATATGCAATTTATCGAAAGACCTCCGGTTTGATGAACTGCGGAAAGTATTGGAAAGCTGTGGGTATGAAATGAATGCTCCGAGAAGCGGAAGTAGTCATTATACATTCAGAAAGCAGGGCTGTATGCCGATTACTATACCGAAGCACGAACCGATTAAGAAAGTATATGTGGAAATGGTAAGGCAGATTGTAGAAAGCGAGGCGAAGAATGATGAAAACGCTGAATGATTACATGGCAATGTCCTATCGCATGGAAATTGTAGAAGACAAAGATGAAGGTGGATTTGTGGTTTCTTATCCGGATTTGCCTGGCTGTATTACCTGTGGAGAGACTGTGGAAAGTGCGGTGAAAAACGCACTGGATGCAAAAAAAGCGTGGTTAGAAGCAGCATTGGAAGAAGGTGTACAGATTCATGAGCCGGACAGTCTGGAAGATTATTCCGGGCAGTTCAAATTGAGGATTCCACGAAGTCTGCACCGATCACTGGCAGAACATTCTCAGAGAGAGGGAATCAGCATGAACCAGTATTGTGTATATCTTCTTTCTAAAAATGATGCGATGTACTCGAACTGACTTACCCCAGTGGCTTGCCACTGGGGTAAGTCAGTATAGCTTACAAAAAAGAAAGGTTTTGAATGAGTATGGACATACAAGGGAATCTGACAAAAATAC
>OGZQ01000611.1_pt1 | contig 23284 bp, 22 predicted proteins | sample 1576841 | NCBI WGS metagenome assembly OGZQ01 (sample SAMEA3541527, study PRJEB24748) | human gut metagenome | biome: human gut; feature: human-associated habitat; material: faeces | place: China | collected 2012
ATAAGAAAATTTATCCTGCAAGATTGCTTCAAGAATCAACTTGTCGGCACACTAGATTACTGAATAGATGATATAAGAATATTTATTCAGTGAAATATAAATTTATAAGAAGGTGAACATTATTAAAGTATATTATTTGATTGATTTTGAAAACGTAGGGTGTGAAGGTCTGAATGGATGTGAAAAATTAGGTGAATCTGATTATATTCATCTTTTTTATACAAATAACAATAAGAAAATAGACCTGGATATTATCAGCAATCATGGAGCTGCGAAGCTGATCACACACAAAGTTCCGACCGGAAAGCAGTCAGCAGATATGCATCTGGGATCTTACCTGGGATATCTGGTAGGCGCAAAACATATGGATCAGAAAGAATCCTGTAAGTTTGTGATTGTCAGCAAAGATACCGGCTATGATCCGATTATTCAGTTCTGGAAAACGGAAAAGAAAGCGAAGGTCGTAAGAATTGATAAAATTTCCAACAAGCAGACAAAGAATAAACAAAAAGATAATAAGCAAAAAGACGTTAAACCTGAAAATGCAAAGACATTGGAAGTAAATCCAAAAGAACGAAAACAGCCAAAACAGAAAGCATCTAAACAGCAGAAAAAAATAATTGACATGAACGTAGGGTTAAAGAAACCTCAGCAGGAAGTAGAACAGATTTTAAACAATGCAGGAATGTCAAAGGAAGTTGTAAATTATGTGTCTGCGGTGGTTGGGAAGAATACGGAAGGCAAACAAAGAAAGCAGCAGATATACAAGACAATCGTTTCAAAATACGGACAGGAAAAAGGCTTAAGTATATACAGCCGTATCAAAAAGAAAATCTGAAAAAAGAAGGAGGCCGGGAACTGAATCAGCCCCCGGCAAAAGTATGAAAAAGAAAAAGTTTTATTGCAATTACTCTTTGCTCTGTACAGGTAATAATATAACCAGAAAATGTGAGAAATATGTGGTGAGAATTTGAAAAAAATGTGAAATATAATTGCATAATGACGACATTGTAACTTACTGCTGTATATGGTAATATATAGAAATAAAAAGGAAGAAATACGTATTTTTGAAACATTTTTAGATACAGGAGATAAGGTATGCAATTAAATCTGGAACAGAAAAAATTAATTCGAAGCTCTACTATGGGGCAGTCGATTATTAGAGGGGTAGCAGGTTCTGGAAAAACAACGGTAGCAGTACATAGGATTTCGTTTCTTCTTAACAATTATTGCTATGATGTAAATGACAAAATCCTGATGGTTACTTATAATAAAAGCCTGACCAATTATATCGAATATATATACAGCCAGATTGATGAAGAAGATCAATATGGGCTGTTTGATAAATTAGATATACAGAAAAATGTAAAAATAACGAACATAGATAAATTACTGTTTTCTTATTTCAAAGCATTTTGTAAGGAAAATCAAAAACAATTACAGCTTATTTCAAAACAAAAAGAAAATGAAATATGGCAGCGCAGTCTTAACAGTGTAAAAAAGACTTTTGGGGATATTAAAATTTTAGACAGCAAATATCTGGGTTTTCTTAAAAATGAGATTGCCTGGATGAAGGCATGTAATTATGTGGAATATGAAAGTTATCAGTCAGCAGACCGAATCGGCAGAACAGGAAGTAAAGGAAACAATGAAGGACCTCAAAAACTGCAAAAAAACAGTCGAATCAGGCAGGCAATTTATGAACTGATGGCAGTATATACCAAAGCATGCTTTGCTGAGGGGCTTTGTGATTTTCAGGATGTGGCATTATATGCTTTAAAATATCTAAGGAATCATAAAATACAAAAATATACACATATTATTATTGACGAAAGTCAGGATCTGTCCAGAGTTCAGCTGCAATGTCTGATGCAAATGTATGAATCTGAAAAAGACTACAGCAGTATTATGTTTGTGGCAGATACAGCACAGAGTATTTACAGTACATCTTGGCTTGTAAAAGGACGGAGTTTTACAAGTATTGGCCTGGATATGACAGGAAAAAGTACATCTCTCGCAAAGAATTACCGTACAACTACGCAGATTGCAGAGGCGGCATACAGTCTGATTAGTGAAGATACAGATATTGTTAATGATGATAATTTTGTAAAACCGTCATTAATTGATAAGCAGGGAAGCTATCCGATTTTTACTCAATATCATACAATTCAGGAAGAAATAGTGGGTACAGAAGGACTTCTGAGAAAACTTCTGAAACGGTATGATGCAAAAGAAATTGCTATTGTTGCCAGAACGAAAAGAGTTCTGGAAGAATTTCAAAATGAAATGGATAAAAATATAAAAACAGCGTTGTATACTACACAGGAGGGAATTAACTTTGGAGAGGATACAATAAAACTTCTGACTATGCACTCAATTAAGGGACTAGAATTTAAGATTGTGATTCTGATAGGGTTGTCAGAAAAAATTCTTCCAAATCCAAATTTATTGCAGGAGAATGAAGATGCCGCTTATGTAGAAACCATGGAACGAAAATTGTTATATGTAGGTATGACAAGAGCAACAGAAAAATTATATATGAGCTGTCATGGAACAGCTTCGCGTTTTATTTCCAGTATAGAGCCTGAGTTCTTAAAAATGAAAGAAAAGGCAGCGTTTCGTTGTCTGGCAGATATTCCATTAAAGAATTATCTGTTTATGGACAAAATTGCGGATCCCTATAATAAAGAAGAAAAAATTCGTCAGTGGTTATTACGGGAATTACGAGAAGTTTATCATTATCCAACAGAACTGTTGGAAATAGAATGGAAAGTACAGTCTTTTTCTCAGACAGGTTTTGCAGATATTGCAGTTATGATTTATCGTAATAACAGAAAAGTGCCGTATATTCTGGCTGAAGTTAAACAATATCAATCTGGAATTAATCATGCAGAAGAACAACTGCGTTCTTATATGGCTGTCAGTCCTGAAACGTGTTATGGAATCATTACGGATGGGAATGAATTAAAAATTATTGATAAGACCGGGACGGAAATAGAAGACATTCCAAAGTTTGATTTTTCCATGCTGGCATCCGGAATAACAGAGTATATGTATAAAGATTTGGTAAAGGGTGTAGAACATCACTATATCTGTGATGATGAACAGCCGGAGGAATTTATTATTCAGGAAAAACAGGGAGAAAGAGTTTTAAACGCAAGCGAACTGGTTACATGCCCTGTGTTTGCGGAAATAGCCGCAGGAGTTCCTATTGAAATGGTTGAGGGAATTACAGAAACATGCCGTCTTCCCAGAGAATGGCTTTCTGCACCTTATGAGACATTTCTTCTCACAGTACGTGGAGATTCTATGACAGGCGTAGGAATTGATAATGGTGATAAGGTTGTTTTACGGCAGACAAATGTGGTGGATAATAATCAGATTGCAGCGGTGGAACTGGATGGAAATGTTACATTAAAAACATTCATGAAGATGGGAAGCACAATTTTGTTAATTTCACAAAATAAGGATTACGAACCAATGATGGTTGACGCGGAACAGATCAGGATACTGGGACATGCAATTGGAGTAATAAAAGAAGAAAAAATAAATAATGATATGTAAAAAATAATGGAACCAGACAAATAGGAAAGCAGGTTTTTGGAATATTTGTCTGGTTCTTTTATCAAACAGATCGTAAAATAAAAACAAAGGAAGAACATTATGAACATACAGATTTTCGGAACAAAGAAAAATTTCGACAGTAAGAAAGCAGAACGATATTTCAAAGAACGTGGAGTCAAGTATCAGTTTATTGATATGAGAGAAAAAGGATTGAGCAAAGGTGAATTCCAGTCTGTTTGCCAGGCAGTAGGTGGATATGACAAGCTGATAGATACTAATAGTAAAGACAAAGATCTGCTGGCTCTTATTACTTACATTGCAGAAGAAGATAGGGCAGAGAAAATCCTAGAAAATCAGAGCATCATCAAAGTCCCAGTTGTAAGAAATGGAAAACAGGCAACGGTAGGATATCAGCCAGAGATTTGGAAAAACTGGAAATAAAAAATGTGAATGTATTTAAAATGATAAGAGATAAAAGGAAAAATAAAAATGGTAAAAATCAGAATTATAAAGAAAAACAATGACTGTAGCATGGAATATGAAGTAGGAGATATTTTTGAGATCACAGGCACCTGGTATGGCGGTGTGCATATCAACGGCCGTTCTGGAATTCCGGTATCGCTTGATAAAGAGGAATACATGGAACTCAACACAGAACCTGAAATAGAAGAAGACGATGCAGAAGAGACAAACAGATCCGAAGCACTGGAACATGATATCCACGTAGGAGACATCGTGCAGCATTTCAAAAGAGAATGGGTATCCGCAGACACATCCGAATATCTCTACAAAGTACTGGCAGTCGCCCATCACACAGAAAATGGCGAAAAACTGATGATCTATCAGGCACTTTACGCACCTTTTAAAATTTGTGCCAGACCATATGATATGTTCATGAGCAAAGTAGACAGAGAAAAATATCCTGATATTAAGCAGAAATACAGATTTGAGAAAGTTATGGCAAAATAGCAGGAATCAATCTGTACAAATTTACTTTATTGTTGTATAGTGATAAAAATGCTTATAGAAACGGAAGGAAAAAACAATGCAGAAAGTATTAGTAGTCGTAGACATGCAGAACGATTTTATTGATGGCGCTCTCGGAACGAAAGAAGCAGTAGCAATCGTACCTCATGTGGAAGAAAAGATCAAAAACTTTGACGGAACCGTATTCTTTACCAGAGATACTCACGAAACCTATTATCTTGATACTCAGGAAGGCAAGAAACTTCCGGTACCGCACTGCATCAGAGATACCGAAGGATGGCAGATCAGAAGTGAATTAGACGCACTCAGAAAAACAGAACCGATCGATAAAGAAACTTTTGGTTCTACAGATTTGGCTGGAGAACTGGTTCAATTGAATGAAGATCAGGGAATTGAAAGCATCACATTTGTAGGTTTATGTACAGATATCTGCGTAATTTCCAATGCACTTCTCGTTAAAGCATCCCTCCCGGAAGTTCCGATCATTGTAGACGCGAAATGCTGCGCAGGCGTAACACCGGAAAGCAATGAGAATGCACTGAAAGCTATGGAAGTATGTCAGATTCAGATTGAGAGATAAAAGTTCAAATTAAATGCTAAACTGCGAAGCAGTATTCGGTTATGAGCAAGTAGCGAAGCGGATGATTTTATCTGCTTGACAGAGAATTAAAAAACAGCGTTAGGATTCAGAAATGAGGAGTGACATTATAATGAAGACAATTACAAGAGACGAGGCATTTACTTTATTAAAGAAATACAACAAGGATCCATTTCACATTCAGCATGCACTGACTGTAGAGGCAGTAATGAAATGGTACGCTAACGAACTTGGCTACGGTGAAAATGCAGAATACTGGGGAATCGTAGGACTCCTCCACGACATCGACTTCGAACTTTACCCGGAAGAACATTGCCTCAAAGCCCCCGAAATGCTCCGCGAGGCAGGCGTAGGGGAAGATGTGATCCATGCAGTCGTATCACATGGTTATGGAATCACAGTAGGCTGCGGCGCAACTATTGACGTAGCACCGGAACATGAGATGGAAAAAGTTCTCTTCGCCGCCGATGAGCTGACAGGTCTGATCTGGGCAGCAGCACTGATGCGTCCGTCAAAGAGTACCAAGGACATGGAACTGAAATCTCTGAAAAAGAAATATAAAAGCAAAGGCTTCGCAGCAGGATGCTCCAGAGAAGTCATTGAACGCGGCGCTGACCAGCTCGGCTGGGAATTACAGAAGCTGCTGACTATGACATTACAGGCGATGGCAGACTGCAAGGATGAGATTAAGGCGGAGATGGATGCGGAAGCGTAATTGAACGTTTGACTTATCGACTTATTACCAGAAATGAATGATGGAATCAGAGAACCAGACTGTATGTAGGGGAAGAAACCTATGTGCAGTCTGGCTTTCTTTTTATATGGAAGTTGATGAAAGAAAAAAGATGTCAAAAAATTGTATAATATATCACAAAGAAGTTAGATTTATCAGAAAAATTAAGGCATAAGAAACAAAATAGGTATTTTGCAGATAAAACAGGAGTGAAATCAGTGCTGGATGGCATTTGGTGAGTGAATATATGACAGATATAGATAAAACATTAAAATATTACAACGAAAATGCGCAGTCTTTTGCCTCTGGGACTGTTTCAGTAAAGTTTACAGAAGTACAAGACAAATTTCTGGAGAAACTTAACTCAGATGCGTATATTCTTGACTTTGGCTGCGGTGCAGGTAGAGATACAAAGTACTTTCTGAGTCGTGGATATCAGGTGGATGCAGTTGATGGTTCAGAACAATTGTGTCGGATTGCAAGTGAATATACGGGAATCAAAGTCAGGCAGATGTTGTTTCAGGAATTGGATGAAAAAGAAAAATATGATGGCATATGGGCTTGTGCATCTATTCTCCATTTACCCAAAAAACAACTGCGTGAAGTTTTGGAAAATATGTATGCAGCATTGAAATCGGAAGGATGGATTTATATCTCTTTCAAATACGGAGAATTTGAAGGTGAACGAAACGGAAGATATTTTACCGATTTTACAACAGATACATTTAAAGAGTTCATACATGACATGCATGGCCTTAAAATAGAAGAACATTGGATCACAGGAGATGTCCGACCGGGAAGAGGTGAGGAAAAATGGCTGAATTTACTTCTGCAGAAAAAGTAAACATCGGGTATGAAAACGAATATTCCACAGATGCAATGACCGGCGGACCGGATAAAAGAAGACAGCTATATTATCAGCTGATCCAGAGTATGAAAAAAGCAGAAAGCGTTGATATCATTGTCTCTTTTCTTATGGAATCCGGAGTGAGAATGCTGCTGAAGGAACTGGAACGTACTTTGAAACGTGGAGCCAAAATCCGAATCCTGACAGGAAACTACCTTGGAATTACACAGCCATCAGCACTATATCTGATCAAAAGAAAACTTGGTGACAGAGTTGATCTTAGATTTTATTGTGAAAAAGGACGTTCCTTTCACCCAAAGTCTTACATTTTCCATTATACAGATTATAGTGAACTTTATATCGGTTCTTCCAATATTTCCAGAAGTGCGCTGACCTCAGGAATAGAGTGGAATTATCGGTTCAGCAGTCAGAAAGACCCGGAAAACTACAAAGAGTTCTTTCGTACATTTGAAGATTTATTTGTGAATCATTCCATTATCATTGATGACAAAGAATTAAAACGTTACTCCCAGAACTGACATCGTCCGGCGGTGGCAAAAGATCTTGACAGATATGATTTTGCAGAGTCGGAAACGAATGACACAAAAATAAAGCCCTTATATGAACCAAGAGGAGCACAGATTGAGGCATTGTGTGCGTTGGAAGATACAAGAGCAGAAGGAGCACAGAAAGCACTCATTCAGGCTGCAACGGGCATCGGGAAAACATTTTTGGATGCTTTTGATTCGAAAAAATATGAGAAAGTGTTGTTTGTTGCGCATAGGGAAGAGATTCTGAAACAGGCAGCAGTTTCTTTTCAGAACGTAAGAAATTCCAAAGATTATGGATTCTTTACGGGAGAAGAGAAATGCACAGATAAGCCGCTTATATTTGCTTCGGTAGCAAGCCTTGGGAAACCGGAATATTTAAATGAAAAATATTTTGCTCCGGATTACTTTGATTATGTGGTGATTGATGAATTTCATCATGCAGTCAATGACCAATATCGAAGAATTGTAGAATATTTCAGACCGCAGTTTCTCCTTGGACTGACGGCAACGCCTGAGAGAATGGATGGCAAAAATATATATGAAATCTGCGATTATAATGTGCCGTATGAGATTTCGCTGAAAGACGGAATCAATAAGGGAATGCTGGTTCCGTTTCATTACTATGGAATTTATGATGAGACTGACTACACAAAATTACATATAGTTAAGGGAAAATATGCAGAAGAAGAACTGAACAGAACTTATATCGGGAATGCTTACAGGCATGAGTTGATTTACAAATATTACTGCAAATATGGCTCCAGTCAGGCATTAGGATTCTGTTGTTCCAGAAAACATGCAGAAGAAATGGCAAAAGAATTCGGGAAAAGAGGAATTCCGTCGGCAGCAGTTTACAGCGACGCAGATGGCGAGTTTTCGATGGACAGAGCAGAAGCGATTGAGAAACTGAAAAGTGGGGAAATCAAAGTTATCTTTTCTGTGGATATGTTCAATGAAGGCGTAGATATTCCATCAGTTGATATGGTAATGTTCCTGCGCCCGACAGAATCTCCGGTTGTATTTTTGCAACAGTTAGGGAGAGGACTGAGAAAAAGTAAGAGGAAAGAGTACCTGAATGTCCTGGATTTTATCGGAAATTATGAAAAGGCAGGAAGAGTCAGATACTTACTGACAGGAAAAAACAAGACAGAAAAACAGACATATTCCCCGGCAGACAAAACAGATTATCCGGATGATTGCTTCGTTGATTTTGATATGAGACTGATTGATCTGTTTGCAGAAATGGACAGGAAATACCTGACAATCAAAGAGCAGATCAGAAACGAATATTTCAGAGTGAAAGAATTGCTGGGAAAACAACCGTCACGAATGGATTTATTTACATATATGGATGATGAAGTTTATCAGTTGGCGGTTACACATTCAAATGAAAATCCGTTTAAAAGATATTTAGAATATCTGAAAGAACTAAATGAACTCACAGATGAGCAGGAAAGTTTCTGTCAGGGACTTGGAAAAGATTTTATAAATCTGCTGGAAAACACCAGTATGAGCAAGGTTTACAAAATGCCAGTGTTGATGGCTTTTTATAATCATGGCAATGTCAGGATGGAAGTGACAGAAATGGAACTTCTGGAGAGCTGGAAGGAATTCTTCTCTACAGGAACAAACTGGAAAGATCTGGATACAGGGATTACATATGAGGAATACTGTAAAATCTCAGATAAAGACCATATAAAGAAAATTATTCAAATGCCGGTGAAATTTCTGTTGAAGTCTGGGGGAGGATTCTTTGTGAAAAAAGAGGGAGTTGTTTTGGCACTTCGAGATGAGATGGGAGAAATGGTGAAGAATCCTGTATTGGCAGAGCAGATGAAAGATGTCATTGAATACAGGGCTATGGATTACTATAGAAGACGCTATAAAGAACAGATAAAGACATATTTACAGTATATTTGGCAGTGATTTACGAGAGCTAATTAACTCTTAACGTTTCTCTCATTTTTAATGAAAAGATAGGAAATATGTTAGTTATGCTTACCAAGAGTTAATTTTATAGGAAGTTCAAAATAAAATAGATGACAGGAGAAATAAAGAGAGATGTATGTTGCATATATACCAAAGTATCGAGGAGATAGAGCAGATTTTAATATAATTAAAGTGATTTCAATATATATGAGTCATGCAGAATATGATTGTGAAATTTTATCAGCACCAGGATACATGAATAGAAATAAGTCAACTACAGATAAATTTTATGACAAGATAGTTCCGATATTTCTTAGAAAAAATACAAATTCGATTCGAAATATCGAAGCCGGAATCTTTAATGGAATGAATGGAACGCATAGTGTGTCGAGTGGAGTTACTTATAGACAATTACATGAGGATAGTATTGTATCACATGGATTAAAGTTAATATCTTTGCAATGCAATAACAATAGAGATCATCGAAAAATGCAATTTTTTATGGAAAAGAAAATTTCTTTTAATGGTTCAATAACAATTGATAATTATAAAGAATTTTTGGATACAGTAGTGGTTAGAGCTGTGATGATTGGATCAAAAAATATCAGTGAAAGTCTACCAATTAGAGCTTTTTCGTTGTATAATGAATTCTTCATACAGTGTCACTTTCCTTTGTGATATTTTGAGATAAGCTAATTATGGAACAGAAAAAGCTGTATGATATTTTTATAAAAAGTTGTAAAATGGTATATATAAAAATTTGAAAAAACAATTACTTTTTTATAATTATGATAGCGGTTATAAAAGGAACCGACGATGAATTAAGATAATGTTTTGACACTGGAAAACCCTATAGTTACTAAATTTTTGAGAGAAAAATGTCGAAAATTTGGATGGCGTTGAAAATTATAATAAAGCAGTTATTGTGAATAAAATTCAAAACAACACAGGGTTGTTATTCTTTATAACAGATACTACTGCTTTAGAGAGAAAGGATTAGATATTTAGGAGGCTAAAAGAATGAATCGTGATTTAGTAAAGAAATATATTGAAATACAACCAAAGAAAGTTGTAAAAAACTTTGATTTAGGTGCTTGCAAAATTGAATATGAAGGTATTGGACAAAATAGAGAGGTTAAAAAAATTAATGGAGATGAGGAGGTTTGTAGAGCTTTTCTTATAACAAGATTAGTTAATGAATTGGGATATGATGCAGGCAGAATTGAGATCGAAAAAGAATATACTGCGGGTAGAGCACCTAGACTGAATCCAAGAATAGATATTATTGTTAGAGATAAGGGAGGAAATGCTTTTTTATTTATCGAAGCTAAAAGTCCGTCTGAATATGCAACTATAGATAAAGATAAGACTATTAATGAGCAATTATATAAAGTTGCAGCTCTGGAAAAAGCATCCGGTAGATTAGTAAAGTATTTGGTTCTTTATACAACAGCCAATAATCTTTCGGATGTGAAAGACGACTGCATTATAATTGATATGGAAAAATATCCTACGTTTGAAGAATATGAAAACGGAAGAGATTATACAAATGAAATTCCTGCTCGTTATGGAAAAGCTCAGCATAAGCCATATATAAAAGATTCTGATAAGGATTTAGAAACGAACTTTACTGGGGATATGCTTAATCAGTTACAAATAGATTTGCACAATGTTTTGTGGGGTGGAGGTGGAACAGATGATAATGAAGTTTTTGCATCATTAACTAACTTAATTCTTGCCAAAATACAAGACGAGGATACGATTGAAAGTGGTGAAATTTATAAATTCCAGTCTTTATCTTATGAAAATGAAAATAATGAAGAGTTTGAAACGAACGAAGAACTGTTTGAACGAATTAATACATTATACAGGGATGCATTAAAGTCAAAATTATATATTTTGGATGAAGATGAATTGCAAAAGTCATATGTGGTAGATACAAAAAAGTTTTCTTTATTTAAACTTAAATATGCTGTTCAAAAACTTGAAGGGTTGTCTTTTGTAGATGGCAAAAATAGCCTAAATGGTAAAGATATATTAGGAGATTTCTTTGAATGTATAATACGTGATGGTTTTAAGCAAAATAAAGGTCAATTCTTTACGCATATAAATATTGTTAGATTTATGTTATGGGCAATTCAAGCGGATAAATTGGCTATTTCTAGGATAAAAAAAGACAAAGAAATACCATATATGATTGACCCTTCTGCTGGAAGCGGAACGTTTTTGATTGAATATATGAAATTTATTACTGAAAATATGAAATATCGATTCCGTGATGACTTAGGAACTGCTAGAGCAGTAAAAGATAAAATTGAATCAGATTGGTTCTATCCAGATAATAGAGAAAACAAATGGGCTCAGACATATATATATGCTTCAGAAGTAAATTTTAATCTGGGAACTGCTACAAAAGTAAACATGATTTTGCATGGTGACGGTTCCACAAATGTTTTTGTAAAGGATGGATTGTTACCTTTTGATAAATACGAAAAAGAAACGGCACCAAATATTTTACATGATAGTCAGGAAGATGCTCTTTATGCAGATAAAGCAGTGAATGGCAATTTTGACATAATATTAACAAATCCTCCATTTTCTGTAGACTTAGATAATGAAACAAAAAGGACATTAAAAAATAGTTTTATATATGGAAACAAAAAGAACTCCGAGAATTTGTTTATTGAGAGATGGTATCAATTACTCCGCGAGAATGGAAGAGTTGCAGCCGTATTGCCAGAAAACGTATTTGATACATCTGATAATAAGTACATTAGGATGTTTCTCTATAAGTATTTTAAGATAAAGGGTGTGGTTTCATTGCCTCAGTTGACATTTGAACCATATACGTCAACGAAAACTAGCATTTTATTTGCACAAAAGAAAACAGCAAATGAGGTAAATATTTGGAATGCTGCTTGGAGTAAATATTCAAATCAATATTCAAAATTAAAAACTCGAGTTGAAAATCTTATGGCTGTATTTAATGGTAAAAAACAAAAAAGTAAATTGCCGTCAATAAAAGATTTGACAGAAGAAGAAGAGAAAAAAATTTTGACAGAAATGTTGTATGCTTTTGTTGACAAGGAGGACAGTTCTCTTTCAAAAAATGAATTAATAGAAAAATATTTAGAAGAACTTAATGAATTATGTACATTTGACAAGGATACAGCAGATATTGTAGGTTATGTAAATACATGGTGGGTATTTGGCAAAGTATCTACAGAATTAAGTTATGAAATTTTTATGGCTGAGGCTGACAATATTGGATATAAACGTACTAAGAGAGGCGAAAAAGAAACTAAAAACGATTTATATGTTTTGGAATATGCTCCAGATATAATTGATAGCGAATTCATTCTTGATAATTATCAAAAACAAATTGATGAGATTTCAAAAGACCTAAAGAAAGTTTCAAATTCTCTAGAAAAGGAGTTAAAAGAGAGTAGGAAAGAAGAACTGGAAAAGAAAAGAGGATCATTAACTACAAAACTGAATGATATCATCTCAGAGTCTGTTAGGATAAAGGCTTTTTTGGATAAGTACTATGTTAATGGAAAACTTAAAGATGAGTTTAGTGAAAGAACTGATTCAGAATTAATAAAAGAGTTTAAAAGTGGTAAATTGACAGATTATTGCAGCTATAGGGTGGCTTTACACTCTGTGACTTGTACATGTATTCTAGATTATATGAGAAAAATAGAATGGGATTGAGGTGATTCTGGGTGAAAATAATAAAGAAGGATCTTTCGGAAATTTCTACTCATAAGTATGGAAGAATGGACTATAAGTATTGGAACACATGTGAGGCAGTTAAGTTTAAGTCTTATTTTTTATTAAAAGACATGTTTGAATTGATAAATGGAAGTGTTCAGACAAGTAATTATGTAACAGAAAAGACATCTATTCCTTATATAAGAATTGGAGATATAGATTATAAGTATGGCTTAAGTACAGAGGAGAGTATATATCTTGATGCGGATATAGATATTTCAGATGAAAAGCTGCTTAAAAAATATGATTTGGTTTTAGCAACAATTGGTGCTACGGTAGGAAAAATTGGGTTGGCAGATAAAGCGGTGGGCGGAATTCATTCAAATAACACAGTTGTATTGCGACCTAAAGATAAAACTATTAATATAAGGTATTATGAAAAGTTATTTCAGACTGATTTTTACATAAACTATATATTTGGATTGGTAGCTCAAAAGGCTCAGCCAAACCTTCAGCCATATGAAATAGAGAATATACGAATTCCTATAATTGATGAAGCTGTACAACAAAAATGTATGGAGGAAGTTCAAAGTATAGAATTAAAGATCGAGGCTTTAAAGAAAAAAATTAAATCAAAAAAAACTATTATGGATGAGGTTTTTATAAAGGAATTTCATTTAGATTATAAAACCATGATGGAAATTGATAAAATGAAAATATTCAATAGAGAATTAAGTGAAATTACAGTTCGAAATTCTAATGTAAGAAATAGTTGCAGATGGAATAAAGCTGTACAGATTCAGAACTGTTTATGTAAGTCTACGGAGTGTGTAAAACTTGGAAAATACATTATTACTACCAAGAATGGATGGTCACCATCGTGTTCGGAATATGGTGAGTATCAAGTTTTGGGATTAAATGCAATTAATTCAAATGGAACATTATCATTTGATAATCCTAAGTTTAGCTCAGAAAAGAAATCAAATCTACCGGAATTTTTTATAAAAAATGGAGATTTCTTTGTAAGTAGGGGAAATACTGTAGATCTTGTATCAATGGCATCAGTAGCGAGTGTTGAAACTGATACTCCATCAACAATATATCCAGATTTAATGATTCGAATAAAATTTTCAAAGGACGTAGATGTTCACTATATGGCATATATTTTTAATTCATTTATTGGACGTTTATACTTTAAGTATTCAACAAAAGGTAAGAATCAGACGATGGTGAAGGTATCTCCTTATGAATTATCTGAATTTTTAGTTCCATTGCCAGATATTGAAAAACAAAAGGAAATTGTGAAGAAGATAAATAAAGAAGTTGAAACACAGCAGACATTGCGAAAGGAAATGAATCAATATAGGGCTCAAATAGATAAGTTGGTGACTAAATCATTTTCCTGTAAAATCGCAAAATCTTGTAAATATAAAAAATAAAATTTTTAGGATATCAATTTAGTGATTTTTCCAATTTACAGGTTTCACTGAAGGTTAATTATAGCTTACTGGGGTCTGACCATCTAATCAACGGATAAATGAAATAATTAATCGGTGAAATGTTCCTGAAAATTCTATAAATTGGTAAAAGATATAGCCACGTAGCTTCAAGAATACTCTCCCACTGATAGATATCATACTACAACAAAATAATCCGAAGCCATTTTGGAGATGCGAGGTAAACAACAATATGAAACCAAAACGTAAAAAAACAGCTCTTGTCACCGGCGGAAGTTCCGGGATTGGCCGATGTACTGCATCCGCCCTAAGTCAGTCAGGCTATACAGTTTATGAGTTCAGCCGACGCGATATTCCCATAAAAGGCGTGAAGCATATGAGTGTGGATGTGACAAATGAGGCTTCCGTACAAGCCGCCGTTGAGCAGATCCTCCGGGAAAGAGGAAGTATCGAGATTCTTGTAAACTGCGCAGGTTTTGGTATTTCCGGGGCTGTGGAATTTACAGAGTTAAAACAGGCGAAAGCGCAGTTTGATGTGAATTTTTTTGGAACTGTCAATGTAAGCAGAGCTGTTCTTCCTTCTATGCGCAGACAGCATAGTGGGCATATTGTCAATATCAGTTCTGTGGCAGCAGTGGAACATATTCCGTTTCAGGCATTTTACTCTGCCAGTAAAGCTGCAGTTTCTTCTTATTCCTGCGCACTTGATAATGAGGTAAGTCCTTATGGGGGCAGGGTAACAGCCGTAGAGCTGGGGGATATTCATACTGGTTTTACACAGGCAAGACAAAAGACTGCTTCAGGTGACGATAAATACGGTGGCCGTATTTCGCGAAGTGTCAGCCAGATGGAGAAAGATGAGCTGAGTGGGATGCCGCCGGAAGTTGTTGGTACATATATTGCGCGGATTGCACAGAAAAAGAATTGTGCACCGATTTGTGTGGTGGGTACGAAGTATAAGATTCTGAGTTTTCTGTGCAAAATTTTGCCGGGTACCTTACGGGGAAAATTGTCGGTTCCATTTATGCAAAATAAATGCGGAAACGGATTTATCTTGTGATGAATTTTGGAACAATGGCGTGTCTTACAAAAATCAGAGAGAAAGTGGTTTTCAGCTTTACGCTAAAATGGTTTCATGTTATCATTATTCTACTTAGAATAATTGATAGCCTGGGGCCATTTTTGATTGTGAGGTGTAAGAAATGGGAAGATTTGTGAATCCTGATAACAGTGCATTTCAGGTGGCACTGAATTCCAGGATATATGTGGATAAAACCGGATTGCTGGAATATACGAACAGTGTACTGAATACAACAGAAGCTTATATCTGCAACAGCAGACCGCGCAGATTTGGAAAATCATATGCTGCGAATATGCTTGCGGCTTATTATAGTAAGGGCTGTGATTCCGAAGAGATGTTTTCGGGGCTGGATATAAGCAGGGAATCTGATTTCAGGACACATCTTAACAAGTATGATGTGATCCATCTTGATATTCAGTGGTTTCTGGCGAATTGCGGTGATGCGGACAACGTTGTAGCGTTTGTTACGAAATCAGTACAGGATGAATTAAGAGAGATTTACCCGGGTGTCCTGCCGGAAGAAGAGATGAGTCTGCCAGAATGTCTTTCACGTATCAGAAATGCTGTTGGACAGAAATTTATTGTAATTATTGATGAGTGGGATGTTCTGATCAGAGATGAGGCGGCAAATAAGAAAGTACAGGAAAGCTACATTAATTTTCTGCGAGCAATGTTTAAAGGAACAGAACCGACAAAGTACATTCAATTGGCGTATCTTACAGGTATTTTGCCGATAAAGAAAGAAAAGACGCAGTCTGCATTAAATAATTTTAACGAGTTTACAATGCTTGATGCCGGGGTGATGGCACCATATATTGGCTTTACAGAAGAGGAAGTGAAGGAGCTTTGTGAAAGATATCACAGGGATTTTGAAAAAGTAAAATACTGGTATGATGGTTATTTGCTGGAGGACTATCAGGTATATAATCCCAAAGCAGTAGTAAGTGTCAGTGTGCGGGGTAAGTTTAGAAGTTATTGGTCTGAGACTGCTTCTTATGAGGCAATTGTTCCTCTTATCAATATGAATTATGATGGTTTGAAAAACTCTATAATTGAAATACTTTCCGGTGCTTCAATTAAGGTGAATACAACTGCTTTTAAAAATGATACGGTAAATATACAAAGTAAAGATGATGTTCTTACGTATTTGATACATCTTGGATATCTGGGATATGATCAGAACAGAAGGACTGCATTTGTTCCAAATGAAGAAATACGGCAGGAATTGACGAATGCAGTTAAAAGCAGAAAATGGAATGAGATGATTACTTTCCAGCAGGAATCAGAACGCTTACTGGAGGCTACACTGGATATGGATGAAGAAGCGGTTGCGGAGGGAATTGAGAAAATCCATACAGAATATGTTTCAAATATTCAGTACAATAATGAAAATTCCCTGAGCAGTGTACTTGCAATTGCATATCTGAGTTCAATGGAATATTATTTTAAACCGGTTCGCGAATTGCCAACAGGACGCGGGTTTGCAGACTTTGTATTTATTCCGAAACCAGAGTACATTTCCGATTATCCGGCACTGATAGTAGAGCTTAAATGGAATAAGAACGCTGAAACAGCATTACAGCAGATAAAAAAGAAAAAATATCCTGAAGCAATACAACAGTATACAGGAGATATTTTACTGGTTGGGATAAATTATGATAAGAAGACGAAGAAGCACCAGTGTCTGATGGAATCATATGAGAAGCAGGAAAGGTAAAGAAAATCAGGAGGAAAATGAGCAATGAAGAAAAAGATAGTGGCAATTTTGACAGGTATGACATTGGTTATGTCTAATGGTATTTTTGTTTCTGCCAGTGAGAGTCAGGCAGGAGTGGAGAGGCAGGCAGCTCTGGAAAATGAGACTTTTACATCAGAACAGCAGGATTTTGATGAAGAAAGTTCGGAGGCAGATGTGCAGTCAGATGAATTTTCGGATGAAGAAGCTGGAGAGGTATTTTCGGATAATGTTCAGGATAATAACCAGAGCAGCAAAAATGATATAAGTATTCCGGGTGCTGATCTTAATGAAGATGATCTGACGCAGAATGCATCTGCATCGGGAACGATTGTTCTTGGTGTGAAAGGCTCTTATATTGCAGATATACAGGCAGCTCTTGACAGGATTAATGAAATCCGTAAAGAAGCGTGTAATGAAGGCGTTCAGGACCCGAGAAATCCTTCAAGGAGATTGACATCTTCTGATTATGTACCGATTAAATGGTCATCAGACCTTGAATATATAGCCAGAATCCGTGCAGCAGAAGCATCCGTTTATATAGAACATACCAGACCAAATGGAAGCAGCTGCTGGACTGTAAAGTCTCCTGATGGTGAACAGAGCTGGGGAGAGGTGCTGGCATGGAACTGGAGCAATTCCATGGTTCCGGGAATCAATCAGTGGTATGATGAAAAAGAAGACTGGGTAAAACAAAATACTTCTGCTGTTACGGGACATTATACTCAGATGATTGATCCGAGTCATACATATATAGGGCTTAGTACTTTTTATAATGAAGACGGTGCATACTTAAATACAACCTGTGGTGAATTCAGTTACGGAAGCGGTATGGATGAAACGAGGGGCTCAGCAGAAGACAATTGTACGCAGGAGATTGAATTTGCCCAGTCACAGGTTTCTGTAAGTATGAATCTTTCAAAAGAGGCATTAAATGTAAATGAAACAGCAAAGGCTGAACTTGCAATAGAGGGCTATAGATGTAAAGTTTACTATGTAGAGGGAAAAACAGATCCAATCACCTGGAGTTCCAGTGATCCGGCTGTTGCCAGTGTAGATGCGGATGGTACGGTAACAGGTATTTCAGATGGAACAGCGACTATTACAGGAAAACTGGGAAACAGTAAAATTGCTCAGAAGACAGTGACTGTAACAGATAAGAAAGATATCAATGATGAAGATGTGGAAATTCAGGTAGGCACACATAAATATGTTTACAATGGTTATGCTAAAACTCCGTGGGTGAGTGTTGTCAGACATTATAGAGAAACAGATGAAGATATAGATTTATATGAAGACGAAGATTACACCCTTACATATACGGATAATATTAATGCCGGAGTGGGACATGTGACAATTACCGGGACTGGGAAATATACAGGTGAAAAAACGATAGATTTTGTTATTGACAAGGCAGATGCAGAAATTCATGCTTCCAGTCAAAGAATAGCATTTGGTAATCTTTATGGAGATGTTGCGGATTCGATTGTTACAGATGGAAAGATTAGTTATAAATCTTCCAATAGTAAAGTAGTAGCAATTAAAGGTGATCGGTTTATTCCAAAAGATATTGGAAAAGCTACAATTACGATTACAGCGGCAGAAGGAACAAATTATAAGAAGCTGACAAAGAAGATCACTGTTACCGTATATCCTTCAGGAATTTTTGTTACCGGATTAAATTCTACAGCCAGAGGAACGGCAACTCTGACATGGATGCCAGGACAGAGAATCACCGGCTGCCAGATTCAGTACAGTACTCAGAAGAATATGAAGAATGCGAAAACTGTTACTGTAAATAATAAAACAAAGAGTTACACAATGAAAAAATTAAGCCGGAATAAGAAATATTATGTGCGTATCCGTGCATACAGAACAACTGGTGGACAGAAATACTATTCAACATGGGGCAGTGTGAGAACGGTAAAAGTAAAATAAATTCTTATTGGATTTGATGGAAGCAACGCTTGATATGGATGAAGAGTCAGAATCTTACTCGTAAATTTGTAACTGGAGCTGAAAAGTAACCAATGGTTTGAGCACTTAATGGATAATTATAAAAAGATTCTGGAAACTATATACGAAAAGCTGGATAAACCAGAGGTTTATGTGATGGCTTTCTATCCGGCAAATCTTCATCTTCCATGGCAAACTGAGGAATCCACAGAGTGGATGAAACTACGAACACCGGAGAATAAATTCTGCTAATTATGGAGGGCGCTATTATGTTTCATAAAATCAAAGAGATAAAGCCGTTAAAAAGATATGTGCTTTTGGCAATATTTCAAGATGGAACAGTTAAGATGTATGATGTAGGTCATTTGTTTGATGAAATAGAAATTTTCAATGCATTAAAAGAGATTCCTTGCTTATTTCACCGGGTTAAGGTAGATATTGGTGGTTATGGAATTTCATGGAATGATGAAATAGATTTATCCTGTGATGAACTTTGGGATAATGGGGTATCTTACGAATATTAGAGAGAATGTTTTTTTCAGCTTTATGTAAAATGGTTTCATGATATTGCTATTTCAGAAAATATGCCTGATATCATGAAACCATTTTTATGTAATTACTTCTTTTTTAAAACTCTGATGATAAGGTAAAAAATCAGCACCAGTATGACCAGACCAAATATTTTGGACATTAATGGCGGTATCAATGCCAGTATGACAGTGGCATAAAATAAAATCCGCGGTATGATATACTTAAATACCATATAAATGATAATGAGCGATAACAAAAGTATGATCAGATTTTTGTCTTTATCTTTTTTCATTATAAGTAACTTCCTTTCAGGTGAGACAGGATTTTTCTTTTTCATGATTCCCCCATTTTGTTGTGAACGATTTTTACCTGATCCCATTTGTCTTTGAAAAATAAACTGTCAAGCAATAATATTATATCATAATACAGAAAATAGTACAACATAGATATCCTGCAAAATAATCTGGTGATTTACTCTATACAGATGTATAATAAAGAAAATATGTAACTGTGAAAATATTGGACAGTTATGAAAATATAAATTCAAGGAAACTGGGAATTGAGGGAAAAATGAAAAAGATACACACAATATTGGATGAAATCATAGCCGCCGCAAAAGAGTGCGGTCAGGTCATGCTTCAGGCTGACAGAAGTAATATCGGGATTAAAGACAAAGCCGGAAAAGCAAATTTTGTTACAACATACGACTGCAAAATTCAGGAAATGCTGCAAGCGAAACTGGTGCAGATTCTTCCGGTAGCAGAATTTTTCGGAGAGGAGGAAGACTGTCAGATTGACAGGAATGCGGAATATATTTTTGTAGTAGATCCAATTGATGGAACAACTAATTTTATCAAGGACTATCATATGAGCTGTATATCCATCGGACTGATCCGAAATGGAAAGAGATATCTGGGCGTAGTGCACAATCCGTATCTTGATGAAACCTTTTATGCGATTTCAGGTGAAGGTGCATATATGAATGGGAATGCGATTCATGTATCAAAGGATGATCTGGCAAACAGCATTGTTCTGTTTGGTTCTTCTCCTTATAATACAGAACTTGCGAAAGCATCTTTTGAACTGGCTTACGAATATTTTCAGAAATGCCTTGATATCAGACGCAGCGGTTCAGCAGCTCTCGATTTATGCGCGATAGCATCAGGAAGGGCAGAAATTTATTTTGAACTTATTTTATCTCCGTGGGATTTCGCAGCCGGTGCACTGATTGTTGAAGAGGCCGGTGGAGTTGTAACAACTGTTGAGGGTGGAGAACTGCCATGCCTGGAAAAGAGTTCTCTTCTTGCAAGAAATTTATAAAGTAGTGATAAAGTGGAAATGTTTTTCCAGAGCTGAATAAAGGCGGAAAGGAATCTGAAATGCAGACAAATGACAGACAGATAACAGAGTTAATGAAAGCTGTTGATACTGGAAGTGCACAACTTCCGGATTTCCAGCGTGGATGGGTTTGGGATGATAACAGGATTAAAGCATTGATTGCAAGCATTACCAATAATTTTCCTGTTGGTGCAGCAATGTTTCTGTAATATGGAAATGCGGATATTCGCTTCAAATACAGAGTAATTGAAGGATCTCCTGCTGACAGAGTCGTTCCTGCGGAATTGATTCTTGATGGACAGCAGAGGATCACATCTATGTATTCTTCCTTATACAGTCCTAAACCAGTACATACAAAAACTGATAAAGGAAAAGAGATTCAAAGATTTTATTACATTGATATAAAAAAAGCCTTAGATCCGTCATGTGACCGGGTAGATGCAATTATTTCTGTTCCGGAAACAAGGAAAATTACGTCCAATTTTGGAAGAAAGGATGTATTAGATGTATCTACGCCGGATTTGGAATATGAGAAGAAACTATTTCCGCTTAATATGATCCTTGATTCTTCAAAAACATTCATGTGGATGCAGGGATATATGGCTTATCATAAAAATGATCCTGCGATTGTGAAGGAATGGATGGATTTTCAGGGCAAAATTATAATGGCAGTCTTCCAGTATAAGATGCCTGTAATTCTTCTTGACAGAAATACCCCGAAAGAAGCTGTTTGTCAGGTTTTTGAAAATGTAAATACCGGTGGGGTATCTCTTACAGTTTTTGAACTTCTGACGGCTGTTTTTGCCATGGATGATTTTGAACTCAGAAAAGACTGGCAGAGCAGGTATGATAAGTATTTTAACGGAGATATTCTTTCTGTTATAACGGCTACAGATTTTCTGACTGCCTTAACGCTGCTTTCAAGCTATAAAAAGGGTGGAACTGTAAGCTGCAAGAAGAAAGACGTATTAAATCTTGCCCTTTCAGAATACAGAAAGTATGCAGATGATCTGTCAGAAGGATTTGTTGAGGCGGAGAAGATTTTACAGGAAGAGAGAATTTTTGTAAGCCGGGATCTTCCATATACAACCCAGTTAATTCCACTTGCAGTATTATGTACAATTCTTGCAGAAGACCGTAAAATTAAAATTACCAATATTAAAAACAAGATTAAACAATGGTATTGGTGCGGGGTATTTGGAGAATTATATGGCAGTGCCAATGAAACGAGATATGTGAATGATGTTGTCGGTGTTATGGAATGGATCAATGATGACACAAAATTACCAAAAACGGTAGCAGAGGCATACTTTAATCCTCTCAGACTGTTAACACTGCAATCCAGACTTTCCGCGGCTTATAAAGGGATTATGGCCCTGATCTTAAAGAACCACAGCAAAGATTTTATATCCGGAAGAGAAATGGATTTTACGGTATATAAAGCGGAAGGTGTTGACATTCATCATGTATTTCCGAAAGATTATTGTGAAAAGCAGAGATATCCAAGAGAAAAATGGAATTCTGTAGTGAATAAAACGCCGATATCTTATTCAACCAACAGAGAAATCGGAGGTGTTGCTCCGGGCAAATATCTGGATAAGATCGTACAAAAAGGACAGGTTGCCGTTTCTGTTCTTGACAGTTATCTGGAATCCCACTGGCTGAATGTCACTGCCTGCAGAACGGATAATTTTGACATGCATATAATTGAAAGAGCGAAAAAGCTTCTCGATGCAATCGAAAGTGCAATGGGAAAAGCCATTTCCGGACGTGACAGTCAGGATGTAGTGGATAAATTTGGCGATAAACTTTAAGGAGCTGCGAATAAATAAGAAATTATGATAAAAATTTTTTGAGGTAATCATTGACAGCTTATTGCACAGTCTTATGGAACAATCTGCCCGATCCAGAATCAGACATCTGTCGGCTCTGATGAATTTGTATGGCCTCATCGTTACTGGGTGCAGAATGAAGACTGCATGAACCTGAACGTTTGGACACAGAGTCTTGATACAGAAGCGAAAAAACCGGTTATCGTATTCTTCCACGGCGGTGGATTTACGAATGGTTCTTCTGTAGAATCAGCAGCTTATGATGGAAAGAACCTCAGTGAGTATGGAGATGCTGTTGTAGTAACTGTAAACCACAGACTGAATGTTCTTGGTTTTATGAATTTAACAACCGTAGCAAGAATTCCCTCACCTCTATAGGAAGGCCACTGAAAAAGTCCTTTTTGCGTATAAATTAACACAAAATAAAGTAC
>OGZQ01000665.1_pt1 | contig 21749 bp, 16 predicted proteins | sample 1576841 | NCBI WGS metagenome assembly OGZQ01 (sample SAMEA3541527, study PRJEB24748) | human gut metagenome | biome: human gut; feature: human-associated habitat; material: faeces | place: China | collected 2012
ACCGCAAGTCGGTCCCGGTTGGGCAGGCGCACATCAAGTCCACTTTCAACAACACCATCATTTCGATCACCGACCCGTCCGGCGCAGTTGTGTCCTGGGCGTCCGGTGGCGATGTCGGCTTCAAGGGCTCCCGTAAGTCCACGCCGTACGCCGCTGGTATGGCTGCCGAGTCCGCCGCCCGCAAGGCGATGGAACACGGCGTCAAGAAGGTCGACGTGTTCGTCAAGGGCCCGGGTTCCGGTCGTGAAACCGCCATCCGTTCCCTGCAGTCTGCGGGCCTCGAGGTTGGTTCCATCACCGACGTCACCCCGCAAGCCCACAACGGCGTTCGTCCTCCGAAGCGTCGTCGCGTCTGAGCACTCAGCAATACCAAATCCATCCAAAACCGCCTGACCGGTGAGTGCACCACCGAGTTCAAGCTGAAAGGATAACCACAGTGCTTATTGCACAGCGTCCGACTCTTACCGAGGAATCTCTGAATCCGCAGCGCTCCCGCTTCACCATCGAGCCGCTCGAGCCTGGCTTCGGCTACACGCTCGGCAACTCGCTGCGTCGCACGCTGCTGAGCTCCATCCCGGGTGCTGCCGTGACCTCCGTGCGTATTTCCGGTGCCCTGCATGAGTTCACCACTCTGCCAGGTGTCCAGGAAGACGTCACCGAGATCCTGCTGAACATCAAGGGCATCGTGCTCACCAGCGAATACGACGAGCCTGTGGTCATGTATCTGCGCAAGAGCGGCAAGGGCGAAGCCGTGGCTGGGGACATCACCCCGCCGGCCGGCGTCACCATTGCCAACCCGGAGCAGCACATCGCTACCCTCGCCGACGATGGCGAACTCGAGATCGAGTTCACTGTCGAGCGTGGCCGTGGCTATGTTCCTGCCCAGATGAACAAGCAGGACAACGATGAGATCGGCCGTATTCCGGTTGATTCCATCTACTCCCCGGTACTCAAGGTGAGCTACAAGGTCGAGGCCACCCGTGTGGAACAGCGCACGGACTTCGACAAGCTCATCCTGGACGTGGAGACCAAGCCCGCCATCTCCCCGCGTGACGCGGTGGCTTCCGCCGGTTCCACCTTGGTGGAGCTCTTCGGCCTGTGCCGTGAGCTCAACGCCCAGGCTGAAGGCGTCGAGGTCGGTCCGGCCCCGGTGGCCGAGGAGACCAACCCCGAGATGGCCGTTCCGATTGAGGACCTCAACCTGACGCAGCGTTCTTACAACTGCCTCAAGCGCGAGGGCATCCACACCATCGGTGAGCTTGTCTCCCACACCGAGCAGGACCTGCTCGACATCCGCAATTTCGGTATGAAGTCAATCGATGAGGTCAAGGAGAAGCTGCAGACCTTGGGCCTGAGCCTCAAGTCCTCGCCGATGGCCTTCGATACCAATAATCTCGAAGGTGGCACGTTCTTCTCGCCGGAAGACGAGTGATCTGCCTCTTTGACCAATCGTTCGTTCACTAGGCAAGCAGATGTTCGGGCATATGCCCACCTGCTTGCCTGAAGAACGGACATATAAGGAGTAAACCCAATGCCTACACCTAAGAAGGGCCCGCGTCTGGCTTCCAGCCCCGCACACGAGCGCCTCATGCTGGCAAACATGGCGACCAGCCTGTTCCAGAACGGCCGCATCACCACCACGCTGCCGAAGGCCAAGCGCCTTCGTCCGCTGGCAGAGCGCCTGATCACCTTCGCCAAGCGTGGTGATCTGCACTCCCGCCGTCGCGTGATGCGCGTCATCCGCAACAAGTCCGTGGTGCACATCCTGTTCACCCAGATTGCCGAGCAGATGGAGCAGCGTGAAGGTGGCTACACCCGTATCGTCAAGATCGCTCCGCGCGTTGGCGATGCCGCTCCGGCCGCTGTGATCGAGCTCGTCACCGAGCCGGTTGCCAAGAAGGCTGTTGTGAAGGAAGCTGAAGCCGCCGCCAAGGTTGCCGAAGAAGAAGCTCCGGCCGTTGAGGCTGAGGCCACTGAGGCTGCTGAGGCTGTTGAGGCTCCGGTCGAGGAGACCGCCGCCGCTGAGGCTGAGGCTCCCGCTGAGGAAGCCGCTGACGCCGGGAAGGCCGAGTGAGCTGAATAGCGTTTCGCTAAGCTAGCTGAAAGGGCTGGAATCCGTTTGGGTTCCAGCCCTTTTGCGTTGTTTTCATAGAATCTACAACGTACGTACGGCCCGAATGGCCTCGGCTCTTGCGGCCAGCTGATCATCGGCGGGATATGCGATATGCTCCAAAGTCAGGCCCTGCGGCGCAATCGGCCCGCTTGAGCCTTCACGTACTGGCTCGGCCATTTTGCCGGCAAACCACTCCAGTGATTTGCGTCCCGAACCAACTTTGATGCATGAGCCGACCAGGGAGCGCACCATATTGCGGGCAAAGGCGTCCGCCACAATCGTGAACACTACCAGGCCGGACTCCAGCGACGGAGTCCGATATGCTTCATGCGATGCCATCTCATCCGGTACTAGGGGAGTGATCGGCACCCGCCGCCAATAGGCGGTCTTGACTTCACGGATCGTAGTGCCTCCCGGATTCGGAGTGGCGAAGGAACCAAAATCGTGCAGGCCGATGGTCAATGAGGCTGCGCGGTTCATAAGCTCCAGATCCAGCGCTTCATCCACGGTAAGTACGCATCCACGCAGGCGCGGGTCGACCTCAGACGAACGATCGGCGACCCGATACACATAAGTGCGCTCCAATGCGGAGAACCTGGCATCGAAGCCGACCGGAGCTACGGCAATGCCATGAATGACGATGTCCGAAGGCAGCACAGCCTTGAGTCTGCGAGTCAGCGCCTCGGTGACCGGAATGGTCATGTGACCTACGCAGCGATTCAGTACCTCATCGGATACATCCAGATGCGCCACTTGGTGGGAGGCATGTACACCGGTGTCGGTGCGTCCAGCCACTGTCAAGCGTAACGGTTCGGCCGCGTCATCGGTCGGCACCCGCAGCACCTTGTGCAGCGCATCTTCAATGGTGCCTTGCACTGTACGAAGATTGGGCTGTTTGGCCCAGCCATAGAATCCGCCGCCGTCGTAGGCCAAGTCAATGCGCAGTCGTGTCATAGCCATTCATTGTAACGAGTGCGGTCGGCGAGACGAGTGCGGTCGTCAAGATGCACGCGGCCGGCGAAGTGACCTGCCTGTAACATTCTCGCGCGTTTGTTGAAACGGGCCCGCCTTAGGTTGAAACCATCAAACCCGGTTACGGCTTGCGGCGTCAGCGTGCGCTCAACACGCCTAACCGCTTGAAGCCACAGAAGCCGCCACAGCAAGGAGCAGGCACGATGATCGAATCCGCAGCACGCAGACTGGCCCATGAACTGGTAAACCGCCGCGAAGCGATCAATCGAGAGCTGTCCCGCAACGGTGTGCGTTTCGGCATCTACAAGAACGGCGAATACCATGACCGGCTGTTCCCGTACGACCCTGTGCCGCGCATTATCGAATCCGACGAATACGACGAATTGGAGAAGGGCCTGAAGCAGCGCGTCAACGCCCTGAACGCCTATCTGAAGGACATTTATTCCGATAAGCGCATTATTCATGATGGCGTCGTGCCGGAAGAATACGTATACACCTCGGCCGGCTACTTCCCGCAGGTCAACTGTGTGACCCCTCCCGGCGGCATTTTCGCGCATATCGCCGGCGAGGACCTGGTCCAAGGCGAGGACGGCCGCTGGTGGGTGCTGGAAGACAACCTGCGCATCCCCTCGGGTGCCAGCTACCCGCTGTTCGTGCGCGACATCGAGCGCCGCATCTCCCCGCGCCTGTTCCGCGACGTTCGTATTCGCGATAATCGCGAATACCCGCGCCTGTTGCGCAAAGCCATGGACTTTGTCTCCACCGAGGGCATCGCCGTGGTACTGACTCCCGGCCGCTACAATTCCGCGTTCTTCGAGCACGCCTATCTGGCGGAGAAAACCGGTGCGGCGTTGGCCTTCCCCGAAGACCTCGAAGTGGTGGACAACAAGGTCTACTTCCTCGACTACGCCGGCAAACGCCACCGTGTGGGCGTGGTTTACCGCCGCCTGTCCGACGAATTCCTCGACCCGTTCGCCTTCAATCCTGATTCGGTGATCGGTGTGCCCGGTATCCTGTCCGCCTACCGCGCGGGCAACGTGGCCATCGTCAACGCGCCGGGCAACGGCGCGGCCGATGACAAGGCCGTCTACTACTTCGTGCCGCAGATGATCAAGTACTATCTCGGCGAGGAACCGATTCTCAACAACGCGCCCACGTACATGCCGATGTTCGAGGCCGACCGCAAGGAAGTCCTGAATCGGATGGGCGAGCTGGTCATCAAGGATGTGGCCGAAGCCGGCGGTTACGGCGTGGTGTTTGGTTCGTCGCTGGATGCCGCCGCACGTGAGGAGCTCGCCAACCGGATCAAGGAGGAGCCGCGTCGATTCATTGCCCAAGAGGTGATTCAGTTCCGTGATATCGATGTGGTGGACCCGAAGACCGGCGAGATGTCGCCGCGCAAGTGCGATTTGCGTGCCTTCGTGGTCACCGGCAAGAATACGCACGTGTGGTATTCGGGCTTGACTCGATACTCGTCGGTGCCCGGCCAGATGATTGTCAACTCGTCGCAGGGTGGCGGATTCAAGGATACGTGGGTGTTGGCACCCGAATCCGGCGTGGAGCACGAGTACGGTGCCGAAACGCAGGTGGCGAACCTGCTGAGCCAGTCCCGCCACCATTCGTTGTCGCTGGTCACCGCTTCCAAGGCAGACAACCTGTATTGGCTGGGTCGATACACCGAGCGCGCCTTCACCACGCTGAACCAGTTCTTCCCGTTCTACGATCGTGTGATGGACACCGATGTGGACGCCTTCCGTCCGTTCGCTCACGCACTCGACCTGCCCGAAGATTTCGAGGACTTCGACGGGTTCGTGAACAGCTTCCTGTACGACGGGTCCAATCCTGATTCGGTGCGGTCGGCCGTAACCTCCGCATTCAACAACGCCGTGATTCTGCGCCCGGAATTGAGCTCGCGTCTGCTGCAGTACGTGGAGTTGGCGATGACCAATATCACCGATGCCGCCAAATACGCGGCCGATGCCGAGGACATCTACAAGCAGCGCGATATTACCGATGACATGCTCGCCTTCTGGGGCGGCATCGAGAATTCGCCGGTCGACCCCACGCTGAAGGCGTTCATCTTCATCGGCAAATATCTGGAACGCATCGACCTGTACACGCGCTTCGGCCTGACGATGGAGGATCTGGAAGCGCCGCTCAAGAAGCTCGCCGCCTATTCGATGACCTTGGACGGCATGCCGCTGCCCAGCTGCTTCGCCGACGGACTGAGCTGGCTGGTCGGTCAGCTGCCGTCTCGCGGATATCAGGAAGTCGCCGACCTGCTGAAGAAGTACCTTGACGACTACTCCGGCCGTGTCAGCGCGCTGGCCATCAAAGACATGGGCTCACTGAGCTCCATGAACATGGACGCCAAGCGTCCCTGATCCCGACCTGACACCCTGACGGGTTCAAATGCTATGGTGGTATGGCGAAAAAACCGTGCGCCCGAGTGCCGGCCTGTGCATATCAGCAGATTGCCGGAATATATGCGTGGGCTGTGAGCGCACGGACCATACCTCAGCCATGGCTGTAGTGTCGTTATCCCGAGAATATGCCGGTTGCCGGCTCGTGTGCAAGTGCAGGAGACGTTGTGAAAAAACTCGTGTTCGACTATGAGATGAGGCTGTCCTTCAGCGCACCGGTCACCGATCACAGGTTCCAGCTTCGCTGTATTCCCTCCACTGGCCCTCGCCAACAGGTGATTGACGTGGAAGTGAAGATTCAGCCCGAAACCGAACTCGAAACCACCATCGACTCCTTTGACTCCGTGGTGATGACCGGATTCATCCCTGAGCCGCACGACATATTCAGCTACTCGGTGACCGGCATCGCCTTCGTGGACAATGCGCATATCCATAAGGAAGCCTATAAACCGCTGTACCGATTCAATTCAGCGCTCACCATTCCCGGCCCGAACGTGGAGGCGATGATTGCCGTATGCCGCGAACGCTTGGCGGCGCTGCCTTCCGACGCCACTCCGGTGCAGCAGGCCGCCGAAGTGATGGATGAGGTCTACAAGGCGTTTGTGTATACGCCCGGTTCCACCACGATTCGCACCACCGCCGAACAGGCCTTGGCTCAGCGCAAGGGCGTATGCCAGGATTATGCGCACGTGATGCTGTCCGTGTGCCGGCATGTGGGATTGACCGCGCGCTACATTGCCGGTTTGCTTGGGGGAGAGGGCGCGACCCACGCTTGGGTCGAGGTGTATCAGGATGGCCGATGGGTCGGACTGGATCCCACGCATAACCGATTGGTGGACGACAGCTACATCACCATCGCCCACGGCCGCGATTACCGCGACTGCATGCTCGACATCGGCATCTTCTCCGGCTACAACGTCCAGCAGTCCCAATGGGTCAACGCCTCCGTCCACGAACAGGTGGCATAAACAAAATTCCAAGCCCCCTCTGATGAGCTGAGCCGTGAAGAAAACGCCGGAGGCGTTTTTAGGCGAAGGCGAACGACAGTGAGCAAATAAAATGGCAGCTGGAAAGCTGTCCTTAATTGCGTTCGAGCTGTCAGCCGTAAGGCTGACCGAGGGAGAGAGCACTCAATGCAGAGTGGCCCCGCCGCCGCTTCTACCACCACCAATATTCGGATTTTCGTCGTTGCAACATTCGGATTTTGGTAGTTGACCAATTCGGACTGTTAATCGGCTCATCGTCTGACCCATTGCAATCTCACACAAAATCGCATTATCCCACGCCGAATCGAGCTCAGCGAAACTCCGATTTGCCAGGTCGGCAGAATGTGGCATAATGAACAAGTTGCCATTTTGGCAGCATGGATAAGTGTCCGAGCGGTCTAAGGAGCACGCCTCGAAAGCGTGTGAGGTGAAAGCCTCCGCGAGTTCGAATCTCGCCTTATCCGCCTTTAGGGTTCCGGGTTTGTCCCGGAACCCTTTTTGTTTTTGATACGAACGTCCGTATTCGCTCCTGTGCTGTATCGTATACGGCGTGTCGGGTGGAAAATAGCGAAAAGGATAACGTTGTACTCAGCGGGACTTGCGTACTAAGTACAACCATCGTATTATCGATATCAACAGAAGTACAAGGTTGTATTAAATATCCAGAACGCACATTCACCGCTGATTGGCGATGCCGCAAAACAGGTGAACCAAGAAGATGGGCCGATTGCTTTTGGTATTTAGCACAACGTTGTCTTGCGGTATTGAAGACAACGATTAAAGGAGAGCACATGTCCGAGCATTCGCACGACAATAAACCGGGGGAGCTGGAGGAATCTCGACTCGTCGTCGATAATGACTTTGAAGTAGCTCCGGTCAACGACAGACTGTTCGGGTCGTTCGTGGAGCATCTGGGTCGCTGCGTATACGACGGCATCTATGAGCCGGGCCACCCCGAAGCCGATGAAGACGGTTTCCGCAAGGACGTCATCGAACTGGTCAAGGAACTCGGCGCTACCACGATTCGCTATCCTGGCGGCAATTTCGTTTCCGGCTATCGCTGGGAGGATGGCGTTGGTCCTCGTGATGAGCGGCCGCGTCGCCTGGACTTGGCATGGCATTCCACCGAGACCAATCAGTTTGGTCTGCACGAAATGGCGAAATGGCTGGAAAAAACCGGCGGCAACGAGCTGATGGAAGCCGTAAATCTGGGTACCCGTGGTCTTGAAGAGGCCCTCGACCTGTTGGAATACGCGAATATTCCCGGCGGCACCAAGCTCTCCGAGGAGCGTCGCGCCAATGGTGCCGATCAGCCGTTCGGCATCAAGATGTGGTGCTTGGGCAATGAGATGGATGGCCCGTGGCAGACCGGTCACAAGTCCGCCGAGGATTACGGCACCTTGGCGGCCTCGGTGGCGGCAGGTATGCGCGCCATCGATCCGAACGTTGAACTGGTGGTCTGTGGTTCATCCAGCCACGTGATGGACACCTTCGGCAGGTGGGAAGAAACCGTACTTGAGAAGACGTTTGACAACGTCAACTTCGTCTCCTGCCATGCGTACTACCATCCGGAACTTCAGCCTGATGGCACCCGTGACATGAAGAGCTTCCTTGCCTCGGGCGTCGATATGGACGGTTTCATCAACGATGTCGCCGCCGCCATCGATGCAACCAAGGCCCGGCTGAAGAGCAAGCACGACGTGTTCATCTCGTTCGATGAATGGAATGTCTGGTATCTCAACGAAGAGCCGAGCAAGAATCCGGAAGGCATCGGCAATTGGCCGGTTGCCCCGCGCCTGCTCGAGGATGTGTACAGCGCCGCCGACGCCGTGGTGTTCGGTGATTTGATGATTACCCTGCTCAAGAACGCCGACCGCGTGCACGCCGCCAGCCTGGCCCAGTTGGTCAACGTAATTGCGCCGATTATGACCGAACCGGGCGGCCCGGCGTGGCGTCAGACCACGTTCTATCCGTTCTCGCTGACCGCAAAGCTCGCCAAGGGCGGCACGGTGCTTGAACCGAAACTGGCTTCCGGAACGTATGAAACCGACAAATACGGTGAAGTGCCGACGATCAATTCCGTAGCCGTGCGTGGTGAGGACGGTACGATCAGCGTGTTTGTGGTCAATCGCTCCATGGAAGCGGCCAATGACTTTGCCATCAAGCTGCCGGAAGGATTCGCACTTTCCGCGGTCGAGGCGCAAACCCTGCACGAGGATGATCTGCTGGCAAAAAACACGCTGGAAGACCAGAACCGAGTCGTTCTGCACCCCAACACCACCATCACGTCCGACGCCGATACCGGCACTGTGCGTGTGACCTTGCCGCCGGTCTCCTGGACCGCCGTGCACGTGAAGTGATTCGAGTGACGGTGGCGCATGACAGGGCGCAGTCTCTTATGGTTGCTGTGCCCTGTACAACCACCAAGCAATACCCAAACAATCATCAACATGCCCGGATTGCAGAAAGAGAGGTTCGGATTCGCCACTAATGTAATGTGGCATACCAGTCAAAGGAAGACAATGCCGTCATTCACATCGACTGGAACAATTCGATACCCAACAAAGGAATAAGGAGAAAAGACGGGTATGTAAAAAGCTAGGTTGAAAGCCGGCGGTCAGAAAGTCCCTTGTTCGGATGGCGTGCGTGCGTTTCTTCAACCAGAAAGTTTAACCTCTACGTTCGATCGTCCTGCAGTATTGTCAGAAGGATATTTGCCTAATGGTGCATGGAGTCCAACGGAGGAAAGCTCCTTGGCTGAATTCTGAGGTTGAGGGGTAGATGATTCCGATATGAGGAGGAGATGCTCGACCCGACTGTGACTTACCATAATAAGAACATAATGACGCTGTTGAAGGTGTGTCATGTAATAAGCAGAAATGGATTCGAACAATGGGAAACCGCGTAACTATCAAGGACGTGGCGCGTGAGGCGAACGTCTCCATCAAGACGGTTTCCAATGTGCTGAATGACACTGGCAGTATGAGACCGGATACACGTCGCCGTGTGGAAGAGGTGATGCGTAAGCTTGGATATACCGTCAATATTTCGGCGCGTGCAATGCGATCTGGCGGCACAAAGCTTATTGGACTCAACATCTTCGATTTCTCGCAGCCGTTCGTTCCTTTTTTCACTGACAAGGTCATTGAATACGCAAAAGAACGCCATTACGGTGTAGTCATCAACACATATGGTTCCGACGGTGAAGGGTTGGTTGCCAGCGTTGACGAGTCCTATCGTTTAGGGGCGGAAGGATGGATTCTGTTCGTAATGTCGCCGCTCGCGGATGAAGGGGCCGTTCTGGAGCAGCCATATCCGATTGTAACGACCGGAGACCATCTGGCCTACGGGAAAAGCGATTGGATCACCATGCCCAACATTGAATCCATCTCCACGGTTGTAGGAAGATTTTTGGATGAAGGTGCCCAAACGGTTGCTCTGATGGGTGTTCTTCCTGAACTGGTGGATGAGGCAGTGCTGCGTCGTCAGACGGAAGGGACCCAGGCGTTACGCGCCCAAGGATATGTGAAGGCATTTGAAGAGCGCGGATTATCGGTGAATTGGCGGTATGTGATTCCGGCAGAAAGCATGAATCAGCGTGAAGGTATGCGCGTGACAAAAGCTATGCTAGACAAGCTCCCATGCCCGGATGTTGTAGTGTGTCTCAATGATGCCATTGCTTTAGGCGCAATTCATGAATTGCAACGATGTGGTTTGCATGTACCTGACGATGTACAAGTGGTCGGCTTCGATAACGTGCCGGAAGCCGAGTACTCGGTGCCGGCGCTGACCACCATCGATCCTCATATCGATGATTATGCCAAGCATGCCGTTGACATGCTTATCGACCGCATCGAAGGATACTCAGGCCCGGCCCGTACGTACACCACCGATTTCACATTGGTGGAACGTGCCTCAACTCGACTTGCCCACTAGCATCCAACAAGTTCGCATCGGCTTCGTGAGGAGTGTGTGTCTACTCGAACAATGCGGCGTCAGTCGCTGGGTAGCCAAGTTGGAACGCGGTGTAGGCGTGCTTGGCGGCCAGTGCGGCGAGGATGAGCAGCGTATCGCTCTCGGTGGAAGATTTCGATTCGGTCACGGCCTTGATCTGCGCGCGGGCGCAGTCCATTTCGATGGCGGCGGCGGTCGGTACGGTTTGGCCGCTTGCCTTGTCGGCGATGGTGGTGGGGTTGGCCAGTAGTTGGTCGATGGCATAGACCTTTTGGCGGGGGTCGTTTTGGCCGGAAGAACTGGATTGTGCGCCGGAATCATCAAAATTGCCGTTCGCCAGCGCAACCAACTGCTGCCCGGCGGTCTTATGCATATCGCTCAACGCCAACGTAGCCCCAGCGGTCTGTCCTCGTGCGGCCAAGACCTCGATAGCGAATCCGGCGCGATCCTCGGCCACGGCCATCGCATCCAATACCGATCGATCAACGTTGGCGGACGTGACGCCATCAAGACGCGCCGGCGTCACCTCAGGCGCGGACTGCCCGAATTTATCGGCCAGAAAAGCCAGCCATTGCTTGGTCTGCGCGTCACGTAACGTTCCCTCGGCAAAACGACCCGAACAATACCCGGCAACGTCAATCCAAGCCAGGGGGGCGGCCAGACCGGTGGCATACTGCTCTAATAACGGCGTGCCTTCAGCCGGATGGGTGGCGTAGCCCGCCAACGTCATCGCTTTCTCGCAAGGGGTCATTTGAGCTTCCGCCTCGGCCCGTCCGGCCAGTCGCGGCATCGAACACGCCGAAAGCGAACACAGCATCGCGCTCGCGCATAGTACGGATGCCAAGCGCCGGGTAAACCGTCCTGAAGAGAAGCGTGTCTGCATGGAAACATACACTAATAGCTAACTGTGACTACTCATAGGCCATGCGCCACATAACTTCATAGGAGGTACGGATCGATGGAACTGGACCTGACAGGAATACACAAGCTCGCCGCCGAGCAAGGAATCGACCCCGAAACTCTGGATGATGCGCTGGCAGAGGCCCTGCGCCTCGCCTACCTCAAGACCCCGCACGCCGCCAAGCACGCGCGCGTGGAGCTTGACGAACGTTCCGGCAACTTCACCGTGTGGGCCGCCGACGAAATTCCGGTCGAACCCACCGAAGACAACCCTTACCCCGTTCCCAAGCTGGGCGAGGAATACGATGACACCCCGCGTGACTTCGGCCGTCTCGCCGCAGCCACCGCACGCCAGGTCATCACCCAGCTGTTCCGCCGCGCCGAAGATGAGAAGGTATTCGGTGCGTTCTCCGGCCAGAAGGGCAAGCTCATCACCGGCATCATCCAGCAGGATGCTTCCGACCCCTCCAACGTGCATGTCGCGATGGGCGATGTCGAAGCCATTCTGCCTCGCCGTGAGCAGGTGCCCGGCGAACGTTACCGCCACGGCGAACGCATCCGCGTGTACGTGGTGAACGTGGCCCGTGGCATCAAGGGCCCGGAAATCGTGGTGTCCCGCTCCCACCCGGAGCTGGTCCGCAAGCTGTTCGAGCGCGAAGTGCCGGAACTGGTCTCCGGTGCCGTGTCCATCATGGCCATCGCTCGTGAGGCCGGCGCCCGCACCAAGATCGCGGTCAAGGCCAACACCGATGGCGTGAACCCGAAGGGCGCGCTGATCGGCCCCGGCGGCGCTCGCGTGCGTGCCGTTATGGAGAACCTTGGCCCGGAGAAGATCGACATCGTCGACTACTCCGACGATCCGGCCAAGTTCGTGGCAGCCGCGCTGTCCCCGGCTGTGGCCACCGGCGTGCAGGTGATCAGCGAGAAGAACAAGACCGCCATCGCCTTCATCCACGACGACCAGCTGTCCTTGGCCATCGGCAAGGAAGGCCAGAACGCACGATTGGCAGCCAAGCTGACCGGCTGGAAGATCGGCATCGAATCCGCCGAGGCCCATGCCAAGAAAGTCGCCGCCGAAAAGGCCGCCCAGGCTGCGGCCGAGGCTGCTGCTCCGGAAGCCGAATAGGCCGCCGGGCTCGAAGGCGAATGATCTTCAGGGCGCATTATTTCCTGATACGAGCCGCGTCAGCAATGGCGCGGCTCGCTGCGTCTACGCTATCCAGCGCTATGAGTATGCTTGATTGGCGTATGTGGGCTGGCGCAGTGTGCGCGAAATCGCCCACACCAGAGACGAGGTAACACGATCATGGTCGCACGATGAGACAGGGTAGGCTTGCCGTCATCACCAACTGACCACGCCCATGCACGCGCGTGGTCACAGAATAGGAGTAATTAGTGGCGAAACCACGCGTATACGAACTGGCTAAGGTTTTGAATGTCGATAGCAAAACCGTGCTTGAGAAGCTTAAGGACATGGGAGAATTCGTCAAGTCCGCTTCTTCTACGATTGAACCGCCGGTAGCCCGGCGTCTGAAGGCAGAGTTCGCCAAGGACAACGCCAAGGGCGATTCCAAGCCCGTGCAGCAGCGCCGCCCGGCCGCACCTTCGGCCCCGGCTTCCACTTCATCTTCCGCACCGACTCCGGCCGCTCCCGCACGTCAGGCATCGCCTGCCTCGGCACATCAGCAGGCTCCGACTCCGGGTGCACCGACACCGCGTCCGCAGGGCGGCGCACGCCCCGGCATGCCGACCCCCGGCCGCCACGGTCAGAACGACAACCGTGAGAATGGTCGCGATAATCGCGAAGGCCGTGAGAACGGTCGTCAGAGTCGCCCGAACGATCGCCGTAACAACGATCGTCGTAACAACCAGGGCCGTCCGAACAATGGCCAGCCGGTTCAGCATCAGAACAACCGCGGCAATGCTTCGGCTCCGCGCCCGCACGCTCAGGGCGGCGCCGGTGCCAATGGCGGCAATGCCGCTTCAAATGCGATTCCGCGCCCGCACGCTCAGGGCCCGCGCCCGGGCAACAACCCGTTCTCCCGCAAGCAGGGTATGCACACCCCGACGCCGGGTGATATTCCGCGTCCGCATCCGATGGCTCGTCCGACTGCTGATAACGGTCGTGGCGGTCGTCCGGGCCGTCCCGGCCAAGGCCAGGGGCAGGGCCGCGGCTTCCGTGGCGGTCGTCCGGGCCAAGGTGGTCAGGGCGGTCCGCGTCCCGGCCAGTGGGGCCACAACCGTCCGGGTCAGGGCGGCGGCTCCCAGGGTGCCGGTCAGGGCGGCGCACGCGGCGGCTTCCGTGGGGGCCAAGGCGGCGGCAATAACTTCCAGGGCGGCGGTGCACCGAGCAACGGTCCCGCACGTGGCGGCGGTCGCGGCGGTCGCGGCGGTGCCGCAGGCGCATTCGGACGTCAGGGCGGCAAGTCTTCAAAGGCCCGTAAGAACCGTCTGGCAAAGCGCCATGAGTATGAGGAGCTGAAAGCACCGACCATCGGCGGCGTTCGCATCCCCAACGGCAACGGCCAGACCATCCGTCTGCGTCAGGGCGCGTCCCTGGCCGATCTTGCGGAGAAGATCAACGTCAACCAGGCCGCGCTGGTCACCGTGCTCTTCCACCTGGGTCAGATGGCTACCGCCACCCAGTCCTTGGATGAGGAGACCTTCCAGATTCTGGGCGAAGAGATCGGCTGGAACATCCAGCTCGTCTCCGCAGAAGAGGAAGACAAGGAACTGCTCCAGCAGTTCGACATCAACCTTGACGAGGAAGAACTGCAGGATGACGAGGATCTCAAGCCTCGCCCGCCGGTCGTTACCGTCATGGGCCACGTCGACCACGGTAAGACACGACTGCTGGATACCATCCGCAAGACCAACGTCATCGCACGTGAGGCCGGCGGCATTACCCAGCGCATCGGTGCCTACCAGGTCACCGTGAACCTTGAAGGCGAACCGCGCAAGATCACCTTCCTCGATACCCCTGGCCACGAGGCGTTCACCGCCATGCGTGCCCGTGGTGCCGAGCTCACTGACGTCGCGATCCTCGTGGTCGCCGCCGACGATGGTGTGATGCCCCAGACCGTTGAGGCCATCAACCACGCTCAGGCCGCCAAGGTGCCGATCGTCGTGGCCGTCAACAAGATCGATGTGCCCGGTGCCAACCCGGAGAAGGTCCGCGGCCAGCTCACCGAGTTCGGCTTGGTCCCTGAAGAGTATGGTGGCGACACCATGTTCGTCGACATCTCCGCCAAGCAGAACCTGCACGTCGACAAGCTGCTCGAAGCCGTGCTGCTCACGGCTGACGCTGAGCTGGACCTCCGCGCCAACCCCGACATGGACGCCCGTGGTGCCACCGTCGAAGCCCGACTCGACAAGGGTCGTGGTGCCGTGGCCACTGTGCTGGTTCAGCAGGGTACGCTCCACGTGGGCGATGCCATCGTGGCCGGCACTTCGTACGGCCGCGTGCGTGCCATGCTCGACGAGAACGGTCAGCCGATGGAAGCGGCCGGTCCGTCCACACCTGTTCAGGTGCTGGGCTTGACCTCCGTGCCCACCGCCGGTGACCTCTTCCTGGTCGCCTCCGATGATCGTGCCGCTCGCCAGATTGCCGAGAAGCGTCAGGCCACCGAGCGTGCCGCCCAGCTGGCCAAGCGTCGCAAGGTCGTCTCCCTCGAGGACTTCAAGAAGAAGTTCGCCGAGTCCGAGATCGACATGCTCAATATTGTCATCAAGGGCGATTCGTCCGGTTCTGTCGAGGCGCTCGAGGATTCCTTGATGAAGATCGAGGTATCCGACGAGGTCGGCATCCAGGTCATCCACCGCGGCGTCGGTGCGATCACCCAGAATGATGTCAACCTGGCCACGGTCGACAAGGCCGTTATCATCGGTTTCAACGTGCGTCCGAACCGTCAGGTCGCGGACCTCGCCGAGCGCGAGGGCGTGGAGATCAAGTACTACTCGGTCATCTACCGTGCGATCGAAGACATCGAGGCATCCCTCAAGGGCATGCTCAAGCCGGAATACGAAGAGGTCGTCACCTCCCACTCCGAGATCCGCGAGATCTTCCGCTCCTCCAAGTTCGGCAACATCGCCGGCGTCATGGTTCAGGACGGCGAGGTCAAGCGTGGTACGAAGTGCCGTATCCTGCGCAACGGCATCGCCACCGTCAACGACCTCGAGATCTCCTCGCTGCGTCGTTTCAAGGACGACGTCACCTCCGTCAAGGAAGGCTACGAGGCTGGCATCAACCTCGGCACCTTCAACGACATCGAGATCGGCGATATCATCGAGACCTTCGAAATGCAGGAAATCGAGCGTAAGTAGCCGAGTGCTTCGAGCTTCGCATCGATAACCAGGTAAGGAACGCCCACAGCCGGTTCACGACTGCGGGCGTTCCGTGATACAACAAGAACTTTTCACCAAAAGGACAGCAATGGCAGGAACCAATCCCCGCGCCGCGCGCATCGCGGCGTTGATTCAGCGTGTGATCGCATCGTCCATGGAGGCGCAGCTGCACGACAAGCGACTGGCCAACGTGACCATCACCGAAGTGCGCGTCACCAACGATCTGCAGATCGCGAAAGTCTACTGGACCCAGCTCGGCCACGAAGGACACGAGCAGGGCGAACGCCGCCGCGCGCAGCAGGCCCTGAACCAGGCCAAAGGACGCCTGCGTTCCCTGGTAGGCACCAAGGCCGGACTGCGACTCACCCCGCAACTGGAATTCATCTTCGACGAAGTGCCGGGCGAGGCCCATGAGATCGAGGACATCCTCGCGCTCGCACACAAGCGCGACGAAGAACTCGCCAAGTCCCGCGCCAACGCGCAATACGCCGGCGACGCCGATCCGTACAAGCACGACGAGCCCGATGATGACGACTTCGACGATGATGACGATGTCGAGGTCGAGGATTGGGACGATGACGACGAAGCCTGACAACTCCGGTCTGCTGGTCATCGACAAGCCGCAGGGCGTCACCAGCCACGATGTGGTCGCGGCGGTGCGTGGCGCCCTGCACATGAAACGCGTCGGCCATGCCGGCACGCTCGACCCGATGGCCACCGGCGTGCTGGTGGTCGGCTTCGGCAACGCCACACGTCTGCTCAACTACATCGTCGACCACGACAAAACCTATCTGGCCACCATCAGACTCGGCCAGCGCACCACCACGGACGACGCCGACGGCGAACTGCTGCCGGAGGAGGGAACTATCGCCGAATTCCCCTCACGACAGACCGTTGAAGACGTCATCGCCCATCATTTCACCGGGCGCATCGAGCAGGTGCCGAACTCCTATTCAGCCATCAAAATCAACGGCCAGCGCGCCTATGATCTGGCCCGAGAAGGCAAGGATGTGGACCTCAAGGCCCGTCCGGTGACCATCTCGGAATTCAGCGTTTCGGCAGTGCGATACGGCTATGCTTCGACCACATGCGCGGGATCACCTCTTGCCGATGCCATCGAAATCGCCCCGGAGGAATCCTGGCATGCCGAAACCGACGGGCAAAACGAACCGAACATGCAGCCAGTCATGGAACTCGACGTGACCGTGACCTGCTCGGCCGGCACCTACATCCGCGCACTCGGCCGCGATCTGGGCTCCGAACTCGGCCTCGGCGGCCATCTGACCATGCTGCGCCGCATCCGCGTCGGGCGTTTCTCGGTGAACATGCCAAACGTCATGACCGCCCATACGGAAGCCAAAACCTTCACCAACCGCGAAGGCATCGAAGTGACACGCAACCGTGCGGTGCTTGACGATGCCGAGCATGCCGTTGACCACGCACTCGACCTGGTCGCCAGCGCGGCCGCTTCCATGGACATGCTTCCCGTCACCGAACAGGAGGCGACGGACCTGCGGTTCGGCCGTAGAATCGCCCACGACATCCATACGACCATGGCCGCGTACGTTCCCGAAACCAACGATCTGGTGGCGATCGTGGAACGCGCCAAACGTGGCGAGACCAAGCCGGTCGCGGTCTTCAACTGAAACAATCAAGACCGGCCGGCACGCAATACGAACACGACAAACACACGGACAATACGCAAAGAAGGACACATGAAGACGATCACGCTTACCCCCGATGCCAGCGGCATGGTGGATTGGCCGACCCTGAGCAACGACAAGAAGTCCGTGGTGACCATCGGCTCATTCGACGGCATGCATCAGGGACATCAGGCGGTCATCCGCCGTGTGGCCGAACTCGCCGAACAGGAGCAGGCGTTCTCCGTGGTGGTGCTGTTCGACCCGCGTCCCGCGCTGGTGCACGCTTACGCCGCCAAACATGACGGTCAGGAACCGCCCGCAGGCACGCCTGACACGCAGGCGCTGACCAGTGTGGACGAACGGCTGCGCGCCATCGACGCCATTGGCGTGGACTACACGCTCATCGTGCGCTACACCATGGCATTCGCCGCGAAATCATACCGCTTCTTCCTTGGCCAGATGGTCGGCAAACTCGGCATGCGCACGCTGGTGCTCGGCTCCGACGCCGCCATGGGCGCGAACCGCACCGGAAACGTGAAGGCCATTGAGAATCTGGCGCTCGCCACCGGCGTGTTCCAGCTGGAGGTCGTGGACGATTTCGGTCCGGGGCTGACCCGAGTGCCGGTCAATGCGAAGCCGGTGATGCCGTCCGAACCCGGCGAGCCTTCCGACCCTCTGGAGGGGGCTTCCAAGGCCGAACGACGCGCATGGAGCAAGAAGCATCAGGCCAAGGAGGTGCGCACGTGGAGCTCCACCAATGTGCGCTATCTGCTGAGCCAAGGCCGTATCAAGGACGCAGACGCGATACTCGGCCACGCGCATGCCGTGGAAGGCACCGTGGTGCATGGCGAGGAACGCGGCCGCACTATCGGATTCCCGACCGCCAATCTGAGCGAGAACGTCGCCGGATACCTGCCGGTGGACGGCGTGTACGCCGGCTGGCTGGTCGATTTGGGGGAGAAGTCCGCCGACGGTGGCGAAGAAGCCGGGGAGAAGCCGGCCGACGGCGTATCGCAGCGGTATGACGCTTCGTCCGTCAACGCGCGCGTGGCCATGCAGTCGCCACACCGCTGGCCGGCGGCCATCTCCATCGGCACCAAGCCGACGTTCAACGAGGACGGTGACGCCGAACGCGTGGTGGAAGCCTACGCCATCACCGATGACTGGTTGGACCTGTACGGCCATCAGGCGCGCGTGGAATTCGCTGGATTCCTGCGCCCGCAGATCAAATTCGATTCGGCCGACGATCTGGTGGTCGAGCTGAAACGCAACGTCGAGGAGACGAAGCGCCTCACCGCTTGAGACGGATCGGTCCGATTGATTTGATTGGTTCGATTGACGCGAATCATTGACGCCATCCGTGTTTTGTTACCCAAACGGGCTTTCCCGGGTTGCAAAAAGCGGATGGCGATGCCGTTTGGGCATCGGCGACCTATCGCAGAATCGCGGCCAACGCGTCCTGCAACGTATCCGCCTGCACCACGCCCATTCCCGGCACGGCGACGTTCTTGCGCAGCGTCGGCACAACGGCGGTGGTGAAACCAAGACGCGCCGCCTCACGAAGCCGATATTCCAGTCTCGGCACCGGGCGCACCTGCCCGGTCAACGAAATCTCGCCGATCGCGCACGTCGTACGGGGAATCGGTTTCGATTTCGCAGCGCTCGCCAACGCGGCCACAATCGCCAGATCGCAACCCGGCTCACGCGCCTGACCGCCGGCGATTGTGGAAATGTACAGGTCGTTGGCCAGCAGATTGATGCCACCGTGACGATATAACACCGCCACCAGCATGGCGATACGGTTGGAGTCCACACCGTTCGCCGCACGACGTGGCGTCGGCAGCACCGACCTGGTGACCAGCGCCTGCACTTCAATCGGCAGACTGCGATGCCCATCCAACGTGAACGTCACGCACGTGCCATCCACCTGCGTCGCCGCAGAACCATTGCCGGTTGATAGGAACAGACCGGACGGATCGGTCACCTCCTCAATGCCCTCGCCGCTCATATCGAAACAGCCGACCTCATCGGTCGGTCCGAAACGGTTCTTCACTGCACGCAGCATACGCAACGCGGTTTCGGCATCGCCTTCGAACTGACAGACCACATCCACCAGATGCTCCAACGTACGCGGACCTGCGATCGAACCATCCTTGGTGACATGACCCACCAAAAGCACTGGAATATCAAGGGTTTTGGCGGTGTCAATCAGCGCGCTCGCCACTTCGCGCACCTGCGTGGATCCGCCGGAGATGCCATCGACGTCCTGCGAGACGATGGTCTGCGCCGAATCGACGATGGCCAACGCCGGCTTGAACTGTTCGATAAGCCCCAACACCGTGGACAGATCCGTGGTGGAGGCGAGTAGTAGATTCGGCTCCATGGCGCCGATGCGCGACGCGCGCATGCGGACCTGCGCCTGCGATTCCTCGCCGGAAATATACAGTACGGTATTGCGCTCGGTGGCGAACGCCGTCAGCCTCGCCACATTGCCGGCGGTTTCCAGCAGCAATGTCGATTTGCCGATGCCCGGCTCTCCTGCGATCAGCGTGACCGATCCCGGCACGATGCCACCGCCGAGCACGCGGTCGAATTCCGAAAATCCTGTGGCGATTCTGGAGATGTTCTCCGTGCCTATGTCGGTGATCGGCCTCGCCGCGGACGATGCGACCGGATGCGATTGCGTGCGCGAGGTCCGTCCCGGAGCCGCGGTACGCGAGCCTGCCGCGGGACGGGCTTCATGGAATTCCTCAATGGTGCCCCATTGACCGCATTCGGGGCAGCGGCCGAGCCACTTCGGGCCGCTCCAGCCGCATTCGGAACAGAGGAATTGCGAGGACGTCTTTGCCATATCGCCGACAATACGGAGGTTTTGGGACAAGACGTTCGCGGGTGGCGTACTCGTTGCACAGACATTGCGCTGAAAACCGTTTCGGGAACTGGATTCCATGACTTTGAGGGGATGGTTGCGCGTCTTATGGCTGTGAAAGAATGACAAGCATGTCTGATACGCAGAATTCCTCTTCGCATGGCAAATTGATTGCCGCCGTCGTAGCAGCCGCGCTTGTGGTTGTGCTTGCTCTGATTTCCGCATTTGTGTGGCCTGGTTGGGCCTTGAACAAGAACGGACAGGCCGGACAGGCCGGTCAGACGAGCCAACAGGCTTCCACTTCGAACGGTACGGACGGCGACAAGACGGAGCCCACCAAACCGTCGATCGATGCCGTGGCATTGCCCGACGGGGCCAGCGAGCTGCTCAAGGCCATGCCGGATTCCGTATTGAATTACGCGCGTACCAAGGCTGACGCCAGCACGACGTGGTCCAGCACCTCTCCCGTCGAGGAATACGCGTTGACGTATTCCACCGGCAAGAAAGGACAGGACGTCACGCTGGAAGTGGGCCAGTGGAACGACGGCGACAAGGCGAAATCCCAGTACGACACGCTGGCTGAAGCCATGACCGGCAAGGAGCTGGGAAGCGGCAACGTGAAGGTCTCCGGCAAGACGACCGGCGCCTACAGCGCCAAAGCCGATCCGGACGACGATACCAAGGCCGTTGCCGTGTGGCGCAACGATACGGTGGTTTTCTATGCCACCGGCGCGAAGAACGACATCCAGCGTTTCTACCAGCAGTTCCCCCTGTAACGTCGACGGAATCGTCTCGATGGCGAATCGCGGCCGGCTGATGGAATATCACGCGGAAAACGAAACGTGATTTTCCACCATATGAATGCCTGCGCGCGTATTCGTCCCCGAAGCAGTGTAGTATTGGGCAAGTTGCAAACTTTTACCCTTTGAGTTTAAGGAACGGAGGCTGAGATGGGCTCGGTCATCAAGAAGCGCCGCAAGCGCATGAGCAAGAAGAAGCATCGTAAACTGCTTCGTAAGACTCGCCACCAGCGCAAGTAGTCTTCAGGCGCGTGTGAAGCGTCCGCTCAAACAAAATCCCGCGATTCCTTTCGGAGTCGCGGGATTTTTGCTATCTGCGCGGCGGTGTCGGCCGGTATATTCCACACCAGCCGACACGCCTGCCTGTCAAGATCTCACTTGTTGGGGTTGTCCATCACGCGCGGGCCGTTCGGATCGCCGACGATGACCTGGTCCACCATGTTCAGGAACAGGCCGTGCTCGACCACGCCGACCGTGGTGATGAGGTCCTGCGCGAGTTCCTGCGGGTGGTCGATGCGCTCGAGGTGCAGATCCACCACATAGTTGTTCTCATCGGTGCGCACCGGCTCGCCGTTCGCGTCGAGACGCAGCACCGGCTTGTAGCCCTTGGCCTCAAACTTCTTGACGACCTGGCCTGCGCCGAACGGAATCACCTCGACCGGCAGCGGGAACTTGCCGATGGTGTCCACGACCTTGGACTCGTCCACGATCCACACGATCTTGTTGGAGTTGGTGGCCACGATCT
>OGZQ01000692.1_pt1 | contig 20853 bp, 19 predicted proteins | sample 1576841 | NCBI WGS metagenome assembly OGZQ01 (sample SAMEA3541527, study PRJEB24748) | human gut metagenome | biome: human gut; feature: human-associated habitat; material: faeces | place: China | collected 2012
ATGGCAGACTCGTCGGTGTGATCCGCCGTAAGTCCGTGATGGAACATGCCTTCGACGCGCTGTTCCCAAAGGATGATCGGTGATTCGGCGTCATCATCGTCCGCAACAACATGCGCGTGGTCGCCTTCGGCATCACTCTGGTGGGCGTCTCCGTCGTTGGTCTTGGCGTGGTCCACAATCTGCTGGCGTATTTGCTGATTAATGTGGTGAACGGTTTGGCTTCGGCCATCTGCATGGGCCCGATGCGCACCATCATCCAGACCGAGACCGATGAGAAGATGGTGGGCCGTGTATTCGGCCAGGCACGGCGCAACACTAGTGTCGATGCGGCGCGTAACGCGGCCTGATGGCGATTAAGCCGAACTACCAAATTTGTGCGTACGACTCGTAGGACGTGTAGTCCGGCAAATCGTACACCAGTATCGAGAAAGGCATGGATTGGCCATTGTCCGGCCAATCCACAAATGCCATTTCTCCATAGATGATGGTACCTTGCTTATCCCGCAACACTAGGGAAACCTTGATCTGCTGTCCATCTGAAGGCTTGAAACCATCGGTCACGGCGCGGACTTCGCCATTGAAGGTCGTGCCGCCGTCGTTGTTGCGCACTTTGGAGATTCCGCTGATGGGGAAAGTGGCAGTGCCTTGTGCTTCCGTGACGTTGTACTCATTCGGACTGAGCGCAACGAAGTCCACGGTGGCCGGTGCGGTACCTTGACCCGCTTGCCCGGCGTTATATATAGTCTGATTCGGGAACGCCATATTCAGCGTTTGCGTCTGCGAGAACACGATGGAGCCGTCTTTGGTTCGCCGGTGATGGCGACTTCTGGATACTGTACCTGCAGGGTTGTGCTGGTGTTGCGCAGGGCGAATGCGTAGCTAACGTACCCCTGTTGGCTTACAGACCAACCGGATTCCACCAGCTCCAGCGGATTGTCGGCAACCGCGTCGGTGCCGCTTGTGCCGGTACTGTTATTGCCGCCAATGTGGCGGCACTGGGCTTGCGTTTTTCGGCAGTGGCATTGTCGGCAGCGTTGCCACAGCCTGTATTGACCGGGGCATTGTCGGCAACGGCCTCGCCGTCCTGCTCTTGGACGAGCCGTTCGCGAATGCGTTGCTCAATGGGATCGTCGACCAAAGTCTGGATGATGTGTGCCAGATCGCGGTCTCAGACTGCATCCCACTTACCGACGTCCAACAATTGGGGTGCGGTTCAGTTCCGTGAAAAACACTCTTGTGCTTTGCTTCGTTTCCTGCTATGTGTGAAAACATGGATAATACGCATGCTCGCCGCTTCGATGACACGGTGCGGCGTCGGGCGGGGGAGCGCGGCGCCATCATGACGCTGCGCGACTGTCCGCGCGCCATGCGCGTTGTCGTGGACGGCATCGACCTGGATGACCGGCACCGGTTCCGCCTATGTGAGATAGGATTGGCTCCGGGCGCGGGTTTACGGGTCATGCAGCGGAGCGCTTTCGGCGGAAGGGTCGTCGCATTCGGAAACGAACGTGTCGCGGTGGACGGCGGCACCGCGCGTGCCGTCCGGGTACGGTTCGCGCGGGATGAACATGCGCAAGACGACGTTGCGTAACGCGAAGAGAACGGGAATATGCGCGAATGTTGAATCTACGGAACCTGAGGGGCGGCGACTGCTGCCGTTCGCAGAATGGCTGTTGCCGGCATCGCGCTTGTCGTGTCAACAGACCCGCGAATGACGGCATGGGCGGCGACTCCGGCAATATGGGAAACGTCGAAAATGTAAAACGCGTCGTGTTTGTAGGCAATCCGAACGTTGGCAAATCTTCCATGTTCAACGCGCTGCTTGGCGCGAGGACCCGTACGATGAACGCGCCAGGCACCACGGTGTCCATCACTTGCGGGCAATACCGGTACAAAAGCTCGAAAACGACGGAAAATCCGCAGAATTGGCAGTTTGTGGACACTCCCGGAACCTATTCGCTATCTCCGATGAGTCCCGACGAGCAGGTTGCCGTCGACGCGTTGGCCGGCGCGTCGGGCCTGCCCGTTCCCGATCTTGTCGTGGTGGTTGTGGACGCCACCGCGCTGTCGCGCTCGCTGTACCTGCTGTCGATGGTGGTGGAGCTTGGCCTGCCGACTGTTGTGGCGCTCACCATGAACGACCTCGCCGCCCGCAATGGCTGCGATGTCGATACGGCACGATTGTCTCGCTTACTGGACGGCATGCCGGTCGTCGCGATCGATGGACGTACAGGAGACGGCGGCAAGGCTTTGGCCGATGCGATCGACGCCGCCTTCCAGGGAACACCCATTCCGCACGGGTTGAAAGCGTTGCCCGGCTTCGTCGCCGAAACCGCCGACGCCGACTCCACTGCCATCGCCGAAGAAGGAACCGCCGCGGATCTGCGTGCTGTGGCCGAATCGCGCGCCGACGCACGACTCGACTGGACCGCCGGCATATTGCGCGGCCTCGACATGCATGCGGTCGACCACGTCACCTTGTCCGACCGCATCGACCGCGTGCTGCTGCACCCCGTGATTGGCGTCCTCGTCTTCCTTGCGGTGCTGTTCGTCGTGTTCCAGGCCACCACCACGCTCGCCAGCCCCATGCAGGATTGGATTGACGTGACCTTCCGCGGATGGTGCACAGATGGACTCGACCTGCTGCTCGGCCTGTTCGGACCATCCGTGAGCGGCGGCTGGCTGCGTTCGCTGCTGGTGGACGGTCTGCTTGACGGCGTGGTCACCGTGCTGACGTTCATTCCGGTGATGGGCATCATGTTCCTGCTGCTGTCAATCTTGGAGGATTCCGGCTACATGGCCCGCGCCGCGTTCGTGATGGACCGTGCCATGCGCGCCTTGGGATTGGACGGTCGCGCGTTCCTGCCGATCATCGTCGGCTTCGGCTGCAATCTGCCGGCTTTGGCCGCCACACGAACCCTATCCGATTCCCGGCAACGGGTGCTTACCGGCATGCTGGTGCCGTTCGCGGCATGTTCCGCACGACTATCGGTGTTTTTGGTGCTCGCCCACGCGTTCTTCCCGAAATACGCCGGTCTCGTGGTCTTCCTCATGTACGTGGCTTCGGTCATGGTCATCCTGCTGGTCGGCGTGCTGCTGCGCCACACCATGTTCCGCGGCCTCGAACCCGAACCGTTGATGCTGGCGCTTCCCGCATACCAATGCCCGCGCGCGTTGCAGCTGGCACGTTCGGTGCTGCTGCGTCTATGGGGCTTCATCCGTGGAGCCAGCGTGATCATCATTTCAATGATCACGGCGCTGTGGCTGCTGCAGGGCATTCCGGTAACCGCCAACGCAGGCGGTTTCGCTCATGTCGACGACGTGCATGATTCCGCGTATGGCGTGCTCGCCGACGCGGTCGCTCCCGTGTTCGCGCCGGCCGGTTTCGATGACTGGCATGCCTCGGCCGCGCTGATCACGGGATTCGTGGCCAAAGAGGTCGTGGTCGGTTCGATGTCGCAGTCATACCATGCGGACGAACCGGATGATGCGGCTTCCCAACAAGCCGGGGAGGGAACGCTGGGACAGAAGCTGCGCGCCTCGTTCGACCAGTCATCGCACGGCCACGGCAAGGCGGCGGCCATCGCCTTCCTGCTGTTCACGCTCGCCTACACGCCATGTCTTGCAACGGTCGCCGAAATGCGACGGCAGTTTGGCACGAAAGTCGCGGCGCGATCCGTCCTGCTGAGCTTGGCCGTGGCATACGTCATCGCCATCATCGCCTTCCAAACATTGCGGTTGATATGGTGAGCGGTATGGAACGGTCCGGCGCTTCCGCGCACGGATGGCGGCGCACGCCACGTACGGCTGATACATACGGCGACGGCCGGAACGATATCGTCGCACGCATCGCCGGCGACATCGCCGCAGGATTGACGGTGCGGCAAATCGCCGACAAACGGCATCTGCCGGTCGATTTCGTGGACATGGCTGTCGAACGAGCGGACAAACGGGGGCTGCTGGCCGTGATGGACATGCGGCACGCCTGCGGAGAGACGATATGCCAGCCCGATCCTGCGTCATTGGTGTGCGCAGGATGCCCATTCAGGATATTCCCATCTTCAAGCCCGTACAATAGGCAAGGTTAACAAGACGAAGAACGATGACAGCTATCGGTTCGCAAGGGGTGACACGTATGGATTATCAGTACCAGACCACTGAACAGCCTTCCAGCCCCCGCAAGGCATGGCCGATCGTCCTTGCCGTGGTCGTGGCCCTCATCGTGGCATGCGGTGCCGGCGTGTGCGTTTACCGCAACAAGCAGCAGGAAGCATTGGCCACATGCCGGCAATCGCTCGCGGAATTCAGCTCGGCCCGCAAAGCTGTGCTCGACACTTCCGAAAACGGCAGCGAACTGCAGAAGCTGATTCGAGGCGCGCTCGGCGTGAACGACATCATCGACGCGTTCGCGGACGCGGCCACCAGCGCCGAGAACACAGTCGATACGGAAGGCTGCAAGGCGGAAGCCACCATCACGCAGCTCAATCTCGTAGCCAAAACGTTGGACGGCGCCACCGATTCCCTGAACGCCAGTCTGAAAAGCATCCAAGAGAAAAACGCCGAAACCGCGTTGCAGGATCCGAAGGCCGATTCGGATGGCGCGGCAGCCGGACAATCGTCCAATAACCCATCCGGGCAATCGAACGGAGCCTCTTCGAACAGCACTTCTTCGAACGGCACCTCCGACACGAAATCGTCGGATGAATCCAAAAAGGAACTGCAACAGTCGATCGACAAGGCAGACAAACTGGTCGACAAACTCAGCAAGGACGATTCCCTGACCCTGACCGGGCGCAAACTGCTGTCCGCGCTGTCCAAGGCCGCGGACTCCGGACAGAAGCTCGTCGAAAGCAGCAACATCAAGGATTCCAAGTATTACAAGGCGGCCAAGGTCACGCTTGACGAAGCCATTGACATGGCTGACAACTGGGTGAACAGCCAGGCGGCCAAAGCGCAGTAGCATGCTCCCGCGTGTTGCTTCCGCAGCCACGTCTAAAGTTTCCTTCGGAAAGCATGACGTGAATACGACGTCGGATGTGTGGAAGCGTGTAAGGGGGGACGGATGGCAGACGCGGGGCAGGAATCATCGGAAGGCATTAGCGTATCGAAGCCGGTCGCCCGCGTGATGATGCTGGTCAACGCGGCGGTATGGGGGTCCGGCTACACCATGCTCAAGCATGTGCAGGAGAACATGCCGACACAGTGGATGATGTTCTTCCGCATGGCTTCGGCGGTACTGCTTATGGCCATCGTGTTTTTCCCACGTCTTCGCAGGATTCGCCTGCGCCGCTATATCGTTCCCGGTCTGATACTCGCGTTGACTTACTGGCTGGGATTCATCTTCCAGCTCAAAGGACTTGAAACCACGTCTCCCGGACGCAACAGCTTCTTCACCGACACCTATTGCGTGATGGTGCCGTTCGTGGTGTGGGCGTTCACGCGCAAACGCCCCAGCTGGCAGCATCTGGTGGCCGCGTTCGTCTGCGCGTTCGGCATTGGTCTGGTGTCGCTGAGCGGCGGCGGTGGCGCGGAACTCATGCATATGAGCTTCGGTGACGCCATGACTATCATCGGCGCGTTTTTCTTCGCGTTGAATCTGGTTTTGGTTGGTTTCATCGGCAAGGATTTCGACGCGATCGTGCTGATGCTTGCCGAATTCGTGTGGTGCGCCCTGCTGTTCGGTGCTGGCGCGGTGCTTACCGAAGGCGGACCGTCCATGGCTTGGGCGCGGTGGGACATCGTGCTGTGCATCGCCTACCTGGTGATCGGCTCCACGGTGATCGCCCAAGTGTTTCAAACCATCGCCATACAGAATCTGCCCACTTCCGAGGCGTCCGTGATCTTAAGCACGGAATGCATCTTCGCCATGCTGGTATCCGTGATTTTCACCGGCGAAACGCTGACCGTGCCGTCGTTATGCGGTTTCGCGCTGATTTTCGGTGCGATTCTGCTGTCCGAAATCCAACTGCCCTCCGCAAAACGACAGCGTGGCACAACGGAAGGCGATTAGAAGAACAGCGCCGCGATTCCCGCCGCGAAGCACATGAGCAGCACGGACGTGAGGAAGCTCGCCAGGAACGCTTTCTGTCCCTTCTTCGCGATGGCGCTGAAATTCACATTGATGCCGAGCGCCGCCATGGCCATGCCGAGCACGATGTAGGCGAAGTCCACCAGATTCGGTGCGATGGCACCGATGAACGGCACGAACGTGCCGATGATGGAAGCGCCGATGAAACCGAGCATGAACCACGGGAACGACACCTTGCGTTTGCCGTCGGCCGGCATTTCGGAATGGTTTTTATCCCACCAAACGGCGATGATGATGGCCGCGAACACCAGCATCAGCACGCGGGAAAGCTTCATGATGGTGGCGATGCCCACCGCGCCGAACGCGTCGCCGGCGGCCACGGCATGGGCGATTTCGTGCAGGGACGCGCCAGCGGTGATGCCCAACTGCGTCTTGCTCAGGCCCGTCAACGGCCCAAGGGCGATTTCCAGCAATGCGAAGATGGTGCCCATGATGGCGATGATGGCCACGGCCATCACCTCATTGTTGGCCTTCTCATCCTCTTTTTCCGGCGGCACCTTGATGGAGCCGGACAATCCCATGACGGCTGCCGCGCCACAGATGCCGGTACCGCCCGCCACGAGAATGGCGAGCTGCGGATCGACGCCAAGCTTGCGTGCGATGTTGTAGCACACCACGATGGTGAGCGTCACCACCACTGCCGCGATCGGCAGACACTTGATACCCTGCGTGAACAGCACCGTCAGATTGAGCTTGAAACCAAGCAGGATGATGCCCAGGCGAAGCAGCTTGTTCGAAATGAGCCCGGCCGCATCCTTCACACCGGCCTTATGTTCGGCGGAACGGTTCGAATACCATTTGCGGATCGGGAACTGCGCGACCATGCCGATGAGCAGAGCGATGATCAACGCGCCGAACAGGCTGAATCCCGGAAACTGCTTGAGCCACGAAGCCACCAGAGAGGCCGCCAACGTGACGATGCCAATGAACGCCATTTCCTTGGTGGCTATGCGAGTCCACCATTTCTTGCAAAAATCAATCACGAGCGTCAAGTGTTCCGGTTCATGCGGACAAGCCGGCCGGATGGGGAGACACGCGCGGGAATCCATATTTTGCAACATATCTCGAACGGGTTTGAGGTCTGTTTGCTTCAAGTCGGGTTTAAGTTGGTACGCTGGAGATGCAAGCCAAAAACACAGGCAGAATCAAGGAGGGTCAAGATGCAATTCGAAGCCTCGCGACTGGAAGGACTGGAACACCGCACCGACGCGCAGTCCGCACCGGAAGTGTTCTTCACGCCGATCATCACACCGGAAAGCCTCGTCGCCGCCTACCATGCGCTCGGACGCAAGCCGGAAGGCAAAACGGCCATCAAAGTCCATTCCGGCGAATCGGAAAAATCCAATAATCTCAATCCTTCGCTCGTCAAGGACCTCGTGCAGGAGATCGGCGGCACGCTCGTGGAATGCGCTACCGCATACGACGGCAATCGTGAAACCCCCGAAAAAAGCCTTGCCACGTTCAAAAAGCACGGATACGCCGATCTTGCGCCAATCCAGATCATGGACATGGGCGGCGAAATCGAGATCCCGGTGGCCAAGCACCGCCACATCGCCTACGACATCGTCGGCAAGCATATCGACGACTACGATTCCATTTTCGTGCTGTCGCATTTCAAAGGCCATCCGATGGGAGGCTTCGGCGGCGCGCTCAAGAACGTGTCCATCGGCATAGCCTCGTCGAACGGCAAACGCTGGATCCATTCCGCCGGCGTCACCAAGGACAAGTGGGTGGAAACTCCTCAGGATGCATTCCTCGAATCGATGGCCGAAGCCGATGAGGCCGTGATCAGCCACATGCATGGCAAGATGATGTATCTGAACGTCATGAACCGCCTGTCGGTGGATTGCGACTGCCTGCCCTCCCCGACGGAACCGGACATGCATGACATCGGCGTGCTGTCCTCGCTCGACCCGGTGGCACTCGACCAGGCATGCGTCGACCTCATCCACACCGCCCCCGACGGAGCGTCCGTCACCGAACGCATCGCCTCGCTCCACGGCGAACACATCCTCGAATACGCCGAGGAACTTGGCATCGGTTCGCGCGCGTACTGTCTGACCGTACTCGACTGACGGCGAACGCAATGGTCACGAAACCCGCGAAGCCTACGGAAGCCAGCATCGCAATCGCACGTATCGAAACGTTGCTTGCCGAACGCGATTGTGTGTTCGTCGCAATCGACGGGCCATGCACGTCTGGCAAAACCACGTTTGCCGCGATGCTCAACAGGCGTTTCGGCGGCAACGTGCTGCACATGGACGATTTCTTCCTCCGTCCCGAACAGCGCACGCCGGAACGTTTCGCCGAACCCGGCGGCAACGTGGACCGTGAACGGTTCGAAACGGAAGTGTTGGCACCGCTCGCCGCCGGACAAGCCGCGCAATACCGGCCATGGGATTGCCATACAGGCGATTTCGCCGTCGCGTACGCCGTCGAACCGGCCCAGCTGACCATTGTGGAAGGCAGCTACAGCATGCACCCCGCCTTGCGGGGGTATTACGATTGCATGATCTGTCTTGCGGTCGATCCTGCCGAACAGTTGCGTCGGCTCGAACGACGCAATCCACGCATGTTGCAACGATTCGTCGACGAGTGGATTCCGCTGGAAAACCGCTATTTCGAAGCGACCAATATCCAAGCCGTCGCCGATTTGCTGGTCGACACCGCGCTGCCGGACGGTGGGTCGGTCGTCGAGCCGGTATGACGTATACGCATATCCGAAGAGAAGGAAACATTAAGGAGAAAACAAATGTCTGATTCCGCAACCATGCCCGCGGCCACCCTGCGCCGCACCGACCTGCCGAAACTGAGTCTCGGCACCAAGACAGCAGCCACCCTGCTCGCCATCGTCGCAGCGGTCGTGCTGCCGCAACTGTTCCACGTCATCGGCGCCGTCTCCGGACAGGGCACCATGCTGGGCGTCGCGTTCCTGCCGATGCATCTGCCGATCATCTTCGTCGGCCTGATCGCGGGCCCCGCCGTCGGCGCGATCGCCGGCGCCGCCGCTCCGCTCGTGAGCTTCCTGCTGTCCGGCATGCCGATGCTGGCGATGCTGCCGCTCATGATGGTCGAACTGTGCGCATACGGCCTGGTGGCCGGTCTGCTGCGCGGCATCAAGCTGCCGAGCCTGGCGAAGGTGGTCATCGCACAGCTCGCCGGACGTGTGGTGCTGACCGCAGCCACCGCGATCGCCGTGTTCGCGTTCGGTTCCAGCAAGGCCATCGCCGCCACATGGACGAGCGACCTGGCCGCCGGCCTGCCCGGTCTCGCGCTGCAGTGGGCCCTGATTCCGCTCGCCGCCTACTGGACCGAGTCGCTGATCGCCAAGCGCAACCACTGATATGACGTTTGCCCGGCCACGTTCTGGGCAAACGCGTGATATGCGGGAGCCGAGCCGTTAAGCTTGGCTCCCGTTACTTATAGGAGGACTACGTAGGAGTTTTACGAAGGGGAAGCGGTCATGATCGCAGGAGTGTCCATCACCACTTTGCTGCTGGTGCTTGTCGCCGGAATCGGCGCGGGATTCGTCGGATACGCGGTCGGCGCGTCCTCGCTGATCTCCTATCCTGCGTTGCTGGCGTTCGGCATTCCGCCCGTGCTGTCCAACACCACGAACACGGTGGGCGTGTGCGGCACCGGCATCGGCGGCCTGCTCTCCGCCCGCAAGGAGCTCAAAGGCCAGGGACGCCGTGTGGCTGTCTACGCTTGCATCGGCTTGGTCGGAGGCATCATCGGCGGCTTGCTGCTGTTGGAATTGCCCGCGAAGGTCTTCGAATTCGCTGTGCCGCCGCTCATTCTGTTCAGCGCGTTGATCATCGCGCTGAACCCGCGGAAGAAAGCGGCCGCACGCGACGCTGTCGCGCAGGCGTTGCCCCAATCGCAGCAAGGCGAGCGCGCGGCGCTGATCGCCAGTAGGACGGCCAATGGCAGTCTGCGCAACGACCCGTGGTGGCTGTGGATCGGCGTGAGCTTCGTCGGCATCTATTCGGGATATTTCGGTGCCGCCGCCGGTACCCTCGCCCTGGCGATCCTCGACCTCGGCAAGATCGGCCCGTTCCACCAGATCAACGCGCTGAAGACCGTGGTCGGCTTCGGCGCGAACATCTCCGCCGCGATCATGTTCATCTGCCGTGGCTCCGTCTACTGGCCGTTCGCCATCGCCATGTGCCTGGGCTGCATCATCGGCAGTTCCATCGCCCCTCCGGTCACACGCCATATCCCCGAGAACATCATGCGCGCCGCCGCCGTGCTCACCGGCATCGTCCTCGCCGTCAAGCTTGGCTGTAGCACCTATTTCTAAAAGCCTTTGGTTCCGGAGTGTGGCGTGTGACCGTGCGGCTGCGCTCCGGAACGACAATTTCCGGTTCCTCGTGTGCCGAGATTCGTCTTGGCCTGGTGACTTGCGGCGGGTTTGTTCCCAAGCGGGTGTTCCGTAGGTGGTTTTTCGCTTCCGTAGGTGGTTGCCGGAGGAAAGGCGTTTGAGAAACGGCTTAAATTAAGCCATTCTCAGACACCAATACCAGAACCAACCACCTACGGAACCACAAAACCACCTACGGAATTGAGTCTGGCAACGGTGTTTGGCGCTTTTACTGAAGATGGTGAAAAACGGTATATGCCGCTTCGAGCGGCTCGATTATTTCGAATATCTGAAAAGAGTAGGAACCCCCCATTAGATAAGTGTCGATAGTGCCCGCATGACGATATCTACATCCTTGTTTTCCAGCTCGCGAATGACGTGCAGATAGGTTTCCTGAGTTGTAGTCATGCTGGCATGGCCTAGACGGCGTGACACGCTGGCGATCGATACGCCGGCGAACAGCAGCAGCGATGCGTGTGTATGGCGCAGACCATGGACGGAAATAACTGGCACGTCCACGTTTCTGCAATGTTTTGCAAGCACGTCGTTGGCTGTTGAGTTGTAGACCTTGCCGTGCACGAAAATAGGTTTATCATGCGGAAGATCCTTGAGTAATCCAGACATTTGCATGATGAGTTGCCAGTCGAGTTGCACTTTACGCACGGACGATTCGTTTTTCGTGGGTACGAAACCGCCGCCGTTTTTATAATCCCAAGTTTTGTTGACGGAAAGCGTCTGGTGTGCGAAATCAAAGTCATCGGGTGTGAGCCCAAGCGCCTCAGAGAATCGGAGTCCGGTTTTCGCGATAAGGAGGATAAGCCAATCCCAGCTTGCCTCGGCCCCAAGATCAAGGTCCGCGAGCATGGCATGCAGCTCGAATTGGTTGAGGTACTTCATTTTCTTAATGCGTGGCTGCTTGCCTTTGATGATGACTTTACGCGTTGGATCACGGGGTATGAGTCCTTCGTCAACGGCATCGAGAATGGCGCCTTTGATCTGATGGTGAAAATCCATGGTGGTTTGGCGCTCATGATGCTGTGCATATCCGTTGATGAGCTGCTGGTATGCGGTTCGATCCATATCGGTGAGTCTGAGTTCAGGGATGAGCTTGCCGAGCCAGGATTGCGTAAGTCGATATTTGCCCATGGTCACGTCTCTGATGGCGCCTTCCTTGTACGTTCTCACCCACTGGGCGTAGTAGTCGCAGAACAGCGATTCTGATGTGATGGTTTCCTGCATGAGATGCGCCTTTCTGAAAATAGGGGATTGGCGCAGCCATCATACTTACGCTGATGAAGGGTGATGAGCGAATCCAGACGGTCGAAGAATGCACCGATTCGGCGCTGCTCGGCGATGTTTGGATGGCCAAAAAACACATTCGCAATATCTTCATTGTGAATGTGCACGACAGATTTGCCTTGAGCTCTTTTCGCTAAATCGAAATGCGGCTTTCCATAAGATAATTCCAGAGCAAGAAAAACCGGATCGATGTCGGCTGAAGACGTTATGACATTTAGGTCGCCGCCTAGGATAATCCCAGGTTTTTCAACGACTGACGCAATGGATATGTCCTCAGCCGTTTCTCCGGAGGCAGGAATGATAACCTCTCCACCTTCGCTGTAAACAGAATTTTCAAGAGGTTTTACGAAAGTATCAACGGAATGTATCTGAGTCTCGTAATTTGTATACAACCTGCCATACAAAATAATTGGAGTGCCCTGATCTCTCAGATCGTTCTTCGAATACCCACATCCCTTAGAAAAAGAACACAGTTCCCCCAGCTTACGCTGTTCCCAAGGGTCAGTGAAACCAGTGAAACGAATCTGCGGAACCAACGCTTTTTCATGCTGTTCGGCCATATCATTCACCCCCGAGCAGTGCTTTGAGCTCTTCCAAACCCGCCATATCGCGAGCATTGCCGGTCAAATCGCCCAGCATTCCGGCCAATTCCTTCTCCGCTTCATCGATTTGGCCGCATACATCGGCATATGTGGTGGCGTATTTGTTCTTCAACGCGTTCACTTTGCCGATGAACTCGTCGATCACGGCATTCGGCAATGCCTCCAGCTGCTTCTGCAATGGTGTGATCCACTTGGCTTCCAGCAACCTTCTGGCTTCGTCATCGCCCAACGCCTTGATCGCATCGCAGGTCTTCTCCTCCAACGCATTTCGCTTGGTTTTGATACCGGACTTCAGTTTCTTTGACTCATCGAACAGCTTTTGGGCCTGCACCAAGCCGCGCTCAAAATCAGAAGCCGGATTCTTGCCGATCGCCTTAACCGCTTTCTTCAACTCGGCAGCAACGAAGGCATCACCGTCCTGATTAACCGCATCACTATTCTGCTTGTCATCCTCATCGAAACCTTCCAAAATGGTTTCAATCTCGGAATCAATGTCCTGCACACGGCGTTCGTCCGCCTCGATCGCGGCCAAATCATCGTGCAGCAGCTCACGCTGAACCAAGTCGAAGGGCAGAACGCGGCCAATCCAGCCATCCTGCACTTCCACATCCTTGCCGCCTTTTTTCTTGATGACCATGTTCGGGTCCACGGCTCTTACCGCATCGAAGCCTTCGGAACCCAGCACTTCCAAATCAATGGAGATACCGTTCCACGCATCATCAAGCTTCTGATAGGCGTCATACGGGTCGATCAGCGCGGTATTGGCGATCATCGCATCCAGTTCCTCGCCAATGGCCGTTTCCTGCCCGAGCGCATCCACCTGTTCGGGATGCTCCACCAAACGGGAGCGTAGGTCAGCAGGCAGGCCGGAAATGGCTTGCCCATACGAGGCAATGAACGTTTTTACATCGGCATTGTTGTGCACCACAGTGGCGATATCATCATGGTCACAGGCATAGCAAGCACCATTATCGCGGAACAGCTCAGCCTTCAGACTCGGCCAGGCGTTCCAATATTCCCCAAGCTGCTCGACCTCGCTCTTCGGAACGCCTCCGAACATCGAAGCGTACACATCCCATGTCTCCGCATTCTCAGACGAATCAACATACCGGGGAATGTTGAGGTTGTAATCATTGGCGCGAATCTCGTCAATGGACACCAAACGGCTGAATTTGGGCACCGTGCGGTTGTTCGACACCACGTCGACAATGCGTTTGATGTCAGAAGCCTGTAGCTTGTTGTTCTTGCCGTCCTTGATGAAATGTTTCGACGAGTCAACAATGAGCACCCTGTCGTCATCGCGTTTCTTGCGCAGCACCATCACGATGGTGGGGATGCCCGTACCGAAGAAAATATTCGCCGGAAGGCCGATAATCGCCTGAATATGGTGGTTTTCAATCAGGTTCTTACGAATCTGGCCTTCCTCGCCGCCGCGGAACAGCACACCGTGCGGCAGAACGATGGTCATGATGCCATCGGCACGCAGATGGTACAAGTCATGGAGCAGGAACGCATAGTCCGCCTTGGACTTCGGTGCTATGCCATAGCTGAAGCGTGGATCGATCTCCTTGTCAGTAGGATCCCAATTCTGCGAGTAGGGAGGGTTGGAAACCACCGCATCCACGAACAACGGATTGTATGTTTCCTCCTTGTTTTCCAACGTGTCGAACCACGGCCAGTCGTCTTCCAAGGTGTCGCCGTTGCGGGCGACGATGTTGTCGGGAAGAATACCGCGCATCACCAGATTCATACGCGTCAGGTTGTAGGTGTTCTCCTTGAGTTCCTGCGCGTAATACATGATGGAATTCGGATTGCCATTGCGCCGAGCCACAGACTGGCCAATATGAATCAGCAAAGAGCCGGAACCGGATGTTGGATCGTAGATCTTGATCTGCTCGCGCCCCTGCAAATGCCATGCGACGATTTCGCTCATCAGCTGGGAGACCTCGGACGGTGTGTAGAATTCACCGGCCTTCTTGCCCGCATTGGCGGCAAAATTGCTGATGAGATATTCGTAAATGAATCCGAGCACGTCATAATCCTGACGGCTATCCATCGGAATGTCCTTAATGAGATAAATCAGGTCTCGTGCGGCCTTGGACTGGCTCCTCGCATCGGTGCCAAGCTTGGAAAGTCCGGTCTGCAGGGTGTCGAAAATACCGTCGAACACTCTCTTACGCGCTGGATTGATGTTGCGGGAGAACGCCGAAAGCGCATCACGCACGTTGGAAATCTCGAAATCGTTGCCCTTTTTGACCCATGTGGAAAACAGGTTGTCATAGGAGATGAAGTAGCCGCACTCATCCTGTACGCCTTCCACAATGTCCGGATTATCCTCCGTAAGCAGCAGCAGGTCATCCTCGGTGAAATCGGTGTCCTTCAAGCGCATCAGCTCGTTTTCTGAAAGGAATTTGTAGAAGATGAAGCCAAGAATGTAATCCTTGTATTCGTTCGCCTCAATCTTGGAACGCATCTTATTGGCGGACTCCCAGATTTTCGAAGCGAGCTGCTGCTTGTTCATCTATCCCTCCTCATTGCGGTGCCGGCAAAATGCGCGGCTCCACGAGCGACTGCACATCTTTCACAAGAATACCGCACCCCCGCTTGGGAACAGCGTAAGCTGTCGAGCACATGCGAACAGCTATCGAGAACCATTAATCCGTTGGAAACACCGAATGAAGAATTTACGGAATACAGTATGCCGGCTTTTGATAACAATGAAACGGCTGAAACCGTTATTGGTAATTCGATGAATAGTCTAAGAAAGATTGTTGACCGTCCTTGTTTACTTGTAAACAAATTGAATGTGAGGAAAAAAAGGATTTGGCATGTTCCTCGCCCTGAAGCAAATGCTGTTTGCTCTTCTGAATTTGTGCCATTTTCTTCTCATTCTTCTGATTTGAGTTTTATTAAGATATCGTTACTGTCAGAGCGAATCACTGCCTACCTTGAGAGTTGCTCTTCAGGATCATCAAACAGTCAAAAAAGAGTAACCCCTGAGATTATTATGTCATCTGAGATAATAGCCCCATCGCTTGCAGAGCAACGCCGAATCGGCGCGTTCTTCGACCGTCTGGACTCGCTCATCACCCTTCATCAGCGTAAGTATTGTGGTGTTGCTTCTTGGATGTTAGGGGTTGCGCTCGTAAGATTGGGCTCAGAAAGTGGCGGTGCATTCGGGGAGATGAAACATGTTCTACAATAAAGAATCGGATTTCGAAGACGATCTGGTCGCGGTGCTGAAGCGCCATGGATGGACCGATGGCGTGTTGGAATATCCAACCGAACAGGACCTTATCAGCAATTGGGCCAACATCCTGTTCGACAACAACAAAGGCATCGATCGATTGAATGGGCAGCGTCTTACCAAAGGTGAGATGGCGCAGATCCTCGAACAGATCGAAACATTGCGCACGCCATTGGCGTTGAACTCCTTCATTAACGGCAAGACCGTGTCCATTAAACGTGATAATCCCAAGGACGAGGCTCATTACGGTAAGGAAATCAGCCTGAAGATCTACGATCGCCAGGAAATCGCCGCTGGGCAAAGCCGGTACCAAATCGCAAGACAGCCGATGTATCCGGCAAAAAACAAAATGCTGAACGATCGTAGAGGAGACGTCTGCCTGCTCACTAACGGCATGCCGGTCATCCATATCGAACTGAAGAAAAGCGGCATTCCCATAAGCCAGGCCACCAATCAAATCGCCAAATACGCGCATGAAGGCGTGTTCACCGGGCTGTTCAGACTCGTGCAGGTCTTCGTGGCCATGAATCCGGATGATGCCGTGTACTTCGCCAATCCCGGTGAAGGCGATTTCAACAGCAACTACTTCTTCCACTGGGCTGACTTCAACAATGAGCCCATAGCGGCGAACAACCATGTCGGGCAGGATGAATGGAAGCGTTTCACATCTGATCTGCTATCCATTCCCATGGCACACCAGCTCATCGGGTTCTATACGGTCGCCGATTCCGCAGACGGATGCCTCAAAGTGCTACGCAGCTACCAATACCAGGCGGTGAACGCCATTTCCGACCGTGTACGCACCTGCAAATGGGATGAGCCGGTGCCAAGCGGCACGCCGGGCCGTCCGGGCGGTTATGTGTGGCACACCACTGGCTCGGGCAAAACCATGACCAGCTTCAAGGCTGCGCAGCTCATCGCTGGCTCGAAAGATGCCGACAAGGTGGTCTTCCTCATGGACCGTGTCGAATTGGGCACGCAGTCGCTGCTGGAATACCGGTCGTTCGCGGATGATGCCGATGATGTGCAGGGCACGGAAAACACGGATGTGCTCAAATCGAAACTGGCAAGCATCGACCCCAAAGACACGCTCATCGTCACCTCCATCCAGAAAATGAGCAACATCAAAGCGGGCGAGGGGCATATCACCGAAGAGGAAGTGAAGAAGCTCGCCGGCAAACGCATCGTATTCATTATCGACGAATGCCATCGTTCCACGTTCGGCGAAATGCTGCAGGATATTCGCCATTCCTTCCCGAACGCATTGTATTTCGGTTTCACGGGCACTCCGATTCATGAGGAGAACCGTAAGAAGGGCGCGACCACATCAATGGTGTTCGGCGATTGCCTTCACCGATACAGCATCGCCGACGGCATCCGCGATGGCAATGTGCTCGGATTCGACCCGTACATGGTGTTGACCTACCGAGACAAGGATGTTCGTCAAGCGGTCGCATTGGAGAAAGCGAAAGCCGCGACGGTTGAGGAAGCCCAGGCAGATCCGGCGAAAGCTGAGGTGTTCTACCATTACATGGATCCGAAGCAAATGCCGATGGGACCCATGGAAACGCAGGCCGGAGAACATGTCAAAGGCATTGAGGACTATCTGACCGCAGCGCAGTATGCGCAAGGCACGCCACATGAAGACAAGGTCGTGGAGGATATTCTCGACCAATTCCCATTGCTGAGCAGAGGCAACAAATTCCATGCGATGCTGGCCACGAGTTCCATTCCCGAGGCGATCAGCTATTACCATCTGTTCAAGGAACGTGCTCCGCAGATGCACGTGACCGCGCTGTTCGACCCCAACGTCGACAATTCCGACGGCGCAATCCTCAAGGAGGATGCGCTTAAGGAAATCATCGGCGATTACAACGAACTGTTCGACAAGGATTTCATCATCCCCACATGGCCGAAGATGAAGAAAGACATCACCGCGCGGCTTTCCCACAAGCGTCCATACCTGACGGTCGACCAGCACCGTGAGGAGCGGCTGGATCTGCTGATTGTGGTTGATCAGATGCTGACAGGTTTCGATTCCAAGTGGGTCAACACGCTGTACCTCGACAAAATCATCGACTATGAGAACATCATCCAGGCGTTCAGTCGCACGAATCGACTGTTCGGTCCCGATAAGCCTTTCGGAACTATCCGCTACTACCGCAAGCCACACACCATGAAGGGGTATATCGAAGCGGCGGTAAAACTGTATTCCGGAGACAAGCCGCTCGATCTGTTCGTGCAGAAACTGCCGGAAAACGTGCGCCTGATGGATGCGCGTTTCGAAGAAATCGCCTCCGTGTTCAGTGCCGGAGGCGTGGAAGATTTCATGCGACTGCCGGAATCGGTGGAGGCGTGCCGCAAGTTCGCAAAACTGTTCGTGGAACTCAATGATTTCCTGAAATCCGCCAAAGTGCAAGGTTTCACTTGGGGGCGGCAGGAATACTCCGTCACCCATGACGATGGATCCGTGGAGGTTGTGCGGCCGAAGTTCGATGAACGGACATATCTGATTCTTGTACAGCGGTATAAGGAAATGTTCAGCAGCGGCGAAGGTTCCGGCAGCGGTCCGGAAGCGCCATATGAACTTGACGGCCATATCACTGAGATAGATACAGGATTGATTGATACGGATTATATGAACGCCAACTTCACCAAATGGCTCAAGGCGCTTGGCGGAGGCGATCCGGCCCTGTTGACATCAGCCGAGGAGGAATTGCATAAGTCGTTTGCTTCGCTCAGTCAAGAGGAACAACGGTATGCCGAACTGTTCATGCATGATGTGGAACGTGGCGAAATCGAGTTGGAGGAAGGCAAGACGCTGCGCGACTACATCACGTATTACGCGAACAGCGCCAAAAACAGCCAAGTGGAGCAAATCACCAAGGCGTTTGACGTGGATGGGGCGTTGCTCAACGAGATGATGCGGCTTGACCTTACAGAGACAACCCTGAACGAATTCGGACGATTCGACCGGTTGAAAGCGTCGGTTAACAGGTCTTTGGCAAAGGCGTTTTTCGATAAGCCGGATAGTCCGGTCTCCCAATTCACGGCGAATCTTCTCGCCACGAAGCTGCTGAAGAGCTTTATCCTTGAGGGAGGATTCGATTTGGACGATCGGAAATAGCGGGGAGAAGCATGGCTGTTGTTGACGAAGCGAAGCTGAGATACCTGGACTTTCTTTCCAGGGAGGACCGCGTCCGGCACCACCGGTACGTCGAGGAAATGAAGCAATACGACATGATGCGTTCCGGCGACATCAACGCCATCGCCGAAAGCACACGTCTGTGGGACTCCGGACTGTACGGCTACCTGTCGGACGATCCGCTCAAAAACGCGAAATACCGGTTCGTCACCACCATCACGCTCGCCACACGTTTCGCCATCGAAGGCGGTATGGACGAGGAGGACGCCTACAACGCCTCCGACCTGTACATCCAGAACCTGGAAAACTGCAAAACGCCCGACGACGTGCGCCGCCTGCACACCGACATGATGACATTCTTCACATGGGCCATGGCCGACATGCAGAAGGCGGAAACACATTCCAAAGCCGTCAATGAATGCCTGGACTACATCCACTACCATCTGCATGAGAAAATCACCGTGCCCATCCTCGCCGAGCATGTGCATCTGAATCCCACGTATCTGTCGGAGCTGTTCAAACGCGAAACGGGCACGGCCATATCGCAATACATCACCGACAAGCGTATGGAAGCGGCCGAGAACATGCTCAAATATTCGGAATACAGCTTCGACGAGATCGCCCAGATCCTCGCATACCGGTCGCAAAGCCACTTCTCGAAGGTGTTCAAAAAACATTCCGGCATGACGCCGGGGGAGTACCGCACCAAGTACGCGCAGAACGGCATCTGGCCGGAGTGATTGCGATCACGGCGTCTACCACGCCGGTTGCGGTGAACCGCCGGTGACGGCACCGCGAAATTCGGGTGTGCCAATCGTGAAATCGACGTGTCCGCGCGTGCGAAACACGCGCGAATCAGCTACGGTGGAAGCATTCAATGATGATGCGCGCCACCGGCCGAATGAACGGCGGAACAAGGAACGTGCGCGCAGGATGTGGATGAAAGCGAAGGAATAAACGAATATGGGAATGCCCCTTGATCTGTATGTGATCCGACATGGCGAGTCGGAGGCGAACGTCATCATCAGCGCCGGCGAACAGGGTGACAACTCGCTGTATACGCAGGACAATGTCACCGTGCCGGACCGTTCGTGGAGGCTCACCGCCACCGGACGCAAGCAGGCCGACTGCATCGGCCGTTGGCTCGTCGCGCAGCAGCCGCTGTTCGACCGCTACCTCGTTTCGCCGTACGTGCGTACGCGTGAGACGGCGGCCACGATGGCCCTGCCGAAAGCGAAATGGGAGGAGACTCGCGTGCTGCGCGAACGCTCCTGGGGTGAGATCAACACCATCACGAAGGACGATTTCAAAACCAACTACGCGCGCAACTGGATGTTCAAGAACACCGATCCGCTGTACTGGCGTCCGCCGGCGGGCGAGTCCATCGCCGACGTGGCCGAGAACCGCGTGCACAACCTGCTCACGTCCCTGAACCGCAAATCCGATGCGGAATCCGTGGTGATGGTCAGCCACGGCGACCTCATGCTGGCGCTCATGCTCACCTTGGAAGACCTGTCCGACGAGGAATTCATGCACCGTGCGGCCTCCGACGAATGGAAGATCACCAACTGCACGTGCTTCCACTATTCGCGCCGCGACCCCGCCACCGGACGAACGCACAAGCGGTTCCGTTGGGAGCAGACGGCGCGTCCCGTACTCGACGAGACGGATGGTCGCTGGGTGGTGAAAGTGGATGATTGGCGTGAATTCAAGCGTCCCGTGCTGTCGAACGGCGATTTGGTGGACGTGGTGCACGCCGTCGACCGTCACCTGTGACGGCTGCCGGTATACGTTTTGTGACTGCGATTTAGCCCCCTATCGCTCTGTGGGGCGTCACGTATCGGCGCTTCCGCTACAATGGCGTGTGATTGCGCGGCGCGCGTTCTTGTTGCGCGTCGTAAAGAGAGTTAGGAGACAATCGCATGTCCAATCCAATCGCGGGCCTGTTCACGTGGAAGCTCCACGGCGACGGCAAAACGCTGAAGCCCGGCGAGGTCGTCGAACCTGACGAGAGGCTGACCTGGCCGCGCACCGCGGAAATCGGCGCGCAGCACGTCATCGCCATGTTCGGCGCCACGTTCCTGGTGCCGATTCTGACCGGTTTCGACC
>OGZQ01000696.1_pt1 | contig 20794 bp, 18 predicted proteins | sample 1576841 | NCBI WGS metagenome assembly OGZQ01 (sample SAMEA3541527, study PRJEB24748) | human gut metagenome | biome: human gut; feature: human-associated habitat; material: faeces | place: China | collected 2012
ATAAAAATGCGTAGCAGCCGAAAACTGCTACGCTAAAAAGTCTAACTTTTGGGGGGCACATCAGTTCCTGTCCCCCTGGCGGCATAAAACAATGATAAGCGCTACATTATAGAATTACATTCATTCCTACATCAAAAACAAGAGTTTGCTGTATAGAATCATAATATGGCTGAGTCAGTCCTCACCTCCGGGGCTGTCTCTTTTTTTATAAAAACTTATACAATCTTAGTTTCGATTGCAGGACCCTTTTCCCCACTTAATACTTTAAGCGGTATTATGGCCTTGCAAGAAAGAAATGAGGTGAACAATTATGAGTATTACAAATGCGGCGAGAAGATTTGAACAGAGATTTGACGCAAAAGCGGAGCGCTTTATTTGGCATCATCCGCTACTTGGCTTCATCTCCATCTTTGTTGGAATACCATTACTGGTTTTGGCGTGTGTCTGTATCAGTACGATCGTTGTCGCCTTTCCTATGGCATGGCTTTTGGGTTGGTTGTAATCTTTATTTCATCTTTAAACGCACAAAAGATGACTAATGCCATTTTTATAGGAAAGGTTTTATGATATTGGGGACAGCAAAAAAGGAGGATGAATCTTATGCAAATGCTAATTGCACTCATAGGTGTATGTGCGGCAGCAATGCTGCTGTGGTATGTCTATATTTTAATGAAGGGAGATGATCAGGCATGAACACCATGATTCAGTATGTTTTATACCTTGCCATTCTGGTTGTTTTGGCAATTCCGCTGGGCGCATACATAAAAAACGTCATGAGCGGCGAGAAAACTTTTTTGTCCAAAGTTCTGACACCGTGCGAAAACCTGATTTACAAGGTTATGCGTGTAGACAGAGAAGAACAGATGACATGGAAAAAATATGCGGTAAGTGTAATGATTTTTTCCGGTATCGGGCTTGTTTTTCTGTTCCTGCTTCAACTTCTGCAGGGAGTTCTTCCCGGAAACCCGCAGAATCTTTCCGGTGTGAAATGGGATTTGGCATTTAACACTTCTGCAAGTTTCATTACCAATACAAACTGGCAGGCATATTCCGGTGAATCCACATTGAGTTATCTCACTCAGGCTTTAGGTCTGACTGTTCAGAACTTTGTTTCCGCAGCTACAGGTATCGCCGTTCTATTTGCATTGATCCGTGGCTTTATCGAGGTGAAATCCTCCGGGTTGGGAAGCTTTTGGGTGGACTTGACCCGCATTGTGGTTCACATCCTACTCCCGCTGAATCTGGTGATTTCTCTGTTGCTGGTAGGCGGCGGCGTGATTCAGAACCTGAAAAGTGCAGAAACAGTATCCCTTGTAGAACCGATTGCCGTCAGTGCAGAAGGCGAAATCCTTGAGGATGCGGTAATTGACTTAGACACCGAAACCGTCACTGTAGATGGCGAAATCGTTTCGAATGCACAGATTGTCACCGAGCAGTTCGTACCGATGGGTCCTGCGGCCAGCCAGGTCGCAATCAAACAGACCGGCACCAACGGCGGCGGTTATATGGGCGTCAACTCCGCACATCCTTTGGAAAATTCCAATGCTTTTACCAATCTGATCGAAATGATTTCCATTCTACTGATTCCGGCGGCACTGTGTTTCACATTCGGTTCTGCGGTAAAAAACAAGAAGCAGGGTATTGCAATCTTTATGGCAATGTTTCTCTGCCTGGTTGTTGCCTTGGGCTGCATCGCTGTCACTGAACAGGCTGGCACATCCCAGCTTGCACAAAACGGCGCAGTCAATATGTCAATGGCAGAACAGGCGGGCGGCAATATGGAGGGTAAGGAGACTCGCTTCGGCATTGCAGCGTCCTCTACCTGGGCAGCCTTCACCACAGCAGCTTCTAACGGCTCTGTAAATTCCATGCATGACAGCTACACTCCGCTTGCCGGTATGGTGACTATGCTGCTGATGCAGCTTGGCGAGGTTATTTTCGGCGGCGTGGGCTGCGGCCTTTACGGTATGCTTGCTTTTGCCATTCTGGCGGTGTTTATTGCCGGTCTGATGGTAGGCCGCACTCCGGAATTCCTTGGCAAGAAAATTGAGCCTTATGAGATGAAATGGTCGGTACTGGTTTGCCTTGCAACACCCATTGCAATTCTGGTCGGCAGCGGCCTTGCCGCTGTAGTACCCTCTGTCATGGATAGCCTGAATAACGGCGGTGCCCACGGTTTCTCTGAAATGCTGTATGCCTACTCATCCTGTGGCGGCAATAACGGCTCTGCCTTTGTCGGTTTCAATGCGAATACCGTATTTCTGAATGTAAGCCTGGGACTGATGATGCTCTTTGCCCGGTTTCTGCCCATAATCGGCACACTTGCAATCGCAGGCAGCCTGGCTGGGAAAAAGAAAATTGCCACGACTGCGGGCACCTTGTCTACCACAAATGGAATGTTTGTTTTCCTGCTGATTGTTGTGGTATTGCTGATCGGTGCGCTGAGCTTCTTCCCGGCGCTTGCCCTTGGTCCGCTTGCTGAGTTCTTTGGCAGCATTGCATAAAGGAGGTTTACAGATATGCGTACAAAACAGAAAAGTGCTTTTGCCGACCGGAAAATGCTCGGCAGGGCAATTAAAGATTCTTTTGCGAAATTAAGTCCGAAAACACAGGCAAAAAACCCGGTCATGTTTCTGGTTTTTGTGTCTGCGATCTTGACCAGTATCCTTTGGCTGGTATCCCTGTTCGGGTTAAAAGACGCTCCAAGCGGATATACACTGGCGATTGCCATTATCCTTTGGTTTACCGTGCTATTTGCCAACTTTGCCGAGGCCATTGCAGAAGGTCGTGGTAAAGCACAGGCAGATTCTCTCCGGGCATCCCGAAAGGATGTGGACGCACATAAAATTCCCTCCGTATCGCAGAAGGACAGCGTGACTGTGGTTCCATCCGCCCTACTGAAAAAAGGGGAACTGGTGATTGTCAAAGCAGGAGAGCAGATTCCGGCAGACGGCGAAGTCATAGAAGGTGCGGCATCTGTGGATGAAAGCGCCATCACCGGCGAATCCGCTCCTGTAATTCGTGAGGCAGGCGGCGACCGCAGCGCTGTAACCGGCGGCACCACTGTACTGTCGGACTGGATTGTTGTCAGAGTGACCAACGAAGCCGGAGAAAGCTTTCTGGACAAGATGATTGCGATGGTAGAAGGTGCTGCCCGGAAGAAGACGCCCAACGAAATTGCTTTGCAGATTTTTCTGGTAGCCTTGTCCATTATCTTTATCTTGGTGACAGTCTCTCTCTACACTTATTCCATTTTTTCTGCAAAGCTGGCGGGAATTGAGAATCCTACCTCTATAACAACTCTGGTAGCGCTGTTGGTGTGCCTTGCGCCTACTACCATTGGTGCCTTGCTTTCCGCCATCGGTATTGCCGGTATGTCCCGACTGAACCAGGCAAATGTTCTGGCCATGAGTGGTCGTGCCATTGAAGCCGCCGGTGATGTAGACATTCTGATGCTTGACAAAACCGGAACAATCACCCTGGGCAATCGACAGGCATCGGAGTTCATTCCGGTAGATGGTGTTGATATTCAGGAACTGGCGGACGCCGCTCAGCTTTCTTCTCTGGCCGATGAAACCCCCGAGGGCAGAAGCGTTGTTGTGCTGGCAAAGGAGCAGTTTGGAATTCGTGGCAGAAGCCTTCAGGACAAGAATATGCACTTTGTCCCATTTACTGCCGTGACTCGTATGAGCGGCGTCGACTTTGACGGCAACGAAATCCGAAAAGGCGCAGCAGATGCCATGCAGAGTTATGTGACCCATGCAGGCGGAATGTATTCTCCAGACTGTGATCGAGTTGTCAAGTCTATTGCATCCAAGGGCGGCACACCTCTGGTTGTGGCTAAGAACCACAAGATTCTCGGCGTTATCTATTTGAAGGATATTATCAAGAAGGGTGTGAAGGAAAAATTCTCAGATCTGCGGAAAATGGGCATCAAGACCATTATGATCACCGGCGACAATCCGATTACTGCTGCGGCCATTGCTGCCGAGGCCGGTGTGGATGACTTCCTTGCGGAAGCAACGCCGGAAGGAAAGCTGGCAATGATTCGTGATTTTCAGGCCAAGGGTCATTTGGTCGCCATGACAGGCGACGGCACCAACGACGCTCCGGCTTTGGCACAAGCAGATGTTGCAGTTGCCATGAACAGCGGCACACAAGCAGCAAAAGAAGCAGGTAACATGGTGGATTTGGACTCTTCGCCCACAAAACTGATCGACATTGTTCGCATCGGCAAACAGCTTTTGATGACACGAGGCAGCCTGACTACCTTCTCCATTGCCAACGATGTGGCAAAATACTTTGCCATTATTCCGGCGCTGTTTATGGGACTTTATCCGGGACTGTCTGCTCTGAATATTATGGGGCTACATTCCCCGCAAAGCGCTGTCCTCTCTGCGATTATTTATAATGCACTCATCATTATTGCGCTCATTCCGTTGGCGCTAAAAGGTGTGAAATATCGTGAAGTTGCTGCTGGAAAGCTGCTGTCACGGAACCTGCTGGTTTATGGTCTGGGCGGTCTGGCGGCTCCCTTTATCTTTGTGAAACTGATTGATGTTCTGCTGGTGTTTACCGGCCTAGTATAAGGAGGGGATATATCATGAAAACAATAAAAAGTGTATTACCAAAGGCAGGTATGATCTTTTTAATCTTTACTCTGCTGTGCGGCGTGATCTATACGGGTGTTGTCACAGGAATTGCTCAGCTTATTTTCTCGGATAATGCCAATGGAAGCATCATTGAAGTAGACGGAAAAAAATATGGCTGTGAATTACTTGGGCAGCAATATACAGATGAAGCCCATATGTGGGGGCGCATTATGAATATTGATGTTTCAACCTATACGGATGAAAACGGAAAGGCACTGATGTACGCCGCTCCCTCCAACCTCTCTCCGGCAAGTGAGGAATATGCACAGCTTGTGGCAGAACGTGTAGAAAAGCTCCGCAATGCAAATCCTGAAATGGACGAAACAGCTGTTCCGGTGGACCTTGTCACCTGTTCCGGCAGTGGGCTTGATCCCCATATTTCCCCGGCAGCAGCGGAATATCAGGTAGCACGTATTGCAAAAGCAAACGATATGACAGATGATGAAGTGTGTAATATCATTCGAAAATGTACCGAAGGACGTTTCCTTGGCATCTTTGGCGAAGAGACCGTCAATGTACTGGAAGTCAATCTTATGCTAGACGGTATTCTGGAGAAGTAAATGAATATAGCAAAAATCGTGATTCCCCAAATCTCCAATAAGGAATAGATTCAGCATCTTAATACGGTCTTAATACAGATAAATATTCTCTTATACCCTCTTTACGCTCTTTGATTTATGATTAAGGACATATAAAGGGGTATAAAGGAGGCTCGCAGTTATGAGGGTGGTGTTGTTAAAAAGAAAATTGACTTCGTTTCAAATTATCATCATTGGTTTTTCTGGTGTGATCATTTTCGGTACCTTCCTTTTAATGTTACCATTTTCCAGCCGCAGCGGACTGGCAACGCCTTTCTTTGAGGCATTGTTTACTTCTACCTCAGCAGTCTGTGTAACCGGACTCATTATACATGATACGGCAACATACTGGTCGGTCTTCGGTCAGATTGTCATTTTGCTGCTGATTCAGATCGGCGGCATGGGAGTTATTACTGTGGCCGCATCCTTTGCAATGATTTCCGGGCGGAAGATTTCTTTGATGCAGCGCAGTACCATGCAGGAAGCGATTTCAGCGCCAAAGGTAGGGGGAATAGTTCGCCTGACTGGCTTTATCGTCAGGGGGACATTGGTGATGGAACTGCTGTGTGCAGCGGTTATGGCACCAGTGTTTTGCCGTGATTTCGGGAAAAAGGGTCTTTGGATGGCGCTGTTTCATTCCGTGTCCGCTTTTTGCAACGCAGGCTTTGATCTGTTGGGTGTGCGCACTCCATTTTCCTCCCTGACAAGCTATGCAGCGAATCCAGTCATAAACTTTACTATTATGTTCTTAATTGTGGTTGGCGGTATTGGCTTTCTGACTTGGGATGATATTCGGGCAAATCGACTGCATTTGCGCAAATATAGGATGCAGAGCAAGGTGATTCTTTGTACCACAGCGGTTTTATTGATAGTTCCGGCAATGTACTTTTATTTTTTTGAGTTTGATGATCTCACGCGAAAGGAACGACTTTTATCTTCTCTTTTTCAAGCTGTGACACCACGAACGGCGGGTTTTAATACGGTGGAATTAACTGATTTGAGTGAGGCGGGACAATTTATCACCATTGCGTTGATGCTGATTGGCGGTAGTCCTGGGTCTACCGCAGGAGGTCTAAAAACAACAACCATTGCTGTTTTGTTTACTACCGCAATTTCCACTTTTCGGCGTAGAGAAAATGCAAATATCTTTGGACGTCGCATTGATGATGATGTCGTAAAAAATGCAACGACAATTTCGCTTATGTATATCACGCTATGTTGTACCGGTGGCCTTATCATCAGTGTTTCCGAAGGACTTCCCATGATTACCTGCCTTTTTGAAACTGCCTCGGCTGTTGGCACAGTCGGTTTGTCCCTGGGGATTACTCCGGAACTGAATCTGCTCTCACGGGTTGTTTTGATTTTGCTGATGTTTTTTGGACGAGTCGGTGGCCTTACATTGATTTTTGCGGCCTTATCCGGTGTGCAAAAGAAAGTATCAAAACTGCCAAAGGAAAAAATAACAGTAGGATAAAGGAGACATTATGAAATCAATTCTTCTAATTGGTCTTGGGCGATTTGGAAAGCATATTGCCATGCACTTGAATCATTTGGGTCACCAAGTGATGGCGGTAGATACTTCAGAGGAACGTGTAGAGGATGTTTTGCCCATTGTTACCAACGCACAGATTGGAGACAGTACGAATGCCGATTTTTTGGAATCTCTCGGTGTTCGCAATTATGATGTATGTATTGTTGCCATCGGCAACAATTTTCAGAGCTCGTTGGAAACAACTTCTCTGCTTAGTGAATTAGGAGCGAGGTTTGTAGTTTCCAGAGCTGCAACCGACGTTCAGGAAAAATTTTTGTTACGTAATGGTGCAAATGAAGTAGTCTATCCAGAAAAACAGCTTGCAAAGTGGACTGCAATCCGTTACAGTGCGGACCACATTCTCGATTACATTGAACTGGATGAAAATCACGCCATGTTTGAGATTCCCGTTCCAAAAGATTGGACGGACCATTCGATTGGAGAGCTTGATATTCGTAAAAAATTCAATATTAACATTATGGGAATCAAGAAAAGCGGCAAGCTGGAGTTATCTATTTCTTCAGACACAGTGCTGAAAGCAGGAGATACCATGTTGGTGTTGGGAAGTAACAGGAATTTGCAAAAGTGCTTTCGTATTTGATTAAAAAAATCACGGAAATTGGAGGTGAATCCATGCAGGATGTTATTTTACTTGTAAGTACATCAGCTATATTTATTTTTGGGTATTTTATGGTGAAAAAACTGGATGCTTTTCTGGAAAACAATTGGAATGAGCAGGAACATGCTCTGATTCATGGCGAAAACAGCTTGAAAATCGGTTTTTCCAACCCATTAATGGCAGACAGCCTCTCAGATGTTCTAGAGACTTACGGAAAACAGCATCCAGATGTCTTTATACATATTTTCAGCGGAGAAGATAGTGAACTGTGCAGAGAACTGGAAACACACAAATTGGACATAATTTTTTTACCAGAGAATACAGCTGTATCGGAAAAAATTCATTATAATGCACGGATAGTGATTCTTCGTTGCACCCCGGTTGTAATGAAATATGCCGGCTTGTCCATTGAGCCGATTGCCCAGAATCACATCACTCAAAAAGCACTATGGAGAAATTCTAAAAAAACACCTGTTATTGATTCTTTTGTTGGATGCATGAATAGACTTGCCGTGAATCAGTCGCAGATGTAGGTTTTGACTTTGTGTGTTATAATATTAAAAAAAGAAATCGCTCTTACTTGAGTGATAGACGAGGAGGAACAAAATGGAATTGCCAAGACAAGATCCGGATCAGCTTCTTCGTGCGATTTGCAGCGATACATACACTAGGAAAAGTGGAAAACTTAAAATCTTTTTTGGCTATGCCGCAGGTGTCGGAAAGACCTATACAATGCTTCAAGCGGCTCATCAGGCTAAGGAGCGCGGCATCGATGTAGTTGCTGGATACATAGAACCCCATGCCCGACCTCAGACGGCGGCACTTCTGGACGGCTTGGAGCAGCTTCCTGTGAAACAAATTGATTACGGAGGAATGACCCTTTGTGAATTTGATATTGATGCTGCTCTCAAGCGAAATCCCCAGCTCATACTGGTGGATGAGTTTGCCCACACCAACATAGAAAGCAGTCGGCACACGAAGCGGTATCAGGATGTTCAGGAACTGCTAAATGCTGGAATTGATGTCTATACTACTGTAAATGTCCAACATATTGAGAGTCTTAACGATACAGTGGCCTCTATCACTGGAATTCTTGTGCGGGAGCGCATTCCTGATTCTGCCTTTGATCAGGCGGATCAGGTAGAACTGGTGGATATTGAACCTGCGGAGTTGCTGGAAAGACTGGCAAGTGGAAATGTGTACCAGAAAGACCAGGCCAAACGGGCGACAGTCAATTTCTTTACGCTTGAAAATCTGACTGCATTGAGGGAAATTGCTCTTCGCCGATGTGCTGACCGGGTAAATTTGTTGACAGAACGCGCCAGGATACAAAGCCGAGGCGATTACCATACAGACGAGCGCATTCTGGCATGTCTTTCCTCGTCGCCATCCAACGCAAAAATCATTCGGACAGCTGCAAGGATGGCAAGAGCCTTTCGGGGAACATTTACCGCTCTTTATGTGGAAACGCCAAATACAGCGGCGATGAGTGACGATGATAAAAAGCGTTTGCAGGATAATAAGCGTCTGGCCCAGCAACTTGGCGCTGTGATTGAGACAAGTTATGGCGATGACGTGCCTGTTCAAATTGCCGAATTTGCCCGTCTTTCCGGCATCTCAAAAATCGTAATTGGACGAAGTACCATTGCACGAAAGAATATTTTCAGCAAGCCCACCTTGACGGAACGCCTGATTTCCAGCGTACCTAATCTGGATATTCATGTGATACCGGATGCCAACACAGAAAATAGCTATCAGAAAAGAAAGAGAAAGGTGCAGGTAGATACGATACCCCTGCGTGATGTTCTGAAGAGTATAGTCGTATTGTTGGCAGCTACACTGATTGGCTGTGGCTTTGACGCTCTTGGGTTCACGGAGAGTAATATTGTCGCAGTCTACATATTAGGTGTACTTGTGACCGCCGTGATCACAACCAACCGACTGTGTGGAATTCTGACCTCGGTTGTCAGCGTGTTGGTTTTCAATTTCTTTTTTACAACTCCGAGACTGACATTCCATTTTGACGATCCAAACTATATTGTTACCTTCACCATTATGTTTATGGTAACGTTGCTTTCCGGATCTCTAGCTATCCGGCTGAAAGAAAATGCGAAACAATCTGCCCATACAGCTTACCGTACAAAGATTCTCTTTGAAACCAACCAGCTTCTGCAAAAAGAGCAGGATGAGAATGCGGTAATCACCGCTACCGCAGGGCAACTCATGAAGCTGCTGAAAAAAGATATTGTCGTCTATCTGTCTGACGGTAAAGAACTTGACGTTCCCAACGTTTTTCGTACTGTTAATAGCATTCAGGAAAATTTAATTTCTAAGAATGAGAAAGCAGTCGCCGATTGGGTATTTCAAAACAATAAACACGCTGGTGCCACAACAGATACATTATCCAGTGCAAAGTGTCTATACCTTGCGATTCGAGTTAACCAGCATGTATATGGAGTGGCTGGTATTGCGGTGAACGGTATTCCGCTGGATTCTTTTGAAAACAGCGTACTCCTCTCTATTCTGGGAGAGTGCGCTTTGGCACTTGAAAACATCAAAAACGCCAAAGAGAAGGAGGAAGCGGCTGTCTTAGCGCAAAATGAACAGCTTCGTGCTAATCTGCTGCGGGCAATCTCTCATGATCTTCGAACTCCTTTGACAGCGATTTCCGGCAGCGCAGGCAATTTGCTCGCAAATTATAAAAAGATGGACGATGAACTGCGGGAGCAGACCTTTACTGATATTTATGACGATTCCATGTGGCTGATTAATCTCGTTGAAAACCTGTTGGCAGTTACGCGAATTGAAGGAGGACAGGTTAATCTGACTCGGAGTATAGAACTCATGGATGAGGTTGTTTCTGAAGCGCTGAAGCACATCAACAGAAAGAGTAAAGAACACACCATTCGTGTGAGCAGCGGCAAAGACTTTATCCTTGCGCACATTGATGCGAAGCTGATCGTTCAGGTGATTATCAATCTGGTGGACAACGCCATCAAATATACCCCTGTCGGTTCGGTAATTGAAATACACACTGAGCAGAAGAATAAATGGGTTATCGTTTCAGCTGCCGATAATGGGCCTGGGATTCCAGATGAGCAGAAGCCTCGTGTTTTCGATATGTTTTATAGCGGAGCCAATAAAGTGGTCGACAGTCGCAGAAGCCTTGGATTGGGGTTGTCCCTCTGCAAGTCGATTGTGACCGCTCACGGCGGCACAATCTTTGTATCAGACAATCTGCCAAATGGAACTGTGTTTACATTTACATTACCCGCCGGGGAGGTAGAAATTCATGAATAAACCTTTGATATTAGTGGTTGAGGATGACCCGTCTGTGCGAAATCTCATTACAATCACTTTAAAAACAAATGATTATCGTTATCTGGCAGCACCTAGTGGTTCAGCAGCAATTATGGAGGCCACATCGCACAATCCTGAAATCATATTACTGGATTTGGGCTTGCCAGATATGGATGGCGTTCAAGTAATTCAAACTATTCGCTCTTGGTCCAATGTTCCGATTATTGTAATCAGCGCTCGAAGCGAGGATAACGATAAAATCAAGGCGCTAGATGCAGGAGCGGACGATTATTTGACAAAGCCCTTTTCTGTAGAAGAGTTGATGGCACGACTTCGGGTGACGCAGCGAAGGCTCTCTCTGATGACGGCAGAGATGTTCACTGCCAGTTCTGTATTTGTTAATGGTAAGTTGAAAGTGGATTATGCCGGGGGATGCGCTTATCTGGATGAAAACGAACTTCATCTAACACCCATTGAATATAAGTTGCTATGCTTGCTGTCCAAGAATGTTGGCAAAGTACTGACCCATACCTTTATAACGCAAAATATCTGGGGACACAGTTGGGATAACGACGTAGCTTCGTTGCGGGTATTTATGGCAACATTGCGAAAAAAACTGGAGCCAACAGAGGAGTCTCCACAATATATTCAAACACATATTGGTGTGGGATACCGTATGATGAAAGTAGAATGAAGCCATGGTGACAGGTATGGTGGCTTTCAAAGTGTACCCAATAAAAGAGCCGGCATCCCTGTCCCAATAGCGGTTAAATTCCATATTCATTAAATAGCTTTGTCAGAAATGCTGGATCTGCGATCGCTTTTGGAATTTCAGAGCCTCTATTTTCCTGTAACAATCTCTCATAAAGCATATTAACACGCTGCTCACCTTGTTGTACTCCGTCCTTTCTGGCTGAGTTTATGGAATCATTCCAGTCGCGGATTGCTTTTTCTCGGTTTCGATACATAGCCATTAATGTTTTATCGCTGCTAGCTTTTTTCAGACGCTCATATGCTTCCTCAAAGACGCAGTGCCAGGTACTCTTACAATTTTCAGGCTTATTGGATGGAATACGAATATGAGCTGAAGGAGCATGGTTTTTCCAGTGAAGAGGATTATATTTTGAAACTTACCGATATGCCATTTGAGGAAATGTTTCAGATCAGCAAAGAGCCTCGGGATGCGTTTGATGTCCATGCCGGAGCATTTGAGACAGCATGCATGCGTGAAATTTATCCGGAAGCAGTCAGAGAAAATACACTTGCCATGTTAGAACCAACATTTCTGTAGGGAGAACAGATTGGCAAATGGTGCAATGGATATTGTAAATAGGTTTGGACAAAGGAGATTAAAAAAATGCAATTAGTAAGCAATTATATGCGTGACGATGCACTGCGCCACGCTTTAAACGATTTAACAAAGAAAACATTCGGCTTTGATTTTGAAAGCTGGGTGACAGGTGGATATTTTGAGGGGGACTATATTCCATTTTCATTTATTGAAGATGGGAAAATAATTTCCAATGTATCCGCAAACAGGATGTCTTTTCTTCAGAATGGTGTAGAGAAAAATTACATACAGATCGGAACAGTAATGACCGATGAGGCATATCGCAGACAGGGATTGGCGAAAAAACTTATGGATCATGTGGTAAATCAGTACAAGGATAGCTGTGATGGCTTTTATTTGTTTGCAAATCTGTATGCTGTAGACTTTTATGATAAGTGTGGATTTTCTAGGGAAATGGAGTATCGCTATTTTGTAAAAAATGAGTTTTGCATGAGAAAATCAGCAGGAGAAATTTTTATATCGGTAAATGCAGCAGATAAGCAAATGAAACAGAAATATATGAATATGGTTCGTCGCAGCGCTGCTAATTCATCTTTGGAACAGCTTAACAAATTTGGTTTGCAGATGTTCTACACAGCTGATATGGAAAATGTATACTATTCAACGGATATGGACTGTTTCATTGTCGCAGAAATAGAAGAAAACACCTTGCTTTTACAGAGTATCGTAAGTGAAAAAAATGTGGCGCTCATGGACATTTTGCAGCGAGTGAGAGGGGAATATCATAAATGTCAGCTTGGTTTCGTGCCGGCTATGAAGGATATGGATATTTGTACGGCAGAGAAATATGATGGAGCAGATGATTACAGGCTGTTTTATTTAGGTGAGCAGCTAAAAAGTATTGAGAATGAAAAACTTTATTTCCCAGAGCTTTCGCATGCGTAAAGACTAGAAGCTATTGGGTTACTGTTCATGGATAAGCCAATATTGCGGCAAAGCCCGAAGGTGCTTGACAAATATACAGATTTTATTGTACAATCACCTCTAATAAAGGGGAGTAACCTGCGTTTTAAAATATACGTTTGCAATGCCGTCAGTACGGTGGAGACATCCGGCACTGCAAGGAACTGGTGAGACTTTTATTGCATGTTTTGTCATGCAATAAAGGTTTCTTTTTTTATCAGAAGGAGGAAAAATAATGGATCTAAGTAAAATGTCTATTAAAAAAATCCGGGAGCTCATTGTGTTTACGGCACTTCTTGTGGTCGCTTTGTGGAAGTTTGATGTGGTACTTGGTGTGCTAAAAACAATATGGGATATTATATTTCCGTTTGTGCTTGGTGGAGCAATCGCATTTCTTACCAATGTACCAATGAGCTTTTTGGAAAAGAAAATTTTTGAAAATGTAAAAAAGAAAAATAAGATAGTTAGAAAATTGAAAAGACCGATAAGCTTGATTCTTACTATTGTATTAGTAGTTGGTGTGATCGCATTGGTGATGTTCGGTGTGATTCCTCAGCTTACACGGACAATGGGAACTTTGGTGACGAGCATCAATGATTTTATTCCGCAGATGCAAAGTTGGATTGGAGAATTTTTCCATAATAATCAGGAAATTATGAATCTGGTAGATCAAATAGAGTTTGATCCAGATCAGGCGATTAAGTGGGGAATAAGCCTTCTTGGAAATGGTGCAGGAAATATGATGAATACGACAATGTCAGCAGTTGGTTCTATAGTCAGTGGAGTAGCAACCTTTTTCATTGCATTCTCGTTTGCCTGCTATATTCTTTTTCAGAAAGAAAAGTTGCATGTACAGATTAGAAAAGTATTTTTCGCTTTTCTTCCAAGACAAAAAGCAGACGATTTCCTTAAAGTGTGTTCTCTAACTTATCGGACATTTGCAAACTTTCTTGCAGGCCAGTGTCTGGAAGCTGTGATTCTAGGAAGTATGTTTGTTGTTACATTAAGTATTTTGAAGATGCCATATGCACTTTTGATTGGAATTTTAATTGCGTTTACAGCATTAATTCCTATTTTTGGAGCTTTCATCGGATGTGCAGTAGGAAGCTTTTTAATTTTCATGGTAAACCCACAACAAGCAATTTTATTCGTAATAGTATTTCTTGTGCTGCAGCAGATTGAGGGAAATCTGATATATCCTCATGTTGTTGGTGAATCTGTAGGTCTTCCTTCAATATGGGTTCTGGCGGCAGTTACGATTGGTGGAAATCTTATGGGAATAGTTGGAATGCTTGTTTTTATTCCGCTGTTGTCAGTGCTCTACACTATTTTTCGGGAATTTGTATATCTGCGTCTGAAAAAACAAAATATCAAGCAGGTGACAAAGACAGAAATAGAGGAATATACAAAAGAGGAAGATGAAGATATAGAAGAAACAGAAAAAAGCAAACTGTAATATACCTTTTCTTTACACAGGCAGACATCCTAAACAAACAAGACTGTGCACTAATGATTAGTTTATTATAGTTTGAAACTATGATTAGCAGTGAATTAAGGTATTATACAAATGATAAAAAATCCTGTATGATAGCAGCGTTAAGAACAATAATAGAGTTTTATTATAAAATACAGGAGGATTGCCATGAATACACCATTTCGCTATGATTTTGTAGGAAGCTTTTTGCGCCCGCTTTCTTTAAAAGAAGCAAGAAAACAGTTTGAGGCTGGAACCATCTCAAAGCAAGAGCTGGTAAAAGTTGAGGATGCCTGCATTGAAGATTTGATTGCAAAACAAAAAACAGCAGGTTACCATGTAATCACAGATGGGGAATTTCGCCGCGCAACATGGCATTTAGATTTCTTTTGGGAGTTCAACGGAGTTGGTCACACCAAGACAAAAACAGGATTGCCATTTCATGGTGAGGCAGCTATGATAGATGATACATACCTGACAGGAAAGATTTCCTACAATAACAATCATTCGTTTCTGCGTCATTTTGAATTTGTGAAGCAATTTGAGGATGAAAATACAGTTGCAAAGTTGACTATTCCGGCACCAGCACAGTTTTTGGAGCAGATGATCATGCCATTTGCATGGGAAAATACTTCAAAGTATTATGACACACAAAAACAGGTAGCAGAAGATATTGTAAAAGGATATCGTGCATTTATCAAAGACATTTACGCAGCGGGATGTAGAAATCTTCAGCTTGACGACTGTTCTTGGGGAATGGTTGTTGATTCAAGTGCACCAGTACTTTTTGGAACAACAAAGGCAGGTCTTGAGAAAATTAAAGAACAGCTGCTTGATGTTAACAATAAGGCAATTGAGGGCGCTCCAAAGGATCTTGTGATTAATACACATGTATGTAGAGGAAATTTCCATTCTACATATGCAAGCAGCGGTGCATATGATAGTGTAGCAGAGACACTTTTCGTAAAGGAAAATGTAAATGCCTATTATCTAGAATTTGATGATGAACGTTCTGGTGGTTTTGAATGTTTACAGAAGGTATCAGGTGATAAAAAAGTAGTTTTGGGCTTGATTACAACAAAGTCACCAAAGCTTGAAGATAAACAGAAAGTAATTAACCGTATTCACGAGGCGGCAAAATATGTGCCGCTTGAGCGCCTGTATTTAAGTCCACAGTGTGGTTTTGCTTCTTGTGAAATTGGAAATAAGCTTACTGAAAAGCAGCAATGGGCAAAGCTTGCACTTGTAAAAGAAATTGCTCAAGAAGTCTGGGGCGAATAAAGAATCAAAGCCATCGGAGATTGATATGATCTCTGGTGGCTTTTTATTTGCAATAAAACCTTGTGTTTCGAGTGACTGACGTGATATAATTGTATAATAAAATCAAAGGGAGTAACATCAATGGAAAAATACAGTACTGCCAAAAAAAGAATAATAAAATATAGCTGTGTTGTTGGACTAATTTCTTTTATGCTTTTGTTTCTTGTTGGATGCATGATCTTTGGCTATATGGAAAAAGAAGAAAAAGCAGGAGCAGCCTATACGGCACAAAGTACTGTAAGGCGAATTAAAGCACAGTTAGAGCGATATGTAGTAAATTCAGATTTGATGGAAAATATTATTAATGCAGGCTATCAATTAGATGAAGAAACATTCTCCAAGCTGGCAAGTGTTATTCCAAATGAAAATGATGTAGTAAAAGCATTTGAGCTGGCACCAGATGGGATAATTACATATATTTATCCCAGAGAGGACAACGATAAAGCGTTTGGACTTGATTTGCTGACAGAACATGAGCGAAGCATTGACGCTAATTTGGCTAAAGAAACAAAAGAATATACACTTGGCGGTCCCTATGAATTGAGGCAGGGCGGAATGGGTGCATTGCTTTTCAATCCAGTCTATCAGCCAGCTGATGGCGAAAACAGTATATTTTGGGGGTTTGTGATTACAGTAATTGACTGGGATCGTTTTGTAAATGAATTAAAGCTCGAGAAGTTGAGTGAAGCTTCATTTTATTATAAAATCTGGACAAAAGATGACAGTACAGGTGAACAGGTTGTGTTGGCTCAAAATAAAGAAAAGCTTTCAAAAGATTGCCTGACGCTAGAGTGCAATATTCCAAATGAAGTATGGTACTTTGATATAGAGCCGTCTGCCGGATGGATAACAATATCTTATTGGTTTTCAGTTATCCTCACAATATTGGTTTTGTCTATGTTAATTGCTGCTATTTTTTATCAGGTTCTTAGTAAAAACAATCAAGAGAAGCAGTATGCAGAGCAGATGCAGCGATCAGCGAAACTGGCAAAAAATGCAAATGAAGCTAAGACAAGATTTTTATTTAATATGAGTCATGATATTCGCACACCGATGAATGCAATAATTGGATTTTCAGGTCTTTTGGAGAAAAATCTTCAAAATGAAGAGAAGGCTAAAGAATATCTGAAAAAAATTCAATCTTCTAGTGCGCTTATGATGACGATTATAAATCAGGTTTTGGAGATGGCGCGCATTGAAAGCGGAACGGCCACGTTAAGGCTAAAGGCAGAAGATTTAAGCGCCATTTTTCACGATGTTAGCAGCGTATTTGAATCAGATATAAGAAAAAAGAATCTGCAGTATTCAATCGATGCTAATGTCTGCCATAAGTATGCCATTTGCGACAAAACAAAGCTTCAGGAAATTTATTTGAATATCGTAGGTAATGCAGTTAAATATACGCCGAGCGGAAAATCTATTCATGTGATAGTCAAAGAGATTGCATCAGATGATAAAATGGCACAATATTGTTTTATTTGTGAAGATACAGGAATAGGAATGAGCGAAGAATATCTGCCTCATATATTTGAAGAATTTTCCAGAGAGCATACATCAACGGAGAATAAAGTCGTAGGTACAGGGCTTGGCCTTCCGATTGTGAAATCACTTATTGAGCTAATGGGCGGAAACATTAAGGCAGAGAGCAGTCAAGAAGTGGGTACAAAGTTTACGGTAACAATTTCGCTGGAAACAGTATCGAAGGAAGATGTATATAAAGAACAAGAAAAACAGCCTAATACGGCTGATATCAGAGGCAAGAGGATTTTGCTTGCAGAGGACAATGAGCTGAATGCTGAAATTGCAATAGAGTTATTGCATGAAGAAGGCTTTTTCGTGGAGCTTGCCACTGACGGTCAAGAATGTTTTGATATGCTTGATCAGGCAGAAGAAGGATATTATGATCTAATTCTTATGGACATTCAGATGCCTAATGTAAATGGCTACGAAGCAACTGTAAAAATAAGGCAGATGGAAAATGATAAGAAAGCTCAAATTCCAATTGTTGCGATGACGGCAAATGTATTTGCAGAAGATCGCAAACTTGCATTGGATTTGGGAATGAATGGACATATATCAAAGCCGATAGATATGAAAAAGGTAAGAAAAGTCCTGCATAATATTTTGAATGCAGAATAAGTGAAACGACAAGAAGAATACGAGAATTGCTAGTTGGGAGAACAGGGGAAATGGAGCATTGAGTTTGTTTGAACAAAATGATAGTTGTTTTTATGACTGTTGTTAAATATTTGTCCTTTGTCATTTTTATAGTCTCCTGAACTTTGCTTGAATTATTTCTGTATACCCTGGATTTTTCTGTATTCTCTGGGTGACATTTTGACTATAGACTGAAAAGCGCTTGAAAACTTTCCCTGGGTTTGGTAGCCTACCTGGGAAGCAATATCCGCAATAGTGGCATTTGTTTCCCGTAATAATTTCATAGCCTGACGCACCCGAAATTCCTTCATATAGGTGGCGATAGGCTGGCCGTAGACTACCTTGAATATCTCCTTTAGAGTAGAGGTATTTATCAAATACTGTTTGGAAAGTTCTGCAATCGTAAATCGTTGATCCAAGTGCTCTGTCAACTGTTGATGAATTTCTTTTATCAATTCGGTTTGCTGGGAGAAGTATTGAGTCAGTTCTTTATGCTCCAATTTCATGTTGCTCAAATAAATCAAAATTTCCAGCACCTTCAATTTCAAGAGGGAAATTCGAACGGACACAGGAGCAGAAAAGAGTGGGGCAAAAATATGCTCTAAATCGGAACAGGACGGGATTGCGGATGGCTTTCCGGAGCAAAATCGATCCTGTAACAGGTTTGCCTCTACACCGGCATTCTTTAAAACTTCCGGGCAAATGGAAGAGAGCTGTTTCAGATCCACGGAAATGGAAATCCCCTCTGAATATCCTAGGGGAAACATCATGGCGGAATTCGCGCAGCAGGCCATACTGTGCGCAGTCACATCACCTGCACCTAAATAGACGGCAGTACCGCCTTGCATATTCCAACCCACGCGACCACTGCGACAATAGTAAATTTCTAAAACAGAATCCGAAGCATCATGCCGAAACTTGACCTCTGAAGCAAGAAAAACATTGAAGGATACCTCTATTCCAGGAAAAGTTTCATATGCCTCCATACACCCTTTTCCAGCGGTAACCGTTCGAAACTGTTTTCCAAAGAGTGTGCTACCCGTCCCACCAGCCCGGCAATGCTTCAAGGCGAGAGTGTCGTTTGGAATTTTTTGGAGTTTTTGAGCGATAACTTTGGATTCTTCTTTTTTCATGGCATTCCTTTCTGTGTTTCTACTTCCGCCGGACAGGCGATTTTTAAAAGCCACTCAATCATGTGATGGAAATTTAGGGTCTGATCATATCTACCATGGCCGAAAGATTGATAGCACATTCCTCACAGTGGCAAAGCAACCAAAAAATGTGAATACGTATGCCATACCCAAGCTGCTTGAAAATATTAGCTATGGTTTGAAAGTTTTCTACGCTGGGCATATGTTACAGTTCCTGCTCGATAGTTTGTCCGTGGTCGTGGGGTAAGTGGTTCTGAATCATTTAGTACTCCTCCTTGAAGTCTATCTTATCATAGACCGGAGAGAAAAGAAACTTTACTTCTGAGATGTTTCTGGTTCAGAACCAGCGTCATGGGTGTAATCCAAGATACGGATACCATCGCCTACCTCTTTTTGCACCAGCTCCCGTATACGCTTAGCAAAAGGACAGGTAATCCTCTGTCTGCATACAACGAATAATGCCAAGTTTCATATTAGTTTCCTCCTTAATTTATTTAGGGCCGACCATTTAGATTTGGCTGGCCCATTGTCTATTATTATGTAATCAGCTTTTCCAACAGTTGGTTGAAATCTTCTATGCCAAAGGCGTACAGATCTCGTTCCGATTGTTCATTCATGTGTGAATCCCTTCTAATTTCATGTGATATTGTTCCAGCACATCTTTCAGCGTAATCTCTTGCATCCGTTTTTCCGCTGTATTCTGGATGTCAAGGTAAAAATCACGCAGTGCCAGTTGAATGTTCACGCCCACGCCACAAGCGGGGTTGGTGTGGATGTCCTGATGGAGCAGGGGCTTGTTGCCCTCTACTGCCCGATAGGCATCCAGCAGAGTGATTTTCTCCGGCTCACGAGCCAGAGCGGGTCGGGGATGTCCCTTCACGCTGATCAGCAGTCCACCTTTCCGCAGGGCGGACATGAGCTGGCGCACATAGGCAGGATTCGTCTGAATGCTCTCTGCCAGCTTGTTACTGGTCAGGTCGCAGTCTGGGTACAAAGCGATAAAAGCTAGAATATGAACAGCATCGCTAAGGCGGGTTGGATATTTCATGGCCTGATCTCCTTTTTTGTTTTGATGTTATTTTTATTATAACAGCATATTGACAGCAACGCAAGAGGATGTTAAAATGATTTGAAGTAAGAATAAAAATAACATCCACTTGAAAGGAATGGTGACAATGAACTTCTATGATGATTTGGTCATGCAGACCCAGATGAATTATTCTAAGTACTATAATATCTATGCTTCCGGTAGTACGCCTTATCAGCTGACTGACAAAAAGCCGTTGCCGTATAGCGAACAGATCAATCGGTTGATACAGGAGGTAAAGGAAGCTGACTGTGTGGTAGTGGGCGGAGCCTCCGGCCTGTCCGCTGCCGGTGGCGGAGATTTTTACTACGAGGACAACGACTCCTACCGGAAATACTTCCGGCCTTTTGCTGAGAAGTACCAATTCAAAGGTGCTTTTGCAGGGATGATGCACCAATGGGAGACCCGAGAAGAGTATTGGGGGTATCTTGCTACCTTCCTTCACACCACCCAGACCGCACCTGTACGTCATCCCTATCTGGATTTAGACGCTTTGCTGAAAGGTAAGGACTTTTTCATCCTCACCACCAACCAGGATACCCAGTTTGTCAAACTCTACCCGGAGGAGAAGGTGGCGGAAATCCAGGGGGATCTCTTTGTAGTTATCTGTTGTAACAACAACCGGGTCGCAAAGGTATGTCGGGATGACACCTGTTCCGTTGTCATAGGAC
>OGZQ01000702.1_pt1 | contig 20518 bp, 15 predicted proteins | sample 1576841 | NCBI WGS metagenome assembly OGZQ01 (sample SAMEA3541527, study PRJEB24748) | human gut metagenome | biome: human gut; feature: human-associated habitat; material: faeces | place: China | collected 2012
GCGCTTCGTTCGGGACGAAGAGGCCGCGGGTTCAAATCCCGCCAGCCCGACAACTAAGGCGGAACTTCGGTTCCGCCTTTTTCTTTGCCTTTCCATCAAACCGACGCTTGGCACCGTCTCACCGTCGGTTTCGCGGGAATCGCAATATCGAACCGACGCTTGGCACCATCCAAGTGCTGGTTCGGCGGACAATCCAAAATAAGGAATCCCCATGAAGAGAAGCATTCTGGCGCTGGCCTCCGGCGCCTTCATCCTCGGCGCCGCCGAATTCGTGATGATGGGCATCCTGCCCCAGACGGCCACCGCCATGCATGTCAGCATTCCCGCGGCCGGCCATTACATCTCCGCATACGCCATCGGCGTGTGTGTCGGCACACTGATCCTGGTGTTCGGCCGCAAGGTGCCGCCGAAGCATCTCATCATCCTGTTCATGGCCATCGCGTTGGTCGGCAACACGCTCAGCGCCGTCTCCTTCTGCTCGCCGATGCTGCTGGTGGCGCGTTTCATTTCCGGCCTGCCGCATGGCGCGTTCTTCGGCACGGCCACGCTGATCGCCAAAACGCTTGCCGACAAGGGCAAGGAGGCGCAATCCGTGTCCATGATGGTGATGGGCCAGACGGTGGCCAACATGCTGGGCGTGCCCGCGGGAACGTTGCTCGCCGAGGCGATGTCCTGGCGGCTGGCGTTTGCGATTCTGGCCGTCTGGGCGCTTATGACGATCGTCGTGGTGATTTCGTGGGTGCCGTCCATCGATCCGATCAAGGACGCCGGCATCAAGGGGCAGTTCCGCTTCCTCACCCATCCCGGCCCGTGGCTGATTCTGCTGGCCGTGTTCTTCGGCAATTCGGGCATCTTCTGCTGGTGGAGCTACGTGTCGCCGTGGTTGCAGAAAACCGGCGGATGGTCGGCGACGATGGTGCCGATGCTGATGGTGCTCGCCGGCCTCGGCATGGTGGTCGGCGGCATCGTGGGCGGCAGGCTGACCGACCTGTGGAAGGCGGGCGCGACCGCGGCGCTATCGCACGGCATCGCCTTGTGCGGACTGTTGCTGGTCTTCCTGTTGCCCGGTAATCATGCGACCACCGCGTTGCTGACGTTCATCATCGGTTTCGCGCTGTTCTTCAATTCATCGCCACAGCAACTGCTGATGGTGCAGGCGGGCGAAGGCGGCGGCGAGCTGATTGCCGGTGCCGCCGTACAAATCGCCTTCAATTTCGGCAATGCGATCGGTTCCATCGTCGGCGGAGCGGCACTGACCGCGACGGCGATGAATTACCATTTCACCGGCATCGCAGGCGCGCCGATCAGCCTGCTCGCCGTCATCCTGCTGGTGCTCTACACCCGTCGCTACGAAGCCCGCGCCTAGCCCCATCCCAACCTTCCCATCCTTCTCCCCCAAATCCCATCTCAGCGTCGATCCCATCGCCCCCAATCCGCGAAACCGACGCTGAGGAGGGCCTAAGCGTCGGTTTGGCGGAAATCGCAATATCAAACCGACGGTTGGAGGACGCTCAGCGTCGGTTTGGCGGAAAGGTGCGGCGAAACCGACGGGTTTCCACATATCCACAGGTGGATTGTGGAGGGGATTATTGCGATTTTCCCCTGATTTCGTATTGTTTTACGGCACGGGAACATTGGCTCGCGGCGCAGGAATTGCGATCGTTCCGCGGATTCCCCATGATTCCGTGTTTTCCGCGCCACGCACGCCGAATACGACTAGAGTGGCGTACCGTGCGAAGCATTGTGAAACGAATTCTCGTCACCTGCGCGGCGACTACCGCGCTGGCGCTTCTTCTGACCATGGTCCTATGCGCGCTCGGCAATGCGATGGCGCCGAAATGGCAGGTCGAGCCGTTCACGGACCATATCACGCTCACCACGACCAATACCGCTATCCAAGCCGTTGACCCGGCCACAGGTGCCGTGCTCAAAACCCCGCAGGAGGGCGCGTACCGCACCAAGGAAACGCATATCACGGTCGCGTTGGACGGCGGCAAAACCGTGAATGCCATCGTTCGCGAGCCGCTCGACGCGCCGGCAGATCGTCCCGCATGCCTGTTCCTGCACGGTTCGGGCACCGGCAAATCGTCGGAGGCGTTCGGCGACGTGGCGAACGCGATGGCGTCGGCCGGCATCACCACTCTCGTGCCGGACAAGCGGCTCGACAACTACACCATGCTGCACCGCGACTACGTGTCCAGCGCGCACGACTATGCGAAATCGCTGGAAATCCTGAGAAAATGGCCGGGCGTGAGCAGATCGGAAACCGGCATCTACGCCGAATCGGAAGGCACATGGATCGCCACCGTGCTGACGCAACAGCATCCGGATCTTGCCTTCGCCATCCTCACCTCTCCCCCGGTCGTTTCGGGCCGTCAGCAGATGACGCTCGCAGCCACCAATTATCTGACCGCCGCGGGCGCACCCGATGCCGTCAAGCAGCTTATTCCGCGCATCACCAGCCTTGGCACACAACGCATGGGACTCGCCTATGCGGATTTCGACGCGGCCAAATACCGCAGATCGCTCACCATGCCGCTACTCATCAACTATGGCGTCAAGGACACAGCCATGCCGGTCGAACAGGGCGCGCGGCTGCTGATCAAAGCCGCAAACCAGGCTGGCAATACGAATGTGACGCTGCGGTATTATGACGCGAACCATCAGCTTCGAACCGGTTCGAATCAGACGGTTCCGGGACTGCCGTTGGAACCGCATTACACGCACGATCTGGAGGATTGGATCAACGCGGTGACGAGCGGCACGGGTGCGAACGGCTGGGCAACGCCGATGATCGCCGGAACGCAGCCGAATCAGACGGTCGCGGCACCGCTGAAGACCCCGCCCGCGCTGGTGAAGTCGATGGGTGTGATTGTCGGCGCAATCGCGGTTTGCCTGCTCTGCGCGCTGCTGGCGATGTGCGGCGCGCCAATTCTGCTCATCGCCGGCTGGGTGCGCGAGCGCCGTGCGTCACGGCGGGTATCGCACGATTCGGCTTCGACGGAACCGGCGGAGCCAACGGATTCGACTTCAATGTTTTCAACGGATGCGACCACACCGACAGGTCCGTCCACACAACCGAATGCGGCACGTCCAATCGCAATAACCGACCATCGATTCCCGGTCGGCATGCGCGTCGCACTGGCGCTCAACACCCTCCTTGCCGTCGGCACGACCGGCGTGTTCCTGGCGTATCTGGTCACCGTCATCATTGATGCGATCTCGTTGACCGACAATTCGGCAGTGCTTGCCAAGAACTGGCATGCCATCGTCATGCTCACATGGCTGAGCCTTGTCGCGTTCGCCTGGCTGTTGGCGGAAATCATCGTGGACGCGTGCCGTCGTCATGCTAGGAATCGCGCGATTGCAAGCATAGATGACGATGCGGATATGAATAATGGCCACGATGCCGCAGCCGGAAGCCGATGCGATATAGGAAAAGATGGAAAAGCATGCATCGGATCCGGCCATGTCATCGTGGCCACGTGTGTGGTGGTGTCGGCGGCGCTATCGTTGGCGCTGCTGGCTTTCTGGGGACTGTTCTGCTGACTGGCGTTCCCGTCGGCGCAGACGCACCGCGGCGACGACGGCCCAGACCACGGAAATGATGAGCAGCAGCGCGCCGAGACCGCCGACCACGTAGAAGAACAGCGTCGAGGGATTCGGCATCCACCGCCATGCGCCGATGGGCAGCAGGCACAGCATGGACATCAGGCCGATCAGGCAGAAGAACACGCCCAGCACGATGGTTCCGGTGCTTGGTCCGGACGGGCGAATTACCAGCTCGCCGTCCGTTTTGCCGATGCGCACTTGCTTGGAGGGGTCGACCGGCTCGGCTGATTTGGCTGGATCAGCCGATTTGACGGAACCGGTCGGACGTGCCGAACGGCCCGCAAAGCTTCCGCGCATGTCTTGTCCGGAGGTTTCCAGCGATTCGGCCTCGTCCTGCGATTCGAACTTCCTCTGCGCTTCCGGACCGCCGTCGAACGGCTTCTGGAACGATTCGGTCTTCGCCTCGCCCGGATCGTCGACGGCCGGCAGGGTTTCCGTGGGCTCGTCCGAGACCTCCGCGATTCCCATGACGTCGGTCAACGGCACTTCACGGGTTTTCTCGTCACTCATTTCGTTTCCTTTCCGCTGGCGCTTTTCCCGACGTTCTTTCCATCGACGCTGCCATGCGATTGGCCGCCCGTCGTTCCCACTGGCAGCTTGCTGTCGGACGTGTACTGCATGGTGACACTGCCGCCGACCGTTCCATCGACGTTGACATACAGATCCGGTTCCTCCGGAGCCTTGTCCGAATCGATCGACGGCCAATACCACTTGTTCTCGTAGATCGTTTTGAATGCCTTGTCGAGATCCGTGCCGGCGTATACCGAATCCTGCGAATCGTTCTCTGTATCCGAACCGGCATCGCCCGCATCATCATCGCCGGAATCGTCGAAATCGGTGGTGCCGTTGAGCGCCGGAACGCCCTTGTTCACGCCATGATGGCCGAGTCCCGAATCATCGTTCTCGTCGAGGGACAGGCCCATGAAGCCCGTGCCGTTGAAGAACGTAATCCCGTCCGGCCCTCCTATGTAATCCGTGACGTTGGTGTAGCCGTCGTCCGGATCGCTGACTGACCACTGGCATCCGTCCGGCAGCGTGACCACCACCTGGGCGTTCACCACCACCAGATTCAGCTTCCCTGTCGGACATGAGCTTTCGCCGTACGTGCCGTCGTTGAGCTTGACCTTGTGCTTGCCATGCGCTGCCGGATATCCGCTCAAATCGATGTCGAGCACATCGTTGGCGTAGTTCTTGCCGACCACCACCAGTCCCTGTTCGTATCGTTTCATCTGGGCGTCGCTGGTGTCGCTCCATGTCACGATGCCGGAGACCGTCGTGCGGTGGTAGTCATTCGACATCATCCAATCGCGGCTTTCCCATGCCACCGCACTCGTGCAGAACGTCATCACCACGGCCATGAACGCCGCGCACCATGCCAGCGGATGCAGGCCGCCGGTGCGACGGCCCATGCAACCAAGCACGACGATCACCACGCCGATTCCCAGGCAGATGCCGCCGCAGCACAGTGTGGCGAGACGCAGCACGCGCAAGGCGTAATCCCAATCAACCGGCATCGTAATGGCGTACCAGCCAGATCCGGCGATCGCCAGCAATGCCAAGCCAAGCGTCACCAGTACCAGCAGCGGTCCGGCCGGCTTGCGGCGGGCGCGTTTCGACTGCGGCGCCGCCACCGTCGGCGGAGCGGTGAAGGTCGGCGGCACATTGGCCGTGGCAAACGCTGCAGGCGGGTTCACCGGCTGCTGAAACGTCTGGTATGGCGATTGGACGGGACGCGCGTACCGCTGGTAGCCGGAAGGCGCGGGACACGTCGGCTGCGGCATCGGCTGGCCTGGCGTGCCGGGCATGTTTGCAGTGGTGGCCGTGTTCGTGGACATCGGCTGCGGCATATATTGCGATTGCGCAGGCCGCACCGGCTGTCCCGGCTGAACGGGCTGAGCAGGCTGCCCAGGCCACGATCCGCCCTGCTGCGGCGGCTGCCAGCTCGCCGCATACGACTGGCGGTTCACCAGCAGCCAGAACACCAGCACGGCCACGCCGAACGCCAGCCATCCGGCGCCGGGCAGGCACAGCGCCACCGCGGCGCATACCAGCGCGCCCGCGCAGTTCCAATCCCAATGGCCGTTGACCAGCTCCTCGCACAGGATCCGGCCATCCATCTCGTCCGGTAGCAGGAACCAGGCCAATGCGTAGAACGCCGCTCCGGCGCCGAACAGTAGCGAGGTGAGAATCACCAGCGCGCGGACCAGAGTGGCGTTCCATCCCAAGCGGCGCGCCACGCCGTCGCACACGCCTGCGATCCACCGGTTGCGGCCGCGCGTGATCCGGCTGGAGCGGATCCATGCGAAGAATCGATTGCCTCGATTCGGCTGCGGCTGATACATCGGCGGCCGTGGCTGCGATTGCGGTTCGGCAGAACCAGCGGCACTGCCGCCTTGCGGATTGTTGTTTGCGTTGCTCATATCTCCATTACAGCAATCCGCAGCCGTCATACGTATCGGGGAACACCCTGAATCTGCCCTGAACACCAGCTGAAAGCCCTGAATCGGCATCCCCGACAGGGCACAATGGAAGCATGAAGTCCTTAGCCAAACCGCGATACACGCAGGAACAGTACGACCAGGCCAGCGCGGTCTACATGCGCTGGTGCTACGTGCAGGCCCTGCGCGAAGGCCGTCCCGTGCCGTCCAAGCCGGCGCGACTGCCGTTGCTGCGCCCGACGTACGGCCGCGAGGTCGCTGGCGTGGCCAAGGCCGTCAGCATGCATCTGGGCGTGTCCGTCCATCTGGTCCGCTTCATCTTCATCATCACCTCCTTCTTCTTCGGCTCCGGACTCATCGCCTACATCTTCCTGTGGATCACCATTCCCACAGGTGATCCGGTACAGCAGGCATATGCCATCGCAGGCAGCCAGCCCGTAGGCAACGCGCCGTTGTCACGCGGCAATGCGCCGTATGGCGAATCCGTCGCACACGGCTTCATGGGCAATGGGGCAGGCACGCAAAACGTCGGCACGCAATCGGCAAAAACCGGCGCGATGGCAAACGAAACGCCATCGGAAGACGGACGGCAATCGTCCGAAAGCCTGGAACAGATGTTCGCCAACGCGCCGAGACCCGCGCTGCTGGCCATGGCGGGACTGCTTATGCTGGGCCTATGCGTGGCGATGGCGGCGAAAGGCATTGAAGGCACGCTGATTGTGCCGTTGCTGCTCGGCGTGGTCGGCGTCGGCGTCTCCTGGCTGCGGTTCAACGCGAAGGACGGCCAATTATGGACGATGCTCGGCGGTATCGCGGTCATTTTCGTCGCGTACGCGATCTACATCGCCACCCACGTGCGCATTATGCAGTCCGCACGGCACGCCACGTTCACCATGCTCGTCGCCGGTTTGGCGCTGCTTGTCGGCGTGCTGCTGGCGATTGTGCCGTGGATTATGACGCTGGTGCGTGATTTGGGCACGGAGCGCGCGCTGAAGGAACGCGAGGAGGAGCGCGCCGATATGACCGCCCACCTGCACGACGGCGTGCTGCAGACGCTGGCGCTGATCCAGTTGCATGCCGGCGACCAGCAGACCGTGTTTTCACTGGCGAGGCAGCAGGAACGCGAGTTGCGCGAATGGCTATATCAGGAGCGCACCACGTCGGACCGTTCCGTCAACGCCGGTTTGAAGCAGATCGCAGCGCATGTGGAGGACACGCACGGCAAGCCGATCGAGGTGGTGACGGTGGGCGACGCGCGGCCGAGCGCGCAGACCGACGCGTTGTTGGATGCCACGCAGCAGGCGCTCGTCAACGCCGTGACGCATGGCGGCGAACCGGTGTCCGTCTACTGCGAGGCCGGCGACAAGCTGGTGGAGGTGTTCGTACGCGACCATGGCGACGGCTTCGACGTCGACGCCATTCCAGCGAATCGCCTGGGCATCCGCGAGTCCATCATCGGACGTATCAAGCGCCGCGGCGGTACAGTGGAGATTGTGTCGAGGCCCGGCTGGGGCACGGAGGTGCGCATGCACATGCCGATTTCAGGAGCGGCGGAGGATGCGGACAGCGCTACGACCACCACAGCGGACGGCGATACGGGCGTGCAATCGGCGCAATGAACACGGCACATGCAGCAGGTGCGGCAATGAATCAATCGAACCAAGGAGCAGGAATGAGCGAGCGGGAACAGCGCATCAGAATCGCCGTCGTGGACGACCATGAGATGTTCCGCGCGGGCGTGATCGCCACGTTGCAGCCGTATTTCGACGTGGTCGGACAGGCGGCCGACGTGGAGGGGTCAGTGGCGATGATCGCGCAGACCAAACCGGACGTGGTGCTGCTGGACGTGCATGTGCCGGGCGGCGAGAACGGCGGTGGCGCCGAAATCCTCACGAAATCGCGCGCATACTCCCCCGATACCGTCTTCCTCGCGCTGTCCGTGTCGGATTCTCCGCAGGATGTCGGTTCCGTGATCCGCGCCGGTGCGCAGGGATATGTGACGAAGACTATTTCCGGCGACGACCTGGTGTCCTCCATCAAGCAGGTGCATGAGGGCTACGCCGTGTTCTCGCCGAAATTGGCGGGATTCGTGCTGTCCGCCTTCCAGAACGGCCCGAGCGCGAACGGCGCGTTCGGCGGCCCGATCCACGATGACGAACTGGACCGGCTGTCCAACCGCGAGCAGGAGGTCATGCGGCTGATCGCGCGCGGCTACACGTACAAGGAGGTGGCTTCGGAACTGTTCATCTCCATCAAGACCGTGGAGACCCATATGAGCTCGGTGCTGCGCAAACTGCAGCTGTCGAACCGTTCCGAGCTCACCCGTTGGGCCGCGGATCGACGGATTGTGTGACGTTGCCGCCACGACAACGACAATCGCCATAAACGGCATGGAAAAGGGCTTACCGAAAAATCCTTCGGTAAGCCCTTGATTGATGCGGGCAGAGCGAGATTCGAACTCGCGGAGGCTTGCACCTCAACGGTTTTCAAGACCGTCTCTTTAGACCGCTCAGACATCTACCCTTTGCGCCTAACATCGCTGCTACGCACGAAACGCCAATATACCACAGTGCGCGGAAGTGCGACACCTGGCACAGCCTCCATCCCCGTCGCTTCCAACAGAAAACCGCACACGCATCTGCCCAGAACGACACAAACGGCACTGGGACCGTCCAACATACGAAAAGCGGCGCCGGCACAAATGCAACGCCGCTTTCACGGATTCATATCAGACGCGAACGTCTTGGAAAATCAGGCTTCCCACTTGGTCGGCTCGATGACTTCCTTGCCGCCCATGTACGGACGCATGGCCTTCGGAATTTCGATGGAGCCGTCCTTCTGCTGGTGGTTCTCGAGAATGGCGACCAGCCAACGGGTGGTGGCCAGCGTGCCGTTCAGCGTGGAGACGGCGCGGGTGTTGCCATCCTCCATACGTTCGCGGATGTTCAGACGACGGGCCTGATACTCGGTGCAGTTGGAGGTGGAGGTCAGCTCACGGTAACGGCCCTGGGTCGGCACCCAAGCCTCGCAGTCGAACTTACGTGCCGCGGAGGAGCCCAGATCGCCGGCGGCGGTATCGATGATGCGGTACGGCACCTCGACCTTGCCGAGCATTTCCTGCTCCATGGCCAACAGGTGCTCATGCTCCTTGTAGGAGTCCTCCTGCTTGGCGTAGACGAACATCTCCACCTTGTCGAACTGGTGCACGCGGATGATGCCGGAGGTGTCCTTGCCTGCGGCGCCGGCTTCACGGCGGTAGCAGGAGCTCCAGCCGCAGTAGCGCAGCGGGCCGTTCTCAAGGTTCAGGATCTCGTTCTCGTGCATGCCGGCGAGCGCCACTTCGGAGGTGCCGACCAGATACTGGTCGTCGGGCTCGCGCAGGCGGTAGATCTCGTCCGCATGGGAGTTGAGGAAGCCGGTGCCGCGCATTACTTCCGGACGCACCAGCGTCGGGGTGATGGCCAGGGTGAAGCCGTGTTCCTCGGCCTGGTCGACGGCCATGGTGAGCATGGCGATCTGCATGCGGGCCACCTGGCCGCGCAGGAAGTAGAAGCGGGAGCCGCCGACCTTCACGCCGCGCTCCATATCGATACCGGCCACGCCGCGGCCGAGCGTCAGGTGGTCCTTCGGCTCGAAGCCTTCGGCTGCGAAATCACGGATCTGGCCGACCTTCTTGACCACGACGTAGTCGTCCTCGCCACCTTCCGGAGCTTCCGGCTCGACGATGTTGGACAGCTTCCACATGGCGGTGGTGTATTCCTCGGCTGCGGCGTCGGCTGCGGCCTTGTATTCGGAGACCTTCTGGGAGAGTTCCTTGGTTGCGGCGATCAGCTTGGCCTTTTCGTCGGCGGGGGCGGCGGCGACCTTCTTGCCGATCTCCTTCTGCTGCGCGCGGGCAGCTTCGAATTCCTTCAGAGAGGAACGGCGAACCTCGTCGGAGCGCAGCACCTCGTCGACCAGTTCGACCGATTCGCCACGCTTACGCTGGGATTCCTTGACAACGTCAGCATGTTCACGAATGAATTGAATATCAAGCATGCTTCCCAGCCTAGTGCCGAAAGCAGACACTGACGCCATTATTCTCATTTTTGGATATAACGTGAGGGAACGCCGAATTTTTCATGTCGAATTCGTCTTTTTGCGCAATCGCATAGACAATAGAGGCATGCCTATGCCAGTTATCGTCCTGCTCGTCATCATCGCCGTGGTCGCCGTATGCGCGGCCGCCTTCTTCGGATACCGCGCGTACAAGCACCGTACGCTCGCGGAGAAGCTTGACAAGCGTGACGATGACCAAGTGCATTACGCGTTCATAGTCAATCCTTCAAAGCCCCAGGCGAAACAGCGCAAGCAGCATATCAAGGAGTTCTGCGAGGCGAAGCATCTCACCCAGATCGAATTCATCGAAACGCAGCTCGACAAGGACGGTCGCGCCTGCGCGTTCGAAGCGTTGGACCATGGTGCCGATGTGGTGGTGGCTGTCGGCGGCGATGGCACGGTGCGTACCGTCGCGAGCGCGCTGTCGGGTACCGGGCATGCGCTGGGCATCGTGCCGATCGGCACCGGCAATCTGTTCGCCCGCAATATGGGCATTCCCGTGGACGATATCGATGCGGCGCTCACCGTGGCCACGTCGCACGGCTCCCGTCTGGTGGATGTGGGCCGTCTGACCCTTCTGGATGATGAGACCACCGACCACGGGCATGCGTTCCTCATCATCGCCGGCATCGGTTTCGACGCGCTGATGATCGACGACACCGATCCGGAATTGAAGAAGAACATCAGCTGGCTGGCGTATTTCGTGTCGGGCGTGAAGAATCTGTTCGCCCCGAAGTACAAGGGCAATGTGACCATCACCAGCGCCGACGGCAGCACGCATTCCACGCGTGGTCTCACGTTCCGCACGTTCATGGCGGGCAATTGCGGCCAGATCCCCATGTTTTCGCTGATGCCCGAAGCTTCCTATGACGATGGCATCCTCGACTACGAGATCATCGACACGTCCGGCGGCCTGATCGGTTGGGCGAATCTGTTCGGCGACGTGCTGCACCAGACCATCACCGGCAAAGCTCAGCAGAGTCCGCTGTCCACGAACTCCACCGTCGACCAGGTGCAGGGCGTCAGCGCGGAAATCACTTTGGAGAGGCCTGTTTTGGCGCAGGTGGATGGCGATATGCTGCCTGAAACGAAGCACATCCGTTTCAGCGTGGAACGTCAGGCCCTATGCGTGCGCGTGCCGGAGGCCGCTTCCGAAGATACCGGCATACTGGCGTTGAACGCGAATATGTCGGCTACGCCAACGAAACCGCAGCCGACCGAACAGGCAAGCGGGCAGCCGGCCGAACAGTCGAACGATTAGGAACCGTCAGGAATGCGCGGAACGGGCTGCTGAATATCGAAAGATACCGGAAACTCAGTCGTCCTGCCGATTCACTCCGTTGGTCACGCGCGCCACATGCAGGGCAAGATAGGCGATTTCGGCTTCCGTAAGGTCGGAACCAAGACGCATCTTCACCACCACGGCAAGCTGCCTTGCGCACTGGCAAGCCTTCGGATATGAGGTTTTGATTGATTCGATGATTGGTTGCGGCTCATCGTCGAGCTGCTCATGCTGGTGGATGCGTACGAACAGGTAACGCAGATGCGTGATGAATCGCGCCACATTGACGCTGTCCTGCGCAAGCGTGATGCCGTACGCACCTTCGATGACGGCGATCATCTGCTGGATGATGCCGGTCATGGTGTAGGTGGCGGACAGGTCGCCGCCGGAGAATCCGGCATTCACCAAATGCAAGGCGAGCGCCACCGCCTCACTGCGGGGCAACGCGCCACCCAAATACGTGTTCATCGCGTCGACCATCGCCACGCTTTTGGCGTATTCGTCGGCGTATAGGGAACGTACTTCCGCTTCGAGCGGATATTCGATGCTCTGTTTTCTTTGCGCGCGTTGTATCGCGCCGCAGATGTGGTCGGCGAGCGCCATGACCAGGGTTGGCTGCTTGTCTGCCTGTTCTTCCAGTCCCGTACGGTTCATGGCGTCCGTGACAAGTCTGATGATTTCGGGCGGGATCCCGGCCACTTGTTGCGCCATGTGGTCGGGATCCTTGCCATCGACGGGGATGAACCGACGGACGATCTTCGCGTCATCCACATGTTGTCCCGGCTTGGCTTGGAAGCCTATTCCACGGCCTGTGAGAATCACCTCACGATCACCGTCTCTAGCCAATACGACATTGTTGTTGAATACGCGAAGAACGTCCACGTCGACCCCTTTTTCGCCTCTGTGTGACAGGTTAGCGCTGGATGTCGATCACCTCGTCCCCTGCCTTGACGTCGATGCCGGTCTTCGGCGTGACGGAGGTGAGGGCGGCGGTGTTGAGCACCGTCATCAGCGTGGTGGTGCTGTATCCAGCGTCCTTCACTTTAGCAAAGTCGACGGAAACCAGCGGATCGCCGGCATTCACGCGCTCATCGGCCTTGACCTTGACGGCAAAGCCCTCGCCGTTCATCTTCACGGTGTCGATGCCGACGTGCACGAGCACTTCCACACCGTCATCGGTTTTGATGCCGAAGGCGTGGCCGGTTTCGGCGACGGTCTGCAGCACGCCGGAGACCGGGGCCACGACCTCGCTGTCGGTCGGCTGGATGCCGACGCCTTCGCCGAGCGCGCGGGAAGCGAACACCGGATCGCCGGTTTCGTCCAGGGCGATCACGTGGCCGGCGACCGGAGCGTTCACCACGGTGGTCGCGGCGGCGGCAGCGGCCGGAGCTTCGGTCTTGGTGGCGGTAGCAGTCGCGGTGGCGGTGGTGGCAGCCGGAGCGGCTTCCTTGGCTTCGACCGCCGGAGCGGCGGCCTTCTGATCGGCGGCGGCGCGGGCCAGCACTTCAGCCTTCTGTTCCGGGGTGCGGTAGTCGAAGGTGATGATCAGGAAGAAGGAGGTCAGGAAGGAGACCGCGATGGACACCGCGTACACCCACATCTGGTCGAAGACCGGAATGGTCAGCAGCGAGGTGAAGGCGAAGGCGGTGGTGGTCACACCATGCACGGTCTGGCCGGCGGCGGTGACGGACGGGAAGAGCCAGCCGAGGACGGCAATGACGACGCCACCAAGGCCGCAGCCCACGAGCATGCGCTTGTAGACCAGCTTGTAACGCAGGTGGATGCCGTACAGGGACGGTTCGGAAACACCACCAAGCAGGCCGGCTGCGAGCGCGCCGAGAGCGGTCTGGCGCATGTCCTTGTCCTTGTCACGCACGGCGATGAAGAGCACGCCGGCGGTGGCGCCGAAGCAAGCGAAGTTCCACACGCCCATCGGGCCCTGGATGAAGTCGTAGCCGAGCGTCTGGATGTTCATGAGCATCAGGGCGTTGAGCGGCCAGTGCAGGCCGAGCGGCACGAGGAACGGGTACAGCAGCGGGATGATGATGGCGAAGATGAACGGTGCATGGGTGTTCATCCAAGCCAGGCCGACGCCGAGGCCGTTGCCGACCCACACGCCGATCGGGCCGATGATGAAGGCGGTCAGCGCGCCGACGATGATCATGCAGAAGAACGGCACGAACACCAGCTGGACGCTTTCGGGAATGATCTTCTTCAATCCGTGGTAGACGAGGGCGAGCACGGCGGCCATGAGCAGCGGCACGAACACGTTGCCGCTGTAGTCGCTCAACGCCATCGGAATGCCGAAGATGTTGGCGGTGCAGGACTTGGTGCCCAGAGCCGCGTTCTCCACGCACGTGGTGGTCTTGGCGTCCATCAGGCTGGTGAACTGCGGGGTCATGAGGATGGCCATGATGGCGCCGCCCAGCCACGGATCGACCTTGAGCTTCTTGGCGGCGTTGTAGGCGACCATGATCGGCAGGAAGTAGAACACGCCCTTCCAGATGGCCTTGACGAACACCCAGCCGGCGGAGGCCTCGTCATTCGGAATGACGTTCAGTGAGATGAGCAGGTTGACCAGGGCGATGATGATGGAGGCGCCGAGCAGCACGCCCAGGATCGGGCGGAAGGAGTCGGCGAGATACTCGAAGAAGGAGTCCAGCCATGCCACCTTGCCGCGTGCCTTGGAACGGGCCTCGGCCTTGACGTCGGCGTTGCTCTTCTGGCCTTCGCCGGATGCGGAGGCGGCACCGGCGTTCGCCATTTCGGGCAGATGCATGATGTTTTCGTATACGGTGGCCACGCCGCCGCCGATGACGACCTGGAAACGGTCACCGCTTTGCGGGACCGCGCCAAGCACGCCCTTCATATGTTCGAGGGCGTTCTGGTCCACCTTGGACGCGTCCGCCAGCTCGAAGCGCAGTCGGGTGGCGCAATGCGTCAGACTGCGAACGTTTTCAGGTCCGCCGATCGCAGTGATGATCTGCGATGCGAGAGAGTCAGCCATCCTGATTCCTTTCTATTTCCTTCCGATGGGATTCGATGACGCAGCGCGGCTTTTTTGCAACAAAAAAGACCCGGAACATGGCAAACCAATGCCACATTCCAGGTCTTGCGTCTAAAAATGTTGACTTGCAACCCTGCATGAGTCGAATTCGTTAGAAACAATACACTATCGGCGTGCGATGCGCAAATCGTCGGGCATCGGGACACTGAAACCCCAATTCCATACTGGAGACACGCCGAGACGTCAAAAAGAAAACGTATTCATCGCACATTGTGGGATGGCTTTCCGCGTTCCGCGCAAACTCGTGGCACAATGAAGGTATGGTTGCAAAAAATGCGGGAATGCCCGCCACCCCAGCAGATCTGATCAATGTCGACGAGGTCATTGGAAAGTACTATGACGTCGTCCCCGACCCGAACGTTCCGGAGCAGCGCGTCTCCTTCGGCACTTCCGGACACCGTGGTTCGTCCCTGAAGACCTCATTCAACGAGGCCCACATCGTGGCCATCACGCAGGCCATCGCCGAATACCGCAAGAAGGCCGGCGTCACCGGCCCGCTGTACATCGGCCGCGACACCCACGCCCTGTCCGAGCCGGCTTGGAAGACCGCCATCGAAGTGCTCGTCGCCAACGGCGTGACCGTGCGCATCGACTCCCGTGACGACTTCACCCCGACCCCGGTCGTGTCCCAGGCCATCCTGACCCACAACCGCGCCGCCGACGGCACCCAGCGCTTCACCGGCGAAGGCCTGGCCGACGGCATCGTCGTGACCCCGTCCCACAACCCGCCGACCGATGGCGGCTTCAAGTACGATCCGGTCACCGGCGGCCCGGCTCCGGCAGACGTCACCAACGCCATCGCCGACCGCGCCAACGAGCTGCTCGGCGATTTCAGGAACGTCAAGCGCGTGCCGTTCGAGCAGGCCGTCAAGTCCGATCTGGTCGAGCGTTTCGACTTCCGTGAGCACTATGTGGCCGACCTGGAGAACGTCATCGACTTCGACGTGATCCGCTCCTCCGGCGTACGCCTGGGCATCGACCCGCTCGGCGGCGCTTCGGTCAACTACTGGCCGCTGATGAACGAGAAGTACAACCTGACCATCGACGTGGTGCGTCCGCAGGTCGACCCGACCTGGAGCTTCATGACCATCGACCATGATGGCAAGATCCGCATGGATCCGAGCTCCCCGTACGCGATGAAGGGTCTGGTCGATTCCCTCAACAACGGCGCTTGGGACAAGTACGATCTGGTCGGCGGCACCGATCCGGATGCCGACCGCCATGGCATCGTCTGCCCGAACTGGGGCGTCATGAACCCGAACCACTACATCGCAGTGTGCGTGGAATACCTGTTCGGCGGCAACCGTCCGGATTGGCCGGAGAACGCCGGCATCGGCAAGACCCTCGTGTCTTCCTCCCTGATCGACCGCGTGGCCGCCTCCATCAACGCCAAGCTCGTCGAGGTTCCGGTCGGCTTCAAGTGGTTCGTGGACCCGCTGTTCAAGGGCGAGGTCGCGTTCGGCGGCGAGGAAAGCTCCGGCATGTCCTTCCTGCGTAAGGACGGCCGCGTGTGGACCACCGACAAGGACGGCCTGATTCCGGACCTGCTGGCCGCTGAGATCACCGCGAAGACCGGCAAGAACCCGGCCCAGCTGCACCAGGAGCAGGTGGAGCGTTTCGGCGAAAGCTGGTACAAGCGCGTCGATACCCCGACCACCCTCGAGCAGAAGCAGAAGTTCGCCAAGCTCACCGGCGACGACGTCGAGGCCACCCAGCTGGCCGGCGAGGACATCACCGCCAAGCTCACCGAGGCTCCGGGCAACCACGCCAAGATCGGCGGTCTGAAGGTCACCACCAAGGACAACTGGTTCGCCGCCCGTCCGTCCGGCACCGAGAACATCTACAAGGTGTACGCCGAGAGCTTCGAATCCCCTGAGGCTCTGGACAAGGTGCTCGCCGAGGCCACCGAGGTCGTGGACAAGGCTCTGGCCGAGTGATACGGCGTTCCGCCAAGTAATCAAGGCGTAGCGCGAAAAAGACCCGTTCCGTATGGAGCGGGTCTTTTTCGTTGTCGATATCCGCCGTATGGCACGAAACGTGCTTTTCTGGCATGAAACGCAAGCTCCGCGGCACCCCGTATTTCCCTCTCCCGGTACGCTTGGAAGCAGAGCCGGAACGTCATCCGCGCAATCACGGCACAGCAAGGAGGGAACGTGCGCATCGCCATCGTCGAGGATCACCCTGCCGAACGCGAACTGATCGCCACCATGTGCGCGGAATACTTCAACGGCCGGAACGTCGGCGCAACCGCCGGCAGGAATGCCATGCAAACGGTCTGTGACGTTTTCCCCGACGCGAAATCGTTCATCGAAAGCTGGAAGAACAGCCGTTACGACCTGCTGCTGCTCGACTGTTATCTCAGCGACGAGAATCTGCCGCATGCCACCACCGGATTGGACATAGCGCGGCTGCTGCGCAATCAGAACGACGACTGCGCGATCGTCTTCATCACGTCCAGCACCGATTTCGCGGTGCTCGGCTACGAGGTGCAGGCGAGCGGTTATCTGCTCAAGCCCGTCAATCGCAAAACCTTCGAAGCCACCATGGAACGCGTCGAAGAGCAGCTGAAGGCAAACCGCCGGTCACCCATCTGGCAAAGGCGCAGTCGCCCGGCACGGTGGATTCCAGCTGGCATGTGGCGTTCGGCAATCCGGCCGTGACCATGGACCGGCGGCTCATCGCATACGCCCTGTCCAACGCGCACTACGTGGAATTTACGTTCGCGGACGGCACCCAGACCAAAATCCGCACCAATTTCTCCGACGTGGACCAACGGCTCACCGTGTTCGACAACTTCTACCGCACCGCGCGAGGCGTGCTCGTCAACTTCGACTACGTGTCCGGCATCACCAACGCGCAGTTCGTCATGAAAGGCGGCAAACGCATTCCCATCACGAAAACGGCGGTGACCACCACCTGCCGCGCATACGCGGAATACACGTTCACCCGCATGCGTACGGAGGACTGACATGTTCGCACCACTCGGCGAAATCATCCGGAACGGCATCGCCCAAACCACCCCGTCAGGTCTGTTCTTCGCCATCGGAGAGCAGCTCAACGCGTTGTCCGGCCTGGCATTGTGCCTCATCATGGCATGGAGTCACATGGACAATCCACGCCGTAACGGCACACTGTTCATGTCCATCGGACTGGTCTGGTTCCTGCTATGCGGCGTGCTGTGCGGCACTCTGGGCATCCCATCACTGTGGACGGTCATTCCGACCGCGCCGCTTGTGCTGCTGGTCCTGCGATGGCTGACCGAACTGCCATGGCGGCAACTGTTGCTGATTGTGGCCACGGCTTCCTACATGGTGGCGATCGTCTACTATCTGTCGCTCGTCATCGATGTGGCCGTTCTTGGCGCGGATTCAGCCAATCTCCGCGTCGGCTGGCCGGGACTGGTCAATCTGCTGCTGCTTGACGTCGTCGCACTGGTCTCGCTATGGCATCCGCTGCATGATTCGATTCCAGCCACATTCGATTCCCCATCCATCAGCAAAGGCTTCTGGCAGCTTATCTGGCTGTTTCCGTTCGTTTCGTCCGCGATTGTGGTGTGGTGCATGCCGGCGGACAATTCCACGCTGTTGGACTCGCATACGCTGGAAATCGCGTTCACCGTGGCGGTGGTCTATTCCTGTTTCATGGTGTTGGCGTATTTCCTCATCTGGTACATGATTCAGCAGTCGGACCGTCTGCTCGCGGCCCGCAGGCGACAGCATTATGAGGCTTTGCAGACGTTGCAGCTGCAACACATGAACGAGCGGATCCGTGAGGCGCGTCAGATCAAGCACAACGTGCGTCACCACATCCACTCACTGCAGGCGTTGGCCGCGGCTGAAGACATGGATGGCATCCGCTCATATCTGGATGAGATGTCCAAACACCGGCTGCTGCAAACGGCACCAATGCAGTATTGCGAGCATGCGTCGCTGAACGCGGTGCTTGTCTACTATTGCGATTGGGTCCGGCATTTGGGTGCGGATGTGGACGTCAAAGCGGCGGTGCCGCAATACATCAACATCAACAACGCGGAATTATGCTCCATGGTCGGCAATCTGCTGGAGAACGCCACGGAGGCCATCACCCAGCAAACGCAGGGCGAGAGGCGGCTCAAAGTGCGCATCCGGTATCGTTCCGGCCCTCCGGCGGCCCTGTTCATCACGGTGGACAACACGTACGGCGAAGCCGATACCAGCATCGAACAGATCGACGGCGATCTCGTCTCGACCAAACATGGTGGCACGGGGCTGGGCACCGCCACCGTACGAGAGACGGCCGAACGGCACCATGGCACGGCCTCCTTCGAGCACAGCGACGGCATGTTCCGCGCCTCCGTCATGCTGTGTCTCGGCGACTAATCGCATATGCCGTTGCCATGCGGTATGACGGGCAAACGGCGAGTCGCGCGGCTTTCGTAGGGTAGAAGCATGACGATTACGGTTTCAACAGACGGTTCCGCGCTTGGCAATCCGAATGGTCCGATGGGTTGGGCCTGGGCCGACCACGAGCCCGCGGCAGGCGGCAAGCCGGGGCACGAGCATGCCGGCGATTGCGATGCCGGCGGCGCGACGAACGGCACCAACCAGATCGGCGAATTATGCGCCGTGCTGGAGGCGTTGCGAGCGCATCCCGGTTCCGAAGACCTGGTGATCGAGACCGACTCGCAGTATGCGATCAACTGCTCCACCAAGTGGGTGCAGGGTTGGAAGCGCAACGGCTGGAAGAATTCGCAGAAGAAACCGGTGAAGAACGCCGATTTGATCCGCGCCATCGACAATGAGATCGCACATAGGGCGGGGTCGGTGCGATTCGTGTGGGTCAAGGGTCATGCCGGCAACGCGGGCAACGAGAAAGTGGACGAGCTGGCACGCACGTATGCGGGCGATTGCCGTTCGCATGTGCGCGAAGGCTATCTGCCGTTGGAAGGATGGCAGTCGCTGCTGGCTTCCGAGTATTCGCGTGGCACCGATGTTCCCGAGGATGCGAGGATGCTGATGGATGGTGCGATCAGCGCCGCCGAATACCACATGGGACGCGGACAAGGCGATTCCGCCACGACCGGCACCGGCGATTCCAGTGCCGATACCGCCAATTCCAGCAACAGCACGAAGCCGCGTTCGATCGCCAGCATGCTGGCGGAGCCGGAAGGCGTTTCCCACGACCTTGCGGATTTCGGACAGACAACCGATGACGACGCAGATGATGCGGTGGAAACGACCGTGCTCGAGACCGAACCGGCGGAAACCACCACAATGCTTGAGACCGAAGCGACGAAGGTCATACCCGAATCCAGCTTCCCGGACGCGGGCGGTCCAGCCGAACCGGACGAATCCGGAGAACCGGACGAATCCGGGAAAACGGACGAATCCGGTGAACCGCATCAATCCTATGCGCAGATGCTGGTCAAACCCGACTATTTTCCCCGTGAAGGCGACGAGAACGACAAGCCGGTGACGGGCAACGCGGACGGCACGGACACGGACAGCACGGCCGTACCGCAGAATGCGAACGAATCGCACAGCGAATCGCAAGACGACGAAGAATCGGCACCGGAACAGGCAGCTTCATCGCAATCGCAGGATCTGCCGAAACTGCCGCATCGTCCAAGCCCATCGGGCCTGTCGGTGTCGGGTACGGTGCGGTTCACTCCCCCACCGGAATCCAGCCCGACCTTCGACGGCAATCCACGTCTCATCCGTGGGTATATCGCCGTGGAAGGCTATGTGATGGGTGACGGCACGCTGGTATTGGACGAGGCGCCGTTCGCGGTCAAACATAGCTGAGCGAGACATGTGGGGAGCCGCTTTACGCAAGCCGCTCCCCACATGTCATTTCATGCGCGGCTTTTTTGCACGCCACCTCACGCAGGACCGTGAAACATTCCGTGAAAACTTTTCCGCAGTCCAAAACAGACACCTGCTCCCGCAACCGACCATTCGCGCCTTGAAAATCAACGCATCCGATAGTATGGAGACGGTCTTAACCCCATATCGAAGGAGGATCATGGACAAGGCACAGCAG
>OGZQ01000714.1_pt1 | contig 20213 bp, 10 predicted proteins | sample 1576841 | NCBI WGS metagenome assembly OGZQ01 (sample SAMEA3541527, study PRJEB24748) | human gut metagenome | biome: human gut; feature: human-associated habitat; material: faeces | place: China | collected 2012
TGACGCTACAAGAATCTAAGGAATCCCACGGTTTTAACCGTGGGAGTATGTCAAGCTAGTAATCTGATGGCTCGGCCAAATCTCATTCAAATATAACAAAACCTTTTCCTCTAACGTCTGAACAGCCAACTCTATTTTTGCCATCATCGACAATTTATCTGCCATCTGTGCCATAACAAATTTTAAAAATACGTGATCTCTCTCTAACATCGTTCGATTGCTGTCAAAAGGAATCGCAAGGCAAAGCACCGTTTCCGTCGCTTCCGTAAAAAACGGGCTAAATTCATCCTTACAAAATTCCACATCGCCAAGCAAGGTTCCCTCTTTTGACAGTGTGATGCTATAGGTTCGACTCGTTTCATCCATCCCGAAAATCTGAACCGTCCCACTTACAATCAAGAGAAACTGCCGTAACGGCATAAGAGGCTGCGTCAATAATTCTCCTTTTTCATATTGTAGCAAGTGGACTGATTGCGGTCTTTTTTGAAAGTGCTTACTTTCCTGCCTTAAAATAGACTCTATTCGTTTTTCATCATGAATTTCTTGCATACTATCCCCTCTTATTTTTCTTTATTGTGCCATATGTCACAAACAAATGCAAGCAAATTTGTTATACTAATTTGCGGAATTTTTGAATTATTTTTTAGAAAGGATATTTTTATGGATACGATTTTTGATACGAAACATCTTTACCGAACCTACTTTAAAATGGCGCTTCCTGTCGTTCTCGGTTTGGTTGTGACACTCATTTACAATCTTGCCGACACCTTCTTTATTGCACAGACAAAAGACACCGCACTAATTGCCGGTGTCTCTGTCTGTTCTCCTGTTTTTACCACACTGATGGCATTTGGCAATATATATGGTCAGGGTGGAAGCTCCCTAATCTCACGTCTTCTTGGTCAAAATAATCTTGAGGGAACCAAGCGAGTCAGCTCCTTTTGCTTTTATATTGCGATTGCAACCGGTGTCGTTCTTGCAATTTTAATGATGGCATTTTGCTCCCCTCTACTCACTCTCTTGGGTACAGATAGTGACACATTCTCCCATGCAAGAAACTATTACAGTGTGCTTGCCATCTGCGCACCAATTGTTGTTCTTAGCTTCATTCATTCCAATTTGGTTCGCTGTGAGGGGCTTGCCTCTCAGTCTATGATTGGAAGCGCACTCGGCACTGTCATTAACATTATTTTAGACCCGATTTTGATTTCCGTTTTCCATATGGGTTCCCTTGGTGCCGCAATTGCAACTGTAATCGGCTATTTGTGCAGTGATCTGTATTTTCTTGGACTGCTCCACAAAAAGAGCCACTGTCTGTCTACCTCTTTTGGCTATTGCAAAGTAAGTTCCGAGGAATTAAAGCAAATCCTTGGTGTTGGCATTACAGCCGCGCTGACCAATTTGATGCAAAGCCTCACTGTCATTGTGTTAAATCAATTTCTTCTCTCCTACGGCAGTGATCGAATCGCAGCAATGGGAATTGTTCTAAAAATCAATATGATCGTCCAGCTTGTCATGACTGGATTTGCCTTCGGTGCCGTTCCACTTTTTGGCTATCTGTACGGTGCAAAGCTGCATGGCGAATTGAAGAAACTGATTCGATTTTGCATGAGCTTTTTAACTGTGATCGCCCTTATTTTAACAATTGTCTTGTGCGTAAAATCAGCATTTTTCATGAACATTTTCGTACAAGATTCTGAGCTGATTACACTTGGCTCTCAAATGCTACGCTGGCAGGCAATCAGCTCTGTATTCGTCGGAATTATCCTAATATGTACGGTACTTTTTCAGGCAACCGGAAAAATCATCCCGTCATTTTTACTGTCAATCAGCAGACAGGGAGTTGTCTTTCTTGTCGTGCTTCTGATTTTTTCAGCACTCTTTGGATACAATGGAATTTTGATGGCTCAGGCAATTGCCGATGTGCTAAGTGCTGTACTTGCACTGATACTACTATACCGCATAAAGCCAGCCTCATCTGTTGTTTAATTTATTTAATTGATTTAATGATAAACCACTTGGGACAATCAATGAGCCAAAACAATGTCATTAAAATAAGACATTGTGAGCCAAAAGAACCGTCCCCGGTGGTCACTCAATGCTTCCGCCACTCATATACCGCTCCCAGAATTCTTTTGCTGTAATTATTTCCGTTGTTGCACAGGCAGTTAGCTTACCTTCAACAATTTCATTCAGAATCCGACGTAGTTTAGGGCCGGGTGTCAGGCACTCGCCTCCTTGCTTCTCATCCAATCCATGCTTTAACTTCGTCAATACTGAATCCAATCGCATCTGCAATCATCTCAACAGGAAGTCCCTTTTTACTCATTCGAATCGCAGTTGCCTTAGCCTGCTCCTCTCTACCTTCTGCTCTACCTTCTGCTCTGCCAATTTCCTTTCCCTTATTTTCTATCGCACTACCTAAGTTGCACATACCCTGCACCTCACTTTCCAACTCTGCGGTTGTTGCAATGTCAAATTTCTGATTAAGAATCTCTTTCTTCTCATCTGGTGTTATCTCCTGCGAAAAAAGAGTATTTAACAAATCCAATATCTTATATTCGCTTTCTGTTCTGACATCCCCCAGATTTAAAATTACAACTTCCATCAAATCATAATCTTCTTTTTGAACATATGGCTTTCCATATATTGCTTCCTCTACTGTACAGTAACGTAAAATTCCATTTTTCCTGCGTTTTGCCACTGATGGACATATCCAAATGGAATATACCTTTTGAATTTCCTCATAATGTTCATCCACAAATTCTGTACCATATTGCTCCGATATCATTCGTGCACAATAATACAAACCTCGTCTTACCAATGCATAACCTGGTTTATCTTGATTTTGAATTTCAAGGTTTATAATTAATGTAATCGGTTCTTTCTCTCCCGGTAATGTTGCCTGAAATCGCACATCAAAATACACCGTCTGTTCCTTTATTGCCGTCGATTCTGAACTCATCTTTACAATCTGCTGATCACCATTTGTTTTTTCATCATAATTTAAATGATCTTGATGAACTGCATGCTCCGCAACCTCGACTTTTCCTGATAGGCAATTCTCACAAATATAATCTATACTATAATCAGCAAATTCTCTTGTACAACATTTCAGTATCCATGCATCAATCGCCTTATATGCTAACAGCTTTTTCGCGCAATTATCATATTTTGCTTTGTCTGCCGCCACATCCAATGTATTTGAAATACCTGTTTGTCGTATCACCGCCACTCACCTCCATCATAGTTCTCTTATAATAAGTATTTTCTTATTTTCATGTTATCATAAAACTGTATTTTTATCAAGACAACCACATTGTCAATTTTCTGACAATTTTCACATATACACTAAGCCAAATATTCTTCCGTTGCTACGCTAGGAGAATAATAAAATGTTTCTAGTTATTTTTTGCAGAATCACAAAGGACAGGAAAACACTTTCCCTGTCCTCTGTGGTTTTTATTTTTGATATTTATACGATTCTTCAATTGCGTGAATCAAGTCTACAATTAGCCTATTATACGGTGCTGCTACATTGTAAAGCTTTGCCTGCTCTACAATTGCACCGTTGATTGCATCAATCTCTGTTTTTCTGCAGTTCATGACATCCTGTGACATGGACGAGTATCCTTTTCCTGCATCCTCACATACATGATGTACCATATTTAACACTTCCATATAAGAAAAATGTGTACCATCTGCTTCTGCAACATCAACTGCCTCACAGATCATTTTTTCAGCAAAATCCCACGCATAATGGTTATCGATCATGGAACGAATCGGAGAACGTGTGATTGCAGTGAAAGTATTGATAGACAGGTTTACAAAAAGCTTGCTCCATATGATACGCTGAATATCATCAGAAATTTCTACTGCAAATCCACTTTTCTCAAGCAGATTTGAAATAATCTGCAGATTGCTGTTTTCTTTTAGATTGCTGCCTATAGTTGTTGCACCTGTTCCGCTGTGACGCACATGACCGTTTCCATTGTTAACAGAATTATGTTTGCTTGTTCCAATAATAATATTTTTCTTAACAACATACTGTTCAATCTTACGATCATTTCCTGCTCCATTTTGCAGTGTCATTACAAGCGTATGTTCCCCAAACAACTTGCGATTTGTTTTCAACGCATCTTCCGTATACGTAGACTTGACAAATACAATTACAAGATCTGCATCTTCCTTGTACTCACCAGATAAGCAGGCGCGAACTGATGAGAAATGCTGCTCTGTTCCATCCTCTTCTAGCACTGTAATTCCATTCTTATTAATTGCGTCTACCTGTGGCTGGTAGCTATCAAGCATAATGACCTCATTGTGCCGGCTTAAATAAGCACCGTAGAGGCATCCCATAGCTCCTGCACCAATAATTACAATCTTCATATTTCATTACCTCCCATTTTTGATTATTTATCAAAGTCTCTCGTTGAAATGATTCCGTTATAGGACCGAGTGTCAGGCACCCCCGTCACTTCGCTGGACCATCTACAAACTCCATGTTAATCCTAGCAAGCGTATAGATAATATTATCAACCTGATGAGTGCCGTCAATAGCATTTTCATCTTTCACGATCTCTGCTGTGAGAACGACCTTGTAATTTGAATAATAATGATTATTGAGCTCTACATTTGCCGCATTAACCTTTAGCTGTATTGCCTGTGTCAGTACACTTCCGTCGAATACTGAATCTGTTTTTATATTACCATTCGACCAGTATGTTGATTGCGGAACTGTCCATGACCAAGTGCCTTTACCATTGTCATAAGTAACTTCGCCAGAATCTTTTGATTTCAGCTCTATAGCTAAATAATCATTTGCATTCGTTAATGCATCTGCATAATCCTCCATTGTACTTCCACTAGCAGTATTCTTCGGTGCAAGAGTCAGCGTAAATCGAATACCAGTTGAGTTTTTCAGCGCATCGTCTAGGTTCTTCATTGATGCTAAACTGTAAACTGCTGTTGTGTCGATTAATGCATGCTCTTTGGATACGTCCAAATACTGAGGATCTAATAGATTGATTCCTAACTGATCAATCGTATCGGCTTCGTAAGTAAGCTTTGCGCCGGTAGGCTCTATTCGGTAATATTCCGTTTTGGTATTAGAACATGAAACACGATTATTACTATAAGCAAGACTTCTACTCACAGTAGAAAGTTGTGAGGAATATGCAAGTTTTACATAATCCATGGGACCACTACCCTCGGTAAACTTCGATTCTGGAATTACATCCAAGCCTGATGCAGGAATATTTACCGTCATCCTTACTTCTACATAAAAGGTACTTTGATTTGTATTTTGAATTCCTTTTATAGCTGTACGTACTGCCTGCAAACTGATCGGCTCTACTCCATTCTCTGTCTGCTCACCTAACGGTAATTCCATGTTTCCACCATCTGAAGTCCAAGTATATTGGACTGCAACACTTTTCTCACTGCTAGGACTCCAACTACCATTTGTATACTGATAATAAGCTGTTTGACCTTCGTTATAAACATAGAATTCTGCTGTTCCTGTTGTACCACTTGGAAATTGCTCTCCAGAGGTTGTTCCATTCAAAGTTTTCTGAAGACTTCCAACAATTCTCAAATACAATTCATCACTATCATTATAAGCTTGACCATTTGGGAACGTTATTTTATCAACCACATCAACTAATAGGCTAGAATCTGCTGCACTAATTTCTTTATGTAATTCACTAATAGTAGTAGATTCCGTCAAACTTTGTTGATATCCACTTGAAAGCACATAAGTACTTTGTGTATTACTATGCAGGTCTTCTTTACTAGTACCTCTTTCCAGATGATGTACCCGGTGTGGTACTACGCTTTCTACTACAGTCTGAATTGAGCCATTTAGAATGTCGTTTGCAGCATTCTTAGGAACATTAATTACTAAATAATAATTTTCAGTAATGTCACTTACTCCACCTGTTCCTTTTAAACCAGCCTCATTTACTGTAATTGAATGTGTTGCTGTCTCACCCGAAACTGCCAGACGATAGTATTCATATTTACCCGTAGTTTCATTTTTTATGCGCACTGTAGGCTCTGGATACTTCCTTCCATCCTCATCCTTTGCATTCTCAGGTTTACCATTCTCACCTACTTTTATAAAAAGTTTATTACCACCTTGATCCGATGCTTTTGCTTGAATCAACTCGCTGATACTTGGCTCCTGATATGGATTTCCTTGAGAATCCGCGAAACTACTAAGAGCTATCAGAACATTTCCATTGCTAGCTTCTTTTCCTGTAGCTGTGTAATAATATGCTCTTTTATCCTTAGCATCTACAAGTGTCAGTTGTGTCCCTGCTGGAAGATTCTCTTTATCAATTGCAAATTTAATAGACTTCTTCATATCCATTACAGTACCACCCACATTAATATAGCTTTGCCAGCCATATTCTGTGTATGTTCCCATATCACTATTATATCTGTAGGTTAGATATCCTGTAATCGGGCTTCCAAAACTCTCCAACACATGTGTTGTTAAACCATTATAATCAGAAGCATTAAAATCTGTACCATAAGTCAACGTTGCCATAAAATCCATTTCTAGCATACGGCGCACCAAAACAGGGACAAAAACATTGTAATGGTGTCCTTCTTCTGTAAAGGTGACTGTCAACAAAGTAAAACGATCTCGCTCATTATCATAGTCTGTTGTTGTCGAGAATGTAATTTTTCCAGAAGCATCTGTATTGACTTTAAATGCTGGTGTTACAGGTGTATTATCCTCATTTAAAGCTTTTACAAATTTTCCACCTTTATATTGATACACCACTGCCGTTGCTGTTACATGAATATCTTTTGCACTATTTACCTTATTTGCTGCCGAAAAACCACCATTTGTTAAGATATCAAGGTAATCACTTACTTTATCTGTGTTTCCACTTGAAATCTGAACTACAGGAAAATCGCTTTCTGCCTTATTCGTCTGATTTGTATTGTAAGTAGATATCATAGAGTTAAAGTCAAATGAGGTTGAAGCTATCTTCTTGTACGTGTAATGAATGCTTGAATCACCATTTCTCTCATTCCATATCTCCTGTGCCTTTACTGTAAAGGAAGTGGTAACGCTTGATGTACTTCCAGTTGCGGACGAATCAGAGTTGTCTCCACCCTCTGTTGTGGATGAATCTGAGCTATCACTGCTACTAGTTGTCCACGACACACCATCCCCATAGAGATACTTAGAAGATGAAGTTGCGTTATCATATAGGGCCAATGTGCTCTTTGGGCTAGTTACAACATATGGAGAGGCAACGTCGGTTTTGATTGTATCCGCAGGTTTGTAAGCAGACCCCAATAAGTCATTACTATTGCCTACTAATGAGGTTTTTGCATCCCCTTGTGTATCAGTTGCCTGATTATCGGTAGTAGTGGAAGAAAGTGCAGTACCAGAATAGTCAGCGAAGGCGATGTAGTCATTGTCTGAGCTAACACTTCCACTACCAGATAAACCAAACTTTTTATTGTTGTCTGGAATATTTTGGATACTTATACCAGCTATGTTAATTGCAATGCTATCACTTGTTACATTACCAAATAGTAAGCCCATCGGTACCTTCTTTGAAATACTTCCTTTTGTTCCATTTAATGTCACATTAGAAAACAGTAGATTAGATGCTACTATTTTGTTTCTCAAGTTACCAGTAATACCTCCTACAGTTGGCCATCTACCACCAGCATCACCTTTATTACCAACTGCTGTTACTGTAGAATCCTGCACTGAAGTATCAAACAGATATAAAACACCTGCTCCATTACTTTGCGCATCTCCAATAATTGCACCAGAACCCCAGTCTTTTCCTTCTACTTCTAGGTACTGTATTTTACATCCCTGTATGGTTACTGTCTGGCGACCTTGCCAGAAGCCAAGAATACCTCCTGCGGTACTAAAGCCTTTGATATTTGTCTTTGAATCTTCAGAGGTTCCATTTACTTCACAATTGATAAACTCCATTTGTGAGTCCGTCTGTCCTGTAATGCCACTTGCAACAGAACCATAGATATCTGATGCCGTTACGGTACAGCTTTCAATTCTAGTTTGTCCACCTGCCGTTTGTCCAATAATACCTCCGGCTATATAATTGGTTTGAATTATACTAGAACCCTCATAGTTATGATTTGCTGCCTTATCTATATCATTAATCGTTGCATTTTCAATTGAACTATTGCTGATCCAGCCTACATATTTCCAATTGCCCCACCATTGTTTTGATCCTTTCGCATATCCAATAATTCCACCTGCATAGAATGTTCCTATTGTTTTTTCGTTCAGCATTATCTGCTTTGAGGAATCGGTTAGTGTTATTTTAACAATAACATTATTAATACTATAAGTTCGTTCGGCTATTTGTCCAACACATCCACCTACTATACTTTTTGCAGAAACACCTACATTTTCAAGAATTGTTTTCTTACTATTATCAGTTTCGCCATTCTCTGTCATGTTAATAAATAGTCTTGTTTTAACATAACCGAAAAGACCGCCTGCTATAGAGGCATTATATGTCGCTGAAATAGTAGAATTCTGTCCACTAATTTGATTGTTTGTCTGTCCACTTACTGTAGTTGCTGGATTTACACTCAAGTTTCCATTCGATTTTGTATCACATCCACCAATATATCCAGCAAATCCACCTGCTGCATATTTGCCTGTCACATTCAGATTTTGGTAACTGCAATTATTAAAGGCAACACCATATGTCATCTGACTGTCTTGTGGCTGTAACAGGATTGCAATGTTACTATTTTTACGCTCAGCTGGTTTTCCGACATTGCCAAAAATGCCACCAACACTGGCAGGACTGTCAATTGTCAAGTTACTGACCCGAATACCACTCACTGTAATGTCTCGACTAGCATTCTTGGCTGTGTATCCTACCAAGCTTCCCGCAAAACCACCAAGTCCAACTTCTTTCTTATTGTTACATGATGTATCTCCTTTTTCTCCATCCGAATTATAATATGTCAGAGAAATTCCTGCTATAGTCTTAGTTTCTTCGGATGTATCCGCATCTTCCTGTGTTGAAATTGAATTAGTACTCTGCTGAATTATCACATTTGAAAGTGTTTCATTATCACTTACGCGAACCACATTAAAAATACCACCAACAGATGCTGCCGGGTAATCATCGTCTGCATATTCGCTGACCTGCATATCTACGGTCACATTCTTATTATTGCCATTGAAGCTTTTCACTTCTGGAATAACCCCCTCTGGGTTATTGCTGCCGTTTGTCCCTCGAACCGCATTTGATACATATCTAGCCCCAATACCTTGGTAGCCATTCTGATAGCTTGTCATATCAAAAGTATCAGCTTTATTTGACAAAACAATTTCCAGATTATCTGCTGTTAAGCTACTAAAAATTGATGTACTTTCACCACAATATGCCTTAATTAGATACGGTAGATTATCTGCTCCTGGCACATTTCTATCCTCAGTAATAGAAGTAATTGCGTCATTATCCACATTACCAATTGCACTGTAAAGAACATTTCTTACCTTACCGTACTTTCCACCAAAGGCATAGTTCTTTGTACCAGCTGTTATTGCTTTTCCATCTGAATCTCCCGTCTTACTATAGGCTCTACTACTTCCACCTGATGCAGCACCACTATTTACAATTGCAGATAATACCAATAATCCCTGCGCATTATTAACTGTTATAGAATTATCAGTTGCACTTACACATGCCTCTTCTTTGAGCGTATTGATTGTATAATTTTTATTTGTATTATTTAGGGAATCTACCACATTCTTTTCTGCAGATTTTTTTTCATAGAAAGCATAGCCATCTAATACCCTTCCTACATATGGATTAACATAGAGGTTCGTATAAGAGCTAATATCGCTAACACTTTCTATCCAATCTGCAGTCAGTCCTGTTCCATCCATCATATCTCGGAAAATAACACCACCACCAGCAATAGATCCGACATATCCACCAATCTGAATCAAATGGCTTTTGTTTCCATCGAGAGTTATTTTCCAATCATCGGCTACGCCTACAGTTACATTGTCAATAATATTATCACCGCCAAGTACACAGCCAATTGCTCCTCCAAAATATGCACTAGGAACGTATGCAACTGTATCCTGATCTGTATACGTCAAAGTTTTTCTTTCTGATCCTCTATATAAAATTGTTAAATTCTTTACAACACTTCCATAGCTATATGGAATCAGTCCATTTCCTGTTTCCGCGCCTTTCAGAACAAGAGTTGTATTATTTGTACTTGTGATTACACCTCGAAACGGATTATCTCTGGTTCCAAACCCCTTAAAATTATTTAAAATTAATTCAGGATTTGACGCTGAGTTATCCTCACCATCTGCCACTTGAGTTGCTTCGTTTGTGTCTGTTACAGTATTTCCCTGAACTACAGTTCCTCGAATATCATAATATGCATTTAGGAGATAATAACGCATGAAATCTTTATTAAGTTTTACGCCACCCGATATAACCTGCCATTTTTCATTCACACCAGTTCCAGTTTTTTCCACTTGTTCCCAGTAGGTACTTCCATCATACTGATATGTTATATCTTGATCACTTGTATAATCCTTTTCAGCTCCTGTATGAACTTCAGTCTGATTTTTTGTAATCGTTACTCGCCAGTCTTTACTTGGATTACCCGTTGCCATATAGTCTGACAGAATATTCATTTCGCTTTCTTTTGTAATTCTATATGGATGTCCATATGTACCACAGCCATTCGTAATGTCTACTACTCGCTGGTTTACCTTAATTTCATGCATACATGCACTCGCATCATATGGAGTAGATACATATCTCAAATAATCAGATGAATCAAAATTTTTCTTATTATTTACATTGTCATAAACCAATCCTTCAGGCAGTTTATATGTCGACTCATCATAGTACCAGTTCTGAAGACCTTCAAACTCTGTTGTCTTAGTAATCTCATATCCATAAGTTACATTATGTTTATGCTCATTCCCAGTCCAGTCCTCTGAACTCAAGAAATTATAGGTTGCTCCAGATGTATTGTCATCACTAGCATATGCAAATCGTTCTAAAAGCGTCGCATGTGAAAAAATACCACCATTATCTGTTCCATCTGCCTTTTTATCTGGCAAAACAATATGAGTAAATGTCATCGTAATTGACTTTGCTTTTGAATCACCTACATTTCCAATCAAACTAGAAGCGACTGCAGTGCTAGTCTCAGTACTATACCTACTTACTGTCACTGTATCCACAGTCAATTTAGTATAGCCATATATATAATTTGTACTATATCTAGACCCAATATTATTAATTAAAAGTGGGGCATAACTCTCTTTACAGTCAGTTACTTTTAGCCCATTTAATGTTATATTGGTTATACGGATATTTAAATACCTTGACTTAGTTCCATCAATGCTTGCATTGCCTGATGCGAATGAAGAAACTAGCACACCTGAACCCTTCACTGCATATTGCTTATTCGAACTATCCCTACCTGCATTGCTCTCATACACTTGTCCAATACTACCAGAAAATTCAACATTATTCACTATTAATTGACTTCCTTGAAAATACAAAAACAGTCCACAATGCATTGCATAATGTTGAGTATGTTCTTCATCTGTTCCTTGTGTTGACTTATTATATTTTTCTTGCGTTTCAATATTTTCATTGTTAAACTTAAGTTTTATATTGCTTACTTTAACAGGAATAACCTCAATAATTTTAATTGGATAATAACTGTATTTACTCATATCCAAACTTTCTACATTTTGAATAATATTTACCCAAGAACCTGCGTCTAGTTTGGTATCCGTATTTTTATTACTTACAAAATAATTTTTTATATTGCTACAAGCATACTTATACACACTATAAAGTAATAGCTCCTGCGGAGTATCAATTTTACTATTAGCACTACTGTTACCAACATCAGTCAAACATTGATCCAAATCATAGTAATAACGACTATAAGCATTGGTTTTTTGATTCTGTCCATAAGTTGTGCGATTCCGGTAAGTTGTACATTCATTCGCTGGATCTACACCAACACGGCTAGTAACTCCATCCGCAGTTATATCTTCTGTTGCAATTGAAATTACACCATTTTTTCCGCTATCAACAATTTCTGGTGCTTTCGGTGTCGTATACGCAACAAATTCATCGAAGACACCTGGATTCGTTACTGTTATATTTACTTCGTTACCTATCCGATACGAATTGTCCCAATTGGTCGTATATAAATATAAGGCACCAAGCTCCCAATCATCTTTACCAGCTATCTTTTCCTTTCCCTTTTCTCCTCTACATACTAGAAGTCCAACATCGGTCTTCGCTTTAATTATTAATTTTTCTAAATTAACTCCATTTGATTTAATTTCACACATTCCACCAATACGGTATGCTAGTCCGCCTAAACTCTTTGTATTTTCCGCATTAATCGTAGCATCTTTTACATACAAACTCGCATTCCCCGTATCATTCGCATCCTTAAAATACAACTCCGCATTATTGCAAATACTGCTAATTAATCCTCCACAAATATCTGTAACATTTTGGGCTTCAATTTCAAACCCATCAAAAATAACATTATCAATCTCAATTTTTTTTAGTTGAGTATCTTTCATGACACCGGCAAATCCACCCACATAGGCTTTTTTCTTCTGATCGGTTTTAATACTACCAGTGACACGCAAGCCAGATACTTTAAAATTCTTTCCTGAAAATTCTCCAATTATTCCACCTACAAAAATCTTAGTATCATCAGTTGTATTACTGCTCTGAATTTCAATTTTTGTTGCTGTTTCATTTAAAATCTTTTTCTCTCCATACTTTTCAAAGTTCAAGTTAACATTTCCATTATAACAACCACCAAAAAAACCACCTGCAACAAGTGTTTGATTTACTTCACAATCTGCTTTTATATTTTCCGCTACCTTTACACCCTTAATGTTAACCGTTGAGTCCTTTACCGCTTCACCTGCAATACCACCAGCTAATATATCCTGTCCTGCATTGCTAATCCAAATGTTACCTGCGATTATAAGATTCTGGATATTTGCATTATTACCTACTAGCGCAAACAAACCCTGACGGCCATGATAGGATGCTCCAGCTGAGATTACTTCACCGTAACAATCATCACCCGATAGTGCCAAAATTCCTGTATTATCCTGTTTAAAGCCAAAAGTCTCTCCGCTTGCTAGTGTAATAGTATAACCACCACCGTTAAAAGTGCCAGCATATGTATCATCTATGCTATAGCTATCACGAGACAGACCAGTGATACCACTACCAGTTAAATCAATATCCGAGTTAAGCGTAATACTCTTCGAACTTGGCGTAGTATTCTGACTAATTGTTTCAATACCACCAAAGTAGCCTCTGGTATTCCAGCAAATAGAAAGACGAGCAAAAGCATCTGTAGAGTTTAATGTAATCGTATTCTCACTTACCGTCGGTGCAGTATTATCCCCGTAAGATACAGTATGATTCGTAGCATCTATTGTAATTAAATCAGAACTAAGCTTTGATTTTTCTGCACTTGAAGTATCAGCTGAATGAAGTCTAATAATCTGCCCATAGTTTCCAATATCATTCATGGCCTGTTTGCCAGTCGTATTCTCTTTACCACGAATATATGTCCAGCCATTTCCGTTTCCATCACCATTTGCGTAGATTAGCGCACTTTCCTGCCAACCTACCAGCCAACCCGTCTTGGCATTCTTTCCACTATCTTTATCATAGATTACCCCTGACAGATTTGTCGTACCTGAAACGTTAATGACACTTTTTTCTGCATAACCGACTAGACCACCACCACGATTGATAGTAGTATCTGATGTAGTCACTGTAATATTATTTGTCTGGACAATACTTCCCTGTGCCAAAAGACCTGTAATACCGCCAAACCCCTTCTTTTCTTCATCTTTTGCCTTTGGATTGATTACGCTAATATCGACACTATCAACCCTCAAATAAACAGGCAAATTATTGGTAGTATTCTCTCCTGTCTGTCCTATCTCTCCGATCAATCCACCATGATACTGAATGCCTGTACCACTCGAATTTGTTGCATTCACACTTACATTCTGAATAAGCAGCGTACTTGCAATCGTATCGCTTGTCACCTTTCCAGCAATTGCACCAATTGCCTCCGCGCTACAATTTTCATAAGTTGGAGCTATACTTCTCTTAGCAGTAGCATCACTGTTACAAATCGTATATGTCAGCTTTCCATTCAGATTCAAATAGCCAAAATAGCCACCAGCTACACCATTATTACTTACGGTTAATGTTGGTGTTTCAATCTCTACCTTATTTGGCAGTAATAAGCTTGGTTCTGCACCCTCAGTTGCAAAACTTGCAGCATTCAGTGTATACTTTCCAATAAATCCACCGGCTGTAGTGTTACTAGTTACTGTTGGTGAACTCACTGTAATAGCCGACTGCATATCACCATCCGCAAATACAACATCCTCTGCCGTACCCACAACACCACCAGCTGATACCGTTCCAGTGATGTTCGGATTACTTAATGTCATAGCTGCATCGTTACTTGTCGTAATCTTTGCACCTTTTTCAATCAGACCTACTAATCCACCAGCATTTCCATTACTGGAAGTAACCGTAACACCAGTAAGATTAACTCCTGACTTTATCTCTAGAGCTGTTCCAATTTTCATAACACCAATAACACCACCGGCATTTCCTGCCGCTGATGTATTTTTTATATCATAACTTGCACTTGATTCAATTGTATAAGCCCCAGTAGGAAACTGATATCCATCTAAGCATATACTTCCACTCTCCAATGTATTACAAATTAAACCTGCATTGCCTTCCGATGTTGCTACTGCTACAGCACTCGCATTATTATAATCTACTATATTATTTTTAATACTTAATTTTTGTGGAGCTGTAATAGTATCTGCACTCTTCACTGTTCCAATCAAACTGCCCATAGTACCATTACTATCACCTTTAACAGTAATCGGCAATTCATGTCCATCTGTCTTTTCATCATCAAACTGATAAAAATCGGCAATCATCGGTATATCACCTTTTCCTTGCCATGTGATCTGCAGCGGAGATTCGCCTAAGATAGCTGTTGCCTTTGAAGATAATCCACAAAAAAAAGTATGATCCACATATAATGCGGATGGCCTAATTCCCGTGATTCTTCCTTGAAATGGTATTTCTTTGGTTCCAAAGCCACGAAAAGTATATTCTCTTGGCGCAGTTACTGAAGTAGTTTCTTTACTTTCTGCATCTTCTTCAGCTACAGATTCATCGGATGCTACAACAGACGCATTACTAACATTCTTTAAAATAGTTGTTAAATCCGTACCTTGGGGTATCTTGTTTTTTTCAGTAATATCAATATCTCCAGCTATATTAATATAAATATTAATGCCCTGTATTTGTTCTGGTTTGCAATTAGAAAGTAAAATCAACTGCTGCGCAACTTCGTTTCCATTTCCATTTATTTCAACTGTTTTTGTATCTGATTTATAATTTCTAAACCAATTAATATCTAAGTAATCCTCTGCACTCAATACTGCCAATTCATAAGACTCTTCTGTCGTCTCTTCTTCTGTAGACTCCTCCTCGCTCTCCTCTTCCGACGTTTCTTCTTCTGTTGAAACCTCTTCTGTCTCCGTTTCGTTTACTTCTGTAGTATTCTCAACATCTGCGATCTGACTGCTTTCTTCTATACTCGGTGTACTATCGGTAGTTTCCGCTGTCGTCTCGATCTCAGTGCTTGAAATCGCTGGTATCTCGGTCGATGTTTCCGTTGGAGTATCGGTTGGTGCCTCGGTCGGCATTTCTGTCTGATTCTCACCTCCAGGTACCGGTACTGCGGTTGTCTCTATATCAGCAGAAACAGTGGAAGCAGTCGTATCAGTTTCTGCTGACACGACTGCTGTATCGGTTACTTCGGACCCAATATCTGAACTGTAATAGGCAGCGTCTGTCTCTGAAATCACTTGTTCAGGAGCAACCGTATCCTCAGCATAGGTCTGTGCGCTTTCTTCTGCATACGTCTCAACTGCCGCTTCACTGCTGTATTCCTCAGCAGCACTTACATTCATCATGCCAGTTGCTACTGTACTTATCGTTAAATTCATTGCCAGAAAACTTGCAAAAATCTGTTTAAACTTTCTCACTGCTATTACATTACTCCTTCCGTATTGTGTTTCTGCAATTTGCTTTCTTTTCTATTTTCTAGTTATCTCTTACGGAGTATCCGTTGTTATCGTTGACTGTTCTCGTTTAGTTGCGGTAAATGTAATACCCATACAATTCCAATCATCTGTAATCTTTGTTTTATCTTTGATATAAAATGGAATCAAATAATCTCCCGTACCCTTAGTCTGGTTCATTGTAAATGTCAATGTTCCAGCAGCCAAAATGCTCGCTATTTCCTTATCATTCTTTCCCAAATTGATCAGGAAGAATTTATCAATCTCTACAATAGCTGGATTCCATGTAAGAGTTGCATCTGCCACACCACTTGAAATTGACACTTCATAATTGAATCCTGCAAAATCCTTTGGACTATTACCATCTATTTGATCAATAAATTTGCCAGAATAGCTAAATTCATTTGTCGAAGATCCCACACATGGAACGATGACAGCTGCCAATTTCTGATTGTTTGTTGCTGACAAACTACTAACTGTTGGCGTTGCTACAGCTGTAATTTTCAACTTGTCCAGATCACTAGCAGGGAAGGTGACTGTATATTTATGGGAGCTTGCCCTTCTACCGGCAAGTCGGACATTCGACTGTTCAAATTTATTACTTTGTACAGTCTGTACATCTCCGTCCTCTACCTTCACGCTATAACTATTTCCTGTATTGCTACTTTCAAACATAATACTCATATTATATGTAATATCTTTCTGGCTCACCAGATTTTCATTACCATTTGCGTAGTTGTACACAAAGATATCAACAGAAATTTCACCGCTCGTGCTATCACTAAACAATACGGTTCTTCCTGCATAATCTTTACTATCTGTAGTATTGGCACATGCCTGTAAGTAATTTGACGTAAATCTCACAGTCTCGTTATCTCGGTTTCTGGCAACGCCTCGCTGATACGCCTGACTGGTATAGGCTGCAAAGCTTCCGCCCACTACTGCGCTAAGTCCTGCCAATGCAAGCAGGACTATTAATATGGTTTTCAATTTCGGTTTTTTTGTAAACAAACTTTTCACCTCTTATCTATCCTGCTGCCTGTGTATCTGCCAAAAGCGCAATAGACACACAATATCTATCAGTTATCCTTTGCCAGTACATAGAAAATATCGGTTTCCTTTGTTGTCTCTGTCCAACTGATCTCCAACACATAATAGGTTCGATGCTTCTGAGTTGTCTCTGTGTTATCTCCCGATGAATCAGTTGCTTGAACAATATTGTTTTTATCTGCATCCAATGCACTATCCGTAATCCAATAAATCGGCTCTGCATGCTTCTGTACTGAAGTATACTTACCATAATTCTTTGAATGCTTCGAATTTTCAGCACTATTTTCAACCGCCGATTTATAATCAGTAGTCTCTAATGCTGCATTGATATAACTTCCTTTAATGGGATTTGTGGTATCATACTTATAAGTATAACCACCCTCTGATATTGTTCCATCACTTGCGTTTGCATTTTGTACTTCACTTGCCTTATACAGCTGAAACGTCAATCCTTTCAGATTCGTGGTATGGACAATCTCAATTTTATGATCGCCTCCACCATTCTCAATACTGATTACACGGCGAATTGTAACCTTTTGGTTTTCATCTTTATCCGCATCTGTGTAGGTTAAATCCAATGATGTCAATGACTGTCCATGCGGACCTTTGATTGCAATCGGGGATGGCGGTGCAATACTAATCAATGTCGCAATATTGCTTTGATTAAAAAACCATGCATAGCTAAGACCAATGACAAGTGCAAGTACTACTGCTGTAGCTGCTGCCGAAATGATTAGTCTTCTTTTACTATGCTTTGTTTGATCTTTCTTTTTTGTAGTTCTTTCCATAGTTTCCTCATGCACATGCAGTCTGGCATGCCTTCGTTATTAGTTAACGGTTACGTTAACAAAAACATATTTTACATTATTTCCAATGTACTCATCTGCTAAATCATAATAGCTGCTCCATGTATTAAATACAGTATCTTCCATATCTGCCTTGATACTAGAAGGATCATCAGAATCCTTGGCTCCATAGAACAACTTATCTTTATTGCTGCTATTATTTACAAACTTAAGTAACTCTGTATAATCCGCATTTTTATCGGAGACATCCGTAAACAAATCACCATAGGTATTTCTGGATCCATAGATATAGTTTCTGAAATACTTTGGCCATATCCAGTAAAGTGTTACCTTGTATGGCATATCTTTGGTGAAACTTCCAGAAGCTGAATTGGATTGACTATCTGTAGTCGCTCCAGCATTTTGAAACTCAGATGCTTCAATTTTAAATGAAGGATTTCCCGAGTCTGGCACTTCGATCCATTTACTGTATCCCTTTGTATCATCAAGTCCGCGGAATAAAAGAATATGGCCACTTAGAAGACCATTCAATTTTGTTTCATTCTCTATGATTTTTTCTGCAACTGTTGAACTACTATTTTCCTTGTCTTTATATGCCGCTAGCTCAACTGTCACGGTAACAGATGTCAGGTTGTCCTGTTTTGGTATAATGTAAAACTCTAGCTTGCCACTTGCACCTGGCCAGATGTTTGTTGATGAATTTAGATACCAAGCTAAGTTACTGCTTCCACAATATAAGTCTATTGGCCCATTTGTTTCATCACCTGTATTGACATCTATATATTTATTATATTTTTTACTTGTTCCTTTGCTTAGAGAAGGATCTTTTAACTTATCTGATTCAGCGGGCGATCTACTTCCTGTACTTCCCAGCTCGAAGCTCACTGGATTATCAGCGGAAATTTTTGCACCGATTGCACTTACTTTGGTATTTGACACAAACCACGCAACACCAATTGCGATAATCGCAATAATCGCTGCGATTGCAAATACGATGCTTCGACTTGCTTTTCGTTTCCCCTTTTCAATCTGCTTATGCAGCTCTTCAAGGGATTTATCTTCAAGAGAATCCGACTTTTTATTTTTCTGTTCCATCGGATTCTTCTGATCTTCTATTGTTTTATCTATCTGATCTTTTTTCTTCTCCTCGTCAGTCAATCGCGTAACCTCCTTCCCGACTTAGACTCAAAAATTGATATTTATTGTCTCTTTCGTTGTGTTTTTTTATCTTTTCCAACACGCTATTATGGTAGCACATCGTTTCCGAATTTTCAAGGAATTTGGCTGAAAAAGCGAGAAAAAATGAGGGGTGAAAAACCAAGGTGACAGGGACGAAAAAATAGAAACGAACCCCCCCCAGTGTTGCCGCACTGGGGGGGGTAATGTTCATAAATGAATTCTTTTAATCTTATTCAAATTCAACTGTTCCTGTAGGCTTTGGTGTAAAATCATACAGAACACGATTGATTCCTGCAACTTCATGTGTGATACGATCTGTAATATGAACCATCACTTCATGTGGAATCTCAGCAGCTGTTGCTGTCATAACGTCAGTTGAACATACTGCACGTACAATACAGCACCACTCGAAAGCACGCTTTCCGTTTTTAATTCCTGTTGATCTAAATTCCGGAACTACGGTGAAATACTGCCAGATTTTTCCTGCAAGTCCGTTCTTGTCAAACTCCTCACGAAGAATTGCATCAGACTCGCGCACTGCTTCAAGACGATCACGTGTAATAGCTCCTGGACAACGAACACCAAGTCCCGGTCCTGGGAATGGCTGACGATAAACCATATCGTGAGGCAGACCAAGTTCATCACCAACAACACGAACCTCATCCTTGAAAAGGATTCTGACTGGCTCTACAAGCTCAAAATCCATATCTTCCGGAAGTCCGCCTGCATTGTGATGTGCCTTAATGCCTTCTTCTGACTCAAGGATATCCGGCCAAATTGTACCCTGTGCTAAGAATTCAATTCCGTCAAGCTTTCTTGCCTCTTCAGCAAATACTTCAATAAATTCTCCGCCAATAATTTTTCTCTTCTTCTCAGGATCATCAACTCCTGCTAATTTATCAAGGAAACGATCTGTTGCATCAACTTGAACAACCCCGCCCGACGGGTCGGACGAGGATTCCGTTGCAGCCGTCAGGATT
>OGZQ01000719.1_pt1 | contig 20029 bp, 10 predicted proteins | sample 1576841 | NCBI WGS metagenome assembly OGZQ01 (sample SAMEA3541527, study PRJEB24748) | human gut metagenome | biome: human gut; feature: human-associated habitat; material: faeces | place: China | collected 2012
AAGGCCATACGTATGTGTGAGGAGCGAGTTTGTTCAGTCCCACCGCATACTGGCTTTGCCATTCGGGCAACGGTTGTTGCTGCGCTAAAGTGAAAGTAGCAGTCAGTCCTGACAATAGAACTAAAAGAGTTCGTTTCTTTAAGCTAATATTCATAAGCATGTCATCATAATTGGTTTATATAATAAATTAGGCACAGATTAAGCTGATTGACGCTATTATTTTATATACTCATCATTCTAAAAACCGTGAAATTCGTGTAATCCGTCTCTAATAATATAAGATTATTCTGCAAGAGCACTTAATTGCTGTTTTTAACTATTTGATTACTATTCTATAATCACTTCATCAAAATAGACTCTCGCTTCCTGACCGGGACGGACATGCTCGTCGGGACATATCCCCGCACCTTCCGCCGTCACTCGGACATAACGGGCAGATACTCCGCCCATATCTATCGAATAGTCATTTCTAAAAGTTCCTTCCAGATAGATTTCTTCCGGAGAGAAGTTCAATTCTCCCATAGTATGGTAGGTTCGATTGTCATCGGAAACTTCTACGCGAATCATCTTCGGTTTATGTGCTCCCATTCCATAATTCGTAATGCAACCGATGGCAAATTTATTCAAAATCTCCCGCCCCTGCAAATCTATCGTGAAAGATATAGAATCATTTTGATTCCAGTTACACCATTCAAAATCAGTATATTTCAGGCTTCCCCGCAATCCGTTGACTAATAACATTTCGTTCTTCTTATTGCCAAGCAAAGGTTTTGCCGTAGCTTTGTTCCATGTGAGTTGCAACTCTAAAGTTTCTCCCATTTGCTTGCCGTTCATAAAGGTAGCGGCTTTCACCATTTGTGTCTTCGTCACACGGATAGGTCCGTCGTAACGATGAGAAGACATTGCCGGATTACTTCCGTTCAGTGTATAATGAATCTCTACATCCGGGCGGATACATTCCAAATTCACTTCCAAATGTCCGTCCACTGATGTCACCGTCTGTTGTATGTTATACATTGAACGGGCATAGACAATTCCTTTTTCCGCAATATGCGCGTTGTATGCGTCCATCCGCTTCAAGAATCCAGACCAGTCCTTCGTTCCTGCGGGCGTCCATACCACTTCTGCTAAAGCGGCCAGGCGGGGAAACAAAAGATAATCCACATCTTCGGGTTTATTACAGAACTCTGTCCACATACAAGCCTGTACTCCCATTAACAAAGACTCATATTCCGGTTTCCAATCCTTCTGTACAGGTTCGTAATCGAAAACATCTTTCAGGGTATTGTTGCCAAAATAGGTTACCGGTTCAAACCATTGCGGTCCCTGATAACGAATCAAGTATAAGACACGCGCCGGAGTCATGATAAAACGATGTCCCTTTTCGGCAGCTTTCAGAGCAGCCGTACCCATTCCCTGCCAGCCTAGGATAATAGATTCTTCAGGAAGAAAAGAGCTGTTTGTCAACTCATCCCAGCCAATCACTTCACGACCTTTCTTACGCAGATAATCACTGATACGTTTCATGAAGTAACCCTGCAAATCTTCTTCATTGGCCAAACGCTGTTTTTTCATCCGTTTTTGGCAAAGCGGGCATTTCTCCCAGTTTGTCTTTCGCGCCTCATCTCCACCAACATGAATATAGCGAGAAGGGAAAAGCTCTAGAATTTCGTCAAAAACATCTTGCAAGAATGTAAATACGCTATCATTTCCCGCACAGTAGATAATCTCGGAATTTCGTCCTCCCAGTCCGGGAAGTACACCGACAAAGTCTTTCACAACCGGACAGGCAAGCTGGGGATAAGCAGCCAGAGCAGAGTTACTGTGTGCCGGTACATCTATTTCGGGAATGACTTCTATCTGTCTGTCGGCTGCATAAGCTACAATTTCCCGGATGTCCTCCTGCGTGTAGAAACCGCCTATCGGAGTAGGTTCTCCCCGTTCCGGGTTGCGACGTGAGTGGAAAGGCACATCTGTACGGTCTACTCTCCACGCTCCTATTTCCGTCAAACGGGGGTATTTCTTTATTTCAATCCGCCAGCCGTTATCGTCTGTCAGATGAAAATGAAGTTTGTTTATTTTCAGCATCGCCATACAGTCAATGATTCGCAGTACATTCTTTTTAGGGATAAAACAACGTACCGGATCCAACAGTAATCCGCGGAAACCGAAACGGGGTTCATCCTGAACCGTCATTGCCGGAACTCTCCAATCGACATTCCGGACCGGTTGTTCCGATTCTATGGCAGCCGGCAGAAGTTGGCGGATAGATTGCAGGGCATAGAAAAAGCCTTTTGTATCCGAAGCTTTAATGAGTATCTGTTCCGGCGTAATCTCCAGTAAGTAGGCTTCACTTTTTAAAGAAGAATCCGTCACAAAACGGACTTGTCCCTCTTCACGCCCGACATTCAAAGCAGGAGTTATTCCGGCAGCACGAGTAAACAAGTCAATAAAATTGCGAGCAATCACGGCTTGTTCCTGACTTTCTACCGCAAACACCGTTTGGGCTGAAAAGGTGAAGTTGCCACGGCCCGGCACAATCTGTGTCGGGCGTGGTACTATTGAAATTAAAGGGGATGTTAAGTTATCAGCCTGCAAAAACGCTGTCAGTGGCGAAAGCAGTATGAGAATGATTAAGATGTATTTTTTCATGGCGTATGTACATTGGTATTATTCCTTGTCTCTCTCCGGTGAGAAGCGGACAGGATCATTGTATTGCTCCTGAAGTTTCAGCATTTCTTCTTTTAGTTCTTTCACTACCGGTTCATATTCAGGTTGTCCGTAGAGGTTGTGCATTTCCGACGGGTCTGCCTGCAGGTCGTAGAGTTCCCACCAGTTAATGTCATTATAGAAATGAACCAGTTTATAGCGTTCCGTACGTACACCATAATGACGTTTCACCATGTGTTCAGCGGGATATTCGTAGAAATGATAGTAGAGAGCCTTCCGCCAATCTTTCGGATGTTCGCCTTTCAGCAAGGGGACGAGGGATACACCTTGTATGTCTGAAGGAATCTCTGCTCCTGCCAATTCGAGGAAGGTGGGTGCATAGTCGATGTTCTGTACCATTTCTGTGATATCACCCCTGCGGTCGAATCCTTTCGGCAGACGCATGATGAGTGGTGTACGCATGGATTCTTCGTACATGAAACGTTTGTCGAACCAACCGTGTTCGCCCATGTAGAATCCTTGGTCGGAAGTATAGACAACAAGTGTGTTATCCAGTAATCCTTTCTCTTTCAGGTAGTCGAGTACACGACCAACATTGTCGTCCAGCGACTTCACCGTCTTCATATAATCGCGCATATAACGCTGAAATTTCCAGTTGGCTAGTTCCTTGCCTTGCAGGTTCTGTTTATAGAAGTCGTCTATTATTGGGGTGTAGAATTTGTCCCATGCAGCACGTTGTGCTTCATCCATACGACCAATATATTTCTCATATAAGGATTTCAGACGGGTCTTTTTGTCGGGACGAAGCATTTTGAGGTCATAAATCATGTCCATGTCTTTCATAATACTCATCTCTTGTGCGGCAGCGGCAGGGCGTCCTTCGTAATCGTCAAAGAAATTGTCCGGTAGCGGGAAGGTTTTATCTTCGTACAAAGCCAGGTTGCAAGTATCTGCCAACCAATTACGGTGAATAGCCTTATGGTGAATCAAAAGACAGAAAGGTTTCTCCGGATTGCGTTTGTTTTCTATCCAGTCAATGGCGTCGTCAGTGATAAGGTTCGTGATATATCCATGTTTTTGGATAGTGTCATTGTTCTGTGTGATGAAATCCGGATTGTAGTAGTCGCCTTGTCCGGGGACAATCTGCCAGTAATCAAAACCGGAAGGCAAACTTTCAAGATGCCATTTACCTACCAGTGCTGTCTGATAACCGATTTTCTGCAACAGCTTCGGAAAAGTCTGTTGCGAACTGTCGAATACGCAAGTGGTATTATCATAGAATTTATTAGCACAACTATGTTTACCTGTTATCATGCAGGCACGACTAGGACCGCTTAATGAATTGGCTACAAAACTTTGAGTAAAGCGTACACCATCGGCAGCAATACGGTCGAGATTGGGTGTTTCCATGTAGCGTGTGTCATAACAGCTCATCATTTGAGCTGTGTGGTCGTCTGTCATAATGTAGACGATATTCAAAGGTTTCTGTTCCACAGGCTTTTGCTTGTTTGAACAGGAAGCAAAGGAAGCTACAGCTGCTACTCCTGCAAAAGGAAAGAATAAGTTTGGTTGCAATTTTTCCATAAAACAACTTTATATTAGATTGTAGTGACAAAGGTAGAGCCCCGTCAACAAAATCCATGTTCACAAATAACCAATTAATTTCCAATATTCTCCATTTCTACCTGTTTCAGAAAGAAAAATGGTAAAAACACGATTTACAGCTCATTCCCAATCCTGCAAATCCAAGAAAATATATACAACGATTTCTATTTATAAAAGAAAACCCGAATGAAGAGCAGAAACACTCCTCCTCTGCATTCGGGAAATCTAAAACAACCTATTATAACTACTATTTTTAATAGCCGAAGTTATTTTCCGTAATAGCTATATTAGTATTCATTTCATCACGCGGAATGGGGAAGAACAGATTCTTTTTCAAAAAAGTCTCATCATTCAAATTTCCATTATTATAAATGCGTTCTCCCCAAACTCCCGTTGCATTAGGATTATTTTCCTGCCACTTTTTAGTTATTGAGTGATTATTATTCACAGTAAGTGCTTTTTTCAAATATTCAGTTCCACGTAAACGCATCATTTGATACATTTCAGTTTCACCGGCACCTTCAAAAAGTCTTTCAAAGAATATCTTTTCACGTACTTGCTCCTTTGTTAATGTTGATTCCCATTTGGCTGGTTGTGCCGAAACCTTAATTCCTGACTTACGTGCACGTGCCAACACGATATCTGCTGTATTAATTGCATCGTCTTTTCTATCCAATTCATTATAGACATCAGCCAACATCAATAATAAATCTGCATAACGATATAAAATTAGATTCTTATGACTGGCAATACCGGCCATATTCATATCAAAAGCTTTTGCAAAATGAGGCCATGCTGCTCTTTCTCCTGTCCTACCCGCCGCAGTACATACATTCAAAAAATCCTTCAATCCTTTGCGATATTTCTCATCAAATTTGGTTTCATCATTTGTGATAGCCAAAATTTCATCCGCACTCGGATTCTCTTTATTAGTCAATAACTCATAAGGAATTCTACCAACTAACAACTTGTTATTTTTCCAACCTGCAGGTTTTATACCGCTATCATAAGTGAAATAAGGATATTCATAAGTAGAGTCACGGGCAGACGGTACAGGCTCTACTTGAGCTACAGGTCCGACATTGTTTGTACATTTTCTCCATTTTGCCATAAATGTAGTCTCAATACGAGGATCTCCCCAATAGGTTCCCGCAAAGAAATCATAAAATGCTTTCGTACACTTCACTCTATGAAAGCTCTTACCATACGATGATGCAGCAGGATTAAACACCCAAGATCCTCTGTTAAAAGAAGACAAGTCACCATTCACTTGAAATCCCAGTTGAAATATAGACTCTTTAGAACCTTTAATCTTATCAACAAATAAATTAGAAAATTTCGATTCCAGATCATATTTACCTTTCACTCCTTCAAAATAGGTCTTTGCCTTTTCCCAAGCCGTAGCATCACCCAAACAGCCTAAAGTGTGATATAACTTACCTAAATATGCTTCTGCAGCCCATTTGGTTGGAAATCCGTCAGAATTTGTTTCCGGCAAATATTTCGCAGCAAATTCCAAGTCAGTCCGTACCACATCCAGCACCTCTGAACGCGGGGAACGAGGTACAGCTACGCCGTCATGAGAAGAAGGGGTTGTCTTCAAGGGTACATCTCCCCAACATATTGCAAGGTTATAATAAGATAAAGCACGCAAGAAACGAGCCTCTGCAGCCATTTCGTCTTTATCCTCTAAAGAAGTGCTTTCCACATTGGCTATAAATGCATTCGTTTCATTAATCACTTTATACATTACATACCATGCATTTGTCAACAAATCATCTGTATAGTCACATTGCAGCCATCCACACATATCATTTGTATTTCCATTAGTTTGAGCCCATCCGAAACCACTATATCGTACAGGAACTTCTTGCCAATGCTGACCATATCCTCCACTAGTCAATGCAAAATAACCATAGCATCCATATAATGCTGCACGCGCCTTTTCAGAAGTAGAAAACTGAATTTGTGTATTCAAAGTATATTGCGGATCTTCATCTAACCACGATTCACAAGAAGCCAACAATAAGCAGCTTGCCAATAATAATATATAGGTTAATTTTTTCATTTTCATAATCATTTATTGTAAATTAAAAAGTTACATTCAAGCCAAACACAAAAGAACGCATATTTGGAAAAGCATTCATATCAACACCCCGACGCAGACCATCAAATGCAAAGCTATTTACTTCCGGATCATATCCACTATAATTGGTAATAACAAATGCATTCTTCACTGAAGCAAAAATGCTGGTATTCTGGAACCCGATCTTAGTCATCCACGCTTTAGGCAAAATATAATTCAACGTAATATCTGAGCAACGCAAATAACTTCCATCTTCTATATAACGATCATAAACAACTCCTTTTACATTTGAAGTAGACGACGGATATAAATTAGAACGATTCTCCGGAGTCCATGCATTATAATAAGCATCTTTTCTCAAGTTTCCAGCCTGCCTGGAAGGAGTCTGTTCATAACGAATATTTGTATTTAGAATATCATTACCATAAACACCTGTAAAGGAAGCAGAAAGAGAGATATTCTTCCATTCCAGACGTGTTTGGAAACCGTAGGTGAAATCAGGATTCGGATCACCAATTACAGCCATATCATTAGCATCTACGACACCATCTTCATTCACATCCACACATTTAATATTACCAGCTGCCATATCATTTCCAACAGATGAAGTGTAATATTTTGTAGAACCATCCGACGAGATATATCCTACTTTGCCATCAACTACATCTTCTTCCTGAATAATTCCCTGTGTCTTATAACCGAAAAATAGTCCAGGAGCTTCACCTTCAATAAAAATATTTGCAGGTCCAAAATGATCGCCAATCGTCTTACCTAAATAGCCACGTACTCCTTTCAAAGAGCCTATATCGGAAACTTCCAAACCCAAATTTTCAATCGTAGTCTTATTGAAACCGATATTTCCGCCTACATTCCATTTCCACCCGTTACTACGAATGATATCAGCATTTAAACTAAACTCAAAACCTTTATTCAATAACGATCCTTCATTGATCATCACTGTTGCAAATCCACTGGAATATGGCAAAGCACGTTCAACCAACAAATCTTTTGTGTTTTTACGGTAATAGTCAAATGCACCATTCAGACGGCCATTAAAGAAACCAAAGTCAAGACCAGCATTCCACGAAGAAGTACGTTCCCACTTCAAGCCCTCATTTTGCAAACTTTTGATTTGCATAGACGTCAGTTTATTCCCATCTCCGTCAGCATAGTCCACCTTATTCTCATAAATAGATAACGACTGATATGGATCAATACCTTGATTGCCTGTCTCACCATAGCCCACACGTACCTTCAACTGACTTAACCAGTCGATGTTCTTCATATAAGCTTCCTGTTCCATACGCCATGCTAATGAAAAAGACGGGAAATATGCCCAACGATTACCTTTTTTAAATTTACTGGATCCGTCAGCACGCAATGAAGCAGTTAACAAGTACTTATCATAAGCTGATAAATTAACACGCCCTAAATATGAAAGCAGTTGATAATCTTTTTGTATAGGCTGTTTCACATCCACTTTTCCTGCATTAGACAATCCTTTTGTACGTAAGTCATAGATAGAAAAAGTATTACCTGAAACATTCTCTGTCAGAAAATGATATTCATCATAAGTGATACCCGCTGTTGCCGACAGACGAAAGTCCTTAGTCAAGTCCATATTAAAGTTTAACAGGTTTTCCACTGTATAATTAGACTTATTGACATTACTGATTGCCAGTAAACCCTTCACATTTTCTCCCGGAGGTAACTGAATCCCATACCAACGTTTACGGTCATTGACAATTATATTCCCCCCTGCACGCAGACTATACGAGAAATATTTATTAATGTTCCAATTCAGATTCAAGCTTCCATTAAATGTCTTATTATTAGTAATATCATCATAATCATTTACCCAACTAAATACATTCATTTTTGATTCCAAAGCACCCGGATCATCATCAGGAACAATATAAGGAGCTGTATCAAGAACCGTACGAGCCAAAGATCCGGCAACGCCTCCGGTTGTATTACCGCCCGTCATCATATCATTCTGCTTTAATGAACCGCTCAATATCAAATTTAAAGTTACTTTTTTAGATAATTCAGCAGTTAAATTAGCACGCAAGTCACCCTGTTTTATTCCTGTATTTTCTACGATACCATTAATATCCTTAAAGTTACCGGAGATATAATATTTCATACCGGCAGTTCCTCCACTGACAGAAGCCGAGTAGACCTGTGAGAAAGCTGATGTATATGCTTCTTTTTGCCAGTTGCGATAGGTAATAACCTTATATAATTCCGGATTATTCGGATCTGCCTGATAAGCGGATTCATTACCACTAAATACGTAACGCATTTCACCATTAGATTGCAGATAATATCGCGGTTGGTCTAATTTAGAATTAGTGTAATCGGCATACTCTTCCAAATTTAACATATCGTGCAAGTTACGTGCATTAGCTATCGTAAAGTTCGCTGTGACATTTACTTTTGCCTTTCCGGCCTTTCCCTTTTTAGTTGTAATAAGAATTACGCCATTGGCACCACGAGAACCATAAATCGCAGTAGCAGAAGCATCTTTCAAGACGGTAATATCCTCAATATCATTAGGATTTATTGCACTCAACGGATCTTGAGCTATTTGGAAGTCACCACCTCCCACAGCAGACTCGGCAAACTCACCAGTAGATGCTTGCGGCACATTATCAATCACATATAACGGCTGATTATCTCCACGTAATGAGTTAGCACCACGAATAGTGACAGAAGAAGCAGCACCCGGAGTAGACATTGAAGCTGTTACATTTAAACCTGCAATCTTACCTTGCAATAGCCCGTCAATAGATACAGCTTTTGAAGCATCATTCGCATCAGGACGAAGACTGGCTGTAGCGCCTGTTAAATCGCTCTTTTTAGCCGTTCCATAACCAACAACAACTACTTCATCCAAATTTTGTGCATCCTCTTTTAATTGAACGTTAATTTTAGTCTGATTTCCAACCACTATTTCTTGTTTGGAATAACCGATAAAAGTAAAGACCAACACTGATTTTGAGTTTGGAACGGAAATGGAGAATTTTCCATCAATGTTGGTAATTGTCCCATTAGTAGTACCTTTTACTTGTACATTGACACCAGGCATACTTTCATTTAGAGCATCCACTACCTGACCGGTAATGTTTTTTCCTTGTCCCATAGATTGCGCTGCAAACGCAAACAATGTGATGAAACATAGCAGAAAAACTTTTGATAGGTTCTTCATAGAAGTCATTTTTATAAATTATTAAATTTAAAGATTAAAAAGCTTATTCCAGATTTTTTGCTGAAATCCATACGCAAATATAGACGTGGTTACTGAATATGCATGTTCTATTTTAGCTACTATTTTTCCAATTTTGTCTAAAATCATCCATTTCATCGATATATCTAACCATCATAGACATTGTTGGACATCTTACGAATCAAAAAAAGAAAGCGGAAGTATCCATTCTTGAATATTCCCGCCTCCTTTATATTTTATCCTAATATAACTACAACAATTTTCCTATGAAGATATATTATAGGTTTTCTATATCAGAAGATTGAAGACCCGTATATTTGATAATTATATCAATGGATATTCCGTCCTCTCTCATCTTCCGAGCAATTTCAATTTGCTTCTTTTGCTCTCCTTTCTCCATCCCTTTCTCCATTCCTTCCTTTATTCCTTCTCTTATCCCTTCCTTTAGCCCTTCTTTCATCCCTTCTTCAGCCGCTTTTCTCCGCATCTCTTCGTTTTTACGCCGTTCATCCTCCTCTACAATTTGGTTGACCCTATACCGATCTAATGCCTTATCATAAGCGATACGGTTTTCTTCCGAAAGATCGGCAACTGCTGCCAATCTCGCCAGATGTTCAAACACTTGTTCTTTCAAAGCATCCGGCATTCTATTCCAATTGCTCATATTCTTCAGTGCATAAATTAATTTATCATATAATGTATGGCAGTCCGACAAATCCTTTGTAAAATAAGGAAATTGCAAATAAATCTGCCGGAGATGCGGATTAACAATCTTCCCTGTATCACGGTCGGAAAGAACCGTATCCGTACGGAATTTAGCCTCTAAATTTTCCTCTTTGAAATTCATCAGGAAAATTCCATATATAGTAGGTAGTCTATACTGCTTTCCATAAGAGACAAGTGGTTCTCTTGCAGTCATCGGATCTTCAGGGACAGGGACTTCTTTTGAAGAAGGAGATTCTATCTGCCGACTCACAGCACGACAAACATAATAAAGTGTACGATCTAAAAAATTACTGTGCCAACGATTCTGCATCTCCACGATAATATACTCACCACTTGCTGTACGGCAATAAAGATCATAAATGATACCTTTATCACTCACATTGTCCGCATGATCTTCCTTATCCAGAAAAGTAAGTTCTGTAATATGATGTTCACCTGCAAGTAGTTCGTTCAACAAAGTGATGAGCAAATTCTTACTGGCCGGTTGACCAAAAATAATTTTAAATCCTATATCAGTAAAAGGATTGACGTATTTGGACATGATATTCTATTTTTAGCAAAGGTAACTATTTAAATCCATAAACATAAAAAACAATCCCAAACTTTACGGATTTATAGCCTTTTATAGTAAGCTGTCTCCCTTTCAATTCTTCCAAACAAACAAGAAGATGTTCTATTTTTCAGATTAAGAAAGAAAACAAAACTATTGAAGATGGTAATCCGGAATTAAAAGCATCCATATTATCACATATATATGCATATTACCGCCACAATACAGCATATATTTTCAGATGATATGCGTTTTCTTTAAAGATATAAATGATTTTCCTCGGTGAGCAATAAGCCATTCCTCGGTGAGGAACACATCCTTCCTCACCGAGAAAGCCTTCCATACTCACCAACCAAGTTATAAAAGCCCTCGGAAAAGCCCGTTTATAGGCTAGTTCATCATCACAAGCGCACAAAAGAAAAATGATAAAGCAAACTACATACGGGCAAACAGTAAGCATATAGATAGCAATACAGAGGAATTATTTATTTTTAGACAGGAATTATCCAGGATAACAAACAACCCTACATTCTTTCATCCAAAATGCAGAGCGTTTTTTCCTTCACCACAAACAAGTGACCGATATATTAAAAACAGAAAGAATAGAATATACCCTTTTTCAGATCAGCACATTTTTAATCCCCTCCTTTCAACAACCATACTCTTTCAGAGTCTGCATCAACTTCGCACCATTGATCGGCTTCACCAGATAATCATCACAACCGGCTTTCAACGCAGCTACCCGGTCAGCATCAAAGGCATGAGCAGTCAAGGCGATAATCGGAATTTCAGCATTAAACTTCCGGATCTCCGAGGTTGCAGTACGCCCGTCCATAACAGGCATCTTCATATCCATCAGTACCAAATCCACTGGTTGGGTACGGACAATCTCAACTGCCTCCAGTCCATTCGGTGCGTGTAACAACTGGCATTTATTTTTCAAGATAGAAGATACCAAAAAGAAGTTACTTTGAATATCTTCAACGACCAGCACTCTTTTAGGTACTTTCTTTGTTTCTTCGGAGTCAAGAACGCTTTCATTATCTGCATCTTTCTCATTATTCCGACGTGAAGAAGTCGGCTCGCTGTCAACCGAATCAAACTGGCATGGCAAAACCGCCCAAAATAAAGACCCTTTATCAAATTCCGACTCAAAGCCTATCTCTCCCCTGCAAGCCTCAACGATGGCTTTACAAATAGACAGTCCCAGTCCGGTTCCCTGTGCAAATTCATCCAGTTTCTCAAAACGATGGAACACCTTGTCTTTTTTATCTTCCGGTATACCAATACCTGTATCGCGAACGTAAAGACGAATATCTCCGTCTATCTTTTCATACCCCATTTCAATAGTTCCTTTGGAGGTATATTTGATAGCATTAGTTACAAAGTTAGTGAGAATCTGCGCTAACCGGTTTTTATCCAAACGAACGGTACAGGTTTCATAAGGATTCACGGGAACTAACCGAACCTGCGGATTTACTACACGACGATGCATCGAAGCAGCTAATTCGTTGAAATAAACAGCCAAATCAAAATCTTCGTATTTCAGTTCTACCGAGCCGGCTTCTATTTTCGAAAGATCCAGTATGTCGTTAATCAGCTTCAAAAGCAACTCATTGTTGGCATTGATAATCTGAATAAATTCTTCTTTCTCTTCTTGATCTTCCGTCACCATCAATAAATCGGAAAAACCAACGATAGCATTTAACGGTGTACGGATTTCGTGGCTCATATTTGCCAGAAAGGCGGATTTCAACTTATCGGATTGTTCAGCACGGCTCCTTGCCGTTTCAAGTTCACCTATCATGTGCTGTCGCTCGGTAACATCATCTACGCGAATCACGACACCGTCAACATCTCCCTGTTCATTAAATATGGGAGTAGCAAAAACTTCTATGACATGCTTGTTATCCAAATTAAACAAGATAGACTCTACCTGACCGGATCTCCGGGCACGTTGCATCACACAATTCTCACAAGGAGTGGTGCGATTATGGGCTGTCAGATAGCAAGGCTCCCCTTTTTTGTAAGCCTCATAAGAAAGGCTTTTACTACAAAGCGAGATATTCTCCCATTGTACGATATAGTCGTTCGCAATATATGCCAATCCCGAATTAATATTGTTCAATACCAACTCATTCTGACGAATCAATTGGATCATTCTTTGTTCGCTCTCAAGAAGTTCTTTTTTTGAGCGCACCGCTTCTTCGTAAAGATTATCATATTTGTTTTGCCACAGAACACGTTCAGTGACATCCTGACTAATCACCATATAATTCGTAATTTCCGACTTTTCATTATGTACGAAAGAAACGGTAATCTCGAAGAATTTTATACCGGACAGATTAGTAGGAAAAAGATGACGCACGTCATCAAAATTATATTTTGCCATGAAACGCACTGTTTCTCCTTTTCTGACCTGTTCTTTGATTTCATCAGAGAAACTAGTGTAATTAAATAGATTATAGCCCAGAATATCCTTTTTGTCTTTTATCCCCATTGATCTCAACCGCGAATAATTGACATCTATCATGAGACCGTCCTTATCATACAACTCCAAGCCTACAGACAGGTCATTAAAGATGTTGTGCAATAAGTTGTCAGCTATCCCATTTTCCAAAGTCTGTTCCATGCAGCAAAATTTGTATAGTATTACAATATTGATTGTTTATCCAAGCAAAGTTACTTAAATATTTTGTTACATAGCAAGAAAGAGGCTTTTTAGCCTCTTTCAGTATCTTTATTTGGTATTTTGGTATAAAAAGTCTGTTGCTTTCGCTAATGTTTCCGGTTTGCCTATATCAATCAGATGTAACTTTTCTTTCAAATAACCACCATAGTTTACTTGCCGGCAAGTGGCAAGATAGAAATCCATGATAGAGAATTTTCCATCCCATGAGGGAGAGGTCATCCATTGAAAAATGGCGGGCGAAAGTACATGGATACCACTGAATGCATATTCCTGATAAAGAGAAGGATCATACTGAAAACCTTCCGGTTTCACTTGTTCCGTATCCTTGTTTATCCATCCGCAAAGTCTTTTGTCTGTATCAAAAAGAAGATAGCGGGAGGTTTTACGTTGGCTGGCCAGTAAAGTGGCAACAGCACCGCTTTGTAGATGATAGTCATATAGTTCTTTCAGGTTCACGTCTGAAAGAATATCTACATTGTGTATCAGGAAAGGTTCATCGGAATTTTCAAAGAAAGAACGGGCTTTCTTAACTCCCCCACCGGTGTCGAGCAACAAGTCGCGTTCGTCGGAAATATGTATGATGAGTCCAAAATTTTCATTGGCTTTCAGGAAGTCAAGTATCTGTTCGCCAAAATGGTGGATGTTAATCACTATTTCTGTGAATCCGGCAGCTTTCAGTTTTAAAATCACATGTTCCAACATCGGACGTCCGGCTATGGGAACTAAAGCCTTCGGCATGGTATCGGTGAGTGGCTTCAGCCGGCTACCCAAACCGGCTGCAAATATCATTGCTTTCATTCTTTCGGTTACTTTCTTCTTTACATTTACTCTTCTTAGATTGTTGCCTCAAACGTATGTTCGATATTCTGTTCCCGATGCACCAGTTCGACTTTCACACCAAATTTCTGATTCAGGTGCTCTGCCAGGTGCTGGGCTGAATAAACAGAACGATGCTGTCCGCCGGTGCAACCGAAGCAGACGGACAAATTGCTGAATCCGCGTTCCATATAACGTTTCACGGAGGCATCTACCAAAGCATAGACATGATCGAGGAAACGAAGTATTTCGCCATCTTCTTCCAAGAAAGTGATTACAGGTTCATCCAGTCCGGTGAAAGGTTTGTAACGCTCATACTTACCGGGATTATTCACGGCGCGACAGTCGAATACATAACCTCCTCCATTGCCGGTAGAGTCATCAGGAATTCCTTTCTTATAGGCAAAGCTCATTACTTTGACGGTTAGCTGCCGCTTTTTCAGGTCGTCCGTAAATTGTTTCAGTCCAGTAAGCTCCCGCAAAACGTTACAGAGATACGGATATTCCGGATATTCTTCTTTCAACAGTTCACGCAGGTTTTCGATGGCATAAGGAACGCTTTGGATAAAATGCGGTTTCTTTTCAAAGTAACCACGGAAACCGTAGGCTCCCAGCACTTGCAGCGTACGGAAAAGGACAAAGTGGCGAAGCTGGCTATAAAAATAGGATTCGTCAATCGGTTGGTATTTGCGAAGAGCTTCCATATATTCTTGCAGCAGTTCTTTACGGAGGCTATCAGGATATTTCGCTTTCGCTTGCCACAGGAAAGAGGCTATGTCATAATAGAACGGGCCTTTGCGTCCGCCCTGAAAGTCGATAAACCACGGTTCCCCGTCTTTTATCATCACATTACGACTTTGAAAATCACGATACATGAAAGTAGCGGAAGAACTGCGGAGCAGGACATCGCTCATTTTTTGGAAATCATCTTCCAGTTTGTCTTCCTGAAACTCCATACCGGTAGCTTTCAGGAAGCAATATTTGAAGTAATTCAAATCCCACAGAATGGAGCGTTGGTTGAACTCCGGTTGAGGATAACAACGGGAAAAATCAAATCCATCCGCCCCGGCAAATTGAATAGCAGGAAGCAGACGGATCGTTTTGCGAAGCAACTCTTTTTCCTCTTCTGAAAAAACACTGGTAGCACGTCCTTTCTCTATGGCATGGAACAACAGAGTATCGCCCAAATCTTCCTGCAAATAATAGGTTTTATCTTCCGAGGCAATGCGCACTTCGGGAACAGGCAGTCCACATTTGCGGAAGTGTCCTGCCATATAAAGAAATGCCTCATTCTCATCAATAGAAGCCCCGTAGACTCCAATCAATGTTTCTATACCCGTCAGCCGAAAATAACGGCGGTTGGAACCGGAAGACGGTAATTCTGTTATGTTTTCAGCGGGAACGCCCGTATATGACTGATAAAGTTTCTGTAGTTCTTCGGTAATCATAGTCGTATATTTTCGAGCAAAGATAAGCATAAAAACTAAAAAATAAGAGAGGGGATTTAACTAATATTCATCCGAATACACTATCTTTGTTTCAGTTTAACTGACCTGATCTCATGAGAACAAAAACCTTTTTACTACTATGCATTGCATTTATCACACTGTTTATCGGCGTTTCCACTCTTCAAGCCGGTCATTATTACTATAAGCAAATCTCCCTAAAAGATGGCCTTCCTTCCACCGTGAGATGTATTTTAACGGACAAACAAGGATTTGTATGGATTGGAACCCGTTCCGGATTAGGGAGATATGACGGACACGAACTTAAAAAATATATTCATCAGGCAAATAACCCTCATTCCATTCCTCACAATTTAATCTACCAGATGATAGAAGACGAACAAAACAATATCTGGATTCTGACAGACAAAGGAGTGGCACGTTATCAGAGGCAAAGCGATGACTTTTTTATACCGACTGATGAGACAGGAAATAATATCATCGCCTATTCCGCCTGCCTGACTGATAACGGAGTGTTATTCGGTTCGAAAAATAAAATCTTTTTCTATAATTATCAGGATACCTCTTTACGCCTCCTACAAACATTTGACTTAGAACCCAATTATAATGTGACTCTACTAAATCTATGGGATAAACACACATTACTCTGTTGCAGCCGGTGGCAAGGACTACTCCTGCTCGACCTGAATACCGGAAAATGCCGACGTCCTCCTTTCGATTGCGGAAAAGAAATCATGAATGTACTCATAGACTCACAAAAAAGAATCTGGGTAGCTCCCTACAATGGAGGGCTGAACTGTCTGACACGCGACGGTAAACTACTGGCTACATATACTACCCACAACTCCTCTTTAAGCAACAATGTCATACTAAGTCTCGCCGAACGGGAAGGAGAAATCTGGATTGGAACAGACGGAGGAGGCATTAATATTCTCGACCCGGAAACAAGACGTTTTTCGCTGTTGGAGCATATGCCCGGAAGTGACAACTACTCACTCCCCGCTAACTCTATTTTATGTCTGTACAACGACTGCAACAATAATATGTGGGCAGGTAGCATCCGCAACGGACTAATCAGCATCCGGGAAGTTTCCATGAAAACGTATACAGATGTACCTCCCGGCAACGACCGCGGACTAAGCAACAATACCGTTCTAAGTCTTTTCCAAGAATCCCAAGACCAAATTTGGGTCGGTACAGACGGAGGAGGCATCAACAGCTTTAACCCACTCACAGAGAAATTTATCCATTACCCTTCCACCTGGGAAGACAAAGTAGCCTCTATCTGCCAGTTTACTCCCGGCAAATTATTAATTTCTCTTTTCTCACAGGGAGTATTTATTTTCAACCCGGCAACAGGAGAAAAACAGCCTTTCACCATTGTTGACGCTAAAACGACAGCACTCTTGTGCAATCGAGGCAAGGCTGTAAATCTACTTCGGAACACTCATCACAATATTCTGTTCCTTGGAGAACATATCTATATATATGATTTGAATACACGCACTTTCAGTACCGTTATAGAACAAGAAGAGCAGGAAATTATCGGTGCTCTCTTACCGATCGACAATTATAAGAATATCACTTATCTAAATGATACGAAGCACATATATGAACTGGACAACCATACCAACCGACTGAAAGCCCTGTACAGATGTTGGAAAGATACAACAATCAACTCTGTTGCACGAGACGAAGAGGGAAATTTCTGGATTGGAAACAACTACGGATTGGTACACTACAATCCTGCCACCAAAATACAGACACCAATCCCGACCTCTCTATTTAGTGAAATCACATTGATTGTATGCGACCAGCAGGGAAAAGTATGGATAGGAGCCGACAGTATGCTTTTCGCCTGGCTCATCAAAGAGAAAAAATTCGTTCTATTCGGTGAATCAGACGGTGTAATCCAAAACGAATATCTTTCCAAACCTCGTCTATTAAGTATGCGGGGAGACGTCTACATGGGTGGAGTGAAAGGGTTACTGCATATTAACAGCAAAATACCATTAACCACTTCCGAACTTCCCCAACTCCAATTATCAGATGTCATCATTAATGGAGAGTCAGTAAATAACGAATTAACGAATCATCCAGCAGGGATTTCTGCTCCCTGGAATAGTAATATCACTATTCGAATCATGTCGAAAGAGAAAGATATTTTTCGACAGAAAGTGTACAGATACCAAATAGAGGGGCTGAATGACCAGCAAATCGAATCATACAATCCCGAACTGGCCATACGTTCACTTCCTCCGGGAAGTTATAAAATCATGGCGTCCTGTACCGCCAAGGATGGTAATTGGATTCCCAGTCAGGAAGTACTGGAATTGACCATCCTTCCTCCCTGGTATCGGACATGGTGGTTTATTCTTTGTTGCGCCGTTTTTATTGCTGCCGCTATTATCGAAGCTTTCCGAAGAGCATGGAAACGTAAAGAAGAGAAGTTAAAGTGGGCAATGAAAGAACATGAGCAACAGGTATATGAAGAAAAGGTACGTTTTCTTATTAATATCAGTCATGAGTTGCGTACACCTTTAACGTTAATATACGCACCACTTAACCGGATGTTGAAATCCCTTTCTACCGAAGATACACAGTATTTGCCAATAAAAGCGATCTACCGTCAAGCGCAGCGAATGAAAAACCTTATTAATATGGTACTCGATGTACGCAAGATGGAGGTTGGAGAAAGCAAATTGCAGATACAACCGTATGTTCTCAATCAATGGATTGAACATGTATCCCAAGATTTCATCAGTGAAGGGGAAGCAAAGAACGTCCATATCCGTTATCAGCTTGATCCACATATCGATACTGTAAGTTTTGATAAAGATAAGTGTGAGATTATTCTAAGCAATCTGCTTATCAATGCCTTGAAACACAGTCCGCAGGATGCAGAAATAACAATTATATCGGAGTTGCTTTCCGAAAGAAATAGCGTACGTATCTCCATCATTGACCGGGGAAACGGATTGAAACAAGTAAATACACAGAAACTCTTCACCCGTTTCTATCAGGGTACAGGAGAGCAGAGCGGTACAGGGATCGGATTGTCTTATTCCAAGATTCTGGTAGAACTACACGGAGGTTCCATTGGTGCGCAAGATAATCAGGATGCCGGTGCGACATTCTTCTTTGAACTGCCCTTGAGACAACAATCGGAAGAGATTATCTGCCAACCAAAAGCATATTTGAACGAATTGATGAGTGACGATAGTAAAGAACAACAACCGGAGGAAGATAATTTCGACACGAGTCCTTACAGTGTTTTAGTAGTGGATGATAATCCGGACTTGACGGACTTCCTGAAAAAGTCACTGGGAGAATATTTCAAACGGGTAGTGATTGCTTCGGATGGTGTGGAAGCCCTTCAACTGACCAAAAGCCATGCCCCGGATATTATCATCAGCGACGTGATGATGCCGAGAATGAATGGATATGAACTATGCAAAAATATAAAGGAAGATATTACGATCAGTCACATTCCTATCGTTCTGCTGACAGCAAGAGATGATAAACAAAGCCAGTTGAGTGGTTACAAGAACGGGGCGGATGCTTATCTGACTAAACCTTTTGAGATAGAAATGCTGATGGAAATCATTCGCAACCGGTTGAAGAACCGCGAATCTATCAAGAAGAGATATTTGAATACAGGACTAGTCCCTGCGCCGGAAGAAAGCACCTTTAGCCAGGCAGATGAAACATTCCTGTTGAAACTGAATAAAATTATCCTGGAGCATTTGGATAGCAGTCATCTGGATGTCACTTTTATCTGCAAAGAGATAGGTATGAGCAGAGCCTCCCTTTACAATAAGCTGAAAGCTCTAACCGATATGGGAGCCAATGATTACATTAATAAATTCCGGATGGAAAAAGCAATCACGTTAATCACCAGTACGGACCTATCGTTCACGGAAATTGCCGAGAAGGTCGGTTTTACTACTTCACGCTATTTCAGTACGGCTTTCAAACAATATACTGGAGAAACGCCGACTCAATACAAAGAAAAGCAGAAACAGGAAAGGAAAAAAGAGCAATAAGAAGCTACCCGGAAAATAAATATTTTTTAGGCACGGATTACACAGGTTTCACGCTTTTTTATAGTTGTTTTATGATAACTACCATTTTTAAAACCGTGAAATCCGTGTAATCCGTGCCTAAATGAAAGCCATAAAAGTCTTCT
>OGZQ01000751.1_pt1 | contig 19138 bp, 13 predicted proteins | sample 1576841 | NCBI WGS metagenome assembly OGZQ01 (sample SAMEA3541527, study PRJEB24748) | human gut metagenome | biome: human gut; feature: human-associated habitat; material: faeces | place: China | collected 2012
GGCGGGCATGACCTTTTACGCAGGGTGCGCCCGCTGTGGCTTTTCATGGATTCCCCGAATCAATGGCGAAAAATCCATTGCGGGGACTACTCATGCGGTTCCGTAGGCGGTTTGGGTGTTCCGTAGGTGGTTGGTCAGAGTATCGGGGTTGGAGAAAGGCTTTATTCTGGCCGTTTTCATGCCGGGTATTCAGACCCAACCACCTACGGAAGCGAAAAACCACCTACGGAACTAGTCCAAGCCGTAACGGTGACTGGCTATTGCGCGGGCGACCATGCCGAACAGCTCGTTCAGCTTCTGCTTGGAAGCCAGATGCTCGCGGGTGGCGACAAAAGGAGTGAAACCGAGATCCCTCAGCCGGTTCCGCTTATCGAGGTCATACATCCAGCGGTCATGGGTGTAGTGGTAATTTCCGTCGTATTCTATGCAGACGCGGTCATCCGGGTAGGCGATATCCACCTTCATCGTGCCCGAGCCGCGTATGTGGTCAATGATCTCATAATTGACATGTGCCTCAGGCAGCCCGTAGGCATCGCTCTCCAAACGAAGCACCGTTTCCTGCGGAGAATCGGTACCTGGTTTGGACAGGCGCAAGGCCTTTCTGCATTTGGCGCTCCCAATGAATCGCGGCGCACTCCGGATGTAGTCGGAGAGCTCATCGTGAGTGCAGACGCGTAAATCGGGATTGGCGCAAGTGAGCCAATCCATGGCGATCACCAGACTCCGTTCGTCGACATAGGGCGCAATCTGGCAGACCGCCTGCATCGCGGAGACGCTTGACACCAATTCGTCGGCGTGCGCCACGTCTACGCCATGCCTTGCGTAATGGAATTTCATCCCCTGGATTTTCCGCAGGTCACGTTGCCGGCACACCGAAACGTGAACGAGCTCCGAACCATATCCGGGTAAATAATTCATGGTGGCAATCATGCCATGCAGCTCCAGCGCTGTGCCGTGGCTTACATAGAGTGGAACCGAGGAGCGTGACCTTATCCGCGACAACACCTGCCTGCATTCAAGATGCCGTCTCGCCGCCTCCTCCCGTGCCTGCTCTAATGTGAAAAATGTATTGTGTCCGAAGCTTTCCATGCGCTGACGGTATATGGAAAGCCAGCAGCCCCGCAACCGTCTCCGTGAAAAATGTGGATATGTGCATGGTTCCATCCGCAGCATCACCGGGGAGAGGCCTGATGTATACGCGTCCGGTAGAACCGATGCGGAGCGTGGCGTCATCGAGGGGTGGCTCACATGGCAAGTCGGCCACGCAGAAGGGCGGGCGCTTCCAGCCGCAGGCCCGTGGGGCTGACGGTGACCGCGTTTCTCCACGGTGTCAGCCGCGTTTGGAACCCTGCCGACTGATGCCACCTTTATGACCGGTCGCTTTGAAAGGCAGACCGGCGTTGCCGAGTCCTTTGCTCCGCATGTTCTGCAGGGCAAAGGATTTTTGTTGTGCACGCAGTTCGTTCATCCGTTCCGTGGACTGATGCGCGATTCGCGGTTTCCGTGATTGCTCTGGCTGTGTCATGGCTATAAGAATACGTTCGGTAATGTAATATGATGGATTTAGTAATGCTTTTACTAAAATCTGATGAGGCATCCATGGGAGGGCGAGGGAGCGATGGCGACCATCAAGGAGATTGCGAAACGTACGGGATTTTCGCAGGCCACGGTGTCGCGTCTGTTGAATGGCGATCCGACGCTGTCGGTGCGTGAGGAGACGCGTCGCGCGATCATCCGCGCCAGCGAGGATTTGGGATACAGCGCCCAGGCCAAGCGTATCGTCATTCCGCACGAAGTAGCCTTGTTGGACAACGAGGAGTCCGACGAAACGCTGCGTGATTCGTATTTTGCCGATTTGCGTTCGGCGCTGGAACATAACGCCAAACAGCAGCGTATGGAGCTCACTGTTTTCCACAGTCTTGACGAGATGTTGAATCAGAAGGGGAAATTCGATGGTTTCATGGCTATCGGCGCCAATGTCATAGCCGAAAGCGACCTTGAGAAGTTGCATGAGGTCATGCCATACGGTGTGTTCATCGATGTGAATCCCGCACCGAACCTGTTTGATTCCGTGCAGCCCGACCTACAGCAGACCATGCATGACGCGGTCGAAGCATGTGCGAAGGCTGGCATGAAGCGTGTCGGATTCATCGGCGGCAAGGGGAGGCTGACGAATTTTTATGAGGTGGACGAAGAGGGGCGTGCCACATATTTTCGGCGTGAAATGGGCCGTTATGGTCTCGACCTGCGTGGACTGGTGTATTCTGACGGCTTGTTCACCGTGGAGAATGGTCGCAAGCTGGGGGAGCAGTTTATCCGTGACCACAACGGCGCACTGCCTGACGCAGTTATTGTTTCGGCGGACATCATCGCGGTCGGCGTGCTGCAGGCGTTCAACGCGGTTGGTGTGATTGTGCCCCGCGACATCAGCGTCATCAGCATCAACAACCAGACGATCGCACAGCTTACGTCGCCACCGTTGAGCACTTTCGCAATCGACCAGAACGAGCTTGCGCGCGTTGCGATTCTCACCTTGGCCGATGCGATTGCCAGCAAGCGCACAGTACGGCAGCATGCGTACCTGTCGACGACGCTGGAAGTGCGAGATAGTTTCGTGCCGGCGCAGCCGAAACGTGAATCGCGGCCAAAATTGCAGACCCGATCGAAGCGATCTGCCCGGTCGAAACGGGCTGCCTAGCGTACGTATGTGCGGAAAAATATGAAAGGCGATTGATGATGCTGCGTCATCAATCGCCTTTTGTTTGTCTACTGTCGGCGAAATACCGCGAATCGCACACAATATGACATGTATATGTGCAGAATCGCACAAAATGCGACACGCCCAATAGTGCACAACGCAGATGTTAAATTTTACTAAACAGGGGTAAAGGGATATACTTAACTCATGCGAAATCAAATGATGATTTCCGATTACAGCTTCAATCACAACTTCTAAGGAGAAGTACGATGGCAGAATCCAATGTCGCAGCCGCACCGAAGGAGACGCAGCAGTCTGCGAAGCCAACCAGGAAAGGCAGTCTGCTGTCCCGCGTGGCCTATTCATTCGGCAACGTCGGCCAATCCGCCTTCTACAACGCGCTGAGCACCTACTTCATCGTCTACGTCACCAGCTCGCTGTTCTCCGGCGTTGACAAGGCGCTCGCTACCAAGCTCATCGGCGTTATCACCGGCCTTGTGGTTGTCATCCGTATCGCGGAGATCTTCATCGATCCGCTGCTGGGCAACATCATCGATAACACCAAGACCAAGTGGGGTCGTTTCAAGCCATGGCAGCTCATCGGCGGCACCGTTTCCGCCGTTCTACTTGTGCTCGTCTATACCGGTCTGTTCGGTCTGGTAAACGTCAACACCACACTGTTCATCGTGTTGTTCGTCATCACGTTCATCGTGCTTGACGTGTTCTATTCCCTGCGTGACATTTCCTACTGGGGCATGATTCCGGCGCTGTCCTCCGACTCCCACGAGCGCTCCACTTACACTGCTCTCGGCTCCTTCGGCGGCTCCATCGGTTACAACGGTTTGACTATCGTCGTCATCCCGATCGTCACCTACTTCAGCTATGTCTTCACCGGCAAGCACCAGGAAAGCCAAAGTGGCTGGACCTGCTTCGCCATCATCGTGGCTATTCTCGGCGTCCTCACCGTGTGCTCCGTCGCGTTCGGCACCAAGGAAAGCACCAGCACCCTGCGCGCCAAGGCCGAAGATAACGGTGGTCCACTCGCCGCGTTCAAGGCTCTCGCCCAGAACGACCAGCTGCTGTGGGTCGCCCTGTCCTACCTGCTGTACGCCATCGCCAACGTGGCCACCACCGGCGTGCTCATGTACATGTTCAAGTTCATCCTGAACAACTCCGCCGCCTACTCCATCGTCGGCGTTGTCTCGGTCATCGCCGGCATCATCATGGCGCCGCTGTACCCGATTCTGAACAAGCGCATACCGCGTCGCTACCTGTACCTCGGCGGTATGGTGCTCATGGTCCTCGGCTACCTGCTGTTCATCGTCGGCACCAACAACCTCGCTGTCGTCACCGTCGGCCTGGTGTTCTTCTACCTGCCGCAGACCTTCATCCAGATGACCGCCATCCTCTCCCTGACCGACTCCATCGAATATGGCCAGCTGAAGAACGGCAAACGTAACGAGGCCGTCACCCTGTCCGTGCGTCCGATGCTCGATAAGATCGCAGGCGCCTGCTCCAACGGTATCGTCGGTGCTGTCGCCATCGCCGCCGGCATGATTGGTGACGCCACCGCCGCCGACATGACTGCCGCGAACATCCACACTTTCAAGGTCTGCGCCTTCTATGTGCCGCTGGCTGTCATCATCCTGAGCGGTGTTGTGTTCCTGCTCAAGGTGAAGATCAGCGAGAAGATGCATGCTGACATTGTCGAGCAGCTGGAAACTCAGCTCAACGAAGGCTGATTCGCTTTTGATTGCGATTGAATTTCAATCGTCGCGCTGAAGGAGCCGCATGGTGGACGCCATGCGGCTTTTCGCGTTTCCTACGTTCGTGGTAAGTGCTAGGCTGACGATTTGAAACGTATAGCAATGATCCGTTATCAGCGGGGAGCTTCCGGAAGAACGGTCGGCGCTTTTGGGTGCGGCCTAGTAGAACCGGCGGGATCGGCCCGAACAGCCGAACGTCAAGCGGTCGTATGAAACCTGTGCAGGGAAGCCTGCGTAAGAAAACAGGGGAGTGCGGCAAGCGAGGTGGTACCGCGGTGTCGGACGTGCGCAATCGCACGAAAATCATCGTCCTCGTAAAGTAAGTAATGAAACCGCCAAACGAGGAGCATACGGTGAGCGAATCCACCAATCATGTGTATCCGAAGGCTGCTGCCGGTGAGCAGAGCGCCAATGTCGCGCCGAACCCCAGCTTCCCCAAGCTTGAGGAGTCCGTGCTTGACTACTGGGACAAGGACGGCACCTTCCAGAAGTCCATCGAACGCCGTCCTTCCGGCGATCACAGCCAGAACGAATTCGTCTTCTTCGACGGTCCGCCGTTCGCCAACGGCCTGCCGCACTATGGCCACCTGCTGACCGGTTACGCGAAGGACGTCATCCCGCGTTACCAGACCATGAAGGGCCACCGCGTCAACCGCGTGTTCGGCTGGGACACGCACGGTCTGCCGGCCGAGCTTGAAGCCCAGAAGGAACTGGGCATCGACTCCGTCGACCAGATCAAGGAACTGGGCATCGACAAGTTCAACGACGCCTGCCGCGCGTCCGTGCTCAAGTACACGAACGAGTGGAAGGACTACGTGCACCGTCAGGCCCGTTGGGTCGATTTCGAGCACGGCTACAAGACCCTGAACATCACGTACATGGAGTCCGTGATGTGGGCCTTCAAGCAGCTGTACGACAAGGGTCTGGCCTACCAGGGCTACCGCGTGCTGCCGTACTGCCCGAAGGACCAGACGCCGCTGTCCGCGCACGAGCTGCGCATGGACGCCGACGTGTATCAGGACCGTCAGGACACCACCGTGTCCGTGGCCGTGAAGCTGCGCGACGAGGAGGATGCCTACGCCGTCTTCTGGACCACCACTCCGTGGACCGTTCCGACCAACTTCGCCATCGTGGTCGGCGCTGACATCGACTACGTCGAGGTGCGTCCGACCGAAGGCAAGTTCGCTGGCAAGAAGTTCTACCTCGGCAAGCCGCTGCTTGGCTCCTACGAGAAGGAACTTGGCGAGAACTACGAGATCGTGCGCGAGCTTAAGGGCGCCGAAATGGAAGGCTGGCGTTACTACCCGGTCTTCCCGTACTTCGCAGGCGACGAGAACGCCGCCGAGGGCAAGGTGCCGGGGCCGGAAGGCTACCAGATCTTCACCGCCGACTACGTCGACACCGTTGAAGGTACCGGCCTGGTCCATCAGGCCCCCTACGGCGAGGACGATATGAACACGCTCAACGCCAAGGGCATCAAGAGCGTGGACGTGCTCGACGCGGGCTGCAAGTTCACGTCGCTGTGCCCGGATTACGAGGGCATGTACGTGTTCGACGCCAACAAGCCGATCCTGCGCAACCTGCGCGCCGGTGACGGCCCGCTGGCCCGCATCCCCGAAGAGCAGCGCGCCATCCTCTTCCAGGAGAAGAGCTACGTGCACTCCTACCCGCACTGCTGGCGTTGCGCCACCCCGCTGATCTACAAGCCGGTGAGCTCCTGGTTCGTGGCCGTCACCAAGATCAAGGACCGCCTGCTCGAACTCAACCAGCAGATCAACTGGATTCCGAACAACGTGAAGGACGGCCAGTTCGGCAAGTGGCTGGCGAACGCACGCGATTGGTCGATCTCCCGCAACCGTTTCTGGGGCTCTCCGATCCCGGTATGGGTTTCGGACGATCCGAAGTACCCGCGTGTGGACGTGTACGGTTCACTCGATGAGCTCAAGGCCGACTTCGGCGATTATCCGCGCGATCATGAGGGCAACATCAACATGCACCGCCCGTACATCGACGAGCTGACCCGCGTCAACCCGGACGATCCGACCGGCAAGAGCCACATGCACCGCATCAGCGACGTGATGGACTGCTGGTTCGAATCCGGTTCGATGAGCTTCGCCCAGTACCACTATCCGTTCGAAAACAAGGAAACCTTCGAACAGCACTTCCCGTGCGACTACATCGTGGAATACATCGGCCAGACCCGTGGCTGGTTCTACGTGCAGCACGTCATGGCCACCGCCCTGTTCGACAGGCCGGCGTTCAAGAACGTGATCTGCCACGGCATAGTGCTCGGCTCCGACGGACAGAAGATGTCGAAGCATCTGCGCAACTATCCGGACGTGAACGGCGTGTTCAACGACTTCGGCTCCGACGCCATGCGCTGGTTCCTCATGAGCTCGCCGATCCTGCGCGGCGGCAACCTTATCGTCACCGCCGATGGCATCCGCGACACCGTCCGCCAGGTCATGCTGCCGGTGTGGAGTTCCTACTACTTCTTCACGCTGTACGCGAACGCGGCCGGGTACGACGCGCGCAAGCTTCGCGCCGACGAAGTTGCATCGCTGCCGGAAATGGACCGTTACCTGCTGGCCCGTACCCACCGACTGGTCGAAAAGACCCAGTCCTCGCTGGACCAGTTCCTGATCTCCGATGCATGCGACGCCGTGTCCGACTTCATCGACATGATCACCAACTGGTACATCCGCAACAACCGCGACCGCTTCTGGAACGAGGACGCCAACGCGTTCAACACCTTGTACACCGTGCTTGAGGTGTTCATGCGCGTCCTTGCGCCGCTTGCCCCGATGGAAGCCGAATCCGTGTGGCGCGGCCTGACCGGAGGCGAATCCGTGCATCTGGCCGACTGGCCGTTCCTGGCCGACGAGAAGACCGGCGAAGCCACCGAACTTGGCCGCGTGCTCGTCGACGATCCGGCTTTGGTGAACGCCATGGAAAAGGTGCGCGAGGTCGTCTCCAGCACCCTGTCCATGCGTAAGGCGAAGCAGATCCGCGTGCGCCAGCCGCTGAGCAAGCTCACCGTGGTGGTGGAGGATACCGCCGCCGTGGCCGCGTACGACGAGATTCTGAAGTCCGAACTCAACGTCAAGGACGTGGAGCTGTGCACGCTTGAGGATGCGGGCTCCCAGGGCCTGAAGATCATCCACGAGCTGCGCGTGAACGCCCGCGTTGCAGGCAAGCGCCTGCGCAAGGACGTGCAGTTCGCCATCAAGGCCTCCAAGTCCGGCGCATGGCATGTGGACGCTTCCGGCGCTCCGGTGTGCGAGACCCCGAACGGCGACATTACGCTGGAAGAGGGCGAGTACGAGCTGATCAACAGCGTGGAGGAGCAGAACGCCGAAGAGGCCGCCAACTCCGTGTCCGCGGCCCTGCCGACCGGCGGCTTCGTGATCCTCGACACCGAGCTGAACGACGATCTGGTTGCCGAAGGCTACGCCCGCGACGTAATCCGCTCCGTGCAGGACGCCCGTAAGGCCGCCGGTCTCGAGGTCTCCGACCATATCGCGCTGAAGCTGACCGTTCCGGCCGGCGACGTGGCGAAGGTCGAGCAGTTCCGCGATCTCGTGTCCGCCGACACGCTCGCCGACTCGCTTGACGTTGTTGCCGGCGCCGAAGGCTCCGAGCTCGCCATCGAGGTTGCCAAGGCCTGATTTTGGTTGGGGTGAATCAGTTGGGCTGATTCCGCTTGGTCGATTCAACTAAGTCGACCGGATTGGCCGAATTGGTTGGTGCGATCCGGTTGGGATTGGGTTGGTTTGGCTGAATTGACCGGGTTGTGCGGATTTGGCTTGATTGGGCTGATTTCGTCTTGATGCGAAGGGGTCCTGCCGTTTAAACGGCAGGACCCCTTTCACGTCGTTGTCCCACCCTATATCCTTCAGTCTGTATTCCTTCAGTCTGTATTCCTTCAGTCTGTATTCCTTCAGTCCTAACCTTCGGCTTCTGGCTCGCTTTTCCGCATTTTGTTACCGTAACCTCCATGTCCGGGTAACAAAACATGGATGCGTATGCTGTTCCATGGTTTTGCGATCGATTTGTGATTATTCGACCGTGCGACTAGAGTAGCCTGTGGCTTTTCGGCTGGCTTTTACACCGGCTGGAAGATTTATACAGACTTGATTTGTGTCTGCCGTGTGCCTGCGACGTATTTACGTCGTGCCGGCACGTGCGCGGAAGCAGATCGCAAGCGAATGGTTCTCAGTACCATCCATGTGAGTCAAGCACACATCTTTGAGAAGCAGTCGCGATGCCGGGAGTCGGGTTCGTCGGTTTCAACCGTCGTTCCCGTTCCCGGCTTTTTTATCTTCGAAGGGGAATGAACGGTAACGCTGCTGTTTAAAGCGATGCTTCACGGTATGAAAAACCACTTAACCATTGAACAGATGTTGCATTCCGCGGAGCGACTTTTTGTTTCGAAAGTATGGCGACTGTTACATAGGAGTTGGCTAGGGTGATTTATAATCAGTTTCAGGTGCGTTGTTGTGATTGATGGGGGTTGCGATTACGCGTCGACATACAGCGAAGAACATATGATGCAGGGGCGATGTCGCTTCGGATATGGGAAAGGTGGCACTGATGGGTGCCGAATCGGGCATGAACTCTTCTGTGCGTGATGACCGCGTTGCTTTGTCTGATGGCGCGAAAGCGTTATGGGGCAAAACAAATCGTATTGATGACTCTGAATGGTTGCCGCTGTATGTGCATATGGTTGATTCCGCGGCAATGGCGTCAAAAATATGGGATACGTGGGTTCCGCAGGGCACGAAAGCGGTAATAGTTGGAGACCTTGGAAACGATGAGGTTCTTGCTCGAAAACTCATGATTTTCATGGCAGGCATACATGACATAGGCAAAGCCACGCCGGTATTCCAAGCAAAATCCATTACTTTCGGTCCGGAAGCGGGAAGTTTCGCTTGGAAAGCCGAACGGGCCGGATTGCCTATGATAGCTGGCTTGCGAGGTACCAATCATCCCACACATCCCATCGCAGGAGAGATCATTCTTGAGGGATATCTCCTGCGAGTCCGAGGTTGGGAGAGAAAAGCTGCACGTCAGTATGCCTGCGTGGTTGGAGGGCATCATGGCACCCCACCAGACAAAAGTAAAATTGACGAAGAGAAAAATAGGAAAACCAATGTTGGATTGGATTCTGAAGCGTGGGTGAGTACTCAGGATGAGCTCATAGATTTTGTTGCAAATATTGCTGGCATTGAAGAAAAAGAATGGGAAGATCTTTCTGAAAGAAGATTCAGCGTCCAGTCCGCCGTGCTGATGACAGGACTGGTCATTATGGCCGACTGGATTGCCAGTAACAGCGATGAAGATATGTTTCCCCTGGTAAGAACCGAGCCATGGGCGGATGAAGATGAAGACTTTTTCTTCTCGGAGAGTGGGGAAGAAGACGATATCCAATCGTGGTCGGGCCTCCGCATCCGCGCGGACAGGGCATGGTCATGTGTGCAGCTACCGCATGCGTGGGTGCCGGAAGGCATTCCTTCATCCTGCCAAGACCTTTTTGCGACACGGTTCACCCTTCCTGAAGGTGCGAAGGTTCGTCCTGTCCAAGAAGAAGCCGTCCGAATCGCACGCGACACAAGGCAGCCGGGACTCATGGTGATTGAGGCACCCATGGGCGAAGGAAAAACGGAAGCGGCGCTCGCGGCCGCTGAAATACTGGCACAACGTACCGGACGTGGTGGTGTATGCGTGGCATTGCCAACGATGGCTACCACGGACGCTATGTTTACTCGAGTGCGTCGCTGGTTGGAAGCGTTGCCGTCCTGCGATTTTGACAATGAGAAAACGGTGTGGTTGGCGCATGGCAAAGCACAGCTGAACAATGATTTTCGTGGTATTATTGCCGCTTCGCATCGCCGTTTTTCCTCTGTTGACCAGGATGACGTCAAACAAGAGTCGTCGCAGAATCGAAAGAAGAAGCAAATCGATGTGCCTCCGGAAACTGTTGTATCCGACTGGCTTTGGGGGCGTAAGAAAGGTGCGCTCGCTAACTTCTTGGTTTGCACTGTTGATCAGGTATTGATGAGTGCCTTGCAGATGAAGCATGTGGTGTTACGCCAGCTTGCGATGGCTAACAAAGTAGTCATTATCGATGAGTGCCACGCCTATGACGCCTATATGCAGGAGTACCTCAAGATGGCATTGGAATGGCTTGGCGGATATCGGACTCCGGTCATTTTGTTATCCGCAACATTGCCGGAATGTCAGCGCAACGCAATGGTTGAGGCGTATCTGAAGGGATGGTGCGATACTGAACCTAGGAAAGCTTCTAAGGTAAGTATTTTGGAACAGTTACGTGCCAGGAATGCTTCGAATACGCATCACATAAACCATACTGCTAATTCTGAAATGTCGTGTGAAAAAGGAACTGCAGAAAAGCTGCGGCTAATTTCAAATGCATATCCGCTGTTGACGTACACAGACGGGCATGAGACCAAACATGCGGATGTAAAGCCATCAGGAAGGTCGATGAAAGTCCAATGCAGACTCGTCGATGACGATGATACGGCTTTGCTTGATTTGATGGATGCTTTGCTTGTGGATGGCGGTTGTATCGGCGTGATTTGCGATACGGTTGGTCGAGCGCAGCATGCGGCTGAATTGTTGGGAAATCACTGCGGTCGCGATTGTGTGAGGCTGACTCATTCCCGTTTCATGGATATTGATCGCATGTCCAACGAACGAGAACTTCGTGATTTATTAGGGCCCGATGCCACAATCGGAAATGGAAAACGTCCTGGGAAACTCGTCGTGGTGGGTACGCAGGTGCTGGAGCAGTCCTTGGATATCGATTTCGATGCATTGGTAACCGATATCGCACCAGTCGATTTGATCATGCAACGTCTGGGAAGAGTTCATCGTCATCGTCGAGGTGATGGCGAATGTGATCGCCCTGTATCGTTGCAAACTGCAACGTGCTATATCCGTGGTGTTGAGGCATGGAATAATGAAGGTCCAAAATTCTCCAGAGGCGCGGACTCCGTATATGATGCCGCGGCTTTGATGGAGTCGCTTGCGGTTTTGGATTTAACTGCCGCAGGGGCTTCCTGTGCGCAACAGCTGCCCCAAGACATTGCGCGTACTGTACGAAGTGCATATGGGAACGATCCGCACGGTTTCCTGCCTCACATGTGGCTGCCGCAATATGATGATGCCTGTGAGAAGCGTGATTTAAAACGTGTGCAGAAGCAGCAGAAAGCCGGCACGTATTTGTTGCAGTCAGTGGGGTCGATGAATCAGAGGCGTTCTCTGGTTAATTGGTTCTTGCCGCAAGTCGATGAAGTCAATGAGGACGAAGGGCAGCGTGCGGTACGTGACACACAGGATACGGTAGAGGTTCTGCTGCTGCGCAAATGCGATGATGGGATTCATTTGCTTCCTTGGGTGGGGGATGAGCATGCTGATGTGGAGAAGGGGTCTATCGTCCCGACGACTGTCATTCCTGATGATACGGTAGCAAAAATCGCAGTGCAGTGCGCGGTGAGATTGCCAATGGGACTGTGCATGCCGGATAGGGTCGATGCGCTGATTGCTTCATTGGAGGAAGCATGCGCTGACGATGTGGCTTGTTGGCAGGACTCGCCATGGCTTGCGGGAAAACTCGCATTGTTCCTGCACGGGGATGCAGATGGTTTCGTGTCCGATGAATTATGCGGTTATGAAATAAGGTATTCGCGTGATACCGGATTGACATATTCCAGAAAAGAGGATAATTGAAATGTCCTCATTTCGGGATGATCCCATGAAAATATCGGGATGCATAGTGTTCCCCGCTGATGCGGGGATGAGTTCGGCAGTTTTCTGATAACGAAATTTGCTGAACTGTAACCTCATTTTTTATACATTCGAATATATTCATGTTGACATAGATTACACCGCAGAAAGTGGCAGTAACGCGAGGAGTCGTGCCAGGTTGGCCCGATTGCGCCGGGACTTGGATGGAACCGCTCCAACCTGGATGTCAATTGGTGAAGAACTGTTCGCTCAGTGGCCGCAGGAGCTTGAAGCTCCGGCGGACGATTCGCCGGAATTCGATCGTCAGGTCAATGCGGTCAAGGTCGCATTGGAATTGTATGCGGTGCATCAGCAGTCAAAAGGGCAGGGGGTCGCTCAAAAGTATCAAACTGACCCTAGTTCCCGAATGACGTTTGGTCGCGCATGCAGAAGAATTACTCCCGATCCGGAACAGGCAAAAGGTGTTTTACGCCGACTCCGGGTTGTGGAAAGTGCGTCCGATTTCAATGGGGTTGTCCGTGGCGTTCGGACACTCATCATGTTGATGCGCGGTGCCGATGTTCAAATCGACTACGGTTCTCTGGCGCGCGACCTATATCTGATTCAGCTGCCCAGCCAGCGGGGAAAAGTATTTCAAAGTTGGGGTCGTGATTACTACTATTCGAAACAATCTTCCAACAACAATCGGTGAATGATTCCGATTAATAAAAATACTTTCAAGACAATCGTTTTTAATCAACTAAGAAATGAGGGAAATCATTATGTTCATGGACATTCATTGCATTCAGCAGGTTCCGCCGAGCAACATCAACCGAGATGATACCGGTAGTCCGAAGACCGCATATGTCGGAGGCGCGTTAAGGTCGCGAGTCTCCAGCCAAGCTTGGAAACGTGCTATGCGCGGCGTCTTCGGAGATATGTTGGATAGTAGTAAGTTAGGCAAGCGCACCAAAGGTGTTGTGACGTTGATTGCTGATTCCATTACGTCGAAGCGTCCTGATTTGGCGGAGTCCGCCGAGGGGCTGGCACAGAAGGTGATGGCTGCGGCAGGTTTCAAAGTCAAGGCTTCGGATCGTGCGGGCGCAGATAAGGGCTCTCTGGCGACCGACTATCTGATTTTCATCGCAAACAATGAGATCGATAAGCTTGCTGATTTGGCGATTGCTGCTTTTGATGAGGGTGAGGACGTTTCCAAGATGAAGAAGGAAGTTTCTGCGATCTTCCATGGTCCCCAAGCTGTCGATATCGCTCTGTTTGGACGCATGTTGGCTGATGCTCCGGATTTGAATACTGATGCTTCGGCGCAGGTTGCCCATGCCTTCTCTATCGATCAGATTACGCCAGAATATGACTATTTCACGGCGGTCGATGATTGTGCATCGGAAGACAATGCCGGTGCTGCCATGATTGACACCGTCGGATTCAACTCCTCGACGTTGTACCGATATGCAACGGTGAACATTGATGTGTTGCGCGATCAGTTGCAGGACGATTCCGCTACGGTGGAAGGCGTGGTTGCTTTTGTCGAGGCTTTCGTCAAATCCATGCCGTCCGGCAAGCAGAACACGTTTGCAAACCATACCCTGCCTGAGGATGTCGTGGTGACGCTTCGGGAATCTCAGCCAATTAGCGCCGCCGACGCATTTGAAGATCCAGTGAGGCGTAAGGACGGTATCTCCGTTTCCCGTCAAGGTGTGGAGCGTTTGGGAGAGCGTCTGAACGATATCCGCGTGAATTATGGCGAAGAGCCGGTGAAAGCTTGGTATGTTGCAACTGGTGGGGCGGTGTCCTCTTTGAATGAATGGTGTGAGCAGGTTTCATTGCCGGACCTCGAGCAGAGCTTGAAGGAAACGCTGAACGCCGCATATTCCGCATGATATTCGGAAGGAGAATGTTATGAGCGTTCTATTATTGCAATTGGCTGGGCCATTGCAGTCATGGGGGGATTCCTCGCGCTTCGTTCGCCGTGAGACTCGTAATGAGCCGACCAAAAGTGGCGTGATTGGCATGTTGGCCTCAGCCCAGGGGCGTAACCGAGAAGATTCCATAGAGGATTTGTTGGGATTGTCGTTTGGCGTGCGTATCGAGCAACGCGGCAGAATAATTCGAGATCTGCAGACGGAGAAATCCATGACACGGAAACGAAATTCCAATCGATTCGACAAGGAGATGCCGCTGACCTACCGATATTACCTATCAGATGCGCGTTTTCTGGTGGCACTAGGTGCGAAACGAGAATTGTTGGAAACCCTAGACCAGGCGATTCATACGCCTAAATGGCCACTGTTTCTGGGAAGACGATCATGTCCTCCTGACTATCCGTTATCGCTGGGTATCCACGATGAGTATGCGGATGTTCGTCAGGCATTAGACTCTGAACCTTGGCATGCTGCAAAATGGTATCGCCGACGTTATCGGCAGCCCGATTTGGAGATTGTATGTGATGCAATGGAAGGGGAGGACACATCCGTGCAATCCGACCTTCCACTGAGCTTTAGCTCGACCGGCCGCAAATATGCGGATCGCGTTGTTTATCGGTACCGTATCCCCAATCCGGACGCATCTGAAAATGTCGGTGACAATACAGAGAAACCACCTTCCTTCGATTCTACGGGGGAAGCTGATCCTATGAGTTTCATCTAGAGGGGACGACGATGTTTATCTCGAGAATTCCTTTAAATAAAGTGCGATATGGCGCTCGTCAACTTATCGGTTCTCCATATAAGCTGCATGCCGCAGTGGAAGCTGCTTTTCCTCCTGATGCCGTTCGCAGAACGGATGATGGACGAATTCTGTGGCGATTGGACTCTTTAGGGCAAGACGGTGGCGTCTGGTTGTATGTGGTAAGCCCTCAAAAGCCGGATTTTACACATATCGTTGAGCAGGCGGGGTGGCCCATGCATGCAGAGTGGGAAACCAAGAACTACGATGCATTGCTTGACCGTGTCACCAAAGGCCAGCAGTGGCATTTCAAACTTCGTGCGAATCCGGCTCGAAAGGCGGGTGTAGACAAGGGACGTCGTCATCGTTCGGATGGCATTGTGGGTAAAGTGCAAGGTCATGTCACAGCCAGCCAACAACTGCAGTGGCTGGTTGATCGTTCCGTGGTTCACGGCTTCAGAATTCTTGAAGACGAATATGGGCAGCCCAATGTGGTGGTCAAAGAGCGGCATAAGGAACAGTTCAAGCGTGGTGGCGCGACGGTTACCTTGGTCACAGCTGTTTTCGAAGGACGTCTGGAAGTGATCGACACGAAACTGTTCCGTGACGCTTTGTGCGAAGGGATTGGAAGGGCGAAAGGTTTTGGATGCGGATTGCTGACCATCGCGCCGGAAACAAGGAGTAATGCTGAATGAATGATGAGCTGGGGGAGGACGGCGCCGATTTTGAGATGGCTCCTTCTGAAATGTCTTCGGAAGAAGCTGCGAGGAAAACGTCAGACGCGAAAATCTCGGAAAGGCGCCGTTCCACTCTTGGCACGCCTCCACCGGAAATTCAGGATCTTGTTCGGGTGGAGGATAGGCTGTCCTTTGCGTATTTCGAGCATTGCACTATTGGACGTGATGATAATGCGATTACGGTGACTGATGTCACTGGTGTTATACATGTGCCGGCAGCGGCGTTAAGCGTGCTGATGCTTGGTCCTGGGGCTCGGGTGACTCATCAGGCAATGACCGTCATCGGTGAAAATGGCGCGACGGTAATTTGGGTGGGGGAACGAGGCGTTCGTATGTATGCTTTTGGCAAGCCGTTGACGCATTCATCTGCGTTATTGCAGAAACAAGCTGAATTGGTCTCTAACACGCGTAAAAGATTATCTGTTGCTCGCATGATGTATCAGATGCGATTCCCGGGTGAGGATGTGAGCGGATTGACGATGCAGCAGTTACGAGGTCGGGAAGGTGCTCGTATCAGACGAGTTTATCGTGAATGTTCCGAACGGACCGGTGTGGAATGGGATAAGCGGACATATGACCATGATGATTTCGATGCTGGTTCCGAGATTAACAAAGCATTGTCCGCTGCCAACACGTGTCTGTACGGTTTGGCACATGCTGCGATTGTTGCTTTGGGATGTTCTCCAGGTTTGGGTTTTGTACATGTCGGACATGAGCGTTCTTTTGTGTACGACATTGCTGATTTGTACAAGGCTGAACTATCGATTCCGGTTGCGTTCGAAACGGTGGCTGCAAAACCTGAAGATATCGGTTCCGCTGTACGGCACAATATTCGAGATGCGATTTATGACCTTAGCTTGATGAAGCGGATGACGAAAGACATTAGATACTTGTTGGGGACTTCAGAACTCGAGGATGATGTTTTTGAATCAGATCATGTTGGGCTTTGGGATGATAAGCAGGGCGAGGTTTCTGCAGGCAAGTCCTACTCGGATAATGACGAATGGGATGGTGGGACATGGTAGTGATTGTGCTGACTGCTTGTCCTGTGGGATTGCGGGGTGATCTCACTCGTTGGTTGCTTGAGATAGCCCCAGGAGTTTTTGTGGGACATATCGATGCTCGAATTCGAGATAGGTTATGGGAGAGAATCATTGATTTGCTCAGGGATGGTCGTGCCGTAATGGTTTATTCGGCCAGAAATGAGCAGCATATGGCTTTTAAGGTGTATGGGGCTGACTGGTCACCGGTCGATTGCGATGGATTGCAATTGATCAAACGTCCTAAGGAAGCAAAAGAAGGATCCTTTGTTGGCACTCCTAGAAAAGGATGGAGTAATGCGAGCAAATACCGAAAGGCAAGGAAATTTTCAAAACGAAACTGAATGAAAAACAGCCAGTTGTCCTTTCTTTTCCTTGGAATTATGCTATTTTCGAAGTGTGCTCCCCGCACATGCGGGGATGATCCCGGCTCGTTAAGATGCTCGTCAAGCTTTTCGGCGTGCTCCCCGCACATGCGGGGATGATCCCGCCGTCACCCACCACGGGCACGTCCAGAGCTGGTGCTCCCCGCACATGCGGGGATGATCCCAGCGATATGTCGAAAATCGACAGGCAACTGAAGTGCTCCCCGCACATGCGGGGATGATCCCGAATCCATCCGCAGAGGAGACCGAACAGCCAAGTGCTCCCCGCACATGCGGGGATGATCCCACCAAGCCGATTATCTACATGAACCAGTCTACGTGCTCCCCGCACATGCGGGGATGATCCCGCCGATATACTCCGGCTTGTCCCAAACGGTTAGTGCTCCCCGCACATGCGGGGATGATCCCATGCTCCCGGGGTCAAGCGAGTCGTATCCGATGTGCTCCCCGCACATGCGGGGATGATCCCTTTGCCGTTCATATGCTCGCAGAATGGACACGGTGCTCCCCGCACATGCGGGGATGATCCCGGGCACGGCTTCTGCTCACTGCCAGCGTCAAGGTGCTCCCCGCACATGCGGGGATGATCCCGGAATGGCATCTCCGTAGAGGAGAATCTTTTCGTGCTCCCCGCACATGCGGGGATGATCCCGTTAGGAAAAAAAGCGCATTAAAACCACTCCTGTGCTCCCCGCACATGCGGGGATGATCCTCAGTCCAGGGACGGCGGCGAAGCCGCACTTGAGTGCTCCCCGCACATGCGGGGATGATCCCATTGGGTCGGATTCCGGGTTGTCGGGGTCGACGTGCTCCCCGCACATGCGGGGATGATCCTAGCGACACGCAAATGCAAGCGATTATGTTACGGTGCTCCCCGCACATGCGGGGATAATCCCACGCGAACCTCAGCCGCCCACTGACCTTGAGCGTGCTCCCCGCACATGCGGGGATGATCCCTGTTCTGCAATGCGCCGAAGGACGCGTTGAATGTGCTCCCCGCACATGCGGGGATGATCCCGTGTCGCGTGGCGATCTTGTGCAGGTGGTGTCGTGCTCCCCGCACATGCGGGGATGATCCCGCCGAGACCATCAAGAAGGCCATGAACGACAGGTGCTCCCCGCACATGCGGGGATGATCCCCAGCTGGGTGTGGTCCGGACGAGACAGCATGGTGCTCCCCGCACATGCGGGGATGATCCCGTCGCGGACATGTCATCAATCCATTCATCGAAGTGCTCCCCGCACATGCGGGGATGATCCCACCGGCCTGTACGCGTCCGGCTGCTGGTTGTCGTGCTCCCCGCACATGCGGGGATGATCCCAGCGAAAACGGCACCAATTACCCATGCCGAGCGTGCTCCCCGCACATGCGGGGATGATCCCACACTGGATCGTCTTTATGAAGGAGGATACGAGTGCTCCCCGCACATGCGGGGATGATCCCTCGACCGGAGCGCATACCCGGCATTGTGACCAGTGCTCCCCGCACATGCGGGGATGATCCCATGGCCCATGACTTGGCGGTCACGCAGCAGGTGTGCTCCCCGCACATGCGGGGATGATCCCTATGGACGCTCTACCCGAAACACGTGGCCAAAGTGCTCCCCGCACATGCGGGGATGATCCCGACGTGGCCCCAGTTGATGCTTGCATCCATAGGTGCTCCCCGCACATGCGGGGATGATCCCTGCTAAACCTTGGCGGGTATACAATCACGAAAGTGCTCCCCGCACATGCGGGGATGATCCCAATCTCACCAAGGATGAAGCGCAGTCTCTGATGTGCTCCCCGCACATGCGGGGATGATCCCCAACGAGAGGTTAATTAACGAACGCGATTGGCGTGCTCCCCGCACATGCGGGGATGATCCCCCGCAGTTCGACCTCGACTTCATCGGCCGACTGTGCTCCCCGCACATGCGGGGATGATCCCGGTAGCGGAACCGCTAGCGAAACGTCTGGCAAGTGCTCCCCGCACATGCGGGGATGATCCCGGTAGCGGAACCGCTAGCGAAACGTCTGGCAAGTGCTCCCCGCACATGCGGGGATGATCCCGGTAGCGGAACCGCTAGCGAAACGTC
>OGZQ01000757.1_pt1 | contig 18984 bp, 18 predicted proteins | sample 1576841 | NCBI WGS metagenome assembly OGZQ01 (sample SAMEA3541527, study PRJEB24748) | human gut metagenome | biome: human gut; feature: human-associated habitat; material: faeces | place: China | collected 2012
ATAAAAATGCGTAGCAGCCGAAAACTGCTACGCTAAAAAGTCTAACTTTTGGGGGTCACATCAACACCTGTCCCCACTGGTTATTTAATTACCATTGGGCTATTCCCCAATCATTTCTTCTACTGGATGTCTAGATACATATTTTGTAAAATCAATATCATTTTGCAAAGATGTATACTTATCTAGTATTAACGAATATACATTACACTTACAATCATAAATTTTTTTTAAATCATGCTGATTTATATCTATTATAAATATTCCATCTTTAAGAGCAATTTTTTTTATTAATCCTTTAGATGCATCCCACATTCCCTTTCCAGTTATACCGTCCCACGCAACTATTATCCCTAGCTTTGCATTAGCAAGCGACAGTAAAGAATAAAACTTTCCTATATAAGTTACACCTACCTTACCTTGATAATTTTTGCACTCACATAGAAATGAATCACCAAAACAAGGGAATGCACTATTAATACCTGTTATCCTTGCTTTTTCATTCCAAGTTAAAAATAAATCTATTTCATTTGAACTCGTCCTACAATTTCTTTTGCAATCAAAGAAACTTCCACTTGAATTACAAAATAATATAGAAATCAATTCCTCTAGCTTCTGTCCCTTCTCTTTTTTTGCAAACTTATTATAAAAAACTTCATCGTATAATTGATTAAACTTCACTTGATTCTCTTTGCTAAGATTCAATATTGTAGAGTTTTGTTTTCCTAATACTTGTACATAAGTTGCTAGAGTAAGTCCTTTTTTTGCTAATAGATTATTAACTTCTAAAATATCATCTTCTATCATTATAAAACCTTATATACAATAATTGCATGTTCAGCAGGTCTTACTATCTCATTATCACAATGTATACATTCAATACTGTCTGGAACGTCAAAAATAGATTTATAATGTTTACCAGTAAATCTTTGACATAAAGGACAATATATCTGTAAATTTTGTTCAGCTACTCCTGCATCAACACACGTTTCCATTACAATATATGCATCAACAATACTAATCTTTAAATTCGTATTTAACACATCTGGATAGACCCATTGACCTGATTTATAATGCTGTTCTAGAAATTCTAGTACAGCATTACAATCAATATTAAGTTTTTTCTCCTTTAATAAAGGCGCCACTTTGGCAAAGATATTTGATTGCATTGTTCATACGCTCCATTCCTAGATCTTTACAATCTCCTGTTATATGCTGTAATAATGTATATTTTTGATTAAAATAATCAAAAGTAACTTTTACAATATAACTTTGCGACTCAACTGGTTTAACCCATTTAATATATATATACGGATAACTTGCTGTTGCTTCCTTATCCGCTAAATATTGCAGCAAAATCTGTTTCACTTCATCTGCTTTTTCAAATGCTTCTGCATTCTCATTTATTAATTCTTTCAGTTCTCCAATAAACGGAAGAACATAATCTGTATCCTCAGATGCAGTTAAATCTGCAGATGCTCCAGTACTTAACTGCATTAACTGCCGAAAGATTCTAACTTTTTCACCTTGTTTATCATTAATAATCTGTATTGTATTAGCATGATTACATATATTTAACTCTAACCGTAGACTTTTGGTTAACCATTCAATACAATCCATAACGAGATTTTGATAATCAAACACTGCCATATTATTAACTGCGTACTTTTCTGCGTCATATCTAATCTCTAAAATATTCTCATCTTGATTTATATAAATTACAATCGGGTATCTATAGTCTATCTGTTCAAAAGTCTCTGGTCGATAATACGATTTTTGCAATACAAACTTAATAAAAATGTTACCCTCCTCATTTACCCAATACAATGGCAACGATTCTTTCAATGTTGTATCTATCACAAATTCTGGCATATAGTTATTAGGATTAAATTGTGTAGCCCCAATATTCAACAAATTTTTTATAATTTCTTTAGAATCTGCACATTCAAAAAATAATGGCACAGAATACTTATAAAGCTTTATAAATTCCCAATACTCATAGAAATCTGTGAATTTAATGTTCATTGTCGTTTCTATAATAATTCTTTTCAAATCAGCTTTTGACTCAAAATATAGCATATCTTCATTATCATCAAAGCTTCTTTGTTGTTCAAATGTTATCCTTTTCTGTTCTTCTAACAAATTGCAAATATTCTTTAAAAGTGAATTTGAACAACCAACAATAGTATTTTTAAAAAAGCTTAAAAAAGTTTCTTGATCCATTGGAGATCTCATAAACCTTCCTCCCTCTATTATATACACCTTCTATTTTAATATTATATCTTATATTATAGAACGTTAGTTTGTTAATTTCCATGATTTTTTTTATCCATTTTTAATTTAAATCCTTTTTTCCAGGGTCTAGTAGACGTACCTTTCACAAGGTACGCCCTTCACGGAAGCGGACGTGCGGCTTTCCCGCATCTGACCCTTCATATAGCTAACCGTATGTCTGATCCCCTGTGTGTTACAATACATGTCAGTGAAAGATAGAAGTTTTTGTGGTAGAACCCGAGTTTGCCACTTGGAAAGACAAAAGTGGCAAACTCGGGGTATAACATATACTTCGCTGATATACAAGAAGGAATCTGATATTTTTATGTAAGGGCAGTAACGCTGCGTCCATTCCGTGTCCGGAATGCGGTTCCATCTCAGTTGAAAAGAGAAGTTTGACAGGATTTTCTCCTGTCGGATTGCACGCCCTTAGCTGGACGCACTGTCTGGCACCTAGTATGCTGCCATTCTGGAAAGAATCCTTGCTAACTTCGATCTTCTGCTATCTCTACTATTTCAAATCCACAATCAGTCAACATTTGTTTATCAGCTTCACTCAAAGGTGCACTATGTGGATTTGGGATTCCCAATGCCAACAAATGTTTTGCTCGTGAAAAAGCCACATATGCTAACCTGTGGGCTTCACTTATACCAGTTTCGTTATGCTGAAACCAATCACGCCAGTGAGCACCTGAACTACTTGCAGATTTCGTATAGTTCGATACAAATAATACAGAATCCAAGCTCATTCCTTTGCATCCATGAATAGTTTCAATAGTTATCGATATATCATGACCAATTGAGTTTGAAAAAGTATCTATAACTTTTTCATCTTTCATTCCACGACGAATTGATTTTAGTTCTATTGTATGCGATGGTATTATGTCAATATTTCCCAAACAACTAGCCAATGTCTTTTTCCAAGCTGACCATGTCTTATTTAAATCAGTTACAGCACTATCCGCTATTAATTTTTTCTGCACAGAAACAATGATTGCATTCCATTCTGCAGACTCCAATCTTTCAGGCTTATAGAGATTATTGGAATTACCGTGAACTTCGTTTACAAAGAACGCTCTTTGAATTGCTCTTGCTAACACTCTTGTACTTCCTCGAAAACATTCTAAACTGTTATATTTTCTGAGATAAACAAAATGTGCAAAATCTTCAATCGTATTTATTGTTCCAGTTGTTACCTTTTTTCCAAGTATCTTATTTTTTACAGAATTATTTCTAACGATAGAATTAATCAATTCTGTCGCATTTTTGATTTCCGACTCATTTGCAGCTTTTTCATTAAACTCTTTAAGATCTTCCTCCAGAGGCATCAATTCATCTTTTTCTCTATTTGACTTGAGATCATCTGCAGATAAATTAGCTATAAATCGTGCCAAGCGCGAGCCTCGACCAGTTCTTAAACTGCGCTCTGCATCCCTTAAAGCTGGCAAATACACACATTGAATATCATTCAACGGTTCAATATCAAAGAAAGAATTAGAAGAATTCCCACCCCATCTTTTTTGTTTATAATTGTTTCTTCTGTTAAGTGTCCGCTGAACTTCAAAACTAAGCTTAGCATTAAAGTCTTCGTCCAACCAAGACAAGTACTCAACTTTCTGTGCCTCCGTCAAATTTGAAAATACACCTGAGATAAAAAGACTTTCTGAAGACTTCTTCTGGGATTCGCAAAACACAGAATAAAAATCTTCTTCTATGATTCCTCTTCTTGAAAATTCATTTTCTCCCAATAAAGCGCGGATAGCATCTACCACCGAGCTCTTTCCAGAGCCATTCTCACCGACTAACAAATTCAATCCCTTTGAAAAAGAGACTTCTACCACATCAGAAAACATCCTAAAATCTTTAATTGAAATCTTTGATAGATACATGTTGTTCCACCTTCCTCAGAATAGTTATTCTATAGTACCAGGGGGCTGGCACTGGATGACCCAAATCGAACATTTTCTCGAACATCTAGCCAAATGGCATTGCCGAGTGTTCTTCTGGCTCTTCAGAGCCAAAACATTTCTCTCAGCTTCTCGACCTCATCATACGGAAAGCACTCGGCAGTTCCCTCGTTTTCCTCCAGATACTTGACGATCTTTCCTGCCAGTTCAATTCCCTCCCGGCTGTGTCTCACGCCACCATTTGCTTTCTTAACGCTCTCTTCTTCTTTTCTTGCCCCACACACTTGGTCATAGATTTCCAGCTGAGTAATTATTTTTCTTACGCCAGAATAATAGGCAGATTCATTACTTTCAGTCGGATAGCCGAGTGAGCCATAAAGAGCGTAAAGCCGCCACATAATGCCTTCGGCATTCAAATCCATCGGCACATAAATTCTTACATTGTCATCTGGCAGAATACCGCCTTCAGACTTTTTCTTTCCAGTGACTGCTTTCTCCATGTCATCTTTTGTTTCATATGGTACTTTTCCTGCCAATAACAGATCATTGACATAGAGTACTTCTTCTGGGATTGGGTGAATATCTAACTTGTGGTGCATATAAAACACGTTCCTTTCTTAAATTCTACTCCATATTCCATTTATTAATTAGACTTTGCCTAGAGGCTGACTTAACTATGAGCTAGCACACAATGGCCTTTTCTGGCTAAGCCAAGGGGACAGTAATTAAGCCGGAGCACAATAAAACAGCCACCACACCTGTCCTCACTGGCTCCCCTTTTTCTCACAGTATAGCATATTATACACCTGGCATCAAATTATTTTCCAATTTTAGAAACATAATAAAACAGCTACCACACCTATCGATCTCTACTGGCTCATCGAACTAAGCTAATAAAAGCTCACCTTTCTCCCATATTTATCAGCACAATTTGCTGTTATCATCGCGCCACTGCCTCTGCCTGCTGCTATCACGATTAATCTGTCTGACCATGAAGCAATTAGTCTATTTCGCTGCGGAAATGTATAATTGGACGGCTCTGTTCCCGGTGGATACTCTGACAGCAGTAATCCCGTTTCACGTATTCTCTCCATCAGACGCTCATGCTCTGCTGGATAACAAATATCAAGCCCATTCCCTACAATAGCAACTGTATATGAACCAGAATTAACACAGACTGTTCCAGCACATGCATCAATTCCTTTTGCCATACCGCTGATCACAATTTCCTGCTCTTTTATGCATTGTCTTGTCAATTCAATGCAACATTGCTTTGCTTCCTGTGTGCATCGCCTTGCACCAACAATTCCAACCGTGGGCTTTAAAATACCTTCTTCTGAGGTAAATGACCCCTGGTAATATAAGACAGATGGTGCATCCTTTACCTGCTTTGCTTTCTTTGGATACCTGATATCGGCTTTTGTGAGAACATAAATTTTCTTTTTCTCACAATCTTCCAAAATTTTTTCTACCCGGTCAAATGAGCGTGCTTGTAAAATACTAACAATCTGCCTCTTTGTGATACCCGAAATTTCCCTCAAACATTTTTCATCCGCATCATATATATCCTGCGGACTTTTAAACTTTGCAAGTAAACGTCCTTCCATAACTGAACCCACATAAGGAATCTGTGTAAGCCAAATCCAATATTTTATAAAGTCTTTTTCCTCCACTATTTCACCACCATCATCTTGCTATTGCTTTCGTCCAGATCACGACACGAAATCACCTTCTTCGTATCCTGAAAACGAATCTTCTCTGCTCCATCCAAATCGGCACTTGTTCTTGCCAGTCTTAGAAGCTTATGGATCACTCGCGCGCTATATCCATACTTTTCACTTGTTTCCTTTAACAAATCTAGCGAATCTGCCTCCATCTCGCAATATTTTTTTATAAGAGACGTTGTCATCTGTGCATTACAGTTGATTCCCTCCTCCAAAGAATAGCGCTCCTGCTGAATCTTTCTTGCTGCCTCTACCCTTTTTCGAAGTTCCAAAGAAGAATATGACATTGTCTTATTTTCCATCTCAAAAAAATTGACAGGATGTACCTCTTTTTGAATGTTAATACGATCCATAATCGGACCTGAAATTTTACCGCGATATTTAATAATCTCATAATCAGTACATCGACACTTTGAGCTTGGATAATATCCACATGGACATGGATTCATTGCTGTTACAAACATAAAATTAGCAGGATATGTATGTGCGCCGTTTACTCTGGCAACAGATACTTTCTTATCTTCAACAGGCTGACGAAGTGCATCCAATGTTTTTCTGGAAAACTCTGCCAGCTCATCAAGAAACAAAACACCATTATGGGCAAGCGAAACCTCTCCCGGCATTGCATTTACTCCGCCCCCGATTAATGCATTTAATGATGCATTATGATGTGGTGCACGAAATGGTCTGTTTTTGACTAGCGAATGGCCATTTGACAATAATCCTGATATACTGTAAATCTTCGTTACCTCCAGGCATTCTTCCTCAGACATTTCTGGGAGAATCGTTGATATTCGCTGTGCAATCATTGTTTTTCCACAACCTGGTTCACCGATCATCAGCATATTGTGACCGCCAGCTGCTGCTAATAAAGCAGCTTCAATTACATCTTCCTGACCTTTTACATCAGAAAAATCTAATGTACGCTCCGCAAAAAGAGAATCTTCGACAATAATCTCTGGCTTTTCCAAAAAAGCCTGTTTTCCTTCAAGATATCTGATCACTTCCGTCAAATCAGTAAAACCTAGCGTTTCAATTCCATGAACAAGCTTCGCCTCCCCGATATTTGCCTGAGGAATAATCACCTTCTTAATCCCATTCTTCTTTGCTGCTAATATCATCGGCAAGATTCCACAACATGCGCGCAGACTTCCATCTAATGACAGTTCTCCGATAAAACCATACTGATTCAATTCTTTTGCTGCAATATTTTCCCCTTCCTGCAAAACACCAATAGCCATTGCTAAGTCAAAGTGAGAACCTCTTTTTTTCTTGTCACCAGGTGCCAGACTGATAATCACGCGCTTTTTTGGAAATACATAACCACTCTCGTCAATCGCTGACTGAATACGATCTCCTGCTTCCTTAACAGCCACATCTCCCATTCCGATAATGGATATCATTGGCTGTCCATCAAGCACTTTCGACTCAATGTCTACTGTATAGCCGTCTACTCCCTGTATTGCAAAGCTTTTTACCACGGTAGCCATGTTTCATCCTCCCCTATTTCTTTTTGAATCATATTTTCATTAATTTTATACTTGTGAGTGGCATCTTCTACAAATTCTCTATAATAAAAAATGCTTTGTTTAAAAAATGCAAGTGTTTTTTCTGGCTGTGTAATCCGATCATCCGTCATTCGAAGTATCGTCCTGTAGCTGCTCCATGGATAATCTTCAGGATGTGCAGTTATCTTTGCCTTCACTGGATTCATATGTATATATCTACTTGTCTGCAAAAAATAGCTGTCATCCTTAACTATACATGACTTAAAACGTCCTTCAAACACATGACCATGGTATCCATACCTCTGATTGTAATAGGATGCATAGCAGCTCATAATTCCTTTAAAGGTTTTTCCTATTTCATGTGGTCCTGTTTCAATAAGAACATGAAAATGATTGCTCATCAAACAATATGCATGCAGACTACACTCATGTTTTTCCATCATTTTCTTTAGCAACAACAAGAACACCTGATAATCCGTGTCATCCTGAAAAATAACCATTCTGCGTATTCCCCTAGCCATTGCATGATAAGTTGCACCAGGATACCAAATTCTTTTTTGACGAATAATATCACCCTCTCTCCTGTATTTTATCATGTACAATACTATCATTGATGATTAAAAGTAAATATAGATAAAAGCACTGCGCTTTTATCTATATTTACTTTTAATGTGGTCACTTTGCTTCCTGATCACAAAGCTCAACCTTTATCCTTTTTCCAAGAGCGCTAGCATATTTTTGCAACACAACTAATGTCGGTACTCTTGAACCGTTTTCAAAACGCGCAATATTGGCTGGTAATATTCCTGTAATATCTGCTATATCCTGCTGCGTTTTCTTCTGGTATTTTCTTTCTGCCACTAATTCTGCAATCAATGCAGATGACATTTGCAGCGTATTTTTCTGAATTTCTTCTGCATAAGCCATCAGCCGTTTTTCTCGTGCCTTTTTTTGTGTCCGATACTCTTCCATATTATTAGTCAGAGCCATGCCCATCTCTTTTGTTTTTTCCTGCATATAATGCACATTCTTCCTTTGTCTGTTTTATGTTATCATATCACGCATGATAGATTTTTGCAAGAGTTTTTTCTTAGATCCCCTGTATATTACACTATGCATTTGCTTATTCAAAACTAATTGTAACCGGATCAGATATACAAATCTCATCATAAGAATCGCCATCCAAAACTGCTACTTTAAATTCCAAATACTCAAGATCTTCCATCGGACAATACTCATCATATGATTCATACATGTCTATTTCATCCTTGGATTTCTTATTTGGGGCTAAATTAGCTGAATACACAGCGTAAAACATAAAATCATTTAATGAAGCATCCTCATACTGTACAATGATTTTTTTATCAGTAAGATTTTCTGTTATAAAATTAATCGAATATCCATCACCATACTCATCTTCCTTAATTCCATTATAAGTAATTATAACAGACTCATCCTGATAAATTACATCTCCTATTTCTGTAACATTGGACTCTCGCAACTGCTTTCGTTCTTCTTTCAACGCTGCAATTTGCTTCTCCAAATCGTGAATCTGCTTCTCAATCTCCGAAATTCGATCCTCATTTCCTGAAACTACACTTTCCGCCTCAGTACTGTCCTTTGTTTCTTCAACTGCCTCACTAATCTTTTCTTCCGTACTGGTTTCTTTTGCCATTACTGGCATTCCTGATACCACCAATGCTGCCGCCATTACTGTAAAAAATCTTTTTCTCATTTCTACCTCTCTCCTCTTCCAAGTTTATTACAAAATATTTCTTACAAAACAAAGTACCAGGGGGCTGGCACGTAATTGCCTACTATGCCTTATATGCCATACTTCCTTGCTGCCCATAGAATCCCATGAGTTTAGTACCGGGGGTCTGGCACCCGGTATTCCCCCCAGTATATCACAATTTCAACCCTTTTTACAGACGTTTTCTTGCCTTCATCACCGCACAATACATCAATCCGCCTAGCACTCCGCCGACTGTGTTATAGAAGATGTCTGATAGCTGAAATGTACCCAAGCGAAGCAATAATTGCAACATCTCTATGCTTACTGAAAAGATAAATGCTGTCTTTCCGCTTTGCCACAGGATCTTCTTCCAGCCGTTTCCTATCTTTTCTTCGAATGTCCATATCACTACTGCTGAAAATGGCACCATCATAATCACGTTTTCAATGCACTCGGTTGTCAGCTTCTGTTCGCCATTCACTGTCTCCCAGATTCCCCAGCCGCCCATGACCTTGGACAACGGGTTCATCCACAGATTACGGTTCAATAATGTTCGAAACAAAATCATTGATATCACAAAGGTCAATAGGAACAGTTTCCTGAAGAACACGCTCTCTTTGAATTTCTTATACCATGTCACTATCGCTCTCTTCCAACCTTCGCCAGCATGTGTAGGCTCATATGCATACAAGTAGAAAAACATTGCAAGGAAAGAAAGAAGGAGCGAAAATCCAAACGGCTCGTAGAATGCAGTCAGGATGTTTGTGAGGATCTTTCCGAGTAAATCAATCATTTCTTTCATCATCATTTACATATCACTGAACAAGTCAGCCTTATACACGCCGTTCTCCAGCATCTTCTTGAAGCTATCCTTTACTGCTGCAACATCCTCATTGTAGGTCATGCCATACCATGTATCATTAGTCTTCAGAACCGGCTCCAACTGTTTGATTCCTTTTCCAAAGCAGCTGCCGATACCGGTTGCCATGATAAGTAATGTTGTATTATTCATAGTTTCTTTTACCTTTTTCTGACAATGTTCTTTTACTATATGTTCTATATGTTTCATGTTTCATTCTTCACATCTCAGCCGACCAGAATAGATCGTTGCCTGCTGCTCACCTCGTAGCGGTGTGTGATTATAAGAGCAGCTACCGTGTAGATGCCTCTACACGACTTTATTTTACCAAAGCCTCACACTAATTCGACAGTATTCGACTTTTTAGTCATATTTTGTTCATTTTGCGTTTACAGTTTAGTACCGTGGGTCTGGCACCAATGGTAATTTGTACTATCTAATTTATTTGCAACTATTGAATAATCCTGCTGAATATTCCTCATTAATTCCCTAAATCGAGTTGGTAATTCTTCAATAACATTTATAACTTCTTGCTCATCATACTTATTTTTATTTTCTCTAATCAAACGTTGTTCTTTAATAAAACAAATTTCACCTACTAATTGCTTCATTTCTTTAAGCAAATTTATTAATTCATCAGAAAATTGTTTTACTTTTACATCACTTTCCGCATTACGCATTCCCCTAGTACACAAATCGCTAATATAATCATTCAGAGTGATTCTAGCTCCTCGCCTTCTATCAAGCCATGTATTTTCATCAATTCTCGAAAAATACGGTCTTCTTTCCATAAGATCTTCAAAACTATTTTGAAAATCCTTCTCTTCTATCGGAATAAGAATATCATTGATTATTAATCTATTACCAACCTTTTCTATCACGATATTGCAATCATTCTCAAAATTAACTGTTATTTTTTTAAAGTCTAATTTCAAAAAAAACATTATACCAATAAATTCTTTACCTATTGCTTCAATAGACTTCAATATTGTAGTTTTTCCATATCCATTAGGACCTGTGAGAATTGTTAATCCCTCTGAATTAAAAGTAACATTATAATCAAACCTTCCAAACAATTTTTCAAATTGTATTCCTAACATTCTATCACTCCTTTGCAATAAGCCAATTTCTATCATTATACAAAAACCTCCATCGCATATTATTATCAGTATATGCTTCAAAGATAAATAATATAATGTATCGCTTCTGATTCGCACCTCTATTTTGGCTGCTAGTTCATTCGACACCTTTCAACATTATTTGAACGTTTGTTCACACTTTGTTAACGGTGCCTGACCCCCGGTTCGTTCCTTTCAGCGGCCCTCTCTGTATGATGTATGTTTTTTTGTTAGCAATTGAAAAATACTTCATCCAGTTTTTCAACTTTGCTACATTTGTATTCTATCAAATTGTGACAAACTTTACAACCGTTTTCATTTTACCAAATTCGACATCTTTCGACATTATTCGAACTTTTGTTCACACTTTGTTAACGGTGCCTGACCCTTGGGTATGGTTTTCAGAGCAAGCTTTTCACCTTTGCATCTGTTTATTTCATGCGCCCTTTTTTCAATTCGATATAAAATCTAATTATTTTTGCAAGCAAAAGCATAATAATCGAACACTTTTCGAACAATTAGCTTAATGGCATTGCTCGGGTCTCCAACTCCTCTCTCTGGGATACATGTGGGTGAATTGCTTGCAAGGAACCAACTTCTTGCAAATGGAGCAAGGATGTTCTGGCAAAGGTTAACGGAGTGTAAATGATTCGGGAGGAACTTACGGAAGAAGATTGTGGGTTGAATAGTTCTTGGTCCATAAGCTGCTCCTTTCCCCAGTCACCTTAGATACTTGTAAATCGGCTAGACGGTGACTCTGTATATTTTCCCAACGCTTTTATTTTTAATCAGCTTTCCTTCGTTTTCTTGTATAATCTTTGTAGTATGATCAGCGATTGTTTCTCTTAAGTCCCCGCTATTAGTATCAATACCCAAAGAAATTATTTCTTCCGCTGTTGCAAAGCGATAGCTTTCCGAAGGCAGTCCCATCAAATTTCTCAAATCGTTTTCTTGCTCCGGTGTCGGAAGCAATTCTATGATATCAGCAAGGAGAAGTTCATAACATTGAAAATGTTCTCCCCAATGAAGTTCTGTTATATGTCTACCACAATAGCGATACGATATACGGTTCCAATTCACAATATTTTTGTCAATCAGTTCTTCTTTGAATTCTCGACTCAGATTATCGATACGCTCACGATTTGCTCTACAATCAAACCGTTTCATAAACTTTCGCAAATACTTATTTTCAATTCTGAGACGATAATCATCTCGTGACGACTCATCAATTGAAATCTTGTCATCATCCTTAACTTGATAACGGTTCTTTAGCTCAATTTTCTCATTTCCCGCAAGTTTGTATACACCTCCGACTGGCTGATACTTTTCCGTACCTCGTTCGTTTTTTACCAGTAAATACTTGTTGCCAACTTTAATTCTATAAAGATAGGCAAATGAAATGCGGACGAGCGTATCATTTTTAATAAAGTCCCCGCGTTTCAACTTTCTCTGAGAGGTTTTCCAATTTATAGTGTCTGTGATATCTTGTAGAGATTTCCAAAAAGCAGGCAATGAAAAGCCAAGTGCTATTCCAGATAAACTACTTCCGGCAGGCCAATTATTGTACTCAAACAATATAATTACGCCTGTCAAAATCAACGACAATCCCCCAAGTTCAACCGCTTTAAGAATCTTCACAAAATCACCTCCTGGCTATTGGAATCTCAATTCTATTTCTTGCAACGCACGCACCGTCTTTTACGATATAGCATTCAATATAGTGATTGCCAAAGAAAGAAGTATGTTCTACTATAGTGCGTCCGCGCTCCTCAATTTGGCCTCTGATTTGATTTTTTCTTTCCGCTTCAGGCCCTACGTTTTTAACCTTCCACAGTATTTTATATGGCCATGGGCAATTGGTATACTCCATTTCACATCGAATTTCAAAATTATGCGGCAAATAATGTCGCCACATCGATAGGAACTCCCTTATCGGCTTTGGTCTCCATCCATCACCCGAAACCTTGCAAGATACATCACATTGATACGCCAATCGCATCGGATACATTTCTTCGATATACTGTTCTCCATCGAAAAAACTACTTACAGATTTAGACACAGAAGCGACAGCGTAGCTTTCTGCTACCGTCACCTGCTCGCCCCAGTAATCATGGTTAAAGAAGCCATACCATGCTTGAATTGCATCATCCTTTGTGCATTCCTCACTAAATAAGACTTCCAAATCCTCCAGTTTGCTTTTTAGGCGGTTTTTCCAATTTGTCATTCTTTGATGATCGATATTTCTTGGTGTCAAATCACGACCGTCATCTACAGGTGCTGTAACCGATGTACTTGTTTCAAGGCGATTTATAATTTCTTGCATCGTATAATAAAACAGTTCGTCTGTCCGTTCGTATGATTGCTGTAATTTTTCATCGCATAGCACTGTTTGAAGCAATCCACTCGGCATATTTTTCCACGATTTTCTCGATTTGCAAAACATTTTTGATAGCCGAATTATCTTCCTCAACTTACCATTTGAATCATCATTTTGTGACTTAAACCAATCGGTTAACCCCTTGAGTTCTCTCTCAGACCAATCCGAACCTGCGTGTTCATAAATCCAGCACTCATTTTCAGAATCATAATGCCGTCTGTAAACGGCAAAATCAATATGATATCCATCTGCGTATTTAATTCTAACACAGCTTGTTTTTACTTCTGGCTCAGCGTTAAATTGTTTTGTTTTTCGTTTTAGTGCATTTGCCACTAAATTTCTTGTGGCTTGTGCTGCCTTATCTCCCAACACACTTTTGTCAAAGACCACAGCAACATCAATGTCATAATCTCCATCCTCATTTTGAACGACAGTTGACATTGCCACGCTCCCTTGTACGCAAGTCTCGGCAATAGTATATGATGTATTATTTTCGATGTTATATTCTTTTAAACCATCCTTGAGGCGCTGAACATTAAGATCCTTTTTGTTATGTAAATTATTCTGTTCATCCTGTGACAGAACAACATATGATGTATAAAAAGCATTGAACTTTGATGACAGATCATACATTTTTTTCTTTTCCTCCTCGCCTCGTTTTTTACATCCTTTTTCGCATAAACAGTTCTTCAGAGGAATCCTTTCCAAGCCTCTACGCTTGAAAATCAACCTTTTCCTCTTCCCAGAGTTACTTCTTCACATCTCAGCCAGTCATAAGACCGTTGCCTGCTGCTCACCACGGAGAGGTGTGTGAAGATTTGAGCAGCTACCGTATGAGCAATCTCACACAGCTTTATTTTACAGAAGTCTGATACTATTTCGACAGCATTCGACTTTTTAGTCATATTTTGTTCATTTTGCGTTTACAGTTTAGTACCAGGGGTCAGGCACCTAATGCCACTTTGTTAACGGTGCCTGACCCTCGGGTCATTTTTCGACATCATTCGAACTTTTGTTCACATTTCGTTAACGGTGCCTGACCCTCCCTCCTATGCTTGTGCGCCTTTGAACGGACAGACTTTCAAACACTGATAGCACCGCACGCACTTGCTTTCATCAATCTGTGGATATTCAAATCCCTCTTCGTCCTCTACCATAGAAATAGCTTCTTTCGGACAAATGGCATAACACGCCGTACATCCACAGCATTCTTCTTTTCTTTTATATAGTACCGGTATTTCTCTTTCCATTTTTTCACCTTCACCTTTACTGTTAGCCAAATAACTCTCTAACTAAATGACTATTCTTTATTCCATTGGCACTAATAATCACCTCCAATACAATAGTCCCAACTAAACTTGCTGCAAATCCTGTTAATCCATATGATGGTTCTTTTCCGTTAATCAAACCCCAGAGGAAAAAAGTTATCATATGTGTATAAAAAACGACTGTACTCATTCGTCTTAAAAAGTGGCTCTGCGCATCAGTCACTTTTTTAACTCTAAGATTTTGAACAAAGATAAAAAAAGATACGCAAACGCTAAGTCGCAAAAACACATTATCAATAAAAACATCAAGTAAAAAAAGAATCACAAATATAATGCACGAATATCTAACCCCAGCATTATTAATCCACTTGCTATACTTCTGTATTAACGCTCCTATAAGCATTAGATATATTCCCGAAAACACTCTTCCTTCAGAAAAGGTTTTTGCTAAACATACCGCAAGCAATCTACTAAGCCCGTGAAAAGAATCCTGATTAATAACCAGATAATCAGTGCCTTTCGATATTATAAAGGAAATACTAATAGCCAAAATAACCCTATACGTCTGGAATCCATTTCTGATAAGAAAATAAAATACAATAGATGCATATATAGCTGCCAGCAAATACCAAAGCGGGTAAGAAAAGTAGTTTTGTCCTTGGAACAAAATATTTCTAATATACAAGGCACCTGATTTGTATATGCCGTATTTATCAACAATGAAAAAGCCGTAAAACGCAAGAGGAAAGTAAAGCACACTCCAAATAAAATAAGCCCTTAACATTTTCCGTATTTGTTTTTTTGCCTTTTCCTTGTTATATTCACAGTCATATGGCAAAATTATTTTTCCAAATACCAGGTATCCTGTCGACAAAAAAAAGAATGGAACAGATAATGCTACAATCGTTTCATATAAATTTTTTCCAATTCCATTTACACATTGCAGTGGCTGTGTATGAATAGCAACAACACATATTGCCATTAAAAACTTTACGATATCAATTGCTCTGCTCTGCTCTGCTCTGCTCTGCTCTGCTCTGCTCTGCTCTGCTCTGCTCTCAAGATTGTATTTCTCCCTTTATTTCCTGTCAATCATGTCAAATGTGAAAAGCATCCCATAACCGGAGACGTTTTTTACATTACCGTACCCCCCCGTTATTTTTACGCAATAATGCTTTTCTTAATATGTCTTTCACTTTTTGTTTTAGTGGTATTTTTGCATCGGCTGCATACTTTTTTTCCATTTTAATAAATTCTTTTTTTTCAAGATCTGAAAAGAACTTATTACGCTCTTTTGGTCTTGGAGCCGAAGTTATTTCCGATGGATTATATTTTATTGCTGCATTATAATCCACCTTTTTATGACATAGCTTTTCTTGAATAGTATCAAACAAACTTTGTCCTCTTTGACTTCTGATAATTAAAAGTGACACACCTTTATTATCATTCATTTCTGGTGCAACAAAATTTATTCCCCAGAAATCTGCTAAAGTCAAATCCGCACATCTTACCAGTTTTGCTTCACACTCGTAACAAGAAGGTCTTAAACAATAATTTCGCAAAAACATTCTCATGAAAGAATCCTGACTACTAGGAATATATACTTTCTTTTTGTCGTGCTGAATTTCTTCCATTCCAAAATCCTTCCATCCTTGATCCTTACATCGAAAATTCACGCCAATAATTTTTGCATTATTTATAGTCTCTATATGTTCAAGATAATGTCTCCACAATTTTGGAGATGGAACACCGTGACATACCACATCGATGCAATATAGATTCTCATAGTCTTTTCCAAGGTATTTTTTTAGGCCGTTATTCTGACATCCTGTACCAGAAAATAATACAATTTTTCCAATATTCAAATCATTTTTGACAGACTTATAGGTTTGACCAACCTTAGCTTGAATGTATTTTGAGCCACGTAATAGGTATAACTGCTCGATATTATCAACACGAACAAATTCTGCCCCTTTGCAGTCATCAGTCATCGTAACTCCATATACAATTCCATTAAGGGACAATATTTTTTCTGCAATCAATGAAAATATCGCACCCGATGAACTTTGTTTACGAATCAAATCATCAAGCGCATATGCCGCATATGTATTTAAAATCTTATTTGACATCACTGTTCTCCTAAAATTAGGCCGCTCAACCTAAATTTCCCTTTTGTCATCTTATCAACCAGCTTCACACACTCTTTGAACTCTCTCAAGCGGTGATATAAAACCCAAAACACAGCATTTGGAATCAAACAGCTTATGAGTCCTCTTATTACCAATGTTAACCAAAGATTTGAAAAAGATATGCGGTTGCAAATTAAATATGTAATCACACTCACCAATGCTACTCCAGCAACATATTGGCCTAAGTTTATTAAAAATCCGCTTAAATACTTTTTATCAAATACCGTAGTAAAAAGATTATGTAAGAGCCACGGCATACCTACAAACAAGGTTGCAAACACAGTTGAAAGAAGAATACCATAAATCCCCCAAAAGTTAACCATAAGAAGATTGAGGCAAAGATTTGTCAGTGCGACAACAAGTGGGCGAAATCTATCTTCATGCCAAATTCCAGAAGCATCTTTATATGTATTAAAGAGTTTATTTATTTCTTGAATATAGAAGTAAATGCAAAAACATGCTACCGCTCCCATGCTAAGCATCAGATCTTTGCCAACCCATAACTCCATAAACGGTTGATAGAGATTAAGGAAACAGCAAAGGCACATTCCAGATATCCATGAAATTAAAAAAGTAAATTTTTTTAAATCATTGTAGTTTTTCTCTGCGGTTTCCACAATAATACTGTTTCCAATTCCAGCCGTACACGAAGTAAAAACAACAGCTATAAATCCCATAACGGAACTCAAAATATAAAAATAATTTTGATATATTGCTAATGCTGTCAACCCAAGAAACGCTGAGATGACAATCGTATCAGCCGAGTCGACAACCACAAATCCGATTTTTGATGTAAATAAATCTCTTATCTTGTGATTAATCTGTTGGATTTCATTTTTGTCCAGATTTCCTTCAGGATTATATCTTGGATACATTTTATCTACAACAATTGCTGTGGAAATGTTTGTTATTATTTGGGTTGCCAATATAGCAAGAACATAATAATAATAGTTATGGGAAAGTACTAAAATCAATATCTGAATCACATACTGAAACGTGTTTGTAATAAGTGTTATCTTGCTAACAATATCTACCCTCTGATGTGCTTGAAGGAGACTATTTTTGTAAGCAAATAGCCAATACGAAAGCACTGTTGCAGCTAAATTCATCAAATATAGAATATAAATATTCAAACCACTTGGAACGTCACCACTTATTAGCTTTGGAACAAATGGAGTTAAAGCGAGACCTACTCCTCCAATAACAAAACCAATTGCTCTATAATATAGCCTATAAAGTTTCATCAATGCACAAATTTTTTTTGTGTCATCTTCTGCTATGGGCTTATACATGCTATAGACCATAGCAGATCCAACTCCTAGTTCTGCTAAATTTAAAACTTGCAACACCGATGTGAACAAGCTATTCAGCCCAAGATATTGAACCCCCATGAAATATATCATGGCAGTACGCATTAAAAATGGAACTGCGATTTGATAAATTTTCAAAATTATACCAAATAGAATATTTCTACTTGCATTTTTCGTTCTCTCTATCTTCATATTAACCCACGCTATCCCCACAGCTTTGAATCGCTTCATTCAAATATTTTAGGCTGTGGACTTTTTCTTTCTGAATTGCTAATCTAGCATTTGTATAATCAACTTGTAACAACTTCTGTTCATCCAATGCAGAAGCTCTTCTATCATTTAAGCCACACATCTCCAGTAACGAAGAAAGCCTTGATCCCATCTTTCTACCGCTCCCCTGTCTGTCGTACACAACAAATGGCTTTTCATATATTATTGAAAAAACAGTAGCATGAAAAGAATCTGTCAAAACCATCTTGGCTTTGCTAATAAGCCCGACAAATTCATCTGGCCCTACTATATAATAGGGCGTATTATAATCTTGTAAATTAATTACTGCGCTATCTGTCAATTTGGCATATCGATATATTATATCTTCTATTTCACGTGTTCTTCCGCCTAAAAAATAAGTCAAAATATAGTTCTTTCCATTTATTTTTGTCGGCATCTTTTTTATTTTGTCCCATTCTACTCTTTCCAGTAGCATTGTTGGATCAAG
>OGZQ01000779.1_pt1 | contig 18481 bp, 31 predicted proteins | sample 1576841 | NCBI WGS metagenome assembly OGZQ01 (sample SAMEA3541527, study PRJEB24748) | human gut metagenome | biome: human gut; feature: human-associated habitat; material: faeces | place: China | collected 2012
CATGGCATTTGACACGCAACAACTGGATGAGGTGGTGATCGTGGCGAAAAGGATTACAAACAAGCTGGCGCCGGAACCTACAGATATAGAGATAGTAGGAAACCAGTACATCATACGCCCCAAGGTAAAAATACCCCAGGAAATGTTCAAGCCCAGTTCACGGGTAATCGTGCAGCCGGTGCTGGTAAACATAACACAGGGCACCCAAAAGCTGTTTCGACCGGCAGTAGTGACAGGGAAAAAATATGCGATCATGCTGGAACGTCTGATGGAATTCGACCTTTCGCAAGACCCGCTGCAACCGTATTACGAAAAGAATAAACGGATAGACGGTAATGAGGTAGTTGCCTACGTCGATTCCCTGTATCTGGAAAACCCGGATGACGAGTGCCGCTGTGACATCTTCATGTACCTGGTAGATTACCGCAAGACAACCTATCAGGATACCGCAGTCATTGCCAAAGGAACAATCAATCCCATGCGGTTCTTCGACTTTAACATCGGGGCGAAAAAGATTACGGACGAAAAGTATATACCACGTCCCAAGAAGCAATTGCGAGGGGACAAGGGGCAGGTGAACCTGACATTCCTTATCAATTCGGCTAAAATAGACGATTCGGACCCGACTAATACCGCCGAACTGGATAAGATGAGGGAGAAACTGACACATGTGGACAACGACCCCAGCGCGGAATTCATGGCGTTCAGCATCACGGCTATATCCTCACCGGAAGGACCTTACAAAAGTAACCTGAAGCTGGCATGGAAACGTGCCGCTACGGCAAAGGAGACTATACTGAATTTCCTGAATCCGGGAACGGTGATGGCAATGCGGGACAGCATCTGTATGGACGCACGCGTGGATACGTGGGATAGCGTGGCCGAGCTGATGGAAAAGGATTCGGTTTCCGCCGAAGGTATCCGGAAGGCTGTAGCGCTTCACCCTAACAATTTGGGAAGCCAGTACTGGCAGATCATGCGCCTGCCGAATTACCACAGTGTAATTGTCAGGGATTATCTGAAACAGCTCAGGAGGGTGGAGTACAGTTTCAGCTATTCGGTGATGAGATTGCTGAATGATGAGGAAATCCGTCAGATGTATGAGAAGAATTACAAAGACCTTGTGCAATATGAGTTTTGGCGCATGTATCTTAACGCCAAAACAACCGGAGAAAGGGAGAAAATCTGCCGTCAGGCATTGGAGGTGTATCCGAAATTCATGCTGCTTGCCAATGAATTGGCAGTAATACTGATTGACCGAAAGGAACCGGACACGAGCTTGCTGGAGCCATTTATTACAGAGAAAGCACCGCAGGAACTGCTCTGTAACCAAATTATCGCATTGCTTGACGAAAAGGATTATGTGCGTGCGGACTCCATCGCTTCGATGCTTGATGACGGCCCGATAGCGACTGATGTGAAGGCGCTTTGCGGTGCCTTTAACGGGAACTTTCAAATGGCATACGACCACTTCGCGTCACGTGGTGGGACGAACGAGGTAGTGCTGTTGCTTGCGCTGAAACGTAATGAGGAAGCTTTTGACAAAACGGACGAGTTACCGGACGAAGCGCTGACTTACTATCTGCGTGCGGTGGCGGCTAACAGGCTGGATAAGATTACGGATGCTTTCGCTAACTTGAAAAAAGCGTTTGCGGCAGACCCGAAACTGAAGGACATAGCACGGATAGACGGGGACGTGACGGATATGCTGCAACAGATGGAGGAGGAAGAAAAGGAAAAAGCGGAACAGGCGAAGGAGAAAAAGGATAAGAAGTCACAAACGGCAAAGAAGGAGAAGAAAGCAAAGAAAAGAATAAAAAAAACAATAAGAAAACAATGAAGATAAAGTCAATTAAGATAGGGTATTGTTTTATAGCTGTTCTGTTGATGTGCCTACCAGCGGAAATGGCAGCACAACAGAAGAAGAAAAGAAACATTCCCCAGCAGAAAGAAAATATCAATGCGACTGAATTTATGATACCCAAACGCAGGGGGGCCGAGAAATTCGAGTCGAAGAAAGGAACGGAACATCTGTTCATTTTGGCAGGCAGCGGCATGGTACAGCTCTTTGACATGGGAAGCGGGTTCGCAGCCCATGGCCCCAAGGCTTCGCTGTATGTTGGCAACTGGATGACACCGGTAATCGGTGTGCGGGGCGGAATAGACTACAGCATGTGGCGAGAGAATACGAATACCAACCTTGTAGGAGCAAGTGTGGATTATCTGATTAATATCAGCGCGTTTGCGGCTCGATACGATCCGAAACGACTATTTGAGGTGATTGCCGTAGGCGGTATCAGCTATCAGGCCACTATGAGAACAGGGATGAAGGCAATTCACTCTTACGGGCTGCATGGAGGATTGCAGGGGAAATTTAATATATCATCGGCATTCAACCTCTTCATAGAACCGCAGTTGGCGATATACCCCGATCGGGTGGATAATCACGTCTCATGGAGACGCTATGACGTGATGGCTTCCGTTATGTTAGGAGTTACCTACAAGCCTTCAGGAACCAACGGTTCAATGTTACTGCGTGATGGTTTCGCGTCCATAGCGGCAGGAACCGGAAATACGGGAAATGTGCTGGTGAATTCGGAATTTGCACTGGGGAAATGGTTTGGAAAGTCGCGTATCAACGGTATTCGGATTTCGGCAGGAAGCAGCACGGCATTCCTGGATAATGATCTTGGCGGAGCAAAGCGGGACTTCAACGTGAATCTATGCGCAGACTACCTCTGTAACCTGACAACACTGTTTGCCAACCGCAAGAACAGGATATTCGACCTTTTATTCATAGGAGGTGTCGGAAGCTATTTTCCCGGAGCGGAAGCGTCTTCATCCATTGTACTGAACGGACGTTTCGGACTTCAGGGACAAATACGGCTGTCGGAGCACATGGGTGCGTGGGTGGAACCGAGAATCAATATCTTCAAGGACAAGAGCTACCGGGCGGACTTGCAGGAGCCGTTCAGGGGGACTGTTGGAGTGATGATAGGAACAAGCTATAAGTTTTAAAAAAGATAAATGATAATTGACCGGGATATGACACACAAAGAGATAATTGTGGCAATCAGCTATAGGACAGGATACAAAATCGAAGTAGTGGAAAGAATAATTGCTGCCTGTATTGAGGTTTCCATAAAGGAGTTCGGAAAGAAGAACTCCATACAGTTCCGTCAATTTGGAACATTACGTTATGTACATGCGATCATGCGCAGAGGATACAATCCGCTCAAACGGAAACCGGAAGTTTTCAAAGGTAAGAACAAAATAAAGTTTATTCCTTCTAAGGCGTTGGACAAATTGATAAACACGCCGAAGGAAAGCTGAAAAGACCCTATATTTCCCACGAAATATGATTTTAACAAGGACTGCTACAAACTGTTGTGAAACACTTGCAGTCCATACATTAATAATAAAATATGCTTCTGTTGTGAAACATGGGCTATTTGAAATTAAACATTATGTGAATAGAAACCCTGCCGTAATGCCCCTAACCATCTCAATAATTTGCGGTGGGGTTTCATTTAACTCACTGCTAATTACAGTAGTATGATAATGTTATTTCTATGTTCATTATAAATATAGGCACTTAGTGTAAATTTCTGTCAAGCGAGACAGAAAATTTACTATTGTTTGTTTTGTTTGTGTTAGCCACCTAATGTATTGTGAAATACTTGTGGCTGAAAGTCCTCTGCGAGTTGTCAGAGGACTTTTTTACGTTTTACGTATCGGATGTACGTGTATTTCCACCCGCTTATCGTCAAGGATATGTTTCATCGCTTTCCAAATGGGCATTTCTTCGATACCTGCCAGCTTCAATGCTTCCAGTATCATAGTGTTTTCCGTAAAGCGTAGGTATTCGTCTTCGGGAACAGGAATACGTCTGTCTTCCTGCGTTTTGAGTCTTGCCATAAGGGAGGTCGCTTACTTTACGTTATAGCCGTCTTCATGCATTTGACGGATAAGTTCGTCGGCACGGTCGATAAAGTCTGATATGACAATGTTCTGATCGGCTATGTCGTTTCTTTTGTTAAGGGCTGCCAGGACTCCTTCTTTGGTGCGGCTGGAAGATGTTTTGCCTTGCAACGGGTCGAAGTAGACGGTTTTGCCGCCGAAATGTACGAGGACCTGGTACTTTTTTCCGGGCACGATGTATGACTCAACGGTTGCGCTGAATACGACCCGGGTGGCAGCGGTCACTACATACCCGTTCTTTCCGCGGTGCATGGGTTTGAGTTCTACTTCGTAAAGGATATTGGGAAGCACGCTTCCTTTGAGTTCTTCGGAAAGGAGACATATTCTTTTCCTGTAGATAGAATCTTCTCTGACTCCTTTTAATACGTTATCTTTTGTTTTTGATACGAATCCGACAAGTTCTCCGGTTCTCTCGGACTTGACGAACTTTAGCTGTGTTGTTTCGGTCATTATTCCTACTGCGTCATAGGTTCAATATAATATCAGTCAATTAACAATATATGTACAATCAGTTTATGCTTTTAGCGAAACAAAATTAGGACTTTGAATCCGGTTTACCAAATAATCGGAAGGATTATTTTCGGCTTCAAAGTCCTGTATTGATAGGGTTTTAACGGTTTTTAAGGCAGTCTTTGGGACTTAGAAAAGTGGCTGAAGCGTTCGTCGGTTTTCGACTCGGAATATGGATAGTCACACTTCCAGTAGCGGTAAAACCTTTTACCAGGTAAATTGCAGTAATACACGTCGTTATGGTCTATCCACTGTACCCCCTGCTCGGTGTTCGGATCTATATAGGTGGCACTGTCCTCTATCTTAGGGTTCTTTCCGGCGTATAAATTGCACTTGTCGTGCCCCATGACGAATATACAGTGAATTTCTATCGCCGGGTCTACGTCATATTTGCGGGCGAAGGCGGCAAAGTCATATATGTCCGTCTCGTACAGGCTTCCACCGAAATGTTCGGGGGCTTCTTTCTGAAGACGTTCCATGGCTTTCTGTATGGGTTTACGTGATTCGATTTCTTTCAGCCTGGCCGGGGTGACGGCTTTGCTTGTGACATAGGCTATGCGGAATCCGTCTCCAGAACTGTCAGTGACATGCAGGTTGCAGAGGTGTTCTACTTTCTTCCAGGCGTTGTCTATCGGGTCGGTGGTATCAGCGCAGTCCTTGATGCAAATCAGGGTTACTCCTAGGACGACCATGATAGGGACAGAGAACCGGGCAATCAGCATGATCCATACTTGGGTGTTGTAGTTATTCTTATGCGGGCTCATAGATTTTCAGTATGTGGGTGCCGTTTCCGTCGCATGTTTCACTGGTACAGGTAGCATAGCCTTCGCTGGTCAGTATCCTGCGGTAGTTAATCAGTTCATCAGCGGGGAAACGGGTGACTTGTAGTGTCTTGCCATTTTCTTTCAGGTAGGGTTCCTGGGGAATGTCTAATGCCTGGGAGACGAGTACAGAGTCTTCTAAAAAACATTCGTACTTGTCGGCTACATGGAAAAGGGCTATCGCGTCTTCTCCGAAACGTTCTTTCATTACGCCAACGATATGCTGGATATAGTCAGCGTTAATCAGTTCATTGTCTTTCATTTCTTCTTTCCTTAATCTAACTTTTATCTTGTTGTTATTTAGTTTATTCAATGTTTACCTGCTTTACAAGGCATTGGTCGCACAATCCGCCGTAACGCGCAAACTTATACCGTGTGACAGGATTGCCACAACGGGTACAGGCGCATTTCTTATTAGGTTCTTTCTGATATATTATCAAATCTATGGCGCTGCGGGACAAGCCGTATGCTTCTGCCAATGCGCGGACGATATGACCGCCGTTATGCCTGCCCAGGCTCTTGATGTCCTGATATTCGCTCCGGATGATAACCGCGCGGCAGGCAGATGTGTCCAGTATGTCGTGTTCGGACAGCTTTTCTATAATTTCACTGTCTAGTTGTAAAATGCGGGATAGTTTCTCTTTTTCCCGGGTGTTGAGTGTCTTTTTCATATTGAAAGGTTGTTTGGATACATAGATAGCGAACGGTAGATGTTACGTATTTATGTAGAAGGTGAATAATTTACTGTAAATAAGCGGATTACCACCATACTTCCTTTCTATGTCGAAAGACTAGGCAAATATACGGCTTTCCGGGTGATTTACAGGTATGAAAATGGATGAAAAGAGGGATAATTTTCAGGCTTTTCATACCGGTTGTCCGGAAGGAATAGGAAGGGTGAAGGGAAAGGAGTTTAGTACGGGATTACGAAATTGAAAATCTGTAATTTAACTTGTTAATAACTTTTTGTTTTTATCCAAGGTCATTACTTCTAAATTACGTATTTTTGTAAAAAAACAATATTATGATATACTCGCAAGAACAAAAGGAATTGCTGGAATACATTGCATCTACTAACAGTCTATGCGCCCCTTCAACTATTATACGTAAGATAATGGAAATTGTACACCTAGATGTTATTGAGTTCAACCGCAAAAAGACGGAAATCATTTTTCATTGTTCTATAACTGGGGATGATATGATACCTCAGAGATTTATCCAATGTTTAGTCGTACTGGATAAACTTGAAAAAGATAATCTGATTTTCATTGAAAAAGGAAATTTATCCATACCAAAATATATCGGTGTAAGTAACAATATAGAATTAAAATCAAAGATTGGAAGTGATAGACTAAAATCAGAACCTGAAAAAACGGTATCTTCATTTTGTCACAAGTTTTACGATACTATAACTCCTCGCCCTATTCAGCGGTGCGGGATGCGTAAAACAAATGCTTACAAGTTAGTATTAAAGTATGCAAGTGCAATTATTTATCCTACACCTGAACTTCTTGAATTCGTAGAAAATGGTTTTAAAACTCCGGAACAAGCTAGATTTGAGAAACAGCTTGAAATAGAACGAAGCAATCACAATATAACGATAAATTGGACTAGGTATACTCTAATCGCTGCAATTATTGTTCCTTTGTTAGTATGCGTCATAGAGAAATTTAGCGAGCCAATATTGGGTTTTCTTTCATATATCTTCCTGAGAATGCTGTTTGTATAAAATAATTAGATTGATAAGGCAGAGCTATTCCACCCAAAGGTACGAAATAGAGGTAACTACTTTTGGGATTCATAGGCGGCATTTACCCAGTTAATGATGGTGCGAGTATAACCGCAGATACCTTCCCACGTGAGAATGGCGTCCAGAAGTTCGTAACTATTCATGCGGTCGACTTGTTCTTGTGTGTACTCTTCGGTTTCGAGCAGGAGTTCTTTCAGTTCTTTTTTGGTCATGGAGATTTTGTTTTTAAGTTAATATTACTTTGATACCTTGCCCGATTTTCTTATTTTTGTATTCTTCTTACTGATAAGAATAAAACAATACAAAATTATGGATAGAGAAAACATGGCAAAACGGGTGTTAATTTACAGAATGGTGCTTCTTGTATTATTCTTAATAGGTTCCGGGCTGATAGCAGGTGGTTCTTGGTGGGTATCCAATATTAAGAGAATCGACAAAGAGTATGTTTCTACAATGGCAAAGATAGAGAATATTAAAAAATATACCAGCCGTCATGCAGGCAAAAACAGGAAGCACTATGAGGTTACTGTGAGTTATATGGCAAACGGTAAAGTATATACAGAAAAGCTGGGTGCTTACAGCTCTTCCATGAATGAGGGGGACAGTATACAGTTGAAATATAATCCCGGAAAACCGACTGACATACGTTCTCTTGAAGTTGAAAATGTCATTTCTATGGTGATGATTATCGCCGGAGTATTGCTTCTTATCTCCGACTTGTTTATGCCACTTCTTTTCAGAAAACTGAAAATCATTGAATAGCACCTGTAATCTTTCGAATACTTTTAAGGTTATAAACACCTTATATTCAGTTACATTTATTTAATGTAATAAGCATGAAATCATATAAATTCAGACTATACGCGATACCAACCATTCTTCTCGTTATTATGCTTTCCTTGTTTAATTACTTGACTCTGCCTTCTGATAAAAGTGTCACCTGGAGTGCGTTCGATCCCATAGAGGTTATCCATGGGACCGCTTTTGCAGTGGGGTTCGGGTTGGGGCTGAATGCTTTTCTGGCTTATGGCATAATTTTGTTGGCGTTGGCTGTTATATGGTTATGTCTGTTTGGACTGGTGCGTTGGATATGGAGATAAATGTTCTAATCTGTTTTACCTTTTTCTTGTACCTTGTTGTTCCATTCTCTGATGACAACGGCAAGTTCATCCAGTGAAAGACTGACAACATTTTTAGGAAAGTAGTTATTCAATTTATCCACCAGTTCTTCCTCTATCGGGATATGTTCGTCCAGTTCTGTCCAGGCATTTGATAATTCATCCAATGCGGAACTGAAGTTATCCATTGCATCATAGACACGCCGGATGTTTAGATTTTCACAGGGAACATCTTCAACGTTGAAGCAGCAGTAGGCTTTCTTCATACTTTCATATATAGTATCACTTGCTACATTGTTATTTTCAGCTTCCACTAATACAAGCTTGGGTCCTTGCTGTTCATGCTCTTTACCTTGAATATGGGCACGCATGATAAAGTTTACTTTGAATAGGAATTTTTTCATAAGTTATCTTCGTTATTAAATTCTTCAAATGTGTCCAGCATATTCTCGAATACTCTGCATAACCAATCAAGGTTTTGGCAACCTAAATCGCCCGAACACAAAGTAGCAGAATAGCCATTACCTTGATCTCTGACATCTAGGCAAACACCATTTTCATCCAAAGACACTTTCCTGACAGGAGAATCGTATGCGTATCCGTCGTTGTCAAACCATACGACATAACACAAATCGTCCAAATCTTCGTCCAATTCCAATTCTTCAAGCCCATGCTCTTTAAGGAGATTAATAATACTGTTTACGATCTCTTTCCGTAACTTATTTACTTCACTCTGGTAATCTTTCAGATTCTTCATATAATAATTTATTTATTGGGTTCAAAATGTGATATGCTGGTAGATGCTGTTGATTTCATCTTTCTCCAGTCCGATATATCTTTTCGTCGTTCCAATGCTTGAATGCATCAATATTGTATTCAGATATAATAATGCTTCAGCACTTTTGCCACAGTACTCATACACATATCTGCCAAATGTCTTTCTGAAGGTGTGCGTTGAGAAGTGTTTAATGGTTAATCCATACTTTCTCTTAAACCCCTTCAGTAAATCGTTGATATGTTCTAAGGAGTAGATTCTTTTTCGTTGATAGTTGTAAATGAGCGGCATCTTTTTATCCGGTTTTCCCAGCAAGTCGTATAACTCTTCCAGTTTCTCCCTGACAGAGAGGTTTAAGGGGATACTTCGTGTCTTTTTAGTCTTTTGCTCTGTTTTTATCAGTTCGTCTGTATCCAGAATATCAATCCATCGGAGCGTCAGAACATCCGATGCACGCAGGGCGGTGCAAAACGCCACCCGGCAATAGAGTTCCCAGGTATATTGCTTGTCTTTTCTCAGGCAGTCGCAGAGACGGTTGAACTCGTCAATCGGCAGGTAGTCCGAGGTCGTTAGTTGTCCTTTGATACGTGTCATATTATAATTTTATGGTTTTCATTTGATAGCCTGCTTCTCTAATTCCAGCACTTCTTTGACTGCATGTTCCTGCCGGCGGTGCTGCCAGAAGTTCCAGAGGGCGGATTCTTCTTTGGGTATCTGACGGACTGAGGGCAAGCTACATCTCCCCAGATGTTCATTCACGAGCCAACCGCAGAAATAGCTCTCCGGATCGATGCTATTGTGGCAGATGACTTCACCGTGGCAGCCATGCATGATGAAGTTACAAACAGTCATCATGCAGCAGGTATGGTCAATGTCTTCCGCCACCAGATAACTTTTGGGGCGTTCGGCATGTGCGGATAACAAGGTACGCCCGCTGCCGCAGGTAGGGTCTGAAATCATACCGTTCTCACCGGTAGCCTTACCCATAATCATTGTCATCAGCTCGCATACTCCATCCGGTGTAAAGTTTTGTCCCAGGTTTTTCGTGCGGCTGCTACTGCCGGCAATGGACATGTAAAGGTCACCGAATACATCATACCACCCTTTTATGGATATTTGTCTTTTCATTATCAATATCCAGTGGCAGAGTATCTTCCAGAACACGATGTTGTGTTCTTTTTTATAACGCCATGGTTTCAGGGGTTCGGCTTTCCAGATGAAGTACCCGATGATGTATCTTAGCATGTCATTGAAGACTTCCGTCATGTCATAGCCATTGGCATACGCGAATTGTCTCAATATTTTTTCAATCTCCCGGACTTCAGGGGGAGCTTCGTAGTGGTTACTCACAGACTATAGGGTATAAGAAAAGCGGTGGAGTTTTGAATTCCACCGCTTCATAAAGGTTATTTACTTTCATTCCGTTTCTTCTCTTCGTATCCTTCAACCTGTTTCATTACCATGTTGCAGAATGTTTGCCCGGCATCCATATACTGACTGAAGTACCGTATCATCTTAAAGAAGTTGAATTTGAATTCACGCCATTTCCCGTAATAGTGGGCTCCTATGACTTTGCCGTAAGATTCTTGGAATAGTTCCAAAGTCAATCCTTCGGTAGCTCGGACGCAATTATAATCCCAGTTTGCAATCCGGAGCATAAGTTGGAAATTCAGTGGTTGGATTTTCCACGTGCCGGAATATCCGTCTCCGGTTTCTTCTTCGGTAAATCCACCGGAATCGGAATCGTCCGCCAAGTTATTGAATATGATCTCTTTGACTGAATCAGGAATAAATTCAAGCGTAGCCTCATCCGAGGCTGTACCAAATGTCACTTGAAGTATGTGACCGTAATATTCTTCTGTAAGTATTTTCATTATTGTTGAGTCTTTTAAAATAATAAATAATTGATGTATATTCAGTAATTATTCTTCTTCTGAGTCGTCAGAGAGAATATAATGTTCGTTTATTAAAGTTTCCTTCGTTAAGTACTCTTCAGGTTCAGGTTCGTCTTCATCGACAACATTGTATTTATCCTTTAAATCTTCAGAAGACATCTCTTGGTTGTCGTCGTCTACCCAACTAAGATACCCTTCTGTATGGCAATGAGGACATATTTCTGCGCATAAAGGAACAAGCATTAACGTGCCACAATAGCAACATTTCACGAAATCTCCAAAATCAACGTAAGAAATGAGTTTTTCCATTCTGATTTACATTTTGTTTTGAATCAGCGATTTCAGATTCTCTCTGAACCGTTCCATAGGTTTGCAGTTCCCATCACACTTACGAAACACATGTTGATACGTACATCTCCCGGTAATGGCATCATGGAGAAAGCAAGAAATCCGATGCGCTTCAATTGCTATTTCTATGATTTGTTCACGTTCCCACTCTGCGCCTGAAGTGAAACCACAATATCGTGCATCAAAAGCTTCATCCTGGTCTAACATCTCGTCACTTGATTCCCGGCATCCTTCGGCATACGCATCGGCTGCTTTGCCCAACAGCACTTTGTGTGGTATTGATGTTTCTTTTTGTTTTTTCATTTTAAATCAGCTTTTATTGTTAAAATTCTGTTACACAATATGTTTCAAAATAGCACTCACAAATAACTTGGTTTCTTTCGGCTTCACTACTAAAGCTATCCCATGAGTATCCGTAAGCCCGCAATAGTTCAAGTTGCTCTTCCTCGTCTATATCGTCAATGCTAATGTTTCCGGAGCACCAAAGCCGCTCGTTAGAGATAAACTCCTTTACTTCTGCAACTACTGAAGAAAGCCGGAGCAAGTCTTCCGGATAACCGCATAAAATGTCATAAATGATTAGTTCATTAGAATCCGACTCAGGTAAAAGCTTGTCGTGACTACAGTTTGGTTCACAATACCAAAACTCCTTTTCGGAAAGAGGCAGGCAGAACTGGAGTGTATCCGGATCGGTAAATTGGATGTTGGGATTGAGTAGGTTTTCTATAGGTAATTTCATATTAAGTACTTTTTTGTATATTTGCCAATGAGCACCGTTCAGTTTGGTACAAATGTTTTGAAAATTGCCGCTTTAAAGAGGTTATGGGGCAAAGTGTTGTCCCATAACATTAATGTCTATCCATAGTATATCGGTTAATGAAGGTACTATTTGGTCGTTGGAACTTACCACTTATGTAATCATTAGCAACTCGCTTATATGTCAGCCCACAAATAATGCCACCTGCATCAAGAAAGCGAGCGTCATATTCATTAGCATCTATAACGGTATATCCTTTGAATTCTTCGGGAAGAGAATCCTCAAATACAACGGCGACACGGTAGCCTTTCTTTAATAATACCTCGCAGTCTTCCCAGTTTTCACCACTATATGAGAAAGTTATGTCATAGTTGCTATACTTTTCAGTCAGCGTGGTATTTTTGAGAACTTTAGTGTAGTCGTAAAACTGAGTATCAGGAAATAGTTGAAGGATATTCTTACCATTCAATTCAAATTCTTCCAGGTTGATATCGGACGTACAATTCAGCCGGATAGCAAACTTCATTTTGGTTACTTCTGCCTTCTTTTTGGCTTGGGTTATTTCGTGAATGAGAAGCCGCATGAAGTTCTCCTTGTCTTCGAAAAACATTTTAGTTTTCTTGATACGGGATTTTGTTATCGCTCCTCCCCCCGGACTGGAAAGTAGCTCCAGTTTATTTCTTCCGGAACCATGCAGGCAGTACTTACTGCAATTGTGTGATTCGGGGCATACATTATGCCCGCTGATATTGTGAGGTGCGAAGTAAACACCATAAGTCATAACATTGTGTTTTAGGCTCTTTTCCAGTTTTGGGGAGTTACAGCCACCTAGGTAGCTGATGCCTAATGATTTCTTTATTTGGCTGGGAGTAGGTTCTTTCATGATTTCCATTTATTTAAAAGGAGATTATACGATTTATACACCTTTGTTGATTTCTGCATTCAGATTTGCTTCAAACCCCTTTATTACTTCAGAAGCAACATTACACAGTTTCACCTGTTCGCGAAAGTGACGTGTCTTGAAACGTCTGTGCAAGAACAGTCTGAAACAGCGCCATTTCCAGCGGACTTTCCAAGTGTAGGGATACTTCCTTTCCTGGGCACGTAGATAAAAGGCACGGTGAGAACAACTACGAAGAAGACACATCAGCCTGTAGCGCGTGACACCTTCATTGCCTTTATCCGACATGTGATCTCTAACCAACCTGTAAAGGATGTCAAAGTCAAGTGAGGATTTCAGGTAAAACTCCCGGAAGACAGTGTTTTCATTGTTCTTCCACTCTTCCGGAGTGCTGGGATAAGGCTCTTGCTTGAAGAGGTTCATTATTGTATTTATCACTGCTGTTCATTAGTCATTAGGATAGAATTCTTTTTCATTCTCGTAGTACCATGCGGTAAACAATTGTTTGGCAGGGGTTATTTTTAGCCGGCCTTTATAATGGTAACTAAAGAATTCATGTATCATGTCATACTCATAGCCCATATCCATTAAAGAGTTTTCTATCAGCCGGACAAGCCCGTCACGATGTTTCCCACTATTTCGTATCTTTTCCTTTCGGGGCAGTCTTGTGCGGCCGCCCGGACATTTGCGGATACGCCCTTCCGTTCTCTTGAGCATACGTGCAAACTTGCGCCTCTGCTTGCAGAGTCCCTCATCGGTCAGCATGATGTCCCTAAGCGCGGAATAATACTTTCCGTCAAGTTCGAAGCAGAATCGGTAAATGCTTCCGTAATAGGCTTCACCAACAAAGAAACTGCCGTAGCGCTGTCTTTTGGGAGGAACGCAGCCCAGCAAGTCCAAGTATTCATATTCAGATATTTCTTCAAAGGGTGTCTGAAGAGATGTCTTGTACTTGTCTATCATCACTTGGATTTCTTCGCTGGTAACTGTAACCAACCATGGAATTTTAAAGCGTTCCCGCAACATGTCAAGAGTTTCCCCCTTATCGTAGTCGCTATGTATTCCATCTGACATGGATGTGATAACAGCCCCCTTGAAATGGAAAGGATTCACCACATATCTAAATGTTTCATTTACTTCTTTTGCCATATCTTCTTTGTATATTAGTAGTTTTTTGATTCTTTAGTTTTCGACAGTTTGCTCGATTAGCTGTTGTAGCGGAAATTCGTTTGTGTAAAATTCTTCGTTTGTATGTTTGCCGAATGCTTCGTATCTGGCATTTCCATAACGATATATCACAATCTTATAAAAGTCTAAGCTATTTTCGGGTGAAGTCAGGTTGTCCAGTTCATCATCATCCAGCTCCACAAATACCCATTCTTTGTCTGCCAGCAACTCTTCTATGTCCGGCTCTTCATCTCCCGGTTGGAAAAATTTTACTGAGTAGTCATAGAATCTCATTGACTGGAAGCTATAATCATCCTTGAAGGGCTTAACGGCTTCAAGTCTTTTTGCCTGTAAATTCCCCCATTTTTCTGACAAGTGAATAAATGCAAATTCACAACAATCCCACTCACTATCTGTACTTGCCTTGATTAGAATATCTGCTGTCGGTTTGTCTGAAGTCTTCATTGATTTGAAATTTAATAGTTTAAGAATTAATATCTAATTGGAAGACTATATTCCCTTTAGATTCAGTCCTTCCAGTGCTCTCTTGGTGGCATCCACCGCATTGTACGTTATTATCCGCTGCCACGCTCCGCAGGTTGGAGCCCAATTGAAAGAACAGTCGTAGTGGAGCCTATTTATCATTGCACGGTCAGGCTTTTCATCAAAAAATATCTGAATACGATTCTTTTTGTAGTTGAGTACTACCTTACCACCATTAAATGAATATTCCTTGTTCTCTGTCCCTGCAAGCTTTTCCTGTTGAGCCCTTGCCTTATGGGCGACTTCGGAGAGCTGGAAGAACTTGTGGCGTTCGGTGATAATGGGTTTCTTTTCTCTTACGTTCCACTCACGAATATATGCCAGTGCTTTATCAACGATTTCTACTTCGCCGTGTGAGGCAAATGTGCTAACCTTGTTGTAGATGCTGGAAACGAACAGAGCTTTGGAATAGCACCTGCTCGCTTTGGTGTTGATTGCATGTATAACAGATGCACTGCTTCCAATATCATTACGCAATTTTTTCCATTCTTCCTCCCTTTTTTGCTCTTCCGGTTTCTGATCTTCAACACGTTTTGCGATTGCTTTCAATGCTCGCTCGCGCCATTCTGTGAAGTCATTTATTCGTTTCTGATAGGATGCGTTTGCCTTTTCGTTTTTACGGTGATTGAAGTTTGCAGCACCCGTAACGAATGTACTTGCACATCGGGAACTTGCGGAAAGCATGTTGGAATAATAGCTCTTGAAGTTTTGCATATATTGTTCCTGTTCCGCTTCAGGCATATTCATCAGATCGTCGTGAAGCTGCTTTTCGTATGAGGCAATGGAGTCTTCGCCAAGTATATCAGGGTCTTGGGAAGTATTACGATAGGCATCTTGGGCAAGTTGCCAATAACATCCCAGATAATCGGGGTGAAGGAATTCTACGACTTCCCATTGCGGATAATCATTTTTAGCTATAGAGGCGGCAGCATTACTTTCACCTACAGTATGCAGATAGTGCCGGAATCCTAATCGTTGTCCTCTGTAATTGAACTGGAAAGGCTCGCTTTGTGGATTGCCCACAGGCCGAGCGGTTTTAACGCGGTGTGCGTTTTGTGCGGTTAATAAAATCGGTTGGTCCATAGTTGTTGTTATTAAATTGTTAGTTATATCTTTTCTAAAAGTTCAAAGCTGTAAACTTCTGTCACGATAAAATCCTCGCAGCCAAAGGTTGCCAGCGATTTTAACCCGTTCAGGGACTGGCAGTAGAAAAACATGTCGTCATCCTCGCCGGTATCTCCCGAGAGCTGGATTTTCACATCATAGTTATCGTTCGTGTCCTTCCATACGATATGGCAGTTGGCATAATGAGGCTCCTTGCCGTTCTTCTTGACAAACTCATCAAATTTCTTCTGGATTTCAGCCTGTATTTCATCCGTGTCGGATAAGATAGCTCCCGTCTTGCAATTCTCGCACCAACCGTACAGGAATGATTCATCGGTATAATCCTTAAATCCCTTAGTGTTGGGATTTATCATGGCTTCACAGGAAACATCCTTGCCGCCGCATTTTGTACATATTACTTTCATTTTTTAATTATGTTGAAGGTTAATGTGTTTCATAATAAAGAGGGGTAATCCCTTTATTATCAACTTCAAATTCTTGTACAAAACTATTGTCAACAGTTTCAAGCCGTAATTCAAAACCGTTTTCAGTGCAGCACATCGTAATATCTTGCATTTTACGCAATGGCATTTGTTCAGACTCCAAACATTTGCTAAAGAAATCCTTTACAACCCTTGTGTATCTGTTTTGAAATTCTATTGCATTCATTATATGTTCCTTTCTATTTTAATTAGTAAACTCTTATATCATAGTCTTTGAAATAACATTCCAATTCTTTTAAGCCTTCCAGGCTATGTAGAACATCCTTTCCGGTTACTGCAATATCTACGGATATACTATACTCTTTTTGCACCTCGACCTTCGAAGTAGCGAAGATGTTTTTTACGTAAGTTACAATGTCGGAGGTGCTCAGATTATTTTTTACTATATTAAGTACCATTGGCTTGATTTTTAAGCGATTGCTTTTGTTATATAGTCATTACTACTTTCTTTCTGCCATACACGGATATATGTGAATCCAGTATATCTTGTATATCTCCCTTGCTCCACATACTAAATGTTTCTTTTTGCGAAAGGTTCTTTGCGTCCTCGTCAGTCCATATATCCACGAAAAGGTTGTCAACTCCCCAATTCTTAGCATGGAGTTCAAAATGGGCAATCACTTCGTCAAAGGTATCTCCACTATCAACTGTCTGTGTCTCATCACCTTTGTCTACAAATAATTCAAACCATTTGTGTACGTTATTATTTGCTTCTTCTATTATATCAGAGTGCTTTTGTTTTATTGCGTTGAGGAATACATTGTATCTACTCAATACAGCTAGAGTCTGAGGAGTTTGAACTGTTGGTTTATTCATGCCAATCATTTATTTAGTTTATTCAATACAAATTTCTTTTTGTGACCCAGTATTCTTTTGAAGACAGACACATATTTCATATCGTACCGAGCCGGACGTATCGCTGTCCTGCGAGTGAATAGGCTTCACTACACCTTGCCCTCTTTCAGATTCTCCGGTTGCCCGGACGGCACATTCTCAAAGGGACGAACACCGAAAACTAAGCCTTGTGCAATATATTTATGTGGCTATTCCTAGTTAGTAATAGCCTTAAATTCTTGACGTTCAGACTCGGGAAGAAGAGAATATATCAGTTCGTTGGTGGCATATTCCGTTATTTCACAGAGTTTATTCATCATTTTTTTGGCTGAAGGGTACTCATTGAATATATGCTTATTCCCAAATCCTTCGCTGATCCATGCTTTCGAGTTCTTTGAAGCACGCCAAACAGAAACACGAAGTACTGGGATGTAATTTCCAGTATTATACGGGATATTATATCCATTGGGGTTCTTCTTGTGGAGAATTTCTTCTGCCCAGCATAGTTCAGCCTCAATCATTTTCTCATCCTCTTTTAGTGTGATAGTTTTGTTGAGTTGCTTTCTGCCAGCCTCCACAAATCCACGGATATAAAAAGAAAATCCGTTTTTACATTTACCGTTGATACTCTCTACTTGTTGTTTTGACATCTTCGCCATATTTATAGTTGTTTCTAGGGTTGTACATTGCTGCTACTTTGTATTCTTCATATTGGAAACTTCCATATAGCATCTATTTGGAAGCTTCAAAAGTCTACTCTGCCAGTTTTTGAAGGCTGGTGAAGTCTATCTCCATTTTTAGTTCTCCAGTCTCAAATTCTTTGCCGATTGCCTGAAGTGCCTTGCCCAACATGGACGGAAATCTACGGGCATATTCTCTCCGCAGTTCTTCGGCATCCATGGAACGAACTGATTCCGGAAGTTCATTGCGTTTTATCTCACCGTTTAGGAATCTAAGAATGTCGTCCAATTCTTCATACTCTTCATCCTCTGCATAGTCTTGAATCCAAACCCAGGAGTCTTCTTTGCCTGCAAAATCGGCAATGGTTCATATACATCTACTTTCATTTTGTTAATCTGAATTTAAGGGTGATTCTGTTCTTAATAGCTTGACCATCTTATCCGCACACTGGAATGCACGTTTACATAGGTATCCGTCATCTTGTTTGTCTAACAGGATGTAATCTTTGGAACAGAAGCCTTGCAGTGCCGCTTTGGCAAGTTCAAATCTCCGTTGCTCCCAGAATGCTTCAACTTTGTGGCAGTTTTCTGGCGAGCATGAGCCGCTGCCATCGTTCAAGTGGCAGCCGCTACAATCAATAACTGGTACTGGTATCATGTTTTCGCTTTTTTATTTTGCTAATTCGCTTTTACGCAACCAACCATATACGGGATGGGCGCTCCGTTTCTTACGACCGGATTCGATGGTTTACCACTGTTTCCCAGAAATAGCGGGCGGCCTCGCTCCAGTCCCG
>OGZQ01000831.1_pt1 | contig 17408 bp, 15 predicted proteins | sample 1576841 | NCBI WGS metagenome assembly OGZQ01 (sample SAMEA3541527, study PRJEB24748) | human gut metagenome | biome: human gut; feature: human-associated habitat; material: faeces | place: China | collected 2012
TGAAGAAAGGAACCTACTATGCAGGTCTCCACGCATTCAACAGAACTTCTGAAGACGGTAAGAAAGTATTTAGCCAGTGGTCAAACGTTAAAAAAGTAACTGTAAAATAATCCATTTGGGTAATTAAATACAGATTCCTAAAAAAGAAGGCTCCAGCCGTTTCGGCTGGAGTCTTTCTTTTTAGGAATTTTGTTAAAACGAGTATAATTTTTTAGAATATCTGTATTTTTTCAATTTTGCAACTATGCCTCTTGGTCCGGGAATTGTAATTTATTCCAACTAAAAGCAGATCCCCATGATAAGCAAATTTCTGCAAGACCTGTGTATAATTTTTCTTTTTGATCTGAGAGATTGCTCCCTGCGCACTTTTATCCCATTTTAAGTCAATAAGAAGTGCCGGCTTAGAGGAGTCTGCATTTGGAAGAAATAATATATCAGAATATCCTTTTCCACTGGCCAATTCCTCAAAACGTATATAATGGTCTATGCAACTCAAATAAGCCAGAAAATTAGATGGTCAGACCCTTCGGGTCTTCCGATCCCGCCACTTATCTGGAAGATGGACGTTGCAGTTTTTCTAACAATCTCAGCGAAAATGCAATCCGTCCGTTTACAGTCGGTCGTAAAAATTGGCTTTTCTGTGACACACCAAATGGAGCTCAGGCCAGTGCTATTGTATACACGATGGTAGAAATGGCAAAGGTCAATGGAGTAAATGTCTATCACTATCTTACCTATCTGCTTGAAAAACTACCAAATGATGGGATGAGTGATGATGAACTGGAACTCCTGGCACCGTGGAATGAAAATCTCAAAGCTGAGATCGAACGTCGTGCAAACGAATCAGATCAATCATATGTGAATTGTCAAGGTGCTCCGGTTGCTAAAAAGTAGCCGGGGATTTTTTTCTACCATACCTGAAAATTAAGCGCTTACTGTATAACTGGATAAAATCAAAATACAGGGATTTTATATATTGACAAAATCATAAAATATGGTATATTAAATAATAAAATGTACCAAATTAATAAATAGTACTTAAAAACAAACTGATAAGGAGAACAAAGCATGAATAATAAAGGCAGACCTAAAAAAGAAGGTTTTGATAAAGTAATAAAATTTACAGTAAGTGAAGAAGAAGCTGAGATGTTTAATAACACGATACAAGGAACTGGAAAATCGAAATCAGATATATTAAGAGAATTAATCCCAATTGTTTCGAGCAAAGACTTTGAAGGGCTTATTCCGAATACTAAAATGGAAATTTTACAGAGTTATTCGGAAAAATGTTGGGATATATTGCATACTCCGGGCTGTGTTTTTGAAGTACACAATTTATCAGATAGGATGCCAGCCTTTATTGTGACTATGGGACAACCAATTGTATACGTAAAGTATCCAACATATAAAATACAGATACTTTACAACAAGAACCCAAAGAAACATATTGAACAGAGTGAAATCGAAGAATTATTGAAAAATGTTAAGAACCGATCACTCGTATATTCAACAAAGGCAGATTTTTTCATTATTGGAGGCGAATTAAAAGAAATGCCATTTCCATATGTAAATGAGGTTATGTGCTTAGGAGTGACCTTAGCGGAAAATACACATTGTAAAAACGAGATTGTAGAAATTTTGGATAATTCAAATTATCATGTATCAGTTTATCCAGCATATTGTATTCGAGGGATGGCAATAGAGTTGCTAGAAGGAGATAAATATTTTAAAGTTTTATAATCGTTTAGAATTCTGATTGATCATGCCAGAGAAATTTTGACATTATGTTTTAACAAATAAATGTCATATTGGGGTCTGACACCAATATATGTGGACACCAATATATGTGCGGAATAGCTATTCCTGATGGATACTAACTAAATTACTGCATTCTACTCCAGAAAAATATGCACTATTACATTGGAATATTCACCACATCTGCGACATTTCATCCGGTGTATGATACAGACATTGCGTTCATGTCCTTCCTGTAACAGGATCCGTTTACAGACATCCCTGTATGTAAGTTCTTCAAAACAGACCGGACAGTAGAAAGTGGTGCTGCTTTTAATTAAAAGTACCCTGTTCCTTATTGTACAAAATGGATTAATCTGACATAATAGTCATGGTTTCAAAACCATGATCCCAGAGTATACGTCTTGTCAAAAGAATACTCTGGGATCCTTTTCTTTACTGTATTAATGACAGTATACAGGGCAGTTCATAGGCAGGTAATAGGACCTTTGATTTGCCATATGAAGTTAGCGTCAATAGTATAAATGTGTAAAGGAGTTTCAAATTATGGAAAATAAGTACAAACATATGGATTATGTACAGTCCACAATATCAAAAATGACATCGAATTCCTTTTACTTAAAAGGCTGGAATGTTACTATCATTGCAGCTATTGTGGCATTATCGTTTAAAGAGAGCGATTGGAGAATATATGCCTGTGCATTGGTTCTAAATGTCGTATTTTGGTTTTTGGATGCGTATTATTTAAAGCAAGAAAAACTTTTCAGGGAATTATACAATAAAGTTTCAAAGATAAGTGATGACAGTTTGGTTGATTTTTCTATGAATACAAGCGAATTTAAAGAAAAAGTATCAGCAATTCCGTGCCTTATGATAAAAAACATCTCGATTACTCCGTTATATCTTTCGATTACCGTTGTCTTACTTGTCCTAATTCTTATTGTTTGAGGAGGTTATTATGTTTTCAAAATTTAAATTAAATAATCTTGTATATTCAGATTTTAATGAATATGAATCTTTAGGGAAAGAATACTATGCAAAAATACAAACAGACATTCAAAGTAGCCTAAAAGAATTTATAGAAATAGATGGAGTGATTGACGGTACCAAGTTACAGGATAGCAGGTTCTCAACAAAACAAAAATTTAATGTATTTTTATCTCACTCACATGCCGATGAGAAGTTAGCTATTTCTATAGCAGGCTTTTTAAAAAAGGAGCTCAACTTAGATACTTTTATAGATTCTTGTCTTTGGGGATATTCTAACGATTTATTAAGAGAAATAGACGAGAAATATTGTAGACATAGCAACGGTACATCTTTTGATTATGATAAAAGAAATTATTCTACCAGTCATGTTCATATGATGTTATCCATTGCTTTGGCCAGAATGATTGATAAGTGTGAATCCGTGTTTTTCTTGAACAGCGAAAATTCCATTTCAATAGCCGAAGAAATAAGTAAAGAGAGAACAGTCTCACCGTGGATATATAATGAATTATCTTTAGCTGATATGATTGAAATTCGACCTATCAACTATTATAGAGATAAATTTTTTCAATTTACTCATGGAGTATATGATGCAGTCAATGAAAGTTCTTCTCTTCAGATTAAATACGAAGTTGACGGGATATTAAGAGAATTTACTACACTCTCTAAAAACGATTTAATGAGTTGCGCAAAAGAGTGGAGCGCAAATAATAAATCATTTAAAAGTGCACTGGATTATATTTACCTTTCAAAAAATATAATTAAGCAGCAGGATATTCTGATTAGCTAATTCTTAATGGACAACACTCTTTATCAAGAACTTAATCCGAACAGGTATATGAGAAGAGGGGCTGTGCACTAAGTAATTAGTACACAGTCCCCTCTCTTTTTAGGAATCTGTATTATTTACCCAAATGGATTATTTGACAGTTACTTTCTTTGCGTTGGACCATTTGCTAAATACTTTCTTTCCATCTTCAGATGTTCTGTTGAAAGAATGAAGTCCTGCATAGTATGTTCCTGCTGGTACGTTCTTGAATGTTACTGTTACTGTATTTCCTTTCACATTCTTCTTAACCAGTTCGCCGAAGTCTACCGGACGTTTTTCTCCGTTTACGCTCTTAACTGAGGATCCGAGAACAACATCATATCCTGTTGCGTCAGCAGATTTTGTATAAGTTACTGTTACTGTGTTTCCTTTTGCTTTTACGCTTGTAACAGTTGGTGTTGATGGTGTTGTAGCAGTTACAGTGAATTTGTAAAGGTTGGACCATTCACCGAATACTTTCTTACCATTTGCATCACGTTTCCAAGCATGGCAGTGAGAGCATTGGGGTGAAACAGAGCAGTGGTATCTAAAATGGCTGCAGGACACAATAAACAATACGGAAGAGGCGTCCAGTAAGGTGTCTATTGATTGTCCGGTGAGGAAGAATCCATTAAAACATGCGAAATCTCTTACTGTTACCAGAAAGATAGAAATTTATCATTTTTTTGATTATGAGAGTGATGAACCAATTCATATCAAAGGTTTTCAAGAAGTGTTAGATAATATGAAGAAAGCAGAAAAAATAGGAAAATAAATTAAATATAAATCTGGGTACAGTAATTTCACTTTTGATTTGTGGATGATTCTTCATATAACAAATTGCAATGCGTCATTCTCTCACCGAAAGCAATACATTACACCGATTAATCGTGCATTTGGTGAAAAGTTTCAAAATATGGATGAATTCAAGGAAGAGAACAATTTTAAGAGATGTCTTAATAAAATGGATTTGTCCAATGTAATTGAGGCTGTTGATCGTGCAAAGAAAATCATGCAAAGAAATCAGGAAAATGGATATACATTGCATCAATATAAAGGATATCAGTATTATAAAGAAAATCCATCTCTGTCTGCATGGGAAGCTATAGAAAAGATACTGAAGGATTGTGAATTGATATAAAAGAGGAAATGATAAATACGTTAAAGTTAAGATATCCATACAGAAATTTTTCCTAAAAATCAAATGACTGGAGTCTTCTTTTTAGGAATCTGTATTTAATTGAGAAGAACCCCGGCCTGGTTGACCGGGGTTCCCTTTTTAGGAATCTGTATGAATACCCAAATGGATTATTTTACTGTTACAGTTTTTGTACCAGACCATTTGCTGAATACTTTGCTTCCATTCTCAGATGTTCTGTTGAAGGAATGAAGTCCTGCATAGTAGGTTCCCTTCTTCACATTCTTGAATGTTACAGTCACAGTGCTTCCTTTTACATTTTTCTTAACAAGTGTTCCGTAATCTACCGGACGTTTCTCGCCGTTTACACTCTTAACGGAAGATCCAAGTACTACGTCATAACCTGTTGCATCTTTAGATTTTGTATAAGTTACAGTTACTGTGCTTCCGCTCACTTTTACCTTTGTGATCTTTGGTGTAGATGGTGTTGTAGCAGTCACTTCAAATTTCTTGAGGTTAGACCATGCACCAAATACCTTCTTACCATTCTCATCACGTTTCCAAGCGTGGCAGTATGCATAGTATGTACCTTCCTGTACATAGTAGAAGTTTGTGTTTGTCTTAAGAACATTCTTGCTGATGTCGACACGTCCGTTTTCATAATCTTCTTCTGTAGCGATTACATAGTCATATCCAACAGCTCCGTCAACATCACTAGAAAGAACTGGTGTTACAGTGTTGCCTTTAACGACTACATCAGTGATCATTGCCTGACCAACTTCTGGTTTAGCTTTGATGATGTTGAAAGATACTTTCTGAGATCCTGTAAAGTTCTTGTTTCCGTTTACAGGAGTAATAGTAGCAGTACCTGTTCCAACTTCTTTGTTTTCACCATAAGTTACCTGATAATCAACACCTTCTTTAAGAGTAACAGAATCACTTGTTACTGTAAGGGATGGTTTAACCTGTTCACCAGTAGCTTCCTGGTCTGCAACAGCTGCGATTGTTACATCTTTCAGATCTTTTGCTGTTACGCCATATTCTACTTCTTTTACAGAATCAGCTGTATTCAGGTTTGCATTATCTTTATATGTGATAACAACTTTACCTTTGTCACCTACATTTGTAGCTGCCGGTACATAGTCTACAATATAGTCTGTACCTTCTACAAGAGTTGTCTTTCCACCTGGAACAGTGATTGTAACAGATGGTTTTACAGTCTTTCCACCTGCATAAGTAACATCTCCAAGAGTTACATCAGATGCGGTAATCTTAGCCGGAGTAATATCAAAGGTCTTTACAAGTTCTCCTGCATAGCTTCCGATACCTACAAATTTAATCTTTGCTTTGCTGCTTGCTGTTGTAACGTTTACTGCATTTTCATAAGAAACCATATAGTCGGTTCCTTCTTTTAACTGTGCAAGTTCACCTGTAATTGTGTAGTCAGTTCCTTTAACAAGACTGATTTCTTCACCAGTGTAAGTCTTGCTCAGTTTATCAGACATTAAGGTTACAGTTCCACTTGGAAGTGTTGCGTTAGTAATCTTGAAGTTTGCACTTACGCTTCCCTTGTACGGAGCCTTGCCTGTAACTGTGATAGTTGCTGTTCCGGCTTTCTTGTTGTCAGAGAATGTAACGTCATAGTATTTCGGATCTACTACGTTGCCACTCTTATCTTTTACAACATATTTACCTGCTTCCAGGATGATTCCCTTGGAAGAAGCTGCCTGCTCTGCGCTGTAAGCAACACTTGGAAGAGTTTCCAGACCGTTTGTTGCAACGATTTTTCCACCTTCAAGGCTCGGAGTACCAACAGTATATTCTACCATCTGGTTTCCTGTGTACTTCTGTGGATATTTTGCTGGATCAGCAATTTTCTTAGCTTTAACGTTGATCTTACCTTTGTCGCCTTCTTTAATAGCAGCTCTTTCTATCTCTACTGTGTAGTAGTCGTTACTGATCTCATATTCTTTTCCATCTTTGTCTGTATAAACAACTTTGATAGTTGGTGTAACGACTTTTCCACTGTTATAAGATGCATCAACAACCTTAACAGTGATATCCTTATCGCTGAGGTCTTTTTCTTTTAATTCAACTGTGATAGGAGTTCTATTGGTTGTACCCGCTGTCTGTTTAAAGTTTTCGTTCTTTCCATGACCTGCAACTTTATTTTCTGCAACAGTTGGTCTATATACAAGTGTTGTATTTGTTGTATTTGTTTTGTCAAGCCAGAAGTCTTTATCAAGTGTGAGGTCATAATGTCCGTCAGCCATCCATGCTTTATAAACATCTTTAGCAAGAATGTTATAATTGCTGATATCAGCACCTTTATCGCCTAAAGATGGATTAAAGGAAACGATTAATTTACTGCCAGTAGTTCTATTATCTACTACCTGTGAACCACTAAAGTCTGCTGGCTGAATCTTATAAGCATTACTTAAGATCATTTCTGTACCAGCATAATCCTTGGCACCTGTAATCGTATAAGATACATCTCCAGCGTTAGTTCCACCCTGAGTGATCTTGTATGTGAAATCTCTGTTAAGGAAAAGCTTAGTTCCGTTTAATGTGATAGAACCATTATTAGTACTTAACAGTTTTCCAAGATAATCCTGCTCTTTACCATTGTAGATCAGGTTATTTCCACCTGCTAAAGCATTTAAGAAAGCAGACTTAAATTCATTGATATCGCTCTTAGTTGCTTCGCCTTTACGAGAAATAGACTTCTGATAGTTCTTTGCTTTGTCCTTTGCAGTAATTGTAATCTGTTTATTAATTGCAGAGTCAGACCAGTTTACGCATGTGATGTCAAATTCATTACCTGCAAGAAGGTCATTTGTTTTATTTGGATCTGCAACGGTATCATACATTTTGATCTTGGCATTTTTAACACCATTTTTCTCAACATCCGTTTTGTCAGCTTTCCATACTTCTTCTGGAATTACAACATCAAAGTCAGCATCATGGTTCGCCATATTCTTTTTCGCAATTGTAACAGTAACATCTTTACCATATGTATCTTTAGTTACCAGAGTTCTATCAGTAACGTTGACACTTAAGCTATAGGTTCCTGCATCCGGACCAATTTCCTGAATAGTGTAGTCAGATGTTGGAAGAGTCTGACCATTATAAGTTACTTTAGATACTTCAGGAGTTACTTTCTGACCATTGTATTCATATGCTTTTCCAGATTTTTCAATAGCATATCCATCCATTGTAGTGCCAGGAACAAGGTCATATGTTAATCCAGTATATATATCGTTTGTATAATCTGTGTTTTCTGTAGGAAGAATTGTAACAGTTACATTTACTGTGCCAAGATGATACAGCTGATCGTAAGTTAAAGTATAATCTTTACCATACTTTAATGTAACTACACTGCCTTTTAAATTTTTGTAAGCAACACAAATGTCATTTTCATCAGCATTAGCTTTGTCAGCAACTAATTCGTTTCGTTTACTTTCAACATTAAATACTTTTCCTTTATTTTTGATATCCTGAGAAATCATTGTACGGGGAAAACCAGTTGTCGCAATGCCACCATTTCCATTCTCTGCACTTAATTTTCTTGCTCCGATAGCAACAGCTTCTGAGCAGGATGCTTTTTCAGTTTCGAAGCTATCACCTGAATAAACAGCTACACGTACCTGTTTTCCATAAAGGCCATTGGATACTGTATAAGTGCTTGATGTTTCTCCATCAATATTAACCCATTCACCTTTTTCGTTTGTTGCCTGCCACTGATATTTGAAAGTAGTTCCTTCTGGTCCCATATTATCAGTTTTAGCTGTTAATACTGTACCTGCAACAATTTTATCTTTATCAACGCCTGCATCGATCGTTGGTGTTCCAGTCAGAACAGTTGCACTTTCAACAACTTTAATAGTTTCTTTTTTATTTGTAACATTAACTCCATCAGCGGAAACTTCAACATCAATAGTGCTTCCTACATCACTCTGTTTCAGATTGTAAGAAACAGAAACAACATTTCCGTTTTCTATTGTGTTGGACTCTAAAGTTTTATGTGTACCATCTGCTGCATATGCAACCAGTGTTGCTGTTGCTGTTCCAACTGTTGAATCTAAAGTAACAGTTGCTGTAATAGTTCCCTGTTTAACAACTGCTTCATTCTGTACAGCTTTTCCCTGCTGATAGAATACAATAGATTCTGTTGTTGCTGTTGCATTATCAACAACATCTTCTCCGCCATCAACAACAGGAGTCTCAGCTTCTGAAGAAAACTCTGTCACATCTTCACCAGCACTGAACTCACTTGCCCATACCGGTACGTTTGAAGTAGCAAGCATTGCAACAACAAGTGACATACTTAATGTCTTTTTTGCCATGCCCTTCTTTGTGTTTTTAATCTTTGTCATGATTATAGTTCCCCTTTGGGTGGTGTACAGGTTCATAAATGAGAAAAGCTTTACTAAGTAATGGAGAGAATTTACGATGTCGGTATATATATTGAGATTTATAAATGGTATTTTATCTATTAATATTCCGGCTTTATTCAGTTATATAGAATCACGCCATCTTTAACAAATACTATTCCGTTGATAGACATAGTTTTCCTATCCACTCTGTAATTGCTTTTGTTTTGCAAAAAAAGTTCAAAATAAGAATAAAAAATTGACTTTATCATACAATATAGTTATAATGAGAATATGATTTTGTAAAAAGTAAGTAGAATGGAGGTGATAAAATGCTTCTGGAATTTAAAACCCAAAATTATAAATCTTTTGTGGAAGAGGCAAGTTTTTCGATGGTGGCTGCTCCAAAGCAAAAGGGATTAGATTATAGTCTGATGAAGACAAAAATAAAAGGAAAAGAAATAAAGGGATTGAGTTCTTCAGTTATTTATGGACCAAATGCAGCAGGTAAAACGAATATTATTGGTGCAATGGATGTATTACGGGCAATTGTTTTGAGAGGAAATATTAGAAATTCCGAAGAGAAATCCTCACCAAATCCGGCTGCATCGGCATTGGAATTGATTCCAAATAATAATGAACCGGAGTCTAAGCCTGTATGCTTTGATATAGAATTTTATGAGGAAGATGGAGAAGAGCATAAATTTAAAATACACTATAAATTGAAGATTGATCTTGGAACTTTTCTCGAAGAGGAATACCAAAGAAAAATTCTTGCAGAAGTATTGGAAGTCAATGGAAAAAGAATATTTGAACGTAAGGAAGACCTGAAAGTAGAGAACTTAAATGTAATCAAAGATTATTTATCTGATATAACAGAACAGAATGCAGGAAGCATAAATGAAATCGCCAAAAGCAGTTTGAATCAGGAAGAATTATTTTTGACGAATGGGTTTAAATTAATTTTTTCACCGAAATTCACAAAACTGATTGTTGATTGGTTTGCAAATAAATTCATGGTAATTTATCGTGTGGATTCGATGCAGTTGATTAAAAGATTTGCAGATCCGAAGAAAAAAGCAGCTTATGTTGAAAAGACAACCGATGAAGCAGCAAAATTATTCGGAATCAATTCAAATGCAATTGGGTATGTAGTGAGTGATGATGAGCCGGATGCGAAATTATATTCTATATTTAAAAATATGAAAGATCAGAAGACCACAGCAATTGCAGCAGATATTTTTGAATCTTATGGAACAATTCGTTTTATCAATATGTTTCCTCTTGTGATTAAAGCAATGCAGACGGGAGGAACATTAGTGGTAGATGAATTTGATGCATCGATTCATCCGATGGCATTGATGAGCATTATTAATGTCTTTCACAATGCTGATGTAAATATCCATCATGCGCAGCTCGTATTTAATACACATAATCCGATTTTTTTAAATTCAAACTTATTCCGGAGGGATGAGATTAAGTTTGTTGAAAGAGACGATGATACACATGACAGTGTTTTATATGCATTATCTGATTTTGGAACAACAGGTGATAAGGGTGTCCGTAAGCATGAAGATTATATGAGTAAATATTTTATCAGCCAGTATGGAGCAATAAAAGATATTGATTTCACACCGATTTTTGAGGAAATTTTATGTGATAAAAAAGAGGAATAGACATGTTAAAATTAAAAGATTCAAGCTGGATGGGAATTCTTATCTGTGAGTTTGGATTTTTATGCGCATATGAGAAGAACCGTAGCATTAATTGGTCAGGGTTCTTCTCATATATAGGACTGTATGACAATCTATACCGTCTGATATATAGAAAGTTTGCGAATCGCACACTTATTTTGACAAAGTCTCTATGATACATTTATGTTCTTTGGTATCTTTGTCATAGCTTATTCCAACGCCAAGTACTTTTCCTGTATATTTAGGTGTTTCACCAAGTTTTCCCTGAAATCTTAGGATATACTGTTTATCCTTGATCTGCTGAATAGCCTGTTCTGGAGAATGACCTACTTTTAATTCAAGGATAATACAGGTACCATTTGCCTTATATGGATAAAAGATAAAGTCAACAAAACCCTTGCCTGCTTTATCTTCCCGTTCAACACGGTATCTGTCCCGTGCGGAAAGATAAACCAGATTCACAATAGCAGACAGTTCTACTTCATTGTTATATGACAGAATTGGAGTTTCTGTATTATGTGCATACTGAAGAATCTCTGCCATTTTTTTCGTATCTCCTGACAGTGTTGCATTAAGCATCTGTTCCGAAATATGAGCCAGCTGATATACATAACCTAAACTTTTTTCGTTTTGGAGCAGTTCTTCATATTTCAGCATCAGTTCTCTGTTAGGAATATAAACTTTCCCGTCGGTAAACGTAAGCAGTCCATATACAACCATTGCAGAATATATTTGATTTCTGGTTTGAAAATTCATTGCAGATGCTGCAAATTCATCTATTTTTGCTGTAACGCCTTCGCCGGCAATCATCAGTGCCAGGTCATTTCGAATCTGATCAATATCATTACGGATATAATAAAATATCTCATCATAAGGTCCGGAACTGGTCCAGTAGTTAGACAGCTGGTTAAAGCTGAGAGCCATTACTACAGACCTTGGATTATACAAGCGTTTTCCAGCCACTGTGAAATACCCATCATACCATTCTTGCAGTCCCTTCCGTGATACGTGAGGATTCTCGCATGACTGACTGTATTTTTCATATAAATAGTCTACTTCATCATCTGTAAATCCAAAATATTCACCAAACATTTCCATGGATGTCATTTTGAATTCCATAAACATATTTAACTCTGATCCGCTGGAATATTTAGCAATTGGAAGAATACCTGTGATATATGCCAGTGCAACATAATCCTGATCTTTTAATAAAGCTTTCAGAAAAAGAATGTATGCTGCCTTATCTTTTTCGGTAATAAACGGCATATGGAATACCGCGTCCCACTCATCCATAATAAATACAAAAGAGCAATCCGACTGATCCGAGATCATTGAGAGCATGTCCCATACGGAAAGATCAGAATCTAAAGCAGATTCCGGATAAGCATTTAGCAGATCTTTTTTCAGTCCACTAATGATACGGTCTATATACTGCTGATAAGATACACAATTTTCTGGAAGTCTGCTGAAATCGATATAGATAATATCGTATTGATTTCGATATCTGGAATATCTTTCAGAAGAGGAGATCTTTAAGTGGTCAAAGATATCTGAAGAATTCCAGGATCTTCCAAGGAATGCACCAAGCATATTGGCCATGACTGTTTTTCCAAACCTGCGCGGTCTGGTGATACAGATATACTGAGTTTCTTCTTCCATACATCTTAATATATCGTCTAATATGCAGGACTTATCTATAAAATATGTTGTGTTGGATATCTTTTTATACCTTTTATATGGGTATGAATTATTCAAAAACATTGCCATATCTGCACTCACCTTCTTCATATTGATAATGGATAAAATGTTCCCTTAAATGGATTATAACATTGTTTAGGAATATTTGTCAGCATAAAGATTTCGACAAATCTGTCAGATAATTCTCAATTCCTTTTGCAATTCCCCTGACCATCTTTTTCTGGTAGGAAGTCTGTTGCATGAGTCGGTCTTCGGATGGGTTGCTCATATATCCCATTTCAATCAGTGTTGTCGGAACTTTGCTCCAGTTATTTCCAGACATGGAATCTGTTTCCCAGATATACTCTTTCCGGCATCCTGTGGCAGACACGTAAGCATTCAAAACGGCGTTAGACAGGGATTTATTCTTTTTGTACATGGACGCAATATAAGGGCTGTTTTTGGTGGTGCAGATAGTCATCGCTCCGGTTACATAGGAATTGTCACTTCCATTGGCATGCAGTCTGATATATGCATCTGCTTTTGCTTTATTTGCTATCCTGGCACGGTCGATGCAGCTTAATGCAACCTTACTGTTCGTGCGAGTCATGACTACTTTACAGCCCCTGTCCCGAAGTAAAGAGCGTAGCTGAAGTCCGATGTTTAATGTCAGCTTATATTCCTCCACACCAGTCGCAACGCCCTGCGTTCCGGAAGTGTCTTTTGACTTCGTCTGACTGGAACCAGGTCCGAGGGGCTCATAACCGCCTGCAACAATTCCGGAATGTCCGGGATCCAAAACGATAACCGGTGTCCAGACACCTTTACTGTCGATTTTTCTTCCCTGAATCGTCTGGCTGGTACGCATTCTTCCGGACAGCTTTGCAAAATAACGATAATGTTTTTTGATATAATTCCATCCTGTCAGCATCGTTCCGTCAGATGCAAAGCCATAATAATATTTACCGATTTTGTGCAGGCCAGTGAGCTTTGTACCATTTTGGTAATAATATTTCTTTCCATTCACCGTTTTCCATCCTGTAAATTCACTGCTCACAGAAGCCGCCTGAACGTCTTTAAAGCTTCCAGCTTGCAAAGACGTGACACAAAGTAAGAGGCACATCAGCCAAACTATCCATGTTTTCTTTTTTCTTTTCATAAATTTCATTCCCTTCTTTCTACTACTTTGTTATGTAGTTTTATTTTATCAGACGCAAAGCATACATACCAGTACAAAAAAGTCTTATATTACTTGATTTTATTGCGCCCACAGGCTATACTGGTCTGAACGATATTTGTAATAAATTTGGAGGATTTTTCACATGAAAATTGCAGTAACTTATGACAATGGAACTATTTTTCAGCACTTTGGAAAAACTGAGACTTTTAAGGTGTATGAGGTAGAAAACGATCAGATCGTTTCAAGCGAGATCATTGAATCTAACGGCAGCGGTCACGGTGCTTTAGCTGGATTACTTGCCGGACAGAATGTTGAAGTGCTGATCTGTGGCGGCATCGGAGGCGGAGCTCAGGCTGCTCTTGCAGATGCTGGAATCGAATTATACTCAGGTGTTCAGGGAGATGCGGATGAGGCGGTAGATTTTTATCTGAAAGGTGAATTAATTTCTTCTGGTGCAAACTGTGATCATCACCATGAAGACGGTCATTCCTGCGGTTCTCACGAAGAAGGACATTCCTGTGGAGAGAGCTGTGGCAGTGGCTGTGGCGGAAGTTGTGGAGCACAGAGTACCATCACTGGACGCAACGTGGGTAAAACCTGCCGTACACATTACAGAGGAACCTTTAATGACGGAACACAGTTTGATTCTTCCTATGACCGCGGAGAACCGCTGGAATTTATCTGCGGTGCTGGCCAGATGATCAAAGGATTTGACGCTGCTGTAGCAGATATGGAAGTTGGACAGATCGTAGATGTTCATCTGATGCCGGAAGAAGCTTATGGCATGGCTGATCCGAATGCAATCTTTACCATGGAAATCGCACAGCTTCCAGGTTCAGAAGACCTTACTGTAGGCCAGCAGGTATACCTGTCCAACCAGTACGGACAGCCATTCCCGGTTAAAGTAACCGCCAAGGACGAAAAGAATATCACCTTTGACGCCAACCATGAAATGGCTGGAAAAGAACTGAATTTCAGAATCGAACTGGTTGAAGTGAAATAAAACAAAATAAAATAAAAACAGATTACAGCTTTTGAGATAGCCCTTTAAAATTGGATTTCCAAATCTAATAATTGAGAAATTGGTACAGTTTATCCAAAAGCATGTAATCTGTTTTTATTTATTTTAATTCGTATTTGGTGATGTTCAGAGTGTCAGACCCCAATGCCTCTTGAACCGTCCAACCGGAAAGAGAGAGGACTGTACAGGGATGGAAACAGAGTTTATAACGCAGATGCCGTAGGCGTATATAATATCCTGAGAAAATATCACTCCGTATCCGGAGTAAAAAAAGAACTGTCCGTAACCGGACTGAAAACACCGGAAATAATAAAAGTAGCTGTATAGCTTTAAAGAGCAAACAGTAGTGGTGCCATGGATGCACCCTGAAAAAGGCGCATCCCGCCTTAATTCAGATGTTCTGGTAACTTAGTTATCGAGTAATTCACATATAGGCATATAGTAATTTCATATAAAATTATTTCAGTAGTGTTCACACTTATCTACAAGAACTGTCACATGCAACTATCCTTAGCAGTATGACAACTTTGAGGTATATTCTCGTTCATTGTAGTTGGTGAGATTAAGTCAATGGATGTTCTCTGTAATACATTCTTGTAAAGTTCAAAAACGTCTGCATATCTCCACTGATATATTTTCCTTTTTTCCAGATCATACCAATCTTAATGTGGATTGGCGGATTAAGCGGAATTCCTGTAATTTCAGAATCAGTAAATTTATCAAGCATACTGGAATAGAGGAAACAACTGTATTTTCCTGTTTTTATAAATTGCAGAGTTGTGTAAATCTGACTGCTACGCATAACAATATTGGGTATGTATCCATCCATTTCGAATCTTGTTTTTAACAGCTGGTTCTGGACAGAATCAGCATTGAAAAAAATCAGCAATTCTTTAGACATTTCTTTTGTAGTAACGATTTCTTTATCCGCCAGTCGGTGGTCTTTATTCACACAGAAAACAACCTGATCATTAGCAAGAACAACATTGTGAAATTTATCAATATTATACTGTTCCATATTGACCAGCGCCAGATCCAGAGTATCATTCTGAACCAGATCACAGGCGCGGACAGAGCCGTATTCTTCCAGCACGACTGCGATTTCAGGATGATCCTGGTGAAATGCAGTGAGTAGTTCTGGGAAAAACACAGTACTTAGCATAGGTGGGATTCCAATCCGAAGGGGTGGTTTCACTCTGGACATACTGGAATAGTCGGCCTGAAGTTCATTGCAATATTGAAGAATATAAGTAGCTGATTGGAATCAGCATTCAGATTTCAGCTTGTATCGGAGCGATTTTCCTGGTGCTGACAGGAGTAATCTCTGAGAAAGAGGCGCTGGCTTCTATTGATTTGAAAGTAGTATTGCTTTTTGGTGGTTCTCTTACACTGGCAAAAGCCCTGGATACAACAGGTGCCGGTGAGCTGATTGCGGATAAGATCGTAGGACTTCTCGGAGCAGATCCGAATCCGACCATTCTTCTGCTGGTAATCTTTATTGTAATCTGTATGATTTTATTGCCGATTCTGTTTCCGTTCTATCCGTAAAAACGGAATAGGATATCTTGCCAGCTACGTGCCCGGCGGTTGGAAGAAATCAAAATATTAAGTTAAAAAGCAAAGAAAAATTGCTTTACATATAACTCAATAAAACCCAAAAATCAAATGCCAAAAAACAGGACAGTTCGGAATCTACAGTCCAGTCCAAATGTCGCTGTTTGATCAGTGACAGATGTAGGAGTAAGTTAATTGGAAACTTAACTTGCCAGTACATTGGTAACACGAAAATATCTGAAGTATATCAGGAGGTAAAACATGACTAAGGAAAATGGAGTTAAAGTATTAACAGACATGGTAGCAGATTTTGTTGCCCACATTGGAAAAAAATTACCGGATGACGTAGTAGCGAAGCTGGAAGAACTTGGCTCTCAGGAGACAGATGCACTTCCGAAAGTTCTCTACGAGACAATGACGAAAAACCAGGGACTGGCTGTCGAGTTAAATCGTCCAAGCTGCCAGGATACAGGCGTTCTTCAGTTCTGGCTGAAATGTGGAACTAATTTCCCATATATCAATGAACTGGAAGGACTTCTGAAAGAAGCTGTTGTACAGGTTACTTTTGCAGCGCCATTAAGACATAATTCTGTAGAAACTTTTGATGAATATAATACCAAGAAGAATGTTGGAAAAGGAACTCCGACTGTATGGTGGGATATCGTTCCGAACAGTGATAAATGTGAAATTTACGCATACATGGCAGGCGGCGGATGCACTCTTCCGGGAAAAGCAATGGTGCTTATGCCAGGTGCAGGTTATGAAGGCGTCACAGATTTTGTACTTGATCAGATGACCAGTTATGGACTGAATGCTTGTCCTCCGCTCCTTGTCGGTGTTGGTGTAGGTACATCTGTAGAGACTGCTGCTCTCAATTCCAAGAAAGCGCTGATGCGTCCGATTGGCTCTCATAATGACAATGCTAATGCTGCTAAGATGGAGAAACTGTTGGAAGATGGAATCAATGCAATCGGCCTTGGACCGCAGGGAATGGGAGGAAAATATTCCGTAATGGGCGTAAATATCGAGAATACAGCACGCCATCCATCTGCAATCGGTGTTGCAGTAAATGTAGGCTGCTGGTCACATCGTCGTGGTCATATTGTGGTAAATCCTGACCTGACAGTAACCTGTGATACACATTCCACTTGGAAATTCAATGCATAAACGGAGGGAAAAATCATGATCGAAATCAGAGGAGATAAAAAAGTTCTTATT
>OGZQ01000832.1_pt1 | contig 17400 bp, 7 predicted proteins | sample 1576841 | NCBI WGS metagenome assembly OGZQ01 (sample SAMEA3541527, study PRJEB24748) | human gut metagenome | biome: human gut; feature: human-associated habitat; material: faeces | place: China | collected 2012
TTTGTTTATTCATACATACATTCATACACAATAAATTAGGTATAATTAAAAAAGGAAGTTATTATTAAATCCGGCACCTTCGCACAATGACATAAAAAAAGCCCCGCTGAAAAGGCATCCATACCTCTCCAGCGGGACTGAAATCTTTTATGGCAACCGGTCTGTTACCAGATGGAAACCCGTTTTTCTACCGGTACAAACATCGGATCATTTTCCGTCACATTGAAAGCTTCATACCAAGCGCCTATTTGCGGCAAAGCGCCGTTTACACGCCATTTACCCAAAGCATGCACATCGCTCTTAGTACGGTTCAGCACTTCTTCCGGACGGATATTGTTTCCCCATACGCCTGCATAGGCAAGGAAGAAACGTTGTTCGGGAGTGAAGCCGTCCATTACAGGCAGCGGATTAGCGGCCGTAGCTTTCTTGAATGCCTGATAAGAAACCTGCAAGCCGCCATGGTCGGCAATGTTTTCTCCCAAAGTCATACGGCCATTGCCATACACACCCGGAGCGACTTCAATGCTGTCGAATACATTCACCATAACCTGGGCACGTTCATCGAAACGTTTGGAATCCTCTTCAGTCCACCAGTCTTTCAAGTTTCCGTCCTTATCATATTGGCGTCCCTGGTCGTCGAATCCATGAGTCATTTCATGACCGATCACCACTCCGATGGCACCATAGTTGAAAGCGTCATCCGCATTCATATCGAAGAACGGATATTGCAAAATACCGGCAGGGAAGCAGATTTCATTCGTTGTAGGATTATAATAGGCGTTCACTGTTTGCGGGGTCATCAGCCATTCGTCTTTATCCACCGGTTTGCCGGCTTTAGCCACCATCTCCGCATGACTCCATTCATTGGCACGCTCCATGTTCGCCCAATATGAATCATCTTTGATTTCCAGTGTAGAATAATCCTTCCAGGTATCAGGATAACCTATTTTCACATGGAAAGTAGCCAGTTTTTCCAACGCCTTTACCTTTGTAGAATCACCCATCCAAGCAAGGTTTTTGATGCGTTCACCCAAGCTTTCCTGCAAATTCTTCACTAAAGTCACCATACGCGCTTTGGCAGCGGCAGGGAAATATTTCTCTACATACATCTGGCCTACGGCTTCACCCAAAGCGGAACTTACAGTACCGACTGCTCTCTTCCAACGGGGTTGCATCTCTTGTGTGCCACTCATCGTACGTTGGTAGAAATCGAAATTCTGCTCCGCCATGGCATCATTCAAAGTACCTGCGGCGGCGTCAATCAATCTCCATTGCAAGTAGAGCCCTTGTTCGTCAACAGGCAGAGTATCCAGAATATCGGCGGCGGCTTTCAAAGAAGCGGGCTGGCCAACGATAATTTCCTTCACATCTTTCAAATCCAGAGCAGAAAGATAAGCATCCCAATCGAAGGTAGGATAAGCTTTCTTCAACTCTTCCATGCTCATTTTATTGTAATTGGCATGCGGGTCGCGCAACTCCGTACGCGAACGGAAAGCCTTGGCAAGACGTGTTTCCACATCCATCACGACATCCACACCTTTTTTGGCAGTAGCCTCATCGAAACCTGCCAACTGATACATCTTCTGTACGTGCGTACGGAAAGCGTCACGAATCTTAGCGGTAGCCGCATCATTTTCCAAATAGTATTCACGCTCACCCATACTCAGACCCGTTTGATAGGTCTGTACAGCATTCATGCTACTATTCATTTCATCCGCCCCTACATACAGAACGTTATAGGAAACAATACCTTTCTTCTGCATCTCGCCCAACAAGGCATAAAGTTCTTTTTTGTCTTTTAAAGCCCCCAGCCTGTCGAGTTCAGCCTTAATAGGAGTTATACCATCCTTATTCAGCTTCACACTGTCCATTACGATTTTGTACAAATCACCGACTTTCTGCGCTACACTTCCGGCTTCATGCTGAGTGGCAGCCAGTTCTTCGATAAGCCCCTGAATCTGCTTACGGTTATTTTCCGCAAGAATGGTAAAAGAGCCATACTGTGAGTACTCGGCAGGAATCGGATTGTTCTTCATCCAACCGCCGCAAGCGTATTGGTAGAAATCTGTTCCGGGCAAAGCCGTTGTGTCAAGATCGGCAAGATGAATGCCGGCTGTAAGTTCAGCCTGGTTCTTGCCAGTACCGCAAGCACCTGCCATCAGGCAAAATGCTGCAATGGGTAAAAAATGAAATACTCTCATACTTATATAAAATAAATGTTATTACGTTATCACTCCTTTTTCATCTCCTCCAGTTCACAGGAAGCAGAATCCCATTCTTCCATTACACGGTCTAACTGGGCTTTCAGTTTCTGGTGCTGTTCGTAAAGCGTCATATCCGAAGCACTTTCCGGTGTAGCCATTTTAGCTTCCAGAATAGCAATAGCCGCCTCCGTCTGCTCTATCTCCGCTTCACAATCCGCTACACGACGTTCCAGTTTTTTGAGCTTCTTATTGAACTCTTTTTGTTCCTCGTAAGAAAGCTTCGCGGCAGAAGGTTGCGCTGCTTCAGCATTACCGCCGGCAGCCGCTTTCCCCGCAGCCGGTGAAGCAGATAATGAAGGAGACTTCTGCAAATCGTTCAAGCTCTCTATCTGCTTTTTCTGCAAGAAATCATAGATACCGCCAAGGTGTTCTTTCACCAACCCGCCACCGAACTCATATACTTTAGTCGCAAGTCCATCCAAAAAGTCACGGTCATGGCTGACAATTATCACCGTACCGTCAAAATCACGGATGGCCTCCTTCAGTACATCTTTCGAACGCATATCAAGATGATTCGTCGGTTCGTCGAGAATCAGGAAATTCACAGGTTCCAGCAACAGCTTAATCATGGCGAGACGGGTACGTTCTCCACCGGAAAGGACTTTTACCTTCTTGTCCGAAGCCTCTCCGCCAAACATGAATGCTCCTAAAATATCGCGTATCTTCAGCCGGATATCTCCCACCGCCACCCGGTCGATGGTATCGAAAACCGTCAGGTTTTCATCCAGCAGTTGCGCCTGATTCTGCGCGAAATAACCAATCTGCACATTGTGCCCCAAAGTAAGCTTCCCGGTATAATCCGTAATCTCATCCATGATGCACTTTACAAGTGTGGACTTACCTTCGCCGTTTTTGCCGACAAAAGCCACTTTCTCACCGCGGTTAATAGTGAGATTTACATCGTGAAATATGACATGGCTTCCGTACGCTTTGGCAACATCTTCACAGATAACGGGATAGTTACCGCTACGGCTGCTACACACAAACTTCAACCGTAAAGAAGAATTATCCTCTTCGTCCACTTCGATGCGCTCTATCTTCTCCAGTTGTTTGATACGGCTCTGTACCTGTACAGCCTTAGTGGCCTTATAGCGGAAACGCTCGATAAAGTCTTCCGTATCCTGTATCTGTTTTTGCTGGTTTTCGTAAGCACGAAGCTGCTGTTCTCGGCGTTCCTTACGGAGTACCACAAACTCATCGTACTTCACTTTATAATCATAGATACGCCCGCAAGTTATTTCAATCGTACGGGTAGTGACATTATTCAGAAAAGCGCGGTCGTGACTGACAAGCACCACTGCGTTGGCACGGGTGGAGAGGAAGTTCTCCAACCACTGGATACTCTCGATATCGAGATGGTTCGTAGGCTCATCGAGCAGCAACACATCCGGACGGCGAAGCAACAACTTGGCAAGCTCGATACGCATACGCCAACCACCGGAGAACTCACTCGTAGAACGGTCAAAATCCTCACGGCTAAAGCCCAGTCCCTGAAGGGTACGTTCTATTTCGGCACGATAGTTTGTACCGCCCATCATCAGAAAACGCTCGTTTTCATGGGTAAAACGGTCTATCAATTTCTGATAATCTTCACTGTCATAATCGGTGCGTTCGGCCAACTGCCGGTTCATACGCTCTATATCAGCCTGCATCTCAAAGATATGCTCAAAAGCAAGTTCCGCCTCTTGCATGACGGTACGCTCATCACTGAGTATCATCACCTGAGGCAAGTACCCGATCGTACATTCACGGGGAACGGCCACAACACCGGAAGCGGGTTGCTGAATGCCGGCCAATATTTTGAGCATGGTGGACTTACCCGCCCCATTCTTACCGACAAGAGCTATGCGGTCTTTCTTATTAATAACATAAGAAACGTCTTCGAACAGAGGGGTAGCGTTAAATTCCACCTTCAGTCCTTCTACAGATATCATAGTGTCAATGAATTAATCGTTTAAGGCTGCAAAGGTAGCGATATTATTTTTATTCTCACGCAATCGTGTATTCAAAGCGTAACTACATTCATTTAAATTTCAATGCTTGCATATGACGTATCAAATGATATGGCGAACGGTCTGTCGAGGATTTTATAGTTACAATGCGATGTTTATCGCATTCAGATGTATTTTGAGGCAAGCTCAGTCCCATACTCAGGGTACCTCAGTCGTATACTGAGACAGGCTCAGTCCCATACTTAATCACGCTTTATAAATCAAACTGATAATCAATTAGTTGCAAAAGTCCTCTTACAACTCATAAACCTTTACAAAAAATCCCCTCTCTCCCTTTCCGTCCAACCAACCTGGAGAACAAAAGAAGGAAAAGAGGGGATATTTTTATAAAGTAAACCGCTCGGATATTCCCTTAGAATAACTTAGCGGGATATTCTCCGGCATCTACCAACGCCTGAATCTTATCAACCACACTCTGACGGTCTTCCGGATAAGTCACGCCGAACCATTTACTGTTCGTATCGAGTACTTCTACCGTAGCAGTACCGTCATTAATCAGTTTATCCACCATCAAAGGAATAAAGAATTCGCTCTTCAAATTTTCCATATTCTTCGGATCGCTGAGGAATGTCTTAAAGAACTCCTGGCTATAAGCAAAATAGTCGGGAGTAAAACCCCAGAAGTTCATGCTGACCGGAGTAGTGTCGGGAGTAGCAGTCCACTCGCCATTATCATCGATATACTTCACCTCACCGTCCATACGTTGAATCTTGGTACGTTCTACAACGGAAGTCAGCAGATTATCGGCATCCGTACCGCAAAGACCGCGAGATACCGTGCCGCTTTCACTTAATGTATTTCCAATACGGAAACCCACCATCGAATATTTATTCTTGGAACCATCGGGAAGTTCTGACAAGAATTTACCCATTACCCGGAAAGAATCGCGACCGTAGAAATCATCGCAATTGATAACGGCGAACGGTTCCTTTATCACATCAGCGCCCATCATTACGGCATGGTTAGTACCCCATGGTTTGGTACGGTCTGCCGGGCAAGTAAATCCTTCGGGAAGCGCATCCAGTTCCTGGAACACCAGTTCGCACGGAATATGTCCTTCGTATTTGGAAATGATTTTATCGCGGAAGTCCTGCTCAAAGTCTTTACGGATAACGAAAACGAGCTTACCGAATCCGGCATTGATAGCATCGTAAATAGAATAATCCATAATAGTTTCGCCATTGGGGCCCAGTCCATCTAACTGTTTCAAGCCACCGTACCGGCTGCCCATACCGGCTGCCAATAAGAATAAAGTTGGTTTCATATTAGTTATTATTTAAAAAGGTTAGTGTATCATGGTTGATAACAGATGCAAAAGTAGTAAAATTTATATCAGAAAAGGGGAGATTTTAGTCCATTCTTTTCTATAATCGTACAAAACTCCACCTTATTGACCGGTACTTCCGCATTGAGTCCGTTTTTGGACAAATACGATTCACTATTGTCTACAAAGCCGGCAGAATCTCTTAGAACGGATAACCGATGGCGAAATGCAAAGCAAGGCTGTCCTTGAACTTAGGAATATTGTAGTATCCCGACTTACCGGTATCATACGGGTCATGCAGTCCTACTCCGCAGTCCAAACGGAACACCAGAAAATCCATATCATAGCGCAAACCCGCTCCCGTACCCAAAGCCACCTGCTTGGCAAAGTTCTTTAAAGTAAGTTCTCCACCGGGGCGGGAATCATCCTTACGCATCAGCCACACATTACCGGCATCCAAGAACACCGCTCCATGCAAGTCGCCGATGATACGGAAACGATACTCAACATTAGCTTCCATACGTATGTCGCCCACATGGTTGATGAAAGAATACTTACTTTCCTTATCCGGAGCATAACCGCCCGGGCCTATGCTGCGGGCGGAGAAAGCACGTACGCTGTTGGCGCCGCCGATATAGAACTGCTCGGTATAAGGAGCCGACAGCGCATTTCCGTACGACCATATCACTCCTCCGGCAATGCGTGAAGCGATCATCTGGTTTTTATCTATCTTATAGTGATAGCGGAATTCACTGTTAACCTTCAGGAACTGCGCAAAAGGTACACCCAGCAGTTTTTTATCCTTCTCGCTGAACGGTTTGCCGAAGACACGATAAATACACGAAGTCAGATTACCTGCCGAGCTTACCGTCGTCTGCCACCAAATGGGATTGCGCACACGTTGTAAAGAAGCGTTATCATACGTGTACATATATTCCATGACAGGGATAAACTGGTCGCGCAGACTGACGTAGAGCGCAGGATTCTCTGCCTGCAATTCCTTAAAGGCTTCCGTCGGGTTACGAAGCACATTAAACGTAAGTTTAAACGGCGTGAAACTATGTTTGGTCGTACGCTTCGGCTGGAAATCATACGTAGCGTTTCCACCAAACGCCAACAGTTTATAATACTTGGCGCGGTTCAACTGGTCGATGTACAACTTAAAGGTGGTAGTGGCCGGAAAGTCGTACTCCTTATCGCCGAAACGGGGAAAGACCACACGTGGGAACATCAGCGAAGTAGACAATCCCACCTCATAACTGTTCATCAACGAAGACCGGTCTTTACCCGTCTGCCACTCATACGAACCGTCCAGCTTCACATTCCATGCCTCACCGCCGCCAAACACGTTGTTTTTCGTTACGGTGAACGAAGCTCCCGGTCCGGTCTGGTTATTACTTTTCATCTTCACGTTGAAATCCAGTTCGGCATCGTAGGGTTTGTCGAGAGCCGCATGGATATTTACATCCAGCGTATCACACGCGAATGTCGTATCGCGCGGAGTATACTGCATTTCGAGATAGCGGAAGATGCCCACATTATTCAAACGCTCCTGCACACGGGTCTGACGATATAAACTGTAAAGGCTTTGCATGGAACGTCTGCGGGAGATACCCGTACTGTCCTGCACCTGGCGTTTCTGACGATATGCCTGATAGTTGAGCCACCTGTAAATCATGTTGGGACGTACCCGCAATTTATCATGATAATAGATGCGCAGTCCCTTATAATCCATGCTGTCGTTAGGAGCCTCTCCATGCTTGCCATAGAGGTGGAATGCTTTACTGCCCACATAAAACGGTTTTTCGGCGACAGAAGGCATACCGGGAGCAGGCACCATACGCATCACGACATGGCCGCCGGGCACTAAAGTCGTATCAGCCTGATAAGTCAGATAGTCGGGACGGAAATAATAGCACCCTACATTACGCAGCAAAGTACTGATACGAGTACGCTCTCCGTCGAGGTCGGTCACATTAAACTGTTCTCCCGGACTGATGAGCGAACGGCGGCGGCTCATATTCATAATGCGCGACGTACGTTCACTGAAACCGTGGTAGTAGACCGTATCGATAAAATAAGGATTACGCATGTCCACCGTATATTGCAGCTTCGCCTTTAATGAATCTTTCGGATTTACAAACGTCTTATAACTGACCGTACCGTTGAAGTAGCCGTAGTCCCGCAACAAATTAGCAGCAGCCTTCTGCCTGATATCAGGATTGACGGACGACATCAATACCGGCTTTGCAGCAAAGCGGTTGAATATCCACTTTCCAAACCCTTTCTCATATTTCACAAATCCATTGTAAATCCATAATCCTACAGGGAACGGTATGCGGATACTGGAACTGCCCAGCAAAGAGTTGTTCGGAGCAGTGGCCAGCGCAGCTTCCACCTCTTCCATGGCGGTCTCGCCTACCGGAGTCTTGCTACGGTTCTCGACAATCATCGTTTTTTGTCCCGTATACAGGATTTCACCTTCCGGCAAATGCTTGGTTGTGGAACATCCTGCCAGAAACAGTATACCCGCTATATATAATATCAGTCGTTTCATATCATTCTACAGTTTGTTTCTTCTTTTTCCTGAAGATAAAGAGTTCGCCCAGACGGTCCATCTTACGGCGAAGCACAAGACCGACTCCGGTTTCCGTTATTTCCCCGTCGAGCACGCTTTCGTAGTTCTTGTCATAGAACACACGGACATAGCGCGTACCGGACGTATCCAACCTGTACTCCAGCGAAATATTATCGATAAACGATTCCGCATCATTCGTGGCATTGGCGCCCGTTGTTACTTTACCGCCGATAACAATCTGCACACGGTCGTTGAAAAGGCGTTGCGAATAGCGGAAGCTATAATCCGTTTGCTTATCTCCCGTTTCGGCAGCCGTACGGTCTTCCATACCCATCGTGAAACTTGCATTAATGCTTTGGAAAGCCGAACCCGCCAATGAGTTGATCTGACTTTGGATAACGCTGTTCAGAGCGCTACCCATAGAGAATCCGCCACCTTTGACACCGCTATTCATATAAACACCGGTCGCCAGCATGGCAATGGCCTGTTTGCTACGCTCCTCAGTACCCATAGCCTGCAACTCGTTCTCGATGGCTGCGTCATCCGGCGCCGTTATATCGAAGATAAGTTCGGGAGCGTCAAGCCGGTTCTTTATGGCTATGGACACATCGAAGTTTACCACGCGCGAACCGCCGTCGTCACCGTCGGCTACCGAAGCGCGCATACGCTCCGTCGCTTTCAGGTTCAATGTCGGGTTCATCGGGTCGCCGCGCCAGTCCACATAACTTCCGTTGTTAATCTGGAACTCCTTCAACGGAATGATAGGAAGCGAATACTTCATGATTCCGCCCGAAAGCGTATAGCGTCCGGTAAGGCTTATATCGCCTTGCGGAGTGTATTGCATATTCAAATCCCCACCGCCTTCCAACTCTATAAACTTACTGCGGTCGGGGCTCAAATCGGCACGAAGGCGTACGGCATTGTCTATATGCACGGACATAATCATATCCATACCGCCCAAAGACATGGCAGGGGCCTCATCCGCACTTACCGAGGTCGTGTCCGCAAAGGAAGTAAAGGTAACCAGGCCTTCAAGACGGTCTTCCACCGTCAGCGGCGAGTCGGTGAGCACATAGGTCACATCCGTATTTCCCAACAGATTCATATTGCCGCGCATGGTCAAGGCGTCCAAAGGCCCTCGTACCGTTGCGTTCAAATCGACAAATACCTTGCCGTAAATGAGACTTTCGCGGGTACGCGGTGCATCCAGCAACGTATAGTTCTCTGCCAGCAATTTCAAATCCGCCGTAGGGCGTTCCAGATTACGGAAATCCACCTTACCGTTAATGGTGAACGGATTCTTACTGGTGGTATAGATAGCGAACTTATCGAATATCAGTTGATTGTCTTTAATCTGTACGGGGCGGTCGTCGAACCAGTAACGGGCTCCTGCCTGACGCGCATATACCGATACGCTGTCCAGTGTAACATCTCCGTGCATCTTGGGTTTCTCCAACGGTCCGTAGATATACATTCCGCCGTCAAGGTCGCCGGTGAAGGAAACCATTTGGTCGGGAATAAAGGCATTGGCAATCTTCATCGGGAAATGCTCAAAAGAGGTGGTCACTTCCAGCGTATCCCTGCCATTCTTTTGCGTCAGTATACCGTCTGCGGTCAGCACTTCCTGATTGTCGTAACTGAAATACGTATTCAGATAATGCGTAGCGCCTTTATCTCCCGGCAGCCATGTGGCGCCCATACCGATGTCTCCTACATGTTGCCGCTCGTAAGTCAGTTCATTGATGCTGGCTTCGGCGGACACTTGTAAGGAAGTAGGAGTCTGTATATACTGTGCTTCGGCGGAGAACAAGCCGGTCAGTCGGGGCATATAAGGAAGCACCTCGCTTAATTCTCCCAACTGGAAGCGGCTTAATTCCACGTTCATATTCTGCAACGAGATACTGTCGTTCTTGTCCGACTGCATACGGAAACATAAGCCGTTGTCGCTATCCATATCGATATTGGCATAGACACGCATATTCTTATGCAGATATATCCAGTTACTGTTATCCACGAAATGGAACTTACGGTATGCGATAACCGGTTCGGCAGGTGTCAGATTCAGCAATACTCCGTTGCCTTTGCCGTGTCCTTCGGTCAGCGGGCGGGCATTTATACCGAACAGCACTCCTGTCTGCCCCTCACCGTCCACATAATTTACGGTCAGTTCGGCGTCTTCACTCCGAATCTCGCCTGTCAGCGTACTCCGGAACACAAACTGCGGGTTCTTCGGCCCGTTAATCACCCCGCTTTGCAGCATCATCCGGGAGGTATCCTGCTTCACGGTAAAGAAAATCGTATCGAGTTGCAACGAGTCCACACGCAATCCATGCACAGCAGTCCGCCCGTTGATGCCCCGCGTCGGCGTGGTACCGAAACGAAGGGTAAAGTCATTGAACGTCACATCTTTTGTTTTCAGGAAATAGCTGACCGGATTAGACTGTCCCGCCGTCAGCTGCATGCCTGCCGAAGGTAACACCCGACGCAAAGCCGCATGGTCCAGCCGCCTTTCATCTATCTGCTTCATAAGAATGGCGACGAACTCGTCCGATTGTTCCAACAGTTCCTTCAAAGTGCTGCGGGCACGGAACTGCAAGTCCATATCGCCGGCATCCATCCGCAACTTAATGGAATCGTGGCGCGCTTCCGCACCCAGATTAAACGCAACCGAATGTTCCAAAGGCTTGGGGGCAACGCCCAGTTTATATAAGTCCAGCTCCTCGACATTCATATTCAGCTTGCCGTCCATGTATTTGCGGTCGAGACGTAAGTCGGCCTCGGACTGCATCTTCAATAACTCATTATCACTCGTCAGTCGCACTGAAGCCACCGATGACTTCAAACCCGCGTTCAAATCCACGCCCGATATATTCCAACGGGCATACTGCAATTCCGCCAGCTTGGCCTCTATGCGCGCCATTGTCTTATGAGAAGCGATATCCACTCCCTGGCCTTTGGCGGAAACATGGGCCGTAAGTGTATAAACAGAGTCTTTAGGCAGGAAATGATGGAGTTGCAAAGCATCTATGGCGAGGTCTGCATGATAGGCCTCGGTAGACAAGTTGTAGGCGGCATCCAAATCCAGACTACCTTTGCTTTCCTTTACTTTCAGAAGCGCGTTGCATTGCGGCCCGTCGAGACCGAGACGCGCCACGAGATTCATACTGTCAGGCACAACGATAGAGCCGTCGGGAGTTACCCCGGTAAGTCCGGTCAGGAAATTAAGGTCTTGCGTCTGCATTTCAAAATCAAGCTCTCCGCTACGCCTCAAGCTGTCCGTAAGGTTCCACAACTCACCGCCGCCGCTCAACGAGAAAGCGCCCGGCAATTCGGCGGTGAAACGTGAAATCTGCATTTGCTTCAAGTTCCCTTCCGTACCGGCATGAATCACCAGCGGCCGGAAAGGATAAGCCTCTTTAAAGGTTTCGGGCAATCCGCCTGCAAAGAGCAGTACATCCTGTTTGCCGATATTGGCATTAAAGCGGGCGGACAGACGTCCGGTAGTAGGTATATCGACAAGTTTCCAATAGGTCTGCGCCGTCAGGTTCATTTCACTATGCGGGGTCGTAAGTTGCAAATGGGGCACGCGGATAAGGGTTGAATCGGCAAACAGGCGTCCGGTCAGAGAAGTTACAGTCAGTCCCGAACGGTCGTACATGGAGAACTCGCGGATAACGGCGTTCATGTCGCGGCCGCAGGACATCACCGAATCTATGCCGATACGGATGTCGCGCAACGCGATATGCGAAGCGTCAAAACCCTCGACGGGAGCGGCTGTACCCGAATCGTAATTTACGGCAGTACCCGTAAGCGCGAACTTACGCCAACCGTAGAACTGACGTTTGAGGTCGGCATTGGCATCTTCTATGCTTGCATCTCCTATATTGGCAGCCAACGTCATGGAGTCGAGCGGCATCTGCAAATCCACCGAAATATTCTTCAGTTTCAGGCTGTGCAACGCTATCCGCCAGTTCAAGGCGGTTTCAACAGTATCTTTCGGAGCCTCGGCAGTATCGGCAAGTATTACTTGCACATGGGTATTACTCAACTCCACGCTATTCAGCACGGCATTCTCTTTTTTCAGGTCGATGCCGTGGCTCTCGAGGAAGAACCGTCCGAGCGTTCCTTTGATGTGCATACCTTCCAGCAAGGTGGAAGAGTTTACGGCTACCTGCTGCAAAGTAATATCGTCCACCTCTACCCTGCCCTGCAACAAAGGCCACGCCTGCACGCGCACGTTCAGGCTTCCAAGGTTCAGCAGGGTATCGGGATGTTGCATATCGACGGCGTCGTTCTCCGACTGCACCACCTGTACGCCACGCACAAGCAGATTCAAGGGAAAACGAAGGTCAATCCGTTCTACGGAAATATTCATGCCCGTAGCATCCGACGCTATCGCCGTAGCCTGTTTCCGTATAAAATTCTGCACGGGCGGCACATACAGCAATATCATCAATATTACAAATAGGATAATAGGAGTGAGCAGCACCCAAAGTGCTCCCTTTAACCATTTTCTTCTCATTGGAACGTCAAACTGTCATCTATTAAAAGTTGTACAAAGTAAACAATTAATTTCGAGATAAAGTTCCTAAAGAATAAAAATACTGTGCCACACCGGTGTTTATGACCACTTATATCGACCGCTTACCCAAATCGGTCTGTGCCGGTAAACGAACAATATCCTCGATAAGGGCAAGCGAACGGAGCGTGCGCTGTCCTTGTTCGGCAGTGAAGGGAGCGCCGCGCAGGCTTTCCAGTATCTTAAGTTCCGACACCAGTTCCGTAGCGCCAATCAGCGTAAAGAGAGGAATCATTTTGTGCGATACGGCAGCCACCCCGTCCATGTCCGCCGCATCCACCGCCTGCCGCAAACGTTCGGCATTGAGACGGGTTTCAGTGACGAAACTCTCAAGAATGGACTTTGCCGCTTCCGGATCGTCACCGGAGAAAGCGGTAAGCGCCGAGAAATTATAAGGAAGCTCCGGAGATGAAGCCTCAGCCGCAACCGCTTCTTCACATTGCGGGGCAGGAACAGGCTCTTGTCCGATACCCTCCGCATTCAGTTCCCGGAAAAGCTCCGCTACCGTAAACGGTTTGTGCAAACAACCGGCAAAACCGTGTTCCTTAATCTCCTCCCGTTTCATGTCGCTACGGGCTGTAACGGCTATCACAGGAATGGTCTGAGCTTGAGGAAGGTTCGACGCCCGCAGCAGTTTCAGCAGGTCGAAGCCGTTTATGGCAGGCATCTGTACATCGGTAAGCAGTACATCGAAGGTATCGGAACGCAGGGCATCCAGCAATTCATCCAATTGCATGCACGACACCGAAGCGATACCGCTATGTTGGAGCATGGCCGCGGTGAGCGTAAGCTGAATACGGTCATCATCAATCAGAAGTACGCGAAGCGAGCGTTGTGAAGGAACGGATATTTCCCCGGAAAGAGCGGAAGAAGCTTCGGTTTCCGTCTCTTGACGCTTCCCGCCGGCATTCTCCGACACCCTCACGGGGAACAAAGGGATACGTAATGTAAACGTGCTTCCCTTACCCGGCGCACTGTCCACATCAATCGTTCCTTCCAGTAACTGTACAAGCATGCGCACGATGGACAATCCGAGCCCGAAGCCCTCTTTGCCCTGCGCGCCGGGCAGACGGGTGAACTCCTGAAAAATCCGTTCCCTGTCGGCAGGTTCCATACCTTTGCCTGTATCGGCTATGGCAACGACCAGCCGGCGGTTCTCGTAACGTGCCGTTATCGTTATGCCGCCCTCGTCCGTAAACTTCACGGCATTGGAAAGCAGGTTATTGATAATCTGGCGCAACCGGAGCGGGTCGCTGATATACGTGCTCTCCAACTCGGGAGCAATATCGCAATGTAAGCCCAGTCCCTTGGCGGAAGTCAGCGGTTCGAAGCTGACATGGATTTCTTCCAGCAGACGGGCGGGATGGAAAGTAACCCGGTTTATCTCGGCCTTATGAAGGTCGAGCCGATGAAAATCAAGCAAATCGACAACCAGTTTCAGCAGATGTTCCGATGAGGTTTTCATGTTATCCAGATAGAAGCGCTGCCGTTCGTCCACCGTCAGACGGGAGAGCAGGTCGGCATAGCCCATGATGGAGCCGAGCGGCGCCTTAAAGTCGTGGGTAATGGCAAGCATCATCTTTTCCCGCGTAGCCAGCAAGTCTTCGGCACGGCGGCGGGCTTCTTCCAGTTCGCGGCGATAACGGTTGCTGCGCGTAATGTCACGCCCGATGACTATCAGGAAAAAGGCGGAAAGCAACACAGCGCCGGCCGCGATACCGCTGATTATCTTAATGGAATGATGGCGCACGGATTGCTGATACTCCGCCTCTTCGCGGGCGCGCTGCAAGGTTTCCTGTTCATAACCTTTCAACAGACTGTCGATACGGGCGGTCAGCATCCTGTCCATGCGCTGCAAAGTGCGCCTGCGGCGTTGTACAATGGCATTATTCTCTTTCTTCTGCTGCGCCACGGCACGCAGCTTTTCTTGCAGGGAGTCCACCGGATTGTAGACATCAATCACCGTATCCGTAGCATATTCGAGGGAAGTCTTTACCTGTATGGCAGTATCTTTTTTAGGCGGAACGAACACCTCTCCCAAACGACGGAAGAAGCCTTTCTTCTTGGGCTTGGTAACCACCGTATCACGATGCGTAATGATACGGCGCTGCACCCGCCGGTTGGTAACGACCGAATCCTGCCGGGTAGCGATGATGCTCTCTATCTCCCGGGTAGAAACCATACTGTCGCTCGTTTCGCTCAGCACACGCAACATGTAAATGGTGTTCGCGTCCTTCTCCCTGAGAAGCGTGATGAGACTGTCCGTCCACTGCACATCCTGATTATCGGAAAGCATAAGATTCTCCATTTCCCTATGCACGAAGAACAGGGAAAAAAGCAACACTCCTAACAACAGAGTGTATCCGACAGCTATCTTTACTTTCGATACGCTATTCATAATAGGTGATAAAAAGGTGATAGAGTGACAGGACGGCGAATACCGCCTCTTTTATCATCTCGTTCCCGTTTTATAGCGGAAGCGCAGCCACAGCATCAGTCCGGCGCTGGTCAGTCCGAACGGGAAAGCCATCCAGACACCGACCAATCCCCAGCCCAGCACGAAACCGCAAAAATATCCTACGGGCAAAGATATAATAAAATAAGAAATAAATGCAATAATCATCATCGGCTTTACATCCGATATGCCTCGCAGCGCATTGGCAAAGTTGATTTGCAATCCGTCGCCAAACTGATAAATCAGGAAGGGAAAGAACAAGGACGCCACCAGCGCCGAAGCCTCGGCACTATCCGTGAACCAACCGCCCACCTGTCCGCGCATCACAAAAACAATGCTCATAAGCACCACTTCCATAGCCATTATCAGGTGGAAGCCCGCAAATGTGGAACGGCGTACATTCTCCATATCGCCCTGCCCCTTAAAGTTACTGACACGCACCGCTACCGCAGCCCCCATACCGTAGTACATCATGAAAGTGAATTGCGAAATGGTCAGCATTATCTGATGGGATGCCAAGGCGATGGTACCCAGCCAACCCACCATAATGGCGCTAAGGCTGAAAGAAGCCGTCTCCATTCCCATCTGCAAGCCGACAGGCCAGCCCAACGCATTGAGCCGCTTAAACACCGGAAGCGACCACCCCATGCGGGAAAACCCAAGCCGGTAACGAATGAAGCGACGACCGCGAAGTACAATCAGCGCGAAAACCACGACCATCATAATACGCGAGAACAGCGTACTGATACCTGCTCCCAGCAAACCCAACTCCGGAAAGCCCAGCTTACCGTTGATAAGAATATAATTACCTATGATGTTCAGCGCGTTTCCGCCCAGCAGTATCCACATGGCGGTCTTGGTGTCGGTGATACCGTCCGTAAACTGCTTGAAACCATTGAACAGCATCACGAAAACCAGCGAAGCGAGCAATACCAGATAATAAGGTTTTATCAAAGGCATCAGTTCCTCGGGCTGCCCCAAACGCTCCACATTGAAGTAGACCACCGTCATGATGAAAGTAAGAAGCAAAGCCACCAGGACATTCGCCACCAAACTGCACCGCAACGCCTGCCCCGCTTCCGCAAAACGGCGGTTGCCGTAAAGACTGCCTACAATAGGCGTCAGTCCATAGCTGAAACCGGTACTGAAAATGATGCAAAGCGTAAATACGTTGTTTACGAAAGAAGCCGCACCCAGTTCCTCGGTACTGTGATGCCCAATCATCAGGGTATCCGCGAAACCGAGAACAATTACGCCCACCTGCCCGATAACAATGGGAAGTCCCAGAAATATCAACGCTTTATAATGCTGTTTATAGCCGGTTATCAAATTCATCATCTTATTATCTAAAATTTGTTTCATCGGACGAAATCCACAGTCTGTCAGACAGATGTTCCGCACATCCTCACTGTTCCCTTTTAATGTTGTTTATCACTCTTATAATATAATACTACGGTATTGTTCTCGCAGAAAGTATGCTGCGCCACAGTGTGCAATTGCTCCGTCGTAACGGAGCGATAACGCTCTACTTCAAGGTCAATATCTTCCGCCTTTCCCGTCAGCTCAAACCAGGCAAGATTTGTGGCAACGTTCAGGTAATTGATATTGCCGAATATCTGGGTAGATTCAAACTTATTCTTGACTTTCTCCAGTTCCTGTTCGCCTGCCGGAGATTGCCGCAACTCTTCCAATTCCTTACGGACAGCGGCTTCCGCCTGTTCCAACGACACGCCTGCCGCAGGCTTACCGCTGATTTGCAACAGCCCCGCATCACGCGTACCGCTGATGTATGCGTCGATACCGGAAAACAGGTTCTGCTCCTGCACCAGACGGCGGTTCAAACGGCTGGAGCGTCCGTTGCTGAGAATATCGGACAGGATATCGAATGCGTAATAATCCGCGCTCTCACGACTGCACATGTGATAGCCCATGAACAAGGCATCCAGCGGCACGTTTCTTTCCACCGTCAGCCTGCGTTCCCGCGTTTGCTCCGGTTCCTGCGGCAATTGCCGCGCCGGAACATCCCGCCGGGGAATGGGCGCAAACCATTTCTCGGTGAGCCTGACGGTTTCATCCCATGAAATGTTCCCCGTCACTGCCAGTACGGCATTATTCGGGGCGTAGAAGCGGTAGAAGAAGTTCTTCACTTCGTCCAGCGTGGCCTGCTCTATGTGGGAGAGTTCTTTGCCGATAGTAGGCCAGCGGTACGGATGCACCCGGAACGCCAACGGGCGGAACAAATGCCCCA